>ENA-ORTY01000167-ORTY01000167.1-human-gut-metagenome-genome-assembly--contig:-NODE-167-length-84969-cov-10.276621_pt1 | contig 84969 bp, 76 predicted proteins | sample MGYA00241917_ERZ509198 | MGnify/ENA primary metagenome ERZ509198 (study PRJEB26280, sample SAMEA2338857) | human gut metagenome | biome: human gut; feature: human-associated habitat; material: faeces...
CTGCCGCACCTCGCTCGCCGTATCGGCACTTAGAATTATGCGGTATTGCCCTAATAAAAACAACAGGAACATTGCAATGTACAGCAGTGTTCCTGTTGTTTTTTATGCCGAAGTTTATTGCGCATGGCGGGGTGTCACTATATATCATTACACGTGTCTTGACACGTGTAATGAACGGTGCTATACTGTCAAAGTTGGAATTACAGAAGAAACTGAGGAAACCACATGAAAATGGCTAATATGGATGACTATTTTGACGTAGTCATCGTCGGCACCGGCGCTGCGGGCCTTTACTGCGCCCTGAATCTGCCTGCGCGGTACCGCATTCTTCTGCTTACAAAGCAGAAAGCGGACGAGAGCGACTCCTTCCTTGCGCAGGGCGGCATTTGTATGCAGCATGGCGAGGCAGACTACCGCCCCTTTTTTGATGATACGATGCGGGCAGGCCATTACGAGAACAACCCCGCCACAGTAGATCTGATGATTCGTTCCTCCAACTCGATCATCCGGGATCTGGTGCGCCGCGGCGTCCGCTTTGCGCGGGATGACCACGGGGCTCTGCGCTTTACCCGGGAGGGAGCGCACTCCCGCCCGCGCATTCTGTTCCATGAGGATATTACCGGCCACGAGATCACCCAGACCCTGCTGAACGAGGTCCTGCGCTGCGAGAACATCGAACTGCGCGAGCATACGACTCTGCTGGATTTCTTCGCCGACGCCTCGGCTTGCGGCGGTGTCATTGCTGCCGGCCCGGACGGCGAACCGCGTGCCATCGGGGCAGGGGCGGTGGTGCTGGCCTGCGGCGGCATCGGCGGGTTGTATAAAAACTCCACCAACTTCCCCCACATCACGGGGGATGCCATCGCCATGGCCCTGCGCCACGGCGTTGCCTGTGAGCACCTGGACTATATCCAGATCCACCCCACGACTTTGTACAGCCACCGAAAAGGCCGTCGCTTTCTGATTTCGGAGTCGGTTCGCGGGGAGGGTGCGCTGCTGCTGGATAAAAACGGGAACCGCTTTACCAACGAATTGCAGCCCCGCGACGTGGTGAGCGCAGCGATCCGCGCACAGATGGAAAAGGACAGCACCGACCATGTGTGGGAGGATATGCGCCCCATCGGTGAGGCGGCTATCCGTGAGCATTTCCCCAACATTCTGGAGCGCTGCGAGGAGGAGGGGTACGACCCCATCCATGAACCGATCCCTGTTGTACCGGCCCAGCATTATTTTATGGGCGGTATCACGGCGGACCTGAGCAGCCGCACAGCACTGCCCCGGCTGTATGCCTGCGGCGAGACCTGCTGCAACGGTGTGCATGGACGCAATCGGCTGGCCAGCAATTCCCTGCTGGAATCTTTGGTCTTTGCACAGCGCGCGGCAGATGATATACTATACGGAGAACCGCCTGTCTTTACAGGCGATAAGCCCGATTTGGCCCCATACCGTGAACAGGACTCGCTGTTTGCCGCGTATCGGCAGGAGGTTCTGACCGCTATTGAGAGGAGTAAAAACCATGAATGAGATCACCCAGCTGCTGCATATAGACCCGCTGCTGCTGCAAGCGCTGCGGGAGGATATTCCGGAGGAGGACGTTTCCACAAACGCCGTCATGCCCCACGCCTGCCCCGGCACCGTAGATCTGATTGCCAAGGAGGACGGCATTGTTGCCGGTCTGGCGGTCTATGCCCGCGTATTTACGCTGCTGGACCCCGGCGCCAAGATGGAATTCTTCTGCCGGGACGGCGATACCGTACAGCCCGGCCAGAAACTGGCCGTTGTTATGGGCGATATACGCGCCCTGCTTTCCGGTGAGCGCGTTGCGCTGAACTACCTGCAGCGAATGAGCGGCATTGCCACCTATACCCATCAGCTGTCTGCCCTGCTGGAGGGAACCGACATTACCCTGCTGGACACCCGTAAGACCAGCCCCAACAACCGCATTTTTGAAAAGTACGCTGTCCGCGTTGGCGGCGGCAGCAACCACCGCACCGGCCTGTCCGACGGCGTTCTGCTGAAGGATAACCACATCGGCGCTGCCGGTGGCGTGGCGAAGGCCGTCAAGATGGCCCGGCAGTATGCGTCTTTCGTCCGCAAGATCGAGGTGGAGGTTGAAACGCTGGAACAGGTCAAAGAGGCCGTGGAAGCCGGTGTGGACATCATCATGCTGGATAACATGAGCGACGAGGATATGCGCAAGGCTGTGACTTTGATTGCAGGCCGCGCCAAGACCGAGTGCTCCGGCAATGTCACGCGGGAAAACATTGCCCGTCTGCGGGACATCGGCATTGACTATGTGTCCAGCGGCGCCCTGACCCATTCGGCCCCCATTCTGGATCTTTCTATGAAGCATCTGCGTCCCCTGACCGCGGAGGAGGCCTGATATGACCACAGCAGAGCGCCGCGCTGCCATTTTGCAGCAGCTTGCCCATGCCGGAGCGCCTATTGCCGCCCGCACGCTGGCTACCCATTACGGCGTCAGCCGTCAGGTCATCGTGCAGGATCTGGCGGTCATACGGGCATCACACCCCGGGATCATTTCCACTGCACGCGGCTATGTGCTGGAGCAGCCTGATCAGCCCGCCGGCTGCACACGGGAGTTCAAGGTGCGCCACACATCTGACCGAACCGGGCAGGAGCTGAACCTGATTGTGGACTGTGGCGGCCAGGTCAAGAATATCAGCATCAGCCACCGGGTCTATGGCCGTATCACCGCTGAGATGGACATCCGTTCCCGGCAGGATGTGCGGGAATTTCTGCAATCGTTTGAGGACAGTTCCTCCACGGTGCTGTCCACCGCCACCGACGGCTACCACTATCATCTGGTGGAGGCAGCCACCCCGGACAGGCTGAGCCTGATCGAAAAAGAACTGAAAGAGCACGGTTTTCTGGCTCCGCTGCAACCGTGGGAGCATTGAAAAAAAACGAGGCATAATTATGACTGTCCATGAACTGCAGCAGGAGATCCTGCGCCTGAAACGGGAAAAGAATATCTGCATCCTGGCCCATGCCTACCAGAGCCAGCCTGTGCTGGAAGTCGCCGATTACACCGGCGATTCGTACGGCTTGAGCGTGCAGGCGGCCAAAACCAATGCTGACGGGGTCATCATGTGCGGTGTGCGCTTCATGGCCGAGACCTGCAAAATTTTAAGCCCGGAGAAAACTGTCTGGCTGGCCAACCCCATGGCGGGCTGCCCTATGGCCGAGCAGCTTGATCTGCCGACCTTGCAGGAATTGAAAAAGCAGTACCCAGGCTACGCCGTGGTGGCGTACATCAATACGACCTCGGAGTTGAAAACGGCCTGCGATGTCTGTGTGACGTCCTCCAGCGCGCTGAAAATTTGCAGTGCGCTGGAAAACGATAAGATTCTGTTCATCCCAGATCCCAATTTGGGCAGCTTTGTAGCAAAGCAGCTGCCGGAAAAGCAGTTTGCCTTTTACCACGGCGGCTGCCCGCGCCATATCGTATGTTCGGCAGCAGATGTAGCCAAAGCCCGCGCTGCCCACCCGGAGGCACTGCTTCTGGTTCATCCCGAATGCCGCCCCGAGGTCGTGGAGCAGGCTGATTATGTTGGCTCTACCACCGGCATTATGGCTTATGCAGAAAAGTCCGATGCCAAAGAGTTCATCATCGGCACGGAAAACAGCATCGTGGAGCACCTCTCCTATGCTTGCCCGGAAAAGCGGTTCTATCCGCTGGCCGTGCAGCTTACCTGCATGAACATGAAACTGACCACCCTGATGGACATTTACCATTGCCTGCAGGGCAGCGGCGGCGAGGAAATCACCCTGCCGCAGGACGTCATGCAGGGAGCCGGGCGCTGCATCCGCCGCATGGTGGAGCTGGGCGGCTGACAGATTGCGCATGAAAAAAAGCATATACAGCATCGCGTTGCGAACCGCCGAGAGGCCGTTCGCCATAAACGCAGCTGTATATGCTTTTTACTTTGCCGTACAGATCCTTTGTACGCTATTTAAACGCGATCACGAATTCTGTTTGAAAACTTTATCCAGTGTTCCCATCAGGATGTTCACATCAATCGGTTTTGCAATATGTGCATTCATCCCTGCTTTGAATGCTTTTTGGCGGTCTTCCTCAAAAGCGTTGGCTGTCATGGCCACAATGGGAATGTTTGCCTTTTTATTGCTGCTCAATGTACGGATCTCCCGGGTGGCGGCGTATCCGTCCATTTTGGGCATCTGAATATCCATCAGGATCAGATCATACTCATCCTCCGCAGCCTCGTTCATTCTGGCCACGGCATCCGTGCCGTCCTCAACGGCGTCCACTTTCAGTCCGGCTTCTTCCAGAATGGCCGTTGCAATCTCGCGGTTCAGTTCGTTATCCTCGACCAACAGCACCTTTTTGCCCGTATAGTCGCCGTGCTTGGGCAGAAGGGGCTGCCTGCCCGACACCACTTTGTGTGTCAGTGCATCGCGCAGTTCCGACATAAACAGCGGTTTGGAAACAAACGCCGTGACACCGGCCTGCCGGGCCTCGTCCTCAATGTCGGCCCAATCGTAGGCCGTCAATATGATGATCGGCGTGCCGGGTTCGATTACTTTGCGGATCCTGCGCACCGTCTCAATGCCGTTCATATCCGGCATCAGCCAGTCAATAATGTAAACCTTGAACTCCGCACCCTGATTGTGCGCCTCCCTCGCGCGCAGGATGGCTTCCTTGCCGGAGGTCGTCCAGTCGGCTTCCATCTCAATTTCCCGCAGCATTTTGCTTACGCTCATGCAGGTCTGTGCATCATCATCCACAACCAGTGCACGGGTGCCTTTCAGGCCCGGAATCGGCGGATATTTCACCGATTCCGTACAAACCTTGCAGTCCAGGGTGACCGTAAACTCGCTGCCCTTTCCCTGCTCGCTCTTGACGGCGATGGTTCCGCCCATCATATCTACGATGTTTTTCGAGATGGCCATGCCAAGGCCCGTACCCTGAATGCCGCTTCTTGTCGCAGTCTGTTCCCGTGAAAAAGAGTCAAAAACGTGCGCCTGGAAGTCCTTCGACATACCGATACCGTTATCTTTCACGCTGAAAACAAAGGTCGCATACCCACTGCGGGCAGACGGCTTTTCTTCAACGCGGATATTGATGGTACCGCCTGCCGGTGTAAACTTGACAGCGTTGCCCACGATGTTGAGCAGAACTTGATTCAGGCGCAGCTTATCGGTGACAATATCCTCGTGGTGCACATCCTGCGTGTCGATGTAAAGGTCAAGCTGTTTGGCGCTGATATTGCCTTGGATGATCGTGCGCAGGTCGTGCAGCACATCGGGCAGGTGGACTTCTGTGTTGTCCAGTTTGACCGTGCCGCTTTCGATACGGCTCATATCCAGAATATCGTTGATCAGACTGAGCAGATGCTGGCCCGATACGCTGATTTTCTTCAGATACTCTTTGACAAGGTCAATGTTATCAATATGCGCCGTGGCAAGGGCCGTAAACCCGATAATGGCATTCATCGGGGTGCGAATATCGTGCGACATACTGTTCAGGAACACCGTCTTGGCCTTATTGGCGTGTTCCGCCGCCGCCAGTGCATCGCGCAGGGCATCTTCCTGCTTTTGCTCCCGCCGCTTTTCCTCGGTAGCGTCGCGGGTGGCAACCAATACGGCTGTTACGTTGCCGTCCGTGTCTTTTCGCTGCGGTGTGATCAGCGTAAGGATCCATTTTCTGTCGACAGTCTGAGACGTAAGAGCCAAAGAGGTGTGACCCTTCAGACGTTCGGCCACTGTCGTCATGTCCGCAAAGGCGAGATACTCCTCACGGTATGGCTCCGCGATAATTTTCTCGATTTGCTCCTGCTGTACGGATCGTTTCAGTGCGAAGTGCTTCTGCTTCTTGACCGTATCCGACGCGTTCTTGAGGATTTCAACGTTGTTTTTCTTCAAGTCCACCAGTGAAATGGACGTATACGCCGTGCCAAGCGCTGTGATAATTCCGGTACGTTTCTGGTGCTGCCGCAGCGCGTCTTTTTCCATTTTGGTCTGCCACAGCAGTGCCATTAAAAAGACCATTACGGCTATGGCCAGATAGGATGCACAGACAATGTTGCGCGTCATGAACACCTGAGATGCCGGGAAAAACACAAAGAGCGCATAGTTCCCGGTATTTTCCCGGCTGCCGTACCAGACGCCCTGATTGCTGTTCAGGCGCACAATGCCATCCTCCGCAGCATCGAAGGTTCCGTTATATAATTCCTGGCAGTCCTCTATTGCCTTGTTTACCTGTTTGCTGCTGTTGCTGCTGATGACCCTGCCGTTCTCCGTGATCGTAGCGATGCCGCTAAGCTCCAACGGAAAATCTTTCAACAGGGAATCCACCGTCAAATCCCCAATATCCTCATTGTCCTTCTGTATATAGGTAATCAGGATACCGGGTGCATCCGCGCGTGTCACCGCGGCAAAATCATAGAGTATCCCATTTTCTTCCAGACGGGTCGAGTATGTCTTTTTTGGATAGTCAACGATATTGTGTACATAGGGGCTGTCGATCAGCTTCTCCCACAGCGGCATGGCGCTGCCGCCCTTTGTGGTCTGCATGACAACATTCAGGTTTTCATCTAATACAAGCGCACCGGTCAGACGCTGTTCCTCTGCAAAAGAGTCCAGGTCCTGCGTGCCGAAACCTTCCTTCAGCGTCATTTCGTTGCCAAGGCTTACCGTTTTATCCAGCAGACGGACAAGGCTTTTCACGCGGTCGTTGGCCGCATCAGTCTCGTACTGCTCTAAGCGGATCTTTACAAAACCAATCGTTTCATCCAATGTATGACGCAGTGCAATTCGGTTCAGATTCGTGAATGTGATCCAAAGTACAATGCCGAACGCAACTAACACAAGCAAAAACAGTCTTTTTTTGCCGGACTGCTTTTTCTCATTCATTTTCCCTGTTCCCCCCACACAGTTTTCTCTGCATCAAGTCCGAATTTTTCTGCAACGCGGCCAATCGTTCCGTCCTGCTTCATATCTTCCAGAGTTTGGGTCAGCTGCACAGCCAAATCCTCATGGGTGTCCTTTGCGAAGGCAACGCCAAGTTCGGAACTGTAAGGACTCTCTGCCAGCACACGGTAACTGCTTTCATCCAGATTTGTCCACTTGGCTACCAGTGCTTCATGGCCCGCGACGGCATCTACATAGCCTTTGCGCAGTGCCGCAAACATATCCTCTGTCGTCTCAAAGCTGTTGACTTGCTTGACCTCGGGCAGCAAAGAGGAAATTTCGCCGAGAAACAGCGACTCCGCCTTTGTGGTTGCCTGTACGCCGATGCGCTTATCGGCCAGATCGGACAGCGACTGGATATCGCTGTCCGCACGAACAGCCACGACCTGACGGCTGTACATATACGGACCGGCCCATTGGTACTTGGTTTCCCGCCCGTTCATGCTGAAGCATGACCAGATACAGTCGATCGTTCCGTCGCTGAGAAGGTTGTCTTTGTCCGGCCATGAAATCGTCCGGAATTCCGGCGTATAGCCAAGTCGTGAAAACGCTTCCGTCGCCAGTTCCACGTCGATGCCGGCAAACTGCCCGTTCCTGTCCAGATAGCTGTAAGGGTCAAACACATCAATGCCGACCACAATCGTCTGCGGCGCAGTCTCTGCCGCAGAGTGCGGCTGTGCGGAACAGGCACACAGACCGACCATAAAAAGCATAGCCAAAGCCATAAGCAGACCATACACTTTTGCCCTGCTCATTGACGTTTTTCCTGTGTGGTGATGCCTGCTTGAAAAATAGAACATGCGCTTATCTTCCTTAATTATATAGGTTGTATACCGCTTGCCGCCGAACCCTGTCGGACGCAGTAAGCCATGAAGTAAACCATATTATAACTTTTCCGAATTGGAATTTTATCATACTACGGACATTATTGCAAGTGCTTTGCCTTGTCTTTGGCTTACAGTTTACCACATTTATACAATATCCGACGATAACTCCAAAAGGCGGTTTCAGCTATTGAAAAAATCTGGCAGAAGTGCTATAACAAGGATGGATTACAGTAAATTGAGAGAGATGACATGTATGTATTCCATCTTCCGTGATTTGGCAATTATTATTCTGAGCGCCAAGTTTTTTGGCCTGGCTGCCCGCAAGTGCAAGGCCCCGCAGGTGGTCGGTGAAATTCTCGCCGGTCTGCTGATTGGGCCTTGTCTGCTCAATCTGGTGCAGATCAACGACACGATCTCCGTTTTTGCTGAAATCGGCGTTGTGCTGCTGATGTTTTCCACAGGACTTGGCACCAACCTGAAAGAACTGATGCGGGCCGGGCCTATTGCCACGCTGATTGCCTGCATCGGTGTGCTTGTACCGTTGATGGGCGGTACGCTGCTCTACAGCGCATTCTACGGCTTTTCGGCAATCGGCAGCCCGGAATTCTTCCGCGCATTGTTTATCGGCACGATTATGACCGCAACCAGCGTGTCCATCACGGTGGCAACGCTGCAGGAGTTGGGCCACTTAAAGAGCTTCCTTGGCACTACCATTGTCAGCGCTGCCGTCATTGATGATGTCATCGGCATTATCGTGCTGACCTGTGTGCTGGGTGCCAGCTCCGGTGAGGGCACCGGCATCGGCGGCGTGCTGGTCCAGACCGCACTGTTCTTTCTGGTTGCCGTTGGTATCGGCTATGTGTTCCACTGCGCCATGAAGTGGCTGGATTCCCGCAATCCCCATACGCAGCGCATAACGATTGCCAGCCTTGCATTCTGCTTTGCAATGGCCTATATTGCCGAGAAATACTTTGGCATTGCGGATATTACCGGCGCTTACATTGCCGGTATCGTTCTCTGTACGCTGCACGATGCCGCTTATGTGGAGCGCCGGGTCGACATCAGCAACTATGTGATTTTTGCGCCGATTTTCTTTGTCAGCATCGGTTTAAAGACCGACATCAGCGGACTGACGCCGGAGATTCTGCTGTTCAGTGTTTGCTTCGTTCTCGTTGCCCTGCTGGCAAAAATCATCGGCTGCGGACTGGCGGCCAGAGCCTGCCGTTTCAACTGGGGAGACTCTCTTAAAGTCGGTGTCGGCATGATGACCCGCGGCGAGGTCGCCTTAATCGTGGCCCAGAAAGGCCTTGAGGTCGGCGTTGTCGAGCCTGTTTATTTTACGGCGGTCATCCTTTTGATCGTGGTTTCCAGCGTCGCCACGCCGCTGGCGCTGAAAGCGCTGTTCACGAAAATGCCCCCTGTCCCCCATCCAAGCGAAGCAAAAAAGTGACCGCTGCATAACCCTGCCTGTCAGCCAATGCCGGTGCCGGATGACCCATAATGAAAGAAAAGCCCTGAAGGCAGGCTTAAAAGTGAGAAGCTGCTCATTCCCTACGGAGTGAGCAGCTTCTTTTGTGGCAAAATATGCGAAAATGCGAGATAATACGGCGCAGCAATGGCCTGCCGATGGGCGCTTTGCATGTATCGCAGCTTATTTTCCCAGCCGACATTTGAAATCTGTATATCCAAACGTCACGATTTTCCGCGTAGTGCCGTCGGGCTTGCGGGCGTAAATACCGGGCAGGGGCATACCGTTGAAGGTGTTGTTCTTGCAGGTGGTGTAAATGGCCATATCGCCGAACACCAGCAGATCTCCCACGGCAGGCACAGCGTCAAAGCTGTAATCACCGATGACATCCCCCGCAAGGCAGGTCGGCCCGGCCAGCCGCACAGTGCAGGGCTTTTCGCCGGGTTCCCCTGCCCCCAGCAGCGGCGGGCGGTAGGGCATCTCGATCACGTCCGGTGTATGGCAGGCGGCGCTGGCATCCAAGATGGCAACCGTCGTATCGCCGTTTTGCACCACGTCCAGCACGCGGGTCAAGAGATACCCTGCGTTCAGGGCGCAGGCCTCGCCGGGTTCCAGATAAACCGTCACGCCCCAGTCATTCCGAGCGCGGCGGATACATTTTTCCAAAGTGGCCATGTCGTAGCCGGGGCGGGTGATGTGATGCCCGCCTCCGAAGTTGAGCCACTTCATTTTTGGCAGCAAATCGCCGAATTTCTCTGCCACTGCGTCCAGCGTCACGGCCAGCGCATCGGCGTCCTGCTCACATAAAGTGTGAAAGTGCAGGCCGTCCAACAGCCCGGGCAGGGCAGAATTTTCTGCCGCTGCCGCGTCCCACTGGGCGCGGGTCGTGCCCAAACGGCTGCCGGGGGCGCAGGGGTCGTAAATCGCGTGGCCGTCCTGGGTCGAGCACTCGGGATTGATGCGCAGTCCCACACTTTTGCCTGCCGCCTTGGCCGCGGGGCCAAATTTTGCCAGCTGTGCGGGCGAGTTGAAGACGATATGGTCAGCGTACCGCAGCAGCTCGTCCATTTCATCTGCGCGGTAGGCCGCGCAGAAAACGTGCACTTCTTTGCCGGGCATTTCCTCCGCGCCGAGCCGCGCCTCAAACAGGCCGCTGGCCTCGGTGCCCGCGAGGTGCTGCGCCAGCAGCGGGTACAAATCGTAGTTGCTGAACGCCTTTTGCGCCAGCAGCACCTTGCACCCGGTACGACGGGCCAGCCCGCCCAGAATCTCCGCGTTGCGGGTCAGGGCAGCTTCATCCAGCAGGTAACAGGGCGTGGGCAGGGCGGAAAATTCCGGCGGCACTGCGCCGTCGATGGCCGCAAACGGCGGCCGTGCGTCGCGCTGCGCCATCAGTCCACGAGAACCGGGTCATGGTTCTCGCTGCGGGGCAGGCCGTACTTGTCCAGCGCGTCGAGGAACGGGTCGGGGTTGAACTCCTCCACCGTGTAGACGCCGGGCTTGGTCCACTCGCCGGTCAGCATCATCAGCGCACCGCACATCGCGGGCACACCGGTGGTGTAGCTGATGGCCTGACTGCCGACCTCGCGGTAGCACTCCTGATGGTCGCACACATTATAAATGTAGTAGGTCTTGTCCTTGCCGTCCTTTTTGCCGGTGAAGATGCAACCGATGTTCGTCTTGCCCTTGGTGCGGGGACCGAGGCTGGCGGGGTCGGGCAGCAGCGCTTTCAGGAACTGGATGGGCACGATCTCCTGACCGTTGTAATTGATGGGCGTGGTGGAGAGCATGCCCACATCCTCCAGGCAGCGCATGTGGTCAAGATAGCTCTGTCCGAAGGTCATGAAGAAGCGGATGCGTTTGACATCGGGCAGGTTCTTGCCAAGAGACTCAATTTCCTCATGATGCAGCAGGTACATATCCTTCTGACCGACCTGGTCAAAGTTGTACTCGCGCTTGATGCTCATGGGCGGGATCTCGACCCACTTGCCGTTCTCCATATAGCTGCCGGGAGCGGAGACCTCGCGCAGGTTGATCTCGGGGTTGAAGTTGGTGGCGAACGCATAGCCGTGATCGCCGCCGTTGCAGTCGAGGATGTCGATGGTATCGATGGTGTCAAATTCATGCTTGGCGGCGTAGGCGCAGTAGGCCTGGGTCACGCCCGGGTCAAAGCCGCAGCCCAGCAGCGCAGTCAGGCCGGCGTCCTCAAACTTTTTCTTGTACGCCCACTGCCAGCTGTAGTCAAAGTAAGCGGAGAAGCCGGCCTCCTTGCAGCGCTTCTCGTAGATGGCACGCCACGCGGGGTCGTCGGTGTTTTCCGGCTCGTAGTTGGCAGTGTCCATATAGTTTACGCCGCAGGCCAGGCAGGCGTCCATGATGGTCAGATCCTGATACGGCAGGGCGATATTCATGACGAGGTCGGGCTTGTAGCTGTTGATGAGGTCGCACAGCTGCTGGACGTCGTCGGCATCGACCTGCGCGGTGGTGATTTTGGTCCGGGTGGTGGGGGCCAGCTTGGCGGCCAGCGCGTCGCACTTGGATTTGGTGCGGCTGGCGATGCACAGCTCGGTAAAGACGTCGCTGACCTGGCAGCACTTGGAGATGGCGACGCTTGCCACGCCGCCGCAGCCGATAACAAGAACTTTGCTCATGATGGAACTCCTTTGTATTTTATTGTATGATGTGTATGGGTGTTTTGTAGGGGCGAACATTGTTCGCCCGTGCCCGTTTGTGGCAGCGGCAGCTTTCCCGGGCGGATATGGAATCCGCCCCTACATCTTCTCCCCGGATAAGGTTGCGAATGTAGGGAGGGGGTTTGACCCCTCCGCGGGGCGTCGAGGACGCCGCTCCCTACAGGGATGGCTGCTTACTTTTCCAGTGCCAGCAGCAATTCCCGCAGCACCTTGCAGGCCGTGGCCGTGGAAACGCCGCTCTGGTCGAGCATGGGTGCCAGCTCGTTCACGTCCGCGCCAATGATGTTCGCTTTCGTCACGGTGCGGATGGCCCCAAGCAGCTGCAAAAAGCTGACGCCGCCCGCCTCGGGCGTGCCCGTGCCGGGGAAGGCCGACGGGTCGAGGCAGTCCAAATCAATGGTCAGATAGACAGGCACATCGGTCTGGCACAGCCAGTCGGTCAGCTCTGTCAGGCCGGTAAAGTCGAACTTGTGCATATCGGTGTGCCGCGCGGCGAACTGAAATTCCTCCCGGTCACCGCTGCGGATACAGAACTGGTGGATGCGCCCGTCGCCGACCAAATCATGGCAGCGGCGCAGCACGCAGGCGTGGCTCAGCTGCGCGCCGAGGTAATCGTCCCGCAGATCGGCGTGGGCGTCAAAATGTACGATATGCAAATCGGGATATTTGCGCACCGCCGCGCGCACCGCGCCCAACGTGACAAGGTGCTCGCCGCCCAGCAGCAGCGGCAGCTTTCCGTCGCGCAGAATTTCCGCCGCGCGGGACTCAATGTCCACAAGGGCACTCTCGCTGGAACCAAAGCACAGCTCCAGGTCGCCGCTGTCAAACACATTCCCATCGGTCAGGTCCTTGTCCTGATAGGGACTGTAAGTTTCCAGACCGTAGCTTTCGTGGCGCATGGCCGCGGGGCCAAAGCGCGCACCGGGGCGGTAGCTTGTGGTGGAATCAAACGGCGCACCGTACAAAACGATAATGGCCGTGCGGTAGCTGCTGTCGCAGCCGATGAAATTCTCTACATTGCGGTGCAGCATCAGTGTTCCTCCACTTCCCGCAGCATTTCCTCAAGGAAAGCGGGCAGATAAAACGCCCCGACGTGCAGCCGGGAGGTATAATAGCGGGTGCGCATGTTCAGCGCGTTCCACGCATCGGCGTCCATATCGTTGATGGGATGATATTTTTTGCTGGCAAAGCCGAACAGCCAGTACCCCGCCGCAAAGGTCGGGATGTGCGCCTGATACACTTTGCTGATGGGAAAGGTGCTGGCAATGCGCTGGTGGCTGCGCTGCATGGCGGTGGCGTCCTCGGCGTAGAACGGGCTGCCCTGCTGGTTGACCATGATGCCGTCCGCGCGCAGGGCGTTGAAGCAGCTGCCGTAAAATTCGCGGGTGAACAGCCCCTCCGACGGGCCGAACGGATCGGAGGAATCCACAATAATCAAGTCGTACTCGTCCTCACACTTGCGGATGAATTTCAGCGCATTTTCGTAATAAATATGTACGCGGCGGTCATCCATGCGGCAGGCGTTGCCGGGCAGGTAGGCGCGGCAGGCCTCGATGACCTGCGGGTCCATCTCCACAAGGTCAATGCTTTCCACGCGGTCATAGCGGGTCAGCTCCCGCACAACGCCGCCGTCGCCCGCACCGATGACGAGAATATCCTTGGCGTTTTTGTGTACCGACATCGGCACGTGGGTGATCATCTCGTCGTAGATGAACTCGTCGCGCTCGGTCAGCATGACGTTGCCGTCCAGCGTCAGCACGCGGCCAAACTCCGGTGTTTCAAAAATGTCGATGCGTTGATAGTCGCTTTGCTTGGAGTAAAGCTGGCGGTTGACCCGGATGCTGTGCTTGACATCGGGGGTGTGAAACTCCGAAAACCACATTTCCATTGTAAAACCTCCCTGTCAGGCCAGCACGTTCAGGCGCAGAATGTCGGGGTCTTCCGGTCCGGTCATGCTGCAGCCCTTGGCCTTGGCGTACTCGATATAGTCTAAAATTTCAGCGGTGATGCGCTCGCCCGGGGCCAGAATCGGGATGCCCGGTGGGTAGCACATGACGAACTCGCTGCACACCATGCCCTCGGTCTCGCGCAGGGGCAGGCTCTTCTTGGGGGCGTAGAACGCTTCCTGCGGGCTGGCGGCGACCTCGGGGTCAATGTACTCCTGGCTCAACAGGCCCGCACCGTCGGTGTGGTAGCGGCGTTTGATTTCGGCCAGTGCGCTGACAAGGCGCTCGACCTCCTGCGGGCGGTCACCGATGGAGAGATAAGCCAGTATATTGCCGATGTCGCCAAACTCGATCTGAATGTCGTACTCGTCGCGCAGGATGTCATAGACCTCAATGCCCGCAAGACCGATGTCCAGCGTGTGGACGCTGAGTTTTGTCGTATCAAAGTCAAAAACGGAGTTTCCGTTGCAAAGCTCCTTGCCGAAGGCATAGTACCCGCCCACGGCGTTGATCTCCTCGCGGGCGTACTCGGCCATATCGGCCACCTGATGGAACACCTGCCGCCCGCGCAATGCGAGATTGCGGCGGGAAATATCAAGGCTCGACATCAGCAGGTAACTGCCGGACGTCGTCTGAGTCAGATTGATGATCTGCCGCACATAGCCCGCGTGGACATTGGGGCCGGTCAGCAGCAGACTGGACTGGGTCAGGCTGCCGCCGCTCTTGTGCATCGAGACGGAGGCCATATCTGCGCCCGCCGCCATGGCAGAGACAGGCAGCCCGCCGCCAAAATAGAAGTGTGTGCCGTGGGCCTCGTCGGCCAGGCAGAGCATCCCGGCGTCGTGGGCCATCCGCACAATAGCGCGCAGGTCGCTGCAAATGCCGTAGTAGGTGGGGTTGTTCACCAGCACGGCTACGGCGTTGGGGTGCTCGGCAATGGCCTTGGCCACCTGCTCCCGCTTCATGCCCAGACTGATTCCGAGGCGGTTGTCCACCTCCGGGTTGACGTAGACCGGTACCGCACCGCAGAGCACCAGCGCGTTCAGCACGCTGCGGTGCACGTTGCGCGGCAGAATGATCTCATCCCCGCGCTTGCAGGCGGTCAGCACCATGCTTTGTACCGAGCTGGTCGTGCCGCCCACCATTAAAAAGGCGTGTGCCGCGCCGAACGCATCGGCGGCCAGCTCCTCGGCCTCGCGGATGACCGAAACCGGGTGGCAGAGATTGTCCAGCGGCTTCATGCTGTTGACGTCCACGCCGACGCACTGCTGGCCCAGAAACGCGGTCAGCTCCGGGTTGCCGCGCCCGCGCTTGTGGCCCGGCACGTCAAAGGGCACGACGCGCATACGGCGGAAGTTTTCCAGCGCTTCATGGATGGGTGCGCGGCGCTGGTCCAGCCGGGTGCGCTTTGCTTCTCCGTTCATTTTTACCTCCGTTCGCGGTCCCCTTGCAAAATAAAAAACGCAAGCCGTGCACATACGTGCAGACTTGCGTTTGAATCCAGCGTATTTTTGCACAGGCCGAAAACCCCCGGTACCACACCGGGAGAGCGTCCTGCATGATTCAAAAAGGCTGAGCGTGTCAGAGTCTATATAGCAATTACACTTTTACTACTCTTTATTGACCGTTTCACAAGTCTGCACACCAAAACGTGCAATTTCATGGTTGTAAAGGAACCAACTTATAAAATTTGAGCTTTTAACTCAATCAATAAGGCAACCAAAGTTGCCGATCGGCAGTGGACCCGGCTGTCCGTATGGCCTTAGCCCCCGATGGGCGGTCCGTAGGTAAATTGCTTTGAAAAACTCTTACAAACTCGATTCGTCTTTCAAAATCTAAGAAAGTATAACATGGCATAATTGCTGTGTCAATATTTTGGTGAAAAATAATTTATAGAGGGGTTTTCCTGCAATTCTCAAAGATTGTCGCACGGCTACGGAATCGTTTCCGCTAAATTTGTCACTATTTTTGGAACTTTTCCACAAAAACAGGGGGTGCAAATTTGTGCATCAGGCCGATTTTGCAGTAAATCGCAAAAAACGATTGATTATTGCGCTGGAAAGGTGTATTATAAGATCAATCCGAAACGGAAACGTTTCCGACGAAACAAATCAACACCCTTGCAAATCATTGTTTTTCTTGAGAAGGAGGAAAAAACATGAACGCAAAAAAGACACTCTCGATGACTCTGGCAGCTGCTATGGCTGCGGGTCTGCTGGCAGGCTGCGGCGGCAGCTCCTCTACGGCTGCTTCCTCTACCAGTACCAGCACCGAATCCAAGGCTGAATCCACTGCCGCTTCTACCGAGGCGACCACTGATGCAGCCGGCAAGGTCTACTACCTGAACTTCAAGCCCGAGCAGGACGAAGCCTGGCAGAATCTGGCCAAGAAGTACACCGAGGAGACCGGTGTTCCCGTCACCGTCGTGACCGCCGCCTCCGGCCAGTATGAGACCACCCTGATGAGCGAGATGGCCAAGAGCGATGCGCCCACCCTGTTCCAGGTCAACGGACCTGTCGGCCTGGCCAACTGGAAGGACTACTGCTACGACCTGTCCGGCACCAAGATCGCAGGCGATCTGACCAGCGACACCTACGCCCTGAAAGACGGCGACCAGATGCTGGGCATCGGTTACGTTATCGAGAGCTACGGCCTGATCACCAATAAGACCCTGCTGGAGAAGGCCGGCTACACCGTTGACGACATCAAGAGCTTCGACGACCTGAAGAAGGTGGCCGAGGACATCACCGCCCGCAAGGACGAGTTGGGCTTCTCTGCCTTCACCTCCGCCGGTATGGACGGCTCCTCTGACTGGCGCTACAAGACCCATCTGGCCAACCTGCCCATCTACTTTGAGTATCAGGAGGACGGCATCGACAACACCGACGCCATCAAGGGCACCTATCTCGACAACTACAAGAATATCTTCGACCTGTACATCAACAACTCCACCTGCGATCCTACTGAACTGGCTGGCAAGACCGGCGACGACAGCCGCAACGAGTTCCTGAACGAAGAGGCCGTTTTCTACCAGAACGGTTCCTGGGAGTACACCAACCTCGTCGGCGACGGCAAGCCCTTCACCGATGACGATCTGACCATGCTGCCCATCTACATTGGCGTCGGCGATGAAGCCAACCAGGGCCTGTGCACCGGCACTGAGAACTACTGGTGCGTCAACAAGGAAGCCAGCGAGGACGACATCAACGCAACGCTCGACTTCATGTACTGGTGCGTTTCCTCTGACGAGGGTACCAAGGCCATGGCTAACGACATGGGCTTCGTTATCCCCTTCAAGAATGCTGTCGAGTCCCCCAACGTCTTCGTCAAGGCCGATAAGGAAATGACCGCCGCCGGCAAGACCCCTGTGGCCTGGAACTTCTCCACCATGCCTTCCGAGAACTGGAAGAACGGCGTTGGTTCTGCTCTGACCGCTTATGCCGCCGGTACCGGCAGCTGGGACGATGTCGTCACCGCCTTTGTCGATGGCTGGGCATCTGAGGCTGCTCTGAACGCTGCTGCATAACATAAGATTGTTTTCTCTACACTGAAAGCTTTTTCTCCTTACCTAGTATTACCGGTTAGCGGGGCGGGCGGTTTCGCCCGCCCCGCTTCTTTTGCAGAAAACAAAAATTACAACAAAGGGAGCATACTTATGGAAAAAGCCATTCGACGTTATTGGCCTGTTTTCGTACTGCCGACCCTCATCGCCTTTATTATTGGCTTTGTCTGGCCGTTTATCTGGGGTGCAGGGCTGTCGTTCTGCAAGTTCACCACCGTCAAAAATGTGCAGTTTGTGGGCTTAAGCAACTACGCAATGATTTGGTCGGATAACACCTTCACCCATGCGTTCTGGTTCACAGCGGCGTTCACCGTCGTGTCCACCCTGCTGATCAACGTGCTGGCCTTTGCCATCGCGCTGCTTCTCACCCGCGGTATGCACGGCACCAACGCTTTCCGCACCATCTTCTTCCTGCCGAACCTGATCGGCGGCATCGTGCTGGGCTATATCTGGCAGATCCTGCTCAACGGTCTGCTGTCCTCCTGGGGTAAGTCGCTGCTGGCGCTGAATGCCACCTACGGCTTCTGGGGTTTGATCATCCTGATGTGCTGGCAGCAGATCGGCTACATGATGATCATCTATATTGCCGGTTTGCAGAATGTGCCGGTGGATCTGGTGGAGGCCGCACGCATTGACGGTGCAACAAGCAGCCAGATTTTGTTCAAAATCAAAATCCCGATGGTCATGCCCAGCGTGACGATCTGCACCTTCCTGACGCTGACGAACTCCTTCAAGCTGTTCGACCAGAACCTCTCGCTGACAGCCGGTGAGCCTGCAAAGCAGTCCATGATGCTGGCCTACAACATCTACGACACGTTCTACGCACGCTCCGGACCCCAGTGGAAGGGCATCGGTCAGGCCAAGGCCGTCGTTTTCTTCCTGTTTGTGGTCGTTATTTCGCTGCTCCAGCTGCATTTTACCCGCTCTAAGGAGGTGCAGGCATAATGGGTGCTACTAAAAAAGACCGCCGCATCAACACGGTACTGTCCGTTCTGTTCACGATCCTGTGCATCGCCTGGCTGTACCCGGTGTTCATGATTTTGATGAACTCCCTCAAGACCGAGCGCGCCATCACGACGAGCCACGCCTTTGATCTGCCGAACGCCGAGACCTTCGTCGGCCTGAAAAACTACATTTATGGCATTCAGGAAATGGACTTTTTGTCCTCTTTCTGGTATAGTTTAGTGATCACGGTTTCGTCTGTGGCACTGATTTTGCTGTGCTGCTCCATGTGCGCATGGTATATCACCCGTGTGCAGAACACCTTGTCCAAAGGTATGTACTATCTGTGCGTATTCAGCATGATTGTCCCCTTCCAGATGGTCATGTTCACACTGGCAAAAACCGCTGATACCTTAAAGCTGAATAACCCCTACAACATCTGCATCATCTATCTGGGCTTTGGCGCGGGACTTGCGGTGTTCATGTTCACCGGCTTTGTAAAATCCATGCCGATTGCTATTGAAGAAGCCGCTATGATCGACGGCTGCAATCCCATCCAGATTTTCTTCAAGGTCGTCTGCCCGATTTTGAAGCCGACGATGATCTCTACCGCCATTTTGGAAACCATGTGGGTCTGGAACGACTATCTGCTGCCCACGCTGGTGCTGGACATCAAGACCTTCCGCACGATTCCTATGGCGATCCAGTATTTCCGCGGCAGCTACGGCAAGGTGGAGATGGCACCCATGATGGCCTGCATCATGATTACGGTGCTGCCTGTTATCGTGCTGTACCTGATCTGCCAGAAATATATTATCGATGGCGTGGTCGCCGGTGCTGTCAAGGGGTAAATTTGACACTTCTTCAAGAAAGAGGATTGGCAAATGACCATCAAAGACATCGCGCGGGAGTCCGGCTATGCGGTCGGGACCGTCTCACGAGCCTTAAATAACGCCCCCGGCGTCAGTGCAGAAACCCGTCAAAAAATATTGGAAATCGTAAACCGCCACAATTATGAACCGAACGCCAACGCCAAGCATCTGAAGCAGCAGACCAACGATGGGATCGCACTGATTGTGAAAGGCACCCAGAATATGCTGTTTGCCGGCATTTTGGAACCGCTGCAGCAGATCATTGAGGAAAGCGGCTACGTTGCGACGGTCTACTATATTGACGAGGAAGCCAACGAGGTTGCGCAGGCCCGACGCATCTGCACAGAGCGCAGACCCCATGGTATATTGTTTCTCGGCTCAAATCCGGAATACTTCACGCCGGAGTTGGAGGCACTGGGTATCCCCTGCCTGTTGCTGACGAACAGCGCGGCATCCCTGCGCATCCGCAATTTGTCCAGTGTGTCCGTAGACGATATGGCTGCATCGGACACGATGATCGAATATCTGTACAAAAAGGGGCACCGCCGCATCGGAATCATCGGCGGCAAGCCCAATCTTTCCCGTCCCAGTCTCGCCCGTCTGGCTGGCTGTCAGGGTGCTATGCTGCGCCTTGGTCTGCCGTTTGACATGGAAAAGCAGTATGCGTATGCGCGGTTCTCGCTTTCCAGCGGGTATGAGGCAATGGAGTATCTCTTAAAGCACAGCCCCGACATTACGGCAGTGTTTGCCATGTCCGACCTGATGGCGCTCGGCGCAATTCGTGCGCTGCGGGATCACGGGCTGTGTGTGCCGCAGGATATTTCCGTCACAGGTTTTGACGGCATCGCGCTGGGACAGTACAGTGTGCCCCGGCTGACGACCATCCGGCAGAATATGGAGCAATTGGCGCGGCGTTCGGCGCGGATCCTGCTCCACAACATCCAAAAACCCGGCAATGCCGTGCACGAGATCGTCTCCTTCGATCTGACCGAAGGAGAAAGCGTGCGTGAACTGTGAAGGAAAGATATCCCGGCTGCTTACTATCAAAAGAAAGAGGGGTTCTCTGATGAGAGCAAGCGGCATTCTGATGCCCATTTCAAGTCTGCCCTCGCCTTACGGTATTGGTACCATGGGTGCAGCCGCGCGTAGCTTTGTGGACTTTTTGGTCAAGGCCGGGCAGGCATACTGGCAGATTCTGCCTGTCTGCCCCACCAGCTACGGCGACAGTCCCTATCAGTCGTTCTCGACCTTTGCGGGCAACCCGTATTTTATCGATCTGGACGATCTGGCAAAGCAGGGACTGCTGCTGCCGGAGGAATATGCGTCCATCGACTGGGAATGCACCCCCGACTGCATCAACTACGGCGTCATGTACGAAAAGCGCTACGCAGTGCTGCGCTGTGCAGCCAAACGTCTGCTGGCAAAGCCCGGTGCCGACTACCGCCGCTTTGTGAAGGAAAACGACTTCTGGCTGCCCGACTACGCGCTGTTCATGGCGCTGAAGGACGCCCACAACGGCGCCTGCTGGCTGGAATGGGAAGAACCGCTGCGGCGCCGTGAGCCCGCTGCCCTGGCAGCAGCCCGGCAGCAGTACGCCGACGATGTGGCGTTCTGGCAGGCTGTACAGTTTATGTTCTACAGTCAGTGGCAGGCGCTGAAGCACTACGCCAACCGGCAGGAAATCCGCATCATCGGCGACCTTCCCATCTATGTGGCGCTGGACAGCGTCGATGTGTGGAGCTGCCCGCAGGAGTTCCAGCTCGACGAGAACCTGCTGCCCACCGAGGTGGCAGGCTGCCCGCCGGACGGCTTTTCCGCCACAGGCCAGCTGTGGGGCAACCCGCTGTTCGACTGGGACTCCATGGCCAAGACCGGCTACGCATGGTGGGTGCGGCGCATCAAACACATGTGCAGCACCTATGATGTGGTTCGCATTGACCACTTCCGCGGATTTGCGGGCTATTATGCTATCCCCTACGGGGAAGCAACCGCCCAGAACGGCCGCTGGCGCGAAGGCCCCGGCTATGCGCTGTTTGCTGCCATAAAGAAAAAGCTGGGCAGCCCGCGCATCATCGCCGAGGATTTGGGATTCCTGACGGAAGATGTCACTGCCCTGCTGAAGCAATGCGGCTATCCCGGCATGAAAGTGCTGGAGTTTGCCTTTGACAGCCGTGACGGCGGCGATTACCGCCCCCACAGCTACCCCAAGAACTGCATTGCCTATGTAGGCACCCACGACAACGAGCCTGTGAACGGCTGGATGGAAACCGCCGCCCCTGAGGACGTGGCGCGCGCCGTGCGCTACCTGAATCTGACGAAGAAAGAGGGCTATCACTGGGGCATGATGCGCGGCATCTGGTCCAGTGCTGCCGATCTGGCTGTCGTGCAGGCACAGGATCTGCTGGGCCTTGGGCATGAATCCCGTATGAACACGCCGTCCACTCTGGGCGGCAACTGGTGCTGGCGTGCCGAACCCGGTGTCTTTAACACGAGGCTGGCCAAAAAGCTGCACAGTGAAATGGAACTGTACGGACGTTTGCCGGAATGAAAACAGCCTTCGTGCTATGGTGTCGGCTCGTCCTCCGTGCAGGATCCGCCGCCTAAGCACATCAAGGCTGCATTCAAATTATTCGACCGTTGTATCACACGATACAACGGTATTTTTATTGACAAGAAATTCCTGCACCCCGTTCTGCCGCTTAGAGCTGCTTTACCTTCTTCCGATAGGTTCATTTCCCATCTTGCTTTCTGCCTACAATCAAAATGCTGCAACTGCTGTCCCTGCGGCAAGGAGGGCGGCGGAGATTTTTTGCACGAAGGCGAGGGCTTTGGGGCCGTCGCCGTGGACGCAGACGGAATCGGCCTGCAGGGTTACGGTGCTGCCGTCGTCGGCCTGTACGGTACCCTGCGCTGCCATCTGCAAGACCCGCGCAATGGCGGTATCTTCGTCCTCGATTATTGCGCCGGGAGCGCCGCGTGGCACAAGGCTGCCGTCGGCCTGGTAGCCGCGGTCTGCAAATACCTCGCTGGCAACGGGCAGTCCGATGGCGTTTGCGGCCTTGACCATCTCGCTACGGGAGAGAGCCAGCAGCACAGCACCGGGAGCTGCAGCCTGCACAGCGCGGCAGATGGCCGCCGCCAGCACCGGATCCCTGGCGGCCATGTTGTACAGCGCACCGTGGGGTTTGACGTGGTGCAGCGGTACGCCCGCCGCGTCGCAGAATGCCTTCAGCGCACCGATCTGGTACATCACGTCGCCCTCGGCTTCGGCGGGGGAAATTGCTATTCTGCGGCGGCCAAAGCCCTGCAAATCCGGCAGTCCCGGGTGTGCACCCACCTGCACGCCGTACTTTTTGCACAGCAGAACGCTCTTTTGCATCACGGACGGGTCGCCCGCATGGAACCCGCAGGCAATGTTCGCGCTGGTCACATAGGGCAAAATTTCGGCATCCATGCCGATGGTGTACGCGCCGAAGCTCTCGCCCAGGTCGCAGTTTAAATCAATGGACGGCATTGCAAAATCCCCCTTAGTATTTCAGCAGTGTGTTTTTTACGTCGGTCACAAACATATACCCCGGCGCATGCGTGATGCAGAATTCCGGCTTCGAGTGCATGACCACGGCCTGGGGCGTGACCCCGCAGGGCCAGAAAACCGGTGTTTCGCCCGGACGAAGCGTCACGGCATCGCCGTAATCAGGGTGGGCCAGATCGGTGATGCCGATGGCCTCCGGCGTGCCGATCTGCACCGGCGCACCGTGCACGCGGGGCATGCCCGCCGTGATGGCTACCGCCGCAGGTACCTGTGCGTGGGGAATCGGACGCATACTGACGACCATATTTCCGCTGAACACCCCCGCGGGCGTGCAGGGGATGTTGGTGTTGTACATCGGCACATTGACGCCTTCCTCGATCTGGCGCAGCGGGATGTCCGCGTCCAGCAGCGCCGACTCAAAGGAGAAGCTACACCCGATGAGGAAACTGACCAAATCGGACCGTTCCTCAAAATAGCGCACCACATCGATGGTTTCTTCGGTCAGTTCGCCGTTTTGGTAGATGCGGTAGCGCGGGATGTCCTGCGCAATATCGCTGCCCGGGGCAAATTGGGAGAAGCTGCGCTCCCCGGCATCGGCCACTTCCAGCAGCGGGCAGGCCTTGGGGTTGCGCTGGCAGAACAGCAGGAAATCCCACGCCAGCGCCTTTGGCAGGACCACCAGATTGCCCTGGGCGTAGCCGTCGCAGCAGCCTGTGGTCGGGGCATCCAGCTTGCCCGCGCGGATCAACGCCCGAATCTCAGCCGGGGGAAATGCGGAATAGTTCATAACGTGCACCTCCTTTTACAACCGATCTCTTACCCGCTGCCACAGGGCCGCCTGCTGCCGGGCAGCCTGCACGGCCCGGGACGGCGTCACAAAGGTAAAGCATACCCGCTGCCCGGGGCGGAGCTGCGCCAGCGCGGGCAAGTCGGCAGAAATCACCGTGGCAATTTTGGCATAGCCGCCCGTGGTCTGGTGGTCGGCCAGCATGACAATGGGCTGCCCGTCGGCGGAGACCTGCACCGACCCGGGCACAATACCGTCGGAGAGAATATCCGCGCCGCGGCGCATTTGCAGCGGTGTGCCCGCCAGCTTGCAGGCCATACGGTCACAGTCCGGCGTCAGGGTATAGATGTCGTGGATAAAATCCTGTCGGCCCTGCACGGTAAAGGCGGCGTCCTGCGGGCCGGGCACGGCGCGCAGCAGCGGCAGCATCTGCGTTCCCTGCACGCGCATGGGGTGCAGTCCGCCGCACACAGCCTTGTCCCGCAAGGGACGGTCCAGCCGTTTGGCAGTGATGGCCTGCCACAGCGCGGCGGTATCACATGAGCCTATGGGCAGGGTATCGCCCGCGGTCAGCTTGCGGCCCTCCAAGCCGCCGATGCCGCATTTTACATCGGTGGCGCGGCTGCCCAGCACGGGCGGGGTGGCAATGCCGCCGCCCACGGCCAGATAGCTGCGCAGTCCTGTTTTTGCCGCCCCCATCTGCAGCACACTGCCTGCTTTGGCAAGCAGCGGTGCGTAATAGGGTACGGGCATACTGTCCAGCGCAGCAGGGTTTTCGGCCCCCGTCAGAGCAAAGACGGTGTCCGTTTCAAACCGCAGAGCCGCGCCGCGCAGGGTGCATTCCAGCACGGCTGCACCCGGGTCGTTACCGACCAACACATTGCCCAGACGGTAGGCGTATCCGTCCGCTGCGCCGCAGCTGCGGTAGCCCTGGGCAGCATAGCCCACGCGGCCCGCATCCTGCACAGTTGTAAGCGGGCCGGGGTCCAGTACGGTGATGCTCATGCCGTGCCCTCCTTTGCCGCCAGGGCTGCAAATTCCGCCGCGGTGATGGGTTCAAATTTTATGCGGTCCCCCGCCGTGTAGGGCAGTGCGACCGATTCCGGGTCAAACAGTTTGCGCGGCGTGCGGCCGATGAGCTGCCAGCCGCCCGGGCTGGCAATAGGGTAAATGCCGGTCTGCTCGCCGCCGATGCCCACCGCCCCGGCCGGGATGGCCGTGCGCGGTGTATTCAGCCGCGGGGTAAACAATCGTTCGTCCAGCCCGCCCAGGTACGGGAAACCCGGCAGGAACCCCAGCATATAAATGCGGTATTCCCGCCCGGTGTGCAGCGCGATGACTTCTGCTTCGGTTAGCCCCGCGTGCTTTGCCACAAAGGGCAGGTCGGGGCCGAAATCGCCGCCGTAGCATACAGGGATCGTGACCAGCCTTCCATCCCCAGCCGCGGTGTCAGCGCCGTCAGCGTCACGCAGCCCTTGCAGGGCTGCCGTCAGCGTGTCATAGTCGGTCACAAGCGGATCATACACCACCAGCAGCGACGCAAAAGCGGGCACGGTCTCTGTCACGCCGGGCAGCTTGGTCGCCAAAACGCGGCTGTTCAGTGCCGCCACCGCCGCGCCGATCTCCGGTGCAATGCGCTGGGTGAATCCCGCCAGCAGGGCGCAGTCCCCAACCGGGTGTACCGTAAACGGCAGCATGACCGCTGCCCCCTTTCTTCTATAATAGTCAGTCAAAGAAGTGCTTTGCCAACACGGGGCCGAACCAGTGATCCGACTTGTGGGAGTACCGTACCGCGTAGGCCGTGCACTGGCGCATCAGACTGACGATGCCGACGTTCATGCGCGTGCTGAATCCGTCAATGCCCGGCAACAGTGAACCCGTCATATCAATAAACCCGTTGCGCGCTGCCACCCGCATGACCTCGGACTCCATGTCCTCGTGGTGCAGGATCTCCATATCTTTTTTGAGATACGCCAGCGCGGCCATCAAGCCGTAGCAGCCCCAGTCGGAGCAGGTGGCCGTGATAATGTTGTCAGTCCTGGTGGCGCTTAATATGCCCCCGCCGCAGCCGCATTGGCACTCGCCCCTGTCGGTGAACGGCACATATTTTTTGATGTGGTCGGCAATCGTGCCCATGCCGATCTCATTGCCCAGGTCACCGATGGCGATATTCGGCACACCGTCGACGCGCAGCTTTTCCCACAGCACATCGCTGCGGGCCTGCAAGGTGGTCACGTCCAGCCCGACGGCATTGTGACAGACCCCCAGGGCGTTCGCGCCGCAGGCTTCGACAGAGACGACTGCCGCGGGCTTGCGGGCAGCCAGCTCTGCAGCCTGGGCCGGGGCGTCAGCCAGAGTTTTGGTAAAGGCAACGACCCCCATGCTTAAAGGCAGCGTCTGCACGATGTCGAGGTCTTCATAGATATGCAGACCAACGACGGCGGCGCACTTTTCTATGGCCTGAACGCTGTCGGCGGGGCATACGATGACCGGCTTTGCACCGAACGCCATCACCAACGCGCGGGCCAGCAGCATGGAACTGACCGTGCCGTCCATCTCGGGCACTTTATGCGGCAACAGGACGAATCCGGTAATAATGTACACCAGATCGTTCTCTTTTACCGCATCGCACAGCACCTGCGCCGCGTGCATCGTCAGAGGTTCACCGGTATAGGCGCGGCTGCCCGCGTATAAAATACGGCAGACACCGTAGCCGCGGGGATCAAGATTCATCAAAGCATCAAGATTTTCGCCTACGTTGCGCTTTTCCAGTTCGTCACGGGTCATCCTTCCCACCCCCGTTTCAGTCCACAACGGTTGTTTTGCCGGTGTAGGCGTAGTATTCGCGCAGGACCTCGTTCTGAATCGCTTTCAGCGTGGCGGGGTCTTTGCCGCCAGCGGGCTTGCCGTCCACCTCGCAGGCGTGCAGGCAGAAGTTGGAGGACGACGTCACGATGATCTCATCGGCGTTGCGCAGGTCATCCAGCGTAAAGCATTTTTCCATGACTGTAATGCCCAGGCGGTAGCACGCTTGGATCATGTGGGTCTTGGCGATGCCGCGCAGGATAAATTCATCGTTGGGATGCGAATAAAATACGCCATCTTTCAGAATCGACACGTTGGAGTGGGCGCACTCGGTCACGATGTCACCGCGGTGGAACACCGTCTCCTGCACGCCGATGCGCTTTGCGTGCTGGGCGGCCACGACGCTGGGCAGCAAGTTCAGCGTCTTGATGTTGCAGTGATAAAAGCGTGTGTCTTCCTCGGTGTTGAGCTTGATGGGCACATCCGGGTCGTTCAAATGGTTCTGGCGGATGGACACCCACAGCTTGCCGGGCAGGTCCTCGGCGTAGACGTGGTTGCGGGTCTCGACGCCGCGGGTGACCTGCCAGTAAACAAAATGCGTTGTACCGTCTACTTTGGCCAGCAGGTCGGTCAGCAGTCTGCCAAGCTCGTCTTTCGGCATCGGGATGTGGATATCCAATGCCCTGGCGCTGGTGTAAAAGCGGTCAAGGTGGTCCTGCATCAGGTAGACCTTGCCGTTTGCGCCGACAGTGGCGTCGTATACACCGTCACCGAAGAAATGCACACGATCATTGAAGGGAACTGTCAGTTCCTCCGGCGTGCCGATTTTTCCGTCATAATAGGCCAGTGCTTCCATAAGTCTTTCCTCCCCTGTTGCTTTTTACCGCGGGCACTTTGCCCCAAATTTCAGTTCAATAACTTTCTTGATGACCTCCACGCAGTTATCCAGCCCAACCGCGGTGCTGTCCAGGCAGAGGTCGTAATTTTCCACACGCTTCCACTGGCGGCCCGTATGATACTTGTAGTAACTTTCCCGATAGTGGTCGAGCTTATCAATGTAGTGGATGGCCTGGCTGCGTCCGATGCCCTGGCGCTTCATCTCCCGCTCAATGCGGTCCTCATAGGGCGCGTCGATGTAGACGGTCAGCACGTTGGGTTTGTCTTTCAGCACAAAATCCGCCGCGCGGCCCACGCAGATGTAGCTTTCCTCGTTCAGCAGCTCCCGCAGGACCTTGGCCTGATAGTTGAAAAGGTTCTGGTCGCTGATGAAATTGCCGCTCTCTGGCGGGATGACGCTGCCGTCGTAGATATGCCGCGAAACACGGTATAGCAGCGTTTTTTTGGTGTTTTCATCGGCGGCGGCAAAGATTTTTTCATTGATGCCGCTGTCCTCGGCTGCCAGGCGCAGCAGTTTGCGGTCATACAGATCAATATCAAAATCCTGCGCCAGCTTTTTGCCGATGTAACTGCCGCCGCCCGACCCGCAGGTGCGGGTAATGGCCACGGCAAAGTAGGGATAGTTCGGATACATAGCACTTCCTCCTTACTGCCCCAAATAGGCTTTTTTGACGCGAGCGTCGTTCAGCAGCTCCTGCGCATCGCCGGAAAGCGTGATGGTGCCGGTTTCCAGCACGTAGGCACGGTCAGAGATGGCCAGCGCCATCTTGGCGTTCTGCTCCACCAGCAGAATCGTAATGCCCTGCTTGTTCACCTCCCGGATGATGGCAAAAATTTCCTTTACCAACAGCGGGGACAGACCCATGGACGGCTCATCCATCAAAATCATCTTCGGCTTTCCCATCAGGGCGCGGCCCACGGCCAGCATCTGCTGCTCGCCGCCGGAGAGCGTGCCAGCCAGCTGGCGCTTGCGCTCTTTTAAGCGGGGAAACCGCTCGTAGACATCGGCCATCGTTCTGGCCATGTCGGCTTGGTCGGTAAAAGCCCCCATCTCGAGGTTTTCTTCCACCGTCATCTGGGGGAAGATGTGCCGCCCTTCCGGCACATGGGCCAGTTTCAGCGTGATAATTTTGCTGGGTTCGATCTTGCGCAGGTCGTGCCCGTCGAAGGTGATGGAGCCGCTTGCCGCCTTTTCCAGACCGGTTATCGTGCGCAGGGTCGTTGTTTTTCCAGCGCCGTTCGCCCCGATCAGCGAGACGATCTCGCCATCCTTCACGGTCATGGATACGCCGTTCAGCGCGTGGACGGCACCGTAGTTGACGTACAGGTCTTTGATCTCAAGCATTGGCGGCCTCCCCCGGTTCGTCCTTGCCCAGATATGCCTCGATGACATGCGGGTCGTTGGCAATCTGCTCCGGCGTGCCGGAAGCAATCGTGGTGCCGAAATCCAGCACCTGAATGCGCTCGCAGATCTTCATGACAAGGCTCATATCATGCTCGATGAGCAGGACGGACACTTTAAATTCCTTGCGGATATAGTTGATGATTTCCAGCAGCTCCTCGGTCTCGGTGGGGTTCATGCCCGCAGCCGGTTCGTCAAGCAGCAGCAGCTTCATATCGGTGGCCAAGGCACGGGCGATCTCCAGGCGGCGCTGCTCGCCGTAAGGCAGATTGTCGGCCTCCAGATCCTCCTTGCCGGAGAGGTGCACGACGGACAGCAGCTCCTTGGCGCGGGCGGTGATTTCCGCCTCCTGCTGCCAGTACTTTTTGGTACGGAAGATGGCGTCCGCCATGCCGTAGGTCGTGTGGCCCTGCATGGCCGTCTTGACGTTCTCGACGACAGTCATCTTTTTGAACAGGCGGATGTTCTGGAACGTGCGGGCAATGCCCGCATGGACGATCTGATGCGTTTTTTTGCCGTTCATCCGCTCACCGCAGAGGTAGAACGAACCCTCGGTAGGTTTGTAGACGCCGGTAATGAGGTTGAAAACCGTCGTCTTGCCCGCGCCGTTGGGGCCGATGAGCCCGACCAGCTCGGACTCGCCAATTTCCATGTTGAAGTCATCCACAGCCTTCAGGCCGCCGAACTGGATGCCGAGATGCTGTGCTTTCAATACGGGTGCTGCCATAATGGGTTCACGCTCCTTTCGCGGCTTTTGCCTTGGGGTGCCGAATGCCGTCCAACAGGCGGGTCAGGCTGAACTCCCAGCGTCCGAAGATACCGCCCGGGCGGAACAGCATGACCAGCACCAGCACGACCGAGTAGGCCAGCATACGGTAGGTGGAGAAATCACGCATCAGCTCCGGCAGGCTGGACAAGAATGCCGCACCGATGATGGAGCCGGTCAGCGAGCCTGTGCCGCCGATGATGACTTCAGAGAGCAGCTCTGCCGAATAGTTGAAGTTGAAGTTTGTGGGGATCATCGCGGTCATGTAGTGGGCGTAGACGCTGCCGCCGACGCCCGCAAAGAACGCCGAGACCGCAAAGGTCAGTACCTTGTAGTAGGTCACGTTGATGCCCGAGGCCGACGCCGCAATGTAATCCTCGCGGATGGCCTGCACCGTGCGGCCAAAGCGGCTGCGCACAAACAGAAACATAACCGTCACGCAGACGACCATGATCCAGAATGCGCGGTCAAATGTGGAAAGCTTAAGAATACCGCTCATCGTCTTGCCGCCGCCCGTAATGGAAAAGTTGCAGAAGCAGACGCGGATAATCTCGGCAAAAGCCATCGTAACGATAGCCAGATAGTCGCCGCGCAGCCGCAGTGCCGGAATGCCGACTGCAATGCCCATAAGGCCCGCGGCCAGGCCGCCCGCCAGAATCGCAACGAGCAGCAGCGCCAGATCCGAAAGCCCGTGCCCGGCCAGCGCGCCGGACACGATGGCGGACACATACGCCCCCACCGAGACAAAGCCCGCATGACCCATCGAGAACTCACCCATAAAGCCAACGACGAGGTTGAGCGACGTGACCATGATGATCGTGTAGCAGGCAGTCGTGCAGATGCCCTGGATGTAAGTCGTGCTTTTGCCGAAGGCGTTGAAGGTAAAAGCCAGCGTGATGGCCGCGTACAGCAGCGCGACACCAACCAGATTCAGGCCGTAGGAGGCCAGCCGTCGTTTCGTCATTTTGTTCACGCTCCCTTACACTTTTTCACCGACATTCTTGCCCAGAATACCGGAAGGCTTCACCAGCAGAATCACGATCAGCGTGCCGTAGGTCACGGCCTCGTACCAGCCGGGGGCAAACAGCTTGACAAAAATTTCAATCAGGCCGATCAGGATACCTCCAAGCATCGCGCCGGGGATGATTCCGATGCCGCCCAGCACGGCGGCGATAAACGCCTTCATGCCCATCATGCTGCCCATATCGTTCGTGACGCGGGGATAGGTGGCGCAGTACATCAGCGCCGCCACCGCCGCCAGGCCCGAGCCGATGGCAAATGTCGTTGTGATGATTCTGTTGACGTTGATGCCGACGAGGGTGGACGCATCCTTATCCTGCGGCACGGCACGCATCGCCTTGCCGAGCTTCGTCTTTTTGACGAAAAGCTGCAAGGCGATCATAATGCCCAGGCCAATGGCAATCGTCAGCAGCACGTTCAGCGGCAGGGCCACGCTGCCCACGGTGATGGTGGGCAGGCTGAAGATGGCCTGCACGTTGTGGGGCTTGGCACCAAACAGTACCATGGCCAGGTTCTCCAAAAAGATGCTCATAGCCAGCGCCGTGATCAGTGCGGACATCGGCCCTGCCTTGCGCACGGGGCGGTAGGCAAAGGTTTCGACCAGTACGCCCACCAACGCGCATACCGCAATAGCAACGATAACCGAAAGCCATGCGGGCATCCCGGCGTTGACCATCAGCGGGATGGTGTAGAACAGCGTGTATGCGCCGATCATGATAAAGTCACCGTGGGCGAAGTTGATCATGCGGATAATGCCATAGACCATTGTGTAGCCCAAGGCAATCAGCGCATAAATTGCGCCCTGGTTTAAGCCGTTTATCAGGCTTTGAAAAAACAGTGAGAAAGTCATCTGGTCCATTCCCCTTTCCTAAACGCAAAAGGCGGGGGCCTTTTCCCCCGCCCCAATGCGATTGTATCTTACTCTGCCTTCGAAACGACCGTGCCGTCGGACCCCAGTGTCTCGGTCCACTTGACTTCGCCGTCAATGTAGGTATTGATTGCAATGCTCTTGATTGCGTCGCCGTTCTCGTCCAGCGTAATGTCGCCGCCGACACCGGTGAAGCTCATGCCGGTCATACCCTTGACAAGGCTTGCCGTGTCGGTACCGCCTGCGTTCTCGGCGGCCTGCACCAGCATATACATAGCGTCGTAATACAGGGCTGCGCAAGCGTTCAGGCTTTCGGTGCCGTACTTTTCTGTGTACTTGGCAACAAAGTTCTGGACAGCCGGGGCGGTATCCTCGCTGGAGTAGTGGTTCGTGAAGTAGCAATCCTCAAACTGTGCGGCAAGGCCGGTGGTATCGGAGCCGTCCCAGCCGTCACCGCCCATGATTGCACCGGTAAATCCGGCATTGCGGGCTGCACCAACGAGAAGCGGAACGGTGTCGAGGAAGCAGGGATAATACAGCAGATCTGCGTCGCTTGCAACGGCCTGTGCCGCCTGCGAAGAGTAGTCTGTATCGGTGGTCATGCACTCGCCGACGTAGGCGACCTCAATGCCGTTAGCCTCGCAGTTTTCAACAAAGGCGTCCTTCAGACCGTTGGAGTAGTCATCATCTTTTGCATAGATGACGGCCACCTTGGCAAAGCCCTTGTCTTTTGCGAACAGTGCTGCCATCTTGCCCTGGTACGGGTCAATGAAGCAGTTGCGGAAAATCGAATCACCTTTTAAAGTCACATCGGCGTTTGTCGCACCTGTTGCCAGCAGCAGCATGCCGTCCTTAGAGGCCTGTTCTGCCATGGGCAGTGTGACCGACGAGAAGAAGCTGCCCACGATGGCCTCCGGCGAGTCGGCCATGACCTTGTTGTAGGCGTTCATGGCCTGCTTGGCGTCCTTAGCATCGTCTGCGACCTTGCCGCCGTTGACGATTTCTATTTTGTAGCCGGAATCACCCGCGCTGATCCCCTCGACTGCCATGTCGACGGCGTTCTGTGCGCCCTCGCCATAGATAGCGGATCCGCCGGTCATGGAACAGACAACGCCGACGCGAATGATGTTATCCTCACCGCCGTCCGACACAGATGCGGCGGTGTCGGTGGAAGCAACTTCACTTGATGCGGCCCCGCCCTGCTGTGCGCTGGAGCTGCAGCCTGCCAGCAGACTGGCGGACATTGCAGCTGCTACGGTAAGTGCCAAAACTCGATTACGCTTTTCCATTGTGTGACCCCTCTTTCTGATATTCATCCAAAACAAAAGGCGCACAGCACGGTGATGTGCTGCACGCCTTTGTGCGTAACGGAAAGGGGCCGCTGTACTTTTACAAGTACGCGACCCCTTTGTCCCGTTCGTGTTCTGTGATGCTGTTATTATAGCAGACTGTACAAAAAGTGCAAGGCCCTTTTGGCGATTCCTGCAAAATCGTTGTTCATCACGCTTTTTTACCGAAGATTGTAAAGCTGCTTTGCCGTTCGGCAGATGATTATTAAGCATCTTTCTTTTCTTCCATTCGGCCAATGCCGATTGAGGATACAGTACCACACCTGTTTATGCTACCTCAACGGCCTTCGGAATTTGGCACAAAAGGCCGAAGGCCATTGTCTATAAACCGATAAAAAGCGCTGCATCGGTTGTTTTGGCTGACGTGGCGCTTCGCTTTGCATTCCGGCAGGATTGCTGGTATAATAAATATATCCCATCGGGCCGCCTGTGCGGCCAGGAAAGGTCCCCGCTATGGAAACACCTCACCAGGGCACAGCCCTGTTTCATCTGCCCGGTCTGTTTGAATTTTATGACCTGTATGCGGCGTTTTTGCCGCTTTATCGTGCGCATCGGGAGTATTTTTACGACTGGTGCGCCATCGGCTCGATCTACGGCGCACCGTCTGACTGCTTATGGGCGGGCGGACGGGTCGAGTACAGTGACCGCACCCCACGCGAGGTGCTGGCGTTGACGCGTGAATACGGCATCTCGGCGCGGCTGACACTCAGCAATTCATTACTGCGCCCGGAGCATCTCACAGACCCGGACTGCAATGCGCTCTGCCGACTGTTTCAGGAACAAAATGACCCGCAAAACGGCGCCATCGTTCATGCTGAGCTGCTGACGCAGTACCTGAAAAAGAACTATCCATCGCTGTATCTTGTATCCTCAACCACAAAAGTGCTGACAGACTTCAACGATTTGCAGCGGGAGCTGGCACGGCCCGAGTTTCGCTATGTCGTGCCGGATTTCCGGCTGAACCGAGCATTTGACCGACTTGCAGCGCTGCCCCAGTCCCAGAAGGACAAGGTGGAGTTCCTCTGCAATGAGTGCTGCTGGTTCGGATGCACGGAACGCAGAGCCTGCTATGAGGCCGTCAGCCGCAAAAATCTGGGTCTGCCCGGCCCGGAGCATTACTGCAGCGCCCCCGGCGCAGCGGGTGGGTATCGCTTCTCCCGGGCGATGGCGAACCCCGGCTTTATCGGCATCAAGGCCATCCGGGATACCTACCTGCCGAGGGGCTTCACCCAATTCAAGATTGAGGGGCGCGGCCTTGGCAGTGCACTGATTCTTGAATTTTTGCTTCACTACCTGACCAAGCCGGAATATCAGCTGGCTGTCCGCGAGGAGTTGTATCTGGATACTATGCTGGACCTTTTCTGACTGACTTTGTGTTGGGCCGGGTGAAGCTGTTTGCATTTTCTGCGTTGTAAGGCTCCTGTTACCCCAGTGCCACATCCAGCAGCATCATCACACTGAAGCCGACAGCAAAGAATACTGTGCCAAGGTTAGAGTGCCGTCCCTGTGACATTTCGGGGATCAGCTCTTCCACCACGACATAGAGCATCGCGCCCGCAGCAAAGCTCAAGAGGTAAGGCAGTGCCGGTATCACAAGCTGCGCGGCTAAAATCGTCACCACTGCGCCGATTGGCTCAACCACGCCCGAAAGCACACCGCCTGCAAAGGCCCTGCCCTTGCTCTCCCCTTCGGCGCGCAGGGGCATCGAGATGATGGCGCCCTCCGGGAAATTCTGGATAGCTATGCCGAGGGACAGGGCCAGCGCGCTCGCCGCGGTGATCTGTGCGCTGCCTGCGAGAAAGCCGGCGTACATCACACCGACTGCCATGCCCTCCGGGATGTTGTGCAGGGTCACTGCCAGCACCATCATCGTAGTGCGGCCCAGCCTGCTTTTTGGCCCCTCAGCCTCCTCACTGCCGACATGCAGGTGGGGTATCAGATGATCCAGGGCAAGCAAAAACAGCACGCCGAACCAAAATCCGGCAAACGCCGGGAAAAAGGCGAACCGCCCCAACTTCTCCGACTGTTCGATTGCCGGGATCAGCAGGCTCCAGACCGATGCCGCCACCATCACACCGGCGGCAAAGCCTGCAAGTGAGCGCTGCACCAGATTACCCAGCGCGCGCCGCATAAAAAATACGCACGCTGCGCCCAGCGATGTACCCAAAAAGGGGATCAGAATCCCCCAAAAAGTTTCCGCCAATGAAGTCGCCTCCTTTTATGGTATATACACAAAAACACAGGTACTTTATACCCCCTGTTCAATGATGCTTTTGACAAGCTGTGCCCATTTGTAAGGGTAACAGGCCAGCAGCTCCTCATGCTGCAGATCCTGCTCATGAATTACGGGGTGCGCAAAATGCTGCTGATAACGCGCGCGATACTTCGCTCCCATTTTCAGCGCGTAGAAAATATGAATCTCCGTACCGGGAACATCAATTTCCTCCGGCAAGGGCGTGATGAGGTCGGAATAAAATTGGTTTTTACAGCTTTGCATCGTCACATAGGGGCGTGCAGCACCGAACATCGCCATAAAGCGCGGACATAGTCCCCCTTCTCCGCGGAGCACTTTTCTAATCGCTTCTGCAGAAAGCAACTTTTGAACTGCCCGTCCCGAATCAGCGGATAAATCAGCGGCAGGAGAAGATTCGTTTGTAATTTGGCCGCGAGCTTGGAGCATTGGTCAAGGTCGGAGCTGCCCAGAATACCGTAGTCAATATGTATGCTTTTCCGTGCTGCCAGCAGTCCCACGAAAGAGCCGCCCAGAGAGCAGCCGTAGGCGGCCCGTATATGCCCGCCGCAGTTTTTCAGGACGTAGGCTTCGATTTTTTCGGTTTCTGCAAGCATTGTCGGAAATTCGGTACTTTCTGTTTCGTCAAAGCCATCATAGCTGACGCAAAGTACGCGAAAATCCCGCTGCAACAGAGGGATCACTTGGCCAAAGTTGCTTTTCCAGTGGCAGCAGGTGCCGGGCAGCAGCAAAATGACCGGAGCGGTATCCGCCCCAAATTCATAAACCTTCATTCTCCTGCCTCCCGCAGCCACAGTCACTTCGCTTTACGGCGGTCAAACACAGCCAGCCCGTTTTGCTTTTGTGTACCGCAATGTCACAAAAGCCCGCTTGCTCAAGATATGCTTTCAGCTCAGTATCCTTGTAGATGGTCATGCCATCAATGATTTCTGTCCATTTTTTGTCTTTGTCCGTGTCGCCGTTGACTTCATTGCAGATGAGGAAGGTGCCGCCCGGCTTCAAAACCCGCCAAACCTCCCGGAAGCATTTTGCAAGGTCCGGCCAGAAATAGACGGTTTCAAACGCTGTGACTGCATCGAACCAATCGCTGGCAAAAATGATGCGCTGCACGCTGCCCTGCCAGATGACACAGCGATCCCTTTGAATCGCCTCTGCATTGAGACGGCGGGATTTTTCGACGCTGACAGCAGAGTAATCCACGCCCTTTACGATGCCGCGCGGACACCTTTTCAGCAGCCGTTTGATATTCGCTCCGCCGCCGCAGCCGCAGTCCAGCACCTTTGCGTCCGGCGCAAGATGCAGAAAGTGAAGCCCCCACAGCGCCACGGGGGTGTGAGCAAGGTTCATCATGGTGACCATCAGCCTGCCGCCGAAGCCTTTGGGGTCTCTTGTATTTTCAAAAAATGACATTGTTATTCTCCTTTCGATTTTTTACACTCTGCGTAGGTAAGTGGAATGGAATTCTGCAAAACAACACTTTTGCAAACGGTCCAGCCGTTTTGCTGCAAAAATGCCAGATACGCAGCACTCGTCCATCTGCTGTGCAGCGGAAAGCCTGCAATTTTCAGCGCAAGGGCCTGAAGATTTCCCCAAGGGGAATTCTCTGCATGGGTAAAGGTAGGAGCAATCAGCGTGCCATCGTTTTTAAGCACACGGCGAAACTCGATAAGGGCTTTCTCAAGGTGCGGCACAATGTGCAGTGCATTGGAGACAATGACAACATCAAAGGACTGGTCAGCATAAGGCAGATGGAACATATCCTGCACGGAAAAATACAGCTTGGAGGAAAAATTGCCCCGCTTTGCCTGCGCAATCATCGCTGCGGAGACGTCGGTAGCCTCAATGTGGTCGGCAGAACACAGGAGATGTTTTGCCACCTGCCCTGTGCCTGTGGCTACCTCCAAAACGGTTTTGTGCCACACAGCAGGGCGAAGCAGCGCATATAATTGATCATAGGCTATTGCATTCTTACGCATAAAGCGGTCATACCTTGCTGCATTTCTGTCCCAAAAATTCTTTTTCGTAATGCTCAGCTCCTTGGTTTGCATTAACTAACTGCTGCTTATTTGAAAAGCTGCCCGTCGGCAGCATGGAAGCTTGTATATGCGCGTTAGAGCAATCTAACCGTTGGATCGTAAAAAAGCTGCCTGCAGCCAAAACGGCGCACCAGCAACGATTCTACGATATTTCGGTCATATAATAGCAGTCTGGCACCCAAATGTCAATAGGGTGCTAAAGGTGCTTTTGTGCGTTTGAATTTCAACAAAAATTCAATAGCGGGCAGTGCGCTTTACACTGCCCGCTATTGAGAAAAGCTTACTTTAGCCGTTTTCGTCCTTGGGAATGGCCAGATTCAAGAGGATGGCAACGAGTGCGGCGGGCACAATGCCGGAGCCGCCGAATACCAGAGAGAGCATCTGCGGTGCGTGTGCAAGGATGCCGTTGTTGGCACCGATGCCATAGCCGAGACCGAGCGCTACAGAGACGATGCTCAGGCTGCGCGGGGTCAGCGGCTCGCGGGTGATGAGCTGAATACCGCTTACCACGATCGAAGAGAACATCATGACAGCTGCGCCGCCCAGCACCGACTGCGGCATGATCGAGACGAGCGCGCCCAGCTTGGGCACCAGACCGCAGAGAATCAGGAAGATGCCGCCGGTGGCCAGCGCAAAGCGGTTGACGACCTTGGTCATGCTGACAAGGCCGACATTCTGGCTGAAGGAGGTGTTGGGCAGTACGCCGAACAGTGCGGCAAAGCTGGAACCGATACCATCGCAGATGACGCCGCCGGACAGCTCAGTGTCGGTGGCCTCGCGGTCCATGCCGCCCATGATAACGCCGGAAATATCGCCCACGGTTTCGACCGCCGTGACGATGAACATAATCATGACCGGTGCGATCGCGCGCATATCAAACACCGGCTTGACCGGCATCAGCTCGGGCAATGCAAACCATTTGGCCTCGGCCACCTTATTCCAGTTCAGCACCCATGCCTTGGTGTAAGCAACGCCCTCGGCGTTCAGCGCCGTGGTGGGCAGAACAAGGCCCATGAGAAACGCTGCAATGTAGCCGCAGATGATGCCCACCAAAATCGAGGAGGAATTCAAAAAGGTGCTGCCGGAGTGCTTGCAGATCAGGATGACGACCAGCACAAAGATGGCGAGCAGCAGGTTTTCGACCGAGCCGAAATCCTGCGCGGTGTTGCCGCCGCCGAAGGAATTTACACCGACCGAAATCAAGCTCAGACCGATGGAAAGCACCACCGTGCCGGTAACGACAGAGGGCAGCAGCTTGCGCAAAGGCTTCAGAAAGAAGCCCAGCACTGTCTCAAACAGGCCGCCAATCAGGGACGCGCCCATGATCGCGCCGTAGGCCAGTACGCCGCCGCCCATCGAGGCTGCGACCGAGCTGAATACCCCGATGAAACCGGAGGAGGTGCCCATGATAATAGGCACCTTGCCGCCGATGGGGCCGATGGAATACAGCTGAACCAGTGTGACAATGCCCGCCACAAGCATGGCATTCTGCAGCAGCGTAACGCGCAGGTCGGCAAATTCGCCGCCGGCCAGGCCGCAGGCGCCCGTGATGATAAGCAGCGGCGTAAGGTTGCCGACAAACATCGCCAACACATGCTGCATGCCCAGCGGCAGTGCCTGCTTCAGGGACATCTTGCCTTCAAAGCGGAAGGCTTCGGGGGAAAGATCGTTTTTCTTCATTCCACAACTCCTCAGATAAAACCTATTACAATATAACATATACCGCCAAAGCGGAAGGGCATACCGCCCTATTTATACATTATACCATCCCCTGCCCTGTGATTGCAATTCCATCAGCCGCCGCAGCAAAAATTTTGTGTGTTTTTGAAGAAGGCTGAACGGTCAAAAAACCTTGATCGCTTGCTGCTGTCCGTGCAAGGTGTAGTGTACGGTCAGACCGTCGTCTGCATCCACGGTGCAATTTTCGGCGTGGTCGGTCAATTCCCGCAGGGCGTTGTATTGGCGGCGCATCTCATCCGTATAGCGACTTGGCATATCGGAGGTGAGCAGGATGCCGCTGAACAGCGCATTGACCCGGGCCAGGGTCTGCTTTTGCTGTAGGGTCAGCTTGCAGTTTTCCTCGCGCAGGAAGAATACATCGGGGTCGCTGCCGTAGGCGCGCCCGTTGAGCTGGCGGCGGAAAATCGTGTTGCCGATGGACTGCCTTGTGGAGACCCGCTCGCGGTGGAAAAGCCGCATATACCACACATCGTCCCAGTCCAGCCCTACATCACACCCAATGCGGCAATAGTCAACGATGCCAAAGGCAGGCATGACCGGCACACCGCAGCCGAGGATCAGCTTGTCGCCGCACCATGAGCGCAGCAGTGCCATGGCGCGCTGCATCCGTCCTGCGCGGGATTCCCGTGCGTTGCCGAACGGTGCTGCGCCATAGAGAAAGTCCAGCTTGACAAGGTCAAAGCCCCAATCCCGCAGGACGCGGTCAAAGACCTGCTTGAGGTAGGCCTGTACCTCCGGGTGGTCAATGTCCAGCGCATAAAAGCCGCTCCAGTTGCAGCCGCAGCACCAGGGCTGACCGTCCACCTGCAGCAGCCAGTCCGGGTGATCTTTGCAGAGCAGGGATTCCTTTTCGCAGACGAACGGTGCCAGCCACAGTCCTGCCAGAAAGCCGCTTTCATGGGCTGCATCTGCCAGCGGGCGCAGCCCGTTGGGGAATTTGGCAGGGTCAGGCTCCAGCCAGTCTCCTACCTTGCGCTCCCATCCATCGTCGATCTGAAAGAGATCCCCTGCGCGGAAAAGCGTTTTGCAGCCGTTGAGGTCTTCCCGGATCGAGGCCTCGTCAATGTTCTGGTAGCGGTTATACCAACTGGAATACCCGGCCAGCCTGCGCGTGGTGCGGGGGCGGCAGCCCAGCGCCGCAAACCATGCGTCAAATACCTCGTCCTCGGTGCCCTCGGCAAAAAAGAGGGAGAACGCAGGAAAGCTGCCGCCGGTATGCTGTACCCCGGCACAGTCGCGTTCAATGCGCAGCTGTGCGGTGCGGCTGTCATAGGAAAAAATCGTATAGCCCGGTGCCTCGTCCAGGCTGGCCAAAAGGCGGTAGGTCTTTCCGCGCCGGAAATAGCAGTAGGAGAAGCCGTGGCTCTGTCCCCTCTTGCCGCTGTAGGGAACAAAATGATAATCGCCGTAACGGTCAAAGCTGTATTTCTCCAAAAGAAATTTCGGGACACGCTCAACACCGTGCTGCCGGTCCCATTTGCCCAGCTCCGGGCAGGCGGTCCAGGTTTGGTAGCCGTTCATGAAAAGCTTTTCTTCGCGCGCCATCGTCCACGGAAGCGCAGCAACCGCATTTTGCAGCACTCCGGCGGGCAGCTCTGCCCTCAGGCAGACGGCACCGCTGCGCGGGGTGATGACTGCCGTGCCGTCAAACCGGCCGCTGTCTGTTGCGGCATACCACTGCATCTCAGCCATTTTGGGTTTCCTCCCTGTGAAGCGCAGCACTGATTTCGGCTGCGCGGTCATCCGTCAGGGTGAACCTGCGGCGGAACAGTACAAGCGCCGCCGCAAGGACGGCCATGGGTAGAACGGTCATCATGAGCCGCAGCCCGAGCAGTGTACCGGCGCTCTGGGCAGCAACGGGGCCTGTCTCCTCGGCATTGCCGGCCAGCCCGATCAGATCCAGGCCGATGCCGGTCAGAAAAACCGCCACGCCGGACGCAGCCTTTACAACAAAGGTCTGCATCGAGAAGATAACGCTTTCCTCACGGCGCCCGGTCTGGAGCTGGCCGTAGTCCACACTGTTGGAGAGGAAAAGGGTCGTCAGTACGCTGAGCATGCCGTTGCAGGCAAACACCACCACGCCCGGCACGCAGAGCAGTGCCAGACTGCCGGAAAAGCCCGTCAGGCAGAGCAGGAGCAGCACAGCATAGCCACCCAGCGCCAATCCCAGACTTACCGTAAATACGGCAGTGTTGCTGAGCTTTTTGCGCAGCACCGGATAGAGGACCATCATGCCGAGGATCTGTGCCGCACCGCCGATGGTTGAGAACAGCGTGTAGCTGGCCTTCCAGCCTGTGCCGCCGAAATCGTACTTGAAGAAATAGATGATGAAGTTGGAGGTCAGATACAGCGCCGAGTTGATCAAAACGATGCTGCCTACGACCACAAGCGCCTGATCGTTGGAGAACAGCGCCTTGAACATCTCGCCGACGGTGGCGGTCTTTATCTCGGCGCTGCCGGTCTCCTTGACGCTGGCGCAGCAGATCGCCTCGGTAACCACAAAGATGACAGCCACGAGCAGTGCTACCCAGCGGAAGCCGGTGCGCTCGCTGTCGCCGCCCAAAGCACCAACCAGCAGCATGGTAAACATCGCAATGAGCGCCGAGCCGACGCCCGCACAGGTGCGTCCCACGACTGACAGGTTTTCTCGGTCAGCAGGGGTGCGGGTCACGGCGGGGATCATCGACCAGTAAGGAATGTCCATCATCGTGTAGGTGACGCCCCACAGGATGTAGATGACGCTGAAGTAGACCATCATGCCAGCACCCTCCAGCACCGGCGCGGCAAACAGCGCGTAGAGAACCACCGCATTCAGGACGGTGCCGCTGAGGATCCACGGACGGAACCGTCCCCAGCGGGTGCGGGTCTTGGCCACCAGCACCCCCATAAAGGGATCATTGAAGGCGTCAAACACACGCGCGATCATCAGGATCAGGCCGACAAAGGTGGCAGGCAGGCCCAGCACATCCTGATAATAATACATGACATAGGAGGCAGACAGCGCGTAGACCATATCCTTGCCCACTGCGCCGATGCCGAAGGCGGCTTTTTGCTTTGTTGTCAGTTCCATACTGCACACTCCTTCTTTGTGACGGTAAATTCTACGGTGACAGGCGCACACTGCGGGGCCGAGACGGTCAGCGCGGCTGTACCTGTCTGCCCGACTGTGCGCAGATAAGTCCCGCCCATGCCGCCCTCGGCGGTTGCCGCTGCAGGACCGACCAGCACGGCGGCACCGGTCACGGCAAAGGTCAGCGGCAGCTGTGCATAGACGGCGGGGCTGCCGTTTTCATCAAGAATCCGCACCCGAACTCCGGCCATATCGTAGGTGTCGCCCTCCTGCAGGAGGGTGGCGGAGGGCGTTACCTCAAGATGCAGCCGGTGGCTGGGGCAGAGCGTGACGCTCTTTACCACGGTATCCCCGTTTTTGGCATCGAACCGCCAACGCGTAGCCGCGCCGCCCCAGTTGCCGACATACTTGCTGTACAGCGCCACACCGTCCGCAAAGCTCATCTTATAGCGCACCATGCACCACGCCAGCTTCAGCTTGTAGCGCAGCGGCAGCCCGGCCAAGCCGTAGCGCCCGGCTGCAAGCAGACAGTCGCGCAGCGTATCGGCCTTGGCCTTGTCAAAATGCTCCTGCGTTTCAAGCAGGACACCGATTGTGTCATCCACGGCCAGCGGTGGGTGCGGCAGCGCCGTCCAGCCGCTTTTGTGCAGGGTCGTCACAAACACATCGTTTTTGTAAAGATCCACCCGCTCGGCGTTGGTAAACACATAGACCGTGCCGATTTGCCCGGCAGGATAGTCACCGATGTCCATCGCGGAGCTGACCGTCAGCACCGGCTCCTCTCCGCCCTGCGATGCGTAGACGGACGCCGCCAGCTTGGGATTGCGGAAGCTGTCCAGCACGCCGTGATAGCAGATGCGGTCCCCGGAGCCGAAATCCTTGTGGGTGGCATAATCAAACATACACCAGCCAAAGCAGCCCGCATGCTCTCCATCTGCGTAGGCGGCGTCCAACACCCGCGCATGGCGCAGGGCATGCTCCTGCCGGTGCGGGGCATCGTCACAGGACTTGGTGGGGTACATGTGGCCGTTGCATTCTGAGATCAGCAGAGCCTTGCTCAAATCAGGCGTTACATCCTTTTTCCGCTTGGCCCCGGCGTTTGAGCCGTTGTGGGAGAAATCGTTGTAGGCGTAAACATCTTCCAGGAGATGGCTCTTTTCCAGATACCGCACGCCAGAGGTCGCCCGGCTCGGGTCCAGTGCGTGGGCGATTTGGTTGGTGCGCGTATAGAATTCGTCATCGTCCACGCTCTCGTTGATGCGCACACCCCACAGTATGATGCTGGGGTGATTGCGGTTTTGCAGCAGCATCTCCCGCAGCATGGCGCAGGCGCGGTCCTTCCATACCGCATCGCCGATGTGCTGCCAGCCGGGCAGCTCGGTAAATACAAGCAGGCCCAGCCGGTCACATTCATCAAGGAAATACTGGCTTTGCGGGTAATGGCTCGTGCGCACCGCATTGCAGTGCAGCTCGTTTTTCAGGATGCGGGCGTCCTGCCGCTGCAGGCTTTCCGGCGCGGCGTAGCCAATGTAGGGATAGCTTTGGTGGCGGTTCAGCCCGCGCAGAAAGGTCTTTTTCCCGTTCAGATAAAAGCCGTCCGCCCGGAACACAGCCGTCCGGAAGCCGAAGGCGGTCTCACGGCTGTGCAGTACCTGCCCATCGGTGTCGAGCAGCTCTGCTATGCAGCGGTAGAGATTCGGATGCTCGGTGTCCCACGGTGCAGCGTCAGGCAGCGTAAGGCGGCATTCCGCCGATTCTGCCGGGGGCAGCTGGCGGCTCACCAGCATCTCGCCCGCACTGCTGCAGAGCCGGACGCGCAGCGCAGCGGCCTTTTCCGGTGCTTCTACGGTCAGCTGTACGGCAGCCTCGGTCAGCGTCGGTGTGTACACGAAAAGATCGCTCACACGGCTCTGCGGCGAGGTTTCAAGCCAGACCTCCCGGTATAGACCGCCGTAGGTCAGGTAGTCGATGACAAAGCCGAAGGGCGGCAGGCTGGGATCCTCGCGCGTATCCAGCCGCACGGCCAGCAGATTTTCTGTGCCGCGGTGCACAAGGTCGGTAATTTCGATGGTGAAGCCGGTGTAGCCGCCCTGATGCTGCCCGGCCAGCTGGCCGTTCAGGTAGATCTCCGCCTGATGGGCGGCCCCGTCAAAGCGCAGGAATACCCGGGGCGCATCGGGAACGGTCAGTGTGCGACGGTAACCGCAGACCATCTCATAGTCAGAGGGGTCTGCGTAGTGGAGCGGCAGCTCCCAGCAGGTATGGGGCAGACGCACCGGACGACAGCCAACAGGTTCACCCCGACAGAAGGCATCGCTCCATTGCTCTGTAAATTCCCAGTGATTGCAAAGACTGTATCTCATCGTACCAATAACCCCTCCAGTAAAATGGAAATCATCTCATCCAGGGCATCCGTGTAGGATATGCCCTGCGCATCGAGCGTGCGGTCTGCAAGAAAATCCTCAATGGAAGCGGAGATCATCCGCTGCAGAACCGGCAGGGATACCCGACGGATAACGCCCTCCCCCATCGCCTGCTCCAGCAGTGCCAAGGTAGGCTCCCAGCCTGTTTCCAGATGCTCCCGCACGCGCGCTGCGACTCTGGGATATTTTTCATCCAAAAGATCCATCTGCTGCAGATCCAGCGCGGTGTACTCCTCCGGCAGGGCGATAATGACCGCCCGCAGCTTTTCAGCCAGGGTGCCGGGGCCGTCAAGGATGCGCTGCTTGCGGGCGTGGATCCTTGTGAACGCATCGTCCACCATATCCAGCAGCAGCGCCTCCTTGGAGGGGTAGACTGCGTAGATCGTCTTTTTGCTGATGTGCATCATCGCAGCGGCCTGCTGCATCGTAAAGCGCAGCCCGTCCCTGCGGAACAGCTCCATTCCGACTGCGCGCAGTCTTGTGCACAGCTCGTTGTGTTCGTCCATCACTTGCCTCCTGCGGAAACCCGTTTTAGCTTTCCGGTTTCCATTGTAGTGCGGAAACCGGTGCGATTCAAGCGGTTTCCTGTACTTTCTACCTTTTTGCCAATCGGGCACAGATTTTTTCGTCATATCGCCCATACGCTAAAGCCATAACAGGACAGAAAAACGCCCCCGCACAGTGATGCGGGGGCGCTTTGCAGGTGCCTCAGTTCGTTTTTTCGTTTTTTTGCTGCAGGCGGGTCAGCTCCCGCAGCTCCCGCACGGTGAAAAGGCCGCAGACAATGGCGGCAGCGCCGTCCGCAATGGGGCCTGCGTACATGACGCCGTCAATGCCCATAAAGAGCGGGAAGATGACGATGAGCGGCAGCAGGAACAAAATCTGGCGTGTCAGGGACATGAATACGCCGAGGCGCGCCTTGCCAATCGAGTTGAAGAAGTTGGAGGTGACCGGCTGGATGCCGTTGATCAGCGTCAGGAACATATAAATGCGGAAGTACCGCTCCGAAAACTGGTAGTACATCTCGCTGCCGGCGCCGAAAATACTGATGATCTGCCGCGGGAAAAGCTGGAAGCAGGCAAACGCTGCCAGAGAAAGCCCGGTAGCCACAGCCAGCGCCAGCAGATAGCTCTTTTTGACGCGGCGGTAGAGCGCAGCACCGTAATTGAAGCCGATGATCGGCTGTACGCCCTGCGAAATGCCGATGACAAAGGACATAAAGATCATGTTGACCTTTGAGATGATGCCCGCGCAGGCCAGAGGAATATCGCTGCCGTAGATAGACAGTGCACCGTAGTGTGCAAGGGTGTTGTTCAAAACGATCTGGACAACAGCCATAGCGATCTGGTTGAAGCAGGCAGATGCACCGTAGCTGAAGATCTTGCGTGTTCTGTCACCGTCAATCGTAAAGCAGCCCCGTGAGAAGGGTACAGATTTAAAATGGAAGAGATACCGCATGCTGATGCAGAACGAGGCGATCTGCCCGAGAATCGTGGCAAGTGCAGCGCCGGTCATACCCATATCCAGCCCGAAGATGAACAGCGGATCAAGGGCCGTATTGATAAGTGCGCCGATGAGCATCGACATCATGGAATAGCGTGGGCTGCCGTCTGCCAGAATCAGCTTGCTCATACCGGTATTCATAATGAGGAACGGAAACCCCAGCGCTGTGATGCGAGTGTAGGCCTCTGCGTAGGGAAAAACATCCGGCGTAGCGCCGAAGAATTTCAGCATTGGCGTCAGAAAAAGCAGCGTGACCGCCATCAGCACAGTGCCGAACAGCGCCATCAGGCACAGGCCGTTGCCTGCATATTCAGCAGAACGCTTTTCATTGCCTGCACCCAGCTGGAGACTGAAATTCGTCGCACTGCCGATACCGAGCAGCAGCGCAATGGCTGTGCAGGCAATCGAGAGAGGAAACGCAATGTTGGTGGCAGCATTGCCCAGCAGACCCACACCCTGCCCGATAAAGATCTGGTCAACAATGTTGTACAGCGACGTCACCAGCATCGAGATAATACAGGGAATGGCAAAGCCGACAAGCAGCTTGCCTTCTTTTTCATATCCAAGCGGGTTGGCAGCATCAGCCTGCGATGAAACTGTTTTTACGCTCATGCAGTTTTACCTCCTTTAATCCTGTTAATAATCGAAAATATAATAATAGTAACAAAATCCGGTAGGAAATGCAAGTCCGTTTGCCTTGAGGCGCTTGAGCTTGCCCTACATGAGCCGGAGACTGTAACACAAACAAAACCGGGGCGAACTTTTCGTTCGCCCCGGCAGTACCTAAATGATTGGAGTCATAGCCTCATAACCTTTATTCGTTATTTTTCGGAGTTGGTTCCTATTTTCATGGGGAATCATTCCCTTTGCAGAATTTCAGGCTTTGAGATTGAGGATCAACCTCTGACACTTAGTACATTGGAGTTTCTCCTTATGGATCAGGTGGATTTCAGATACCTTCTGTTGGGTGGCGTGGAACCAGTCATGATAACCAGCCTTCTTTCATCCTGATCTATATGCTGCATGGGGGTCTTTGATGACGGCCCCTGAGTCTGCTGTTTAAAAGTAAGCTGCCTGACATCTTGTTCAATATTCTTTGTACAGGTTATGACCTGCGGCTTCGGATGCGGCGCTTTTTCATTCAGCAGGCCCAGGCCCGCCGGTGATGAATAGGATCTTTAAAGTTTGCCATTGGACTTGAGCCTCCTTCCTTACGAAATACCGCCGGTGTCTTGCTTTCTTTGGAGATTTCTTATGACATTTCTCCTTGGAAGATCAGCTTCTCTTGGAGTTGTCTGCTCCTTATCTCCGGCTGTTTTCTTTCTGTGACTATACTATACCACAGCCCCTGGGATTCGTCTATTCGCAGATATGCCAACGATGCAGCGAAAGATTTGTGCAGTTTCAAGCTTGCCGCTCCGGGCAAAAAATGGTATAATAAATATGTTGGGCTGCTGTACAGCCCAGACCGTGCGCTGTCCCTTTTGGCAAGGGACGGCGCTTTTTTGGCGGGGTTGTGCTGTGATCCTGCGGGCTGATCTGAACAGGCATTAGGCAATATTCATTTCAAAACAACCGTAAAGCAGCTGCCGCTGCCGGGGCGGCTGTCCACAGTGACAGCGCCGCCGTGCAGTGCGGCTATTTTTTGTGCCATGGCAAGGCCCAAGCCGTTGCCTTGCGTCCTGTGGCTGGTGTCCCCCTGATAGAACTGCTCAAAGATATGGCAGCAGGTCTCGGCGTCCATACCGCAGCCCTGGTCAGTGACAGCCACAACCGGTCTGCCCTGCTCGCAGTGCAGTGTTACGCTTATGGTTCCGTTCTCCGGGCTGAACTTGGCGGCATTATCCAGCAGATTCAGCCAGATCTCCTTTACCAGCGCTTCGCTGCCGTGGTAGGTGCAGGGGGCCAGCTCGGCCTCAAACTGCAGTGGCTTATCGCGCCACTTTTGCCGGGTCACAAGGATGCACTGGCGCAGCTGCTCATCCAGCGAAAAGTCTGTACAGTCGGTCAGAATGGTCTGTGCCTCGATACGATTCAATAGCAGCACACTGCCGGAAAGCTGTGCCAGCCGCCTGCTCTCATCGCGGATGATTTGCAGATACTCGCGCTGCTCCTCCGGGGTTACATCCTCGTCCAGCAGCAGGTCGGCAAAGCCGCTGATGCTGACGATGGGCGTCTTGAACTCATGGGAAAAGTTATTTACAAAATCCTTGCGCAGCAGCTCCGTGCCGGAAAGCTCCTCCGCCGCTTTGTTGAAGGCTGCTTTGAACTCCCGGATCTCGGTAGGCTCATACCCGTGGGCGGCGGGCTGCAGGCGCACGGTGAAGTCCCCCGCCGCCAGCCGGTTCATCGCCTGTATGATGTTTTTGATAGGCTTTATTAACACAAGGCGAATCGCAACCACAAGGCTGACGGCCATCAAAATACAGCTGACATACAAAATAACCAGCGCACCGCCGATGCTGACGCTGCCGTCTTGGATAAAAAAGCCGTGGTCAGCCTCCGATACCACCAGCACCGTCACAACGGTCAGATTCAGTGTAACGATGAAAAAGAGGTTCAGCACCAGCAGCATTGTCAAATTTACGGTGCGCATGCAGTCGCGCAGCTTATTTACAAATTGCGCCATATCACACCTTCTTTATAGCACGGTAGCCGATGCCGCGAATGGTCTGTATTTCAAACTCCGGCCAGTCGTAAAAGCGGGTGCGCAGCCGATTGATATGAACATTTACCGTTTTGTCGTCACTTTCGCTGTCCATGCCCCAGATCTCATCCAGCAGCTCCAGCCGTGTAAAGGTCCTTTCCGGGTAAGCCAGCAGCTTGTACAGGAGGTTGAACTCCTTGGGCGGCAGCACCTGCGCATCGTGGCCGCGCCGCACGGTGTGAGTGTCGTAGTCCAGCTCGACATCCCCTATCGTGATTTTGTGTTCATCCACGATGCGGGCGCGGCGCAGAAGCGCCTTGATGCGCAGCACAAGCTCCTGCCGGTCCGGCGGTTTTGTCATATAATCATCAGTGCCAACGATAAAACCCGTGTGCTTGTCCTGCGGCATATCCTTGGCCGTCAGCATTAAAATAGGCAGCATGCTGCCGCTTTCCCGGATGGTCCTGGTCAGGGTAAAGCCATCCATCCGGGGCATCATCACATCGCAGAGCAGCAGATCTATATGGTTGTGGTCGAGCATTTCCAGTGCCTGCACACCGTCGGCAGCAATCAGCGGCTCATAGCCCGCTCGCTTTACGATGGCGCAAAGCAGACGCGCTGTGCTGGGGTCATCCTCGGCAATCAAAATACGAAACATCGTGTACCCTCCTTGGTTCTATTATAGTACAGTGCAAAGATAAACGGAAGATAAACCTTCCCGTTTACCAAAGGTTTATTTTGGCGGTGTATCCTTAGGAACATCGAAACCAAAAACAACCTACGGGAAAACGGAGGATACAGCTATGAAAACCATCTATCTTGTCACCGGTGCTGCCGGATTTATGGGCACTAATGTCTGCGCACAGCTTTTGGAGCGCGGTGATGCCGTGCGCGCTTTTGTGCTGAAGGGCGACCCGGCTGTAAAATTTATGCCGAAGGCCGTCGAAATCTTTGAGGGTGACCTCTGCAGTGCCGAGGACTGCGAGAAATTCTTTGCCGTGGAACCGGGCACCCAGACCGTCTGCATCCACTGCGCGAGTATGGTGACGATCAACCCGAATTACAGTGAAAAGCTGATCGCCGTCAATGTGGGCGGCACCGAAAACATGCTGAACGCCGCCAAAAATCACCCGGAGTGCAAAAAGTTCGTCTATGTTTCCAGCACCGGCGCCATCCCTGAGCTGCCTAAGGGCGAGAGCATCCGCGAGGTATACAGCTTTGTTCCCTACGATGACAATCGCGTGGTCGGCTGGTACAGCCGCAGCAAGGCAATGGCGACCCAGAAGGTACTGGACGCCGCCGCGGACGGGCTGAATGCCTGCGTGGTGCATCCCAGCGGTATTCTTGGCCCCAACGACCCCGCCATCGGGCAGACGACCCGCACGCTGATCCAGATCCTGAACGGTGAAATGCCCATCGGTATGCAGGGCTCGTTCAATCTTGTCGATGTGCGCGACCTGGCCGCCGGTACGATTGCCGCCGCTGACCGTGGGCGCAAGGGAGAGTGCTACATCCTTTCCAATGACGAGGTTTCGCTGAAGGAGCTGTGTGAGATGCTCAAGGCTGATACCGGCTGCCACGGCTGCCTGTTTTATCTGCCGCTGTCTTTTGCGCATTTTGCCGCCAAGCAGATGGAGGCCCGCGCCGCCAAGACCGGTAAGCCCGCTGTGCTGACCGAGTTTGCCGTTTACAATCTGGAGCGCAACAACCATTTTGACTGCTCCAAAGCGAAAAACGAGCTTGGCTTTGCCCCGCGTCCCTACAAGGAAACACTGCATGATCTCGCTGTATGGCTCAAGCAGGAGGGAAAAATCGCATGAAGAAGCTGTATGAATCTATCTGCAAGCTTATGCAAATGAATGACCAGCAGTGGGAGTGCTATCTCCACGCACTGGATTCCCTGCACTGACACAAAGAAAAGGGGGTGCCTATTATGAAAAAGGTTTGCGTTATCACAGGCGGCGGCAGCGGGATGGGGCTTGCCACGGCGAAGCTTGTCTGTGAAGAAGGGTATTACACGATTTTGGTGGGGCGCACGGCATCCAAGCTGGAAAAGGCAGTCAACGACCTGCGCAGTGCAGGCGGCGAGGCTGAGGCGTTCAGCTGTGATGTTTCCGACCGTGAAAGCTGCTTTGCGCTGGCCAAACACGCCGCCGAATGCGGCGAAGTAAAAGCGGTATTGCACATTGCGGGCCTCAGCCCTCACATGGGCGATGCTGAAAAAATTTTGCGCGGCAATGCGCTGGGCACGGTCAATATCAACGATGCCTTTTACGAGGTCATGACGCCGGGCGGCTGTGTGATCGACACCTCCAGCATGAGCGCCTACCTTGCCCCGCAGTTTGTCATGCCCAAGGGTGCGTACAAGCTGGCGCGCACCGACCGTGAAAAATTCATCAAAAAGCTGGTGGCGCGGGCAGGCATAGCCCCTAAGGACGCCCGCCCGGGTCTGGCCTACGCCATCAGCAAGCATTTTGTAATTTGGTTTGCTAAGACCGATGCCGCACGCTTTGGCGAGAAAAATGTGCGTTGCCTGAGTGTGACACCCGGCAACTTTGACACGCCGATGGGCGCACTGGAAAGCGGGCAGGCGGATGTATTCAAAAAATACTCTGCTCTCAAGCGCAACGGAAAGCCGGAAGAAATCGCCGCTTTGTTTGCGCTTCTTCTGGATGAGCGGCTGGGCTTCCTGACCGGAGCAGACATTCTTATGGACGGCGGCGTTGTGGCAAGCGGCGCCAGCGGATTGAGCAAATAAAAAAGGGCAGCAAAGTAAACCCCGATTTTAGCTTTTGGGGGTCTGCTTTGCTGCCTTTTGGATTTTGTGCTTTCGCTTGGCTGTACTTTAGTGCAGCTCGCTTTCGCAGCGGTCCAGCACGGCGGCGATAACCTGATCCATGTCGTAATACTTGTACTCACCCAGGCGTCCGCCGAAGATGACCTTCGGCTCGGCATCGGCCAGCTTCTTGTACTCGGCATACAGCGCGCCGTTTTTAGCATCGTTGACGGGGTAATACGGCTCGTCACCGGGCTTCCACTCGGAGGAATACTCACGGCTGATGATCGTTTTGGGCAGATCGTTGCCGTTCTCGTCCTTGCCGAACTCGAACCATTTGTGCTCGATGATGCGGGTCCATGGCGTCTCGCGGTCCGTATAGTTGACGGCGGCGTTGCCCTGGAAACTGGGCTTGTCGAGCAGCTCATTCTCAAACCGGACGGAGCGGTACTCCAGCGTGCCGAGTTTGTAGTCAAAATAAGCGTCAATCGGGCCGGTGTAGACGATTTTGTCAGCCAGTGCGTCCAGCGCAGCCTTGCTTTCGAGGTAGTCGGTGTTCAGCCGCACCTCGATGCCGTCCAGAAGATTGGCGATCATCTTGGTGTAGCCGCCGATGGGAATGCCCTGATACAGCGCGTTGAAATAGTTGTTGTCAAAGGTCAGCCGCACAGGCAGGCGCTTGATGATAAAAGCAGGCAGGTCCTTGCAGTCGCGGCCCCACTGCTTTTCGGTGTAGCCCTTGATGAGCTTTTCATAAATGTCGCGGCCCACAAGGGAGATGGCCTGCTCCTCAAGGTTCTGCGGCTCGTGGGTGATCTCACGGCGCTGCTCCTCAATTTTGGCGGCTGCCTCCTCCGGTGTGACGACGCCCCACATTTTATTAAAGGTATACATGTTGAAGGGCAGCGAATACAGCTCACCCCTATAGTTGGCAACGGGAGAGTTTGTAAAGCGGTTGAACTCGGCAAACCGGGTGATATAGTTCCAGACCTTTTTGTTGTTGGTGTGGAAGATGTGCGCACCATACTTATGGACGTTGATACCCTCGATGTTCTCGGTATAAATGTTGCCCGCAATGTTGGGGCGCTTATCCACGACCAGCACGGATTTGCCGTGGACCTTGGCCTCATGGGCGAAGATGGCACCGTACAGACCGGAGCCGACTACCAGATAATCATATTTCATATAACAGGTGTTCCTCTCTTTAAAAGTCACAGGGATATTGTGCGGTAATGGCATTGAGAGCCTTACTCCACTGTCAAAAAGCGGCAGAAAGGCGTTTCAGTCTCTGCCGAACAGATCTCTTGTGTAGACCTTGTCCTGCACATCGTCAAGGCAGGCATCGTAGCGGTTGGCCAGAATGGCCTGACTCTGCCGCTTGAATTTGTCCAGATCGTTGACCACTGCCGAACCGAAGAAGGTCTTGCCGTCCTCCAGCGTAGGCTCATAGATGATGACTTGTGCGCCCTTGGCCTTGATGCGCTTCATGACACCCTGAATCGAGCTTTGGCGGAAGTTGTCGCTGTTGCTCTTCATCGTCAGGCGGTAGACGCCGATCGTGACGGGCCTTTCGCGGCTTTCGTCAAACTCATTTTCCTGATCGTAGCCGTAGTACCCGGCCAGCTTCAGCACGCGGTCAGCGATGAAGTCCTTGCGGGTACGATTGGACTCCACAATGGCCTCGATGAGATTTTCCGGCACATCGGCGTAGTTTGCCAGCAGCTGCTTCGTGTCCTTAGGCAGGCAGTAGCCGCCGTAGCCGAAGCTGGGGTTATTGTAATGGCTGCCGATGCGCGGGTCAAGACATACGCCGTCAATGATCTGCTTCGTGTTCAGGCCCTTGCTCTCCGCGTAGGTATCCAGCTCATTGAAATAGGCAACGCGCAGCGCCAGATAGGTGTTGGCGAACAGCTTGACGGCCTCGGCCTCGGTAAAGCCCATGAAAAGCGTATCAATGTTCTCCTTGATGGCCCCCTCCTGCAGCAGTGCCGCAAATTCGTGGGCGGCTGCGACAAGGTGCGCATCCTCCGGGTCGGTGCCGACGATGATGCGGGACGGGTAGAGGTTGTCATGCAGGGCCTTGGACTCCCGCAGAAATTCCGGGCTGAACAGGATGTTCCGGCTGCCGAGCCTTTCCCGCACCGACACCGTGTAGCCCACGGGAATCGTCGATTTGATGACCATGACGGCATTTGGATTGACCTCCATGACAAGGCGGATGACTGCCTCCACTGCAGCGGTGTCAAAGTGCTGGGTCTGGCTGTCGTAGTTGGTGGGTGCAGCAATGACCACAAAGTCCGCATCGGCGTAGGCTGCCTTTGCGTCCAGCGTAGCGGTCAGATCCAGCTCCTTCTCAGCCAGATATTTCTCGATGTAATCATCCCGGATCGGCGATTTGCGCGCGTTGATCAATGCGACCTTTTCCGGCAGGATATCCACCGCCGTCACATGATGGTGCTGGGAAAGCAGCGTAGCAATCGAAAGCCCCACATAGCCGGTCCCGGCTACCGCGATCTTATATTTTTTCATAACAGTTATACTCCGCAGCTGCGAATTTTCCGTAAGGCAGCGGTCAAAATTGCGCCGTGCCGACTTACCGTATGTGGGTTTATTATAGCACGTCACCGGCCACAATTCAATATTGCCGCTTTCCTCAGAATTGTTTGAACAATAATCCAGTATTGAAAACAATCGTCTCTACTCAGTCTTTGCTGTATCTGCTAAGATAGAATCACGGTACTGGTGTGGTGTCAGACCGGTTTGTTTACGGAAAACACGATAAAAGTAATTGTCATCCAGGAATCCGATCTGCTGGCAGATCTGTGCATTGGACAGATTCGTATCGCAAAGAAGCTTCATTGCCTTTTGGATGCGCAGGTGCGTGATCTGCTCGTTGATGCCGCAGCCATAGAGCTGCCGGGAAAGATAGTACAGCCCGGTACGGCTTAACGAAAGATCACGGCAGATCGTTTCGTTTGTCAATGTCTCACCCAGATGTTCCGCCAGATAGCGGCTCAGCTTTTCCTGCGCACTGCCCGCTGCCAGCCGCGTCAGCCCCTTTTGGTACAATGCAGCCGCCGCCAAAGCCAGCAGATCCGCTGCTGATTTCAGCACCGGATAGGGCGTGCGCGGCAAGGTATTATAGGCTTTTTGCAGTGCCGTTTTATCAATTGCGTAAGCCGAGCAGCATTTTTGCGCATAGCTCCACTCGCTCTGCTCATCGGCCCCCTGTACAATGTGGCTCAACAGCAAAAAGCCCACAACAGCACCATCGATCTGAACCGGCGTGATCACTTCGATCAACCCCGCATGGCAGGGGTAGATGATCGTCTGCTTTTGCCGCGTTGCCTTGCGGCAAGCCGCCTGGTCACACAGGTAACAGCCGGTCTTGCCATCAGGCACACTGCGGATCAAGCGGCAATAAGCTGGCAGTTCCGGCGGATAGGCAAGCACTTCGATTCCATACGAATCAAAAACGGCGGAGCGCAGCCCCGTAAGGCAGTGAAAATCCTGCAAGAGGACCAAAAGCTCCTTTTTATTGAAAACGGTTCCCATGGGTGCGCTCCTTTCCGAACATTTAGGGCAACACCGCATAATTCCCGCCTTACGGCTTAAGCACCGCTCCGGCGGCTGCGGCACGGCATCTGCGTTGCCAAAATGCTCGATAATACACAAAGTATTATCTGCGCTTTTGGCTTAGCAGCTGCCGCACCTCGCTCGCCGTATCGGCACTTAGAATTATGCGGTATTGCCTTAGATAGTTTTATGATAAAGACCATCCTTTATTTTGTCAAGGAGGATCCCTATGATTGACTTAAAGCAGTGTTCTCTCGGCATTGAGTTGGGTTCCACCCGCATCAAAGCTGTGCTTGTGGGCGATACCTGCAAGCCTGTGGCTCAGGGCGATTTTACCTGGGAGAACCGGCTGGAAAATGGCATCTGGACCTACCCGCTGGAGGAAGTCTGGCAGGGTGTGCAGGCTGCCTACGCGGCATTGGCTGCGGATGTGCTGGCCAAGTGTGGCCAGCCGCTGACCACAGTGGGGTGCATTGGCGTTTCGGCTATGATGCATGGGTATCTGGCGTTTGATGCTGCGGGCAAACTGCTGGTACCGTTCCGCACATGGCGCAACACGATGACCGGCGCGGCAGCAGAAGAGTTGACCTCGGCGTTCGGGTTCAACATCCCGCAGCGGTGGAGCGCAGCACACCTGTACCAAGCCATGCTGAACCGCGAGCCACACCTGCAGCAGTTGGACTTTTTCACCACGCTGGCAGGCTATGTACACTGGCAGCTGACCGGGCGCAAGGTGCTGGGCGAAGGCGATGCCAGCGGCATGTTCCCGATTGACAGCACCACCGGCGGGTATGATGCCGCAATGCTCGCAAAATTTAACGCACTGGCAGACAAGCAAGGCTGCCCCGTGGATCTTGTCAAACTGCTGCCTACCGTTTTGCCCGCAGGCGAGGACGCCGGTATGCTGACCGTCGAGGGGGCGAAGCGGCTCGACCCAACCGGCACGCTGCAGCCCGGCATACCGTTCTGCCCACCGGAGGGCGACGCCGGCACAGGCATGGTGGCAACAAACAGTGTCGCCCCGCGCACCGGAAATGTCAGCGCAGGCACCAGCATTTTTGCCATGGTCGTCCTGGAAAAGCCGCTGTCCAAGGTCTACCCGGAAATCGACATGGTCACGACCCCCGACGGCGCGGCGGTCGCCATGGTCCACTGCAACAACTGCACCAGCGATTTGAACGCCTGGGTCGATCTGCTGGCCGAGAGCGCGGCACTGTGCGGAGCAAACATCGACAAAGGTGCGTTGTTTACCCTCCTGTTTAACGAATCGCTGCACGGTGCGCCTGACTGCGGCGGCATCACGCCCGTCAACTACATTTCCGGTGAGAGCGTCACCCACTTGGACGCGGGCGTCCCCCTGCTGCTGCGCCGCCCGGACAGTGCGTTTACGCTGGCCAACTTTATGCGCGCCAACATCTATTCTGCCTTTGCCACGTTGGCGATGGGGCTGGAAATTCTGCGCAAAGAAAATGTGGCTGTGAATACCCTGCTCGGCCACGGCGGCATCTTCAAAACGCCGGGCGTGGCCCAGCGGTATCTGGCTGCGGCGGCGGGTGCGCCTGTGACCTGCATGGAAACAGCCGGTGAGGGCGGTTCCTACGGCATGGCCCTGCTGGCTGCGTATCGTCTGCACCGCGCCGACGGCGAAACGCTGGCCGCGTATTTGAACCGCTGCGTTTTTGCCGACGCCCAAAGCACGACCCTGTTCCCCGACCCCGCCGAGCAGTCCGGGTTTGCCGCCTTTTTGACCCAATACCAAACCGCGCTGAAAGCCGAGCGCGCCGTTGTAAAATAAGGGCTTGTATGCGTCGGCTGCCGGGCAACGCCAGCCAGCGGCGGAAAGGCCGGAGCAGCAGCTGTTCTTGAACGATTTAGCGTTAAAGCGGAAAGGATAACCTATGCTGGAAGCATTGAAGCAGCAAGTTTATGAAGCCAACATGGAATTGCCCCGCCGAGGACTTGTAACCTACACCTGGGGCAATGTCTCGGGCATTGACCGCGAGAAGGGCCTGTTTGTCATCAAGCCGTCCGGCGTGGAATATGACGAACTTACACCGGAAATGCTCGTTGTCATGGATTTGAACGGCAACAAGATCGAGGGCGAGCTGAAGCCCAGCAGCGACACGAAAACGCATCTGGGACTGTACAAGGCGTTCTCGGCGCTGGGCGGCATCGTACACACCCACTCGACCCACGCAGTGGCCTTTGCCCAGGCGCGGCGCGACCTGCCCGCCTTTGGCACGACCCACGCCGACTATTTTTACGGCCCTGTCCCCTGCACGCGGGAGCTGACGTCTGGAGAGATCGACGAGGACTACGAGAAGAACACCGGCAAGGTCATCATCGAGACGTTCCAAAACCGCGGCATTGACCCGGTGCATGTACCCGGTGTTCTCTGTGCCAGCCACGGTCCCTTTACCTGGGGCAAAGACGCGGCACAGGCTGTCTATCACGCTGTTGTGCTGGAAGAAGTCGCAAGGATGGCAATTTTGACTCTGACCATTGACCCCGATGCACAGCCTGCCCCACAACATGTTTTGGACAAGCATTTTATGAGAAAACACGGACCCAACGCCTATTACGGGCAGAAATAAGGAGGTTTTACCGTATGAAATTTTACATTGATACCGCCAACGTCGACGAGATCCGCCGTGCCAACGACATGGGCATTATCGCCGGTGTCACCACAAACCCAAGCCTGATTGCCAAAGAGGGCCGCGACTACGCCGAAACGTTGAAAGAGATTGCCACCATCGTGGACGGCCCCATCTCCGGCGAGGTCAAGGCGACCACAACCGATGCCGAGGACATGATCGCCGAGGGCCGCGCCATCTACGCGCTGGACCCGAAGCACATGGTGGTCAAAATCCCCATGACCGCCGAGGGGTTAAAGGCCATCAAGGTGCTGTCCGGCGAGGGCATCCCTACGAACTGCACACTGATTTTCAGCGCAAACCAGGCGTTGCTGGCAGCCCGCGCGGGCGCCACGTATGTCAGCCCGTTTTTGGGGCGTCTCGATGACATCGGCCAGCCGGGCATTGATCTGATCGAGACTATCCATGATATATTTCTGAACTATCCGGACATCGAGACTCAAATCATCGCCGCCAGCGTGCGCAATCCCATCCATGTGACCGACTGTGCCCTGGCTGGTGCCGACATTGCCACGGTGCCGTACAAGGTCATCGAGCAGATGCTTCACCATCCGCTGACCGATGCCGGCATTGAGAAGTTCAAGGCCGACTATACAAAAGTTTTTGGCGTCAACGGATAAATTTTCCGTAAGGGGGAGACAAAGATATGTACTATATTGGGATCGACCTCGGCACCTCTGCGGTGAAGCTGCTGCTGATGGACGAAGCGGGCAGCATTACCAACATCGTCAGCCGGGAATACCCGATTGCCTTCCCGCATCCCGGTTGGAGCGAGCAGGACCCCGCCGATTGGTGGGCGGCGGTCTGCGACGGCATCCCCGCGCTGCTGGACGGGTTTGATGCGTCTCAGGTCAAGGGCATCGGCGCGGGCGGCCAGATGCACGGGCTGGTAGTGCTGGACAAAAATGACGCGGTTATCCGCCCCTGCATCCTTTGGAACGATGGCCGCACCCAAAGGCAGGTCGACTACTTAAACGGTGTTATCGGCAAAGACAAGCTGAGCCGTTACACCGCAAACATCGCCTTTGCAGGCTTCACCGCACCCAAACTGCTTTGGATGCAGGAGAACGAGCCGGACAACTTCGCCCGCATCGAAAAAATCATGTTGCCGAAGGATTACATCAACTATAAGCTGACCGGCGTCCACTGCACCGACTATTCCGACGCATCGGGCATGCTGCTGTTGGACGTGGAGCACAAATGCTGGAGCAAGGAAATGGTGGACATCTGCGGCATGCAGGGATCACAGCTGCCGAAGCTGTTTGAGAGCTGGCAGCCCGTCGGCACGCTGACTGCCGAAGCCGCCCAAATGCTGGGCCTGCCTGCGGATGTCGTCGTTTGCGCGGGCGCGGGCGATAACGCCGCTGCGGCTGTCGGCTGCGGCGCGGTGGGCGGCGGTAAGTGCAATATCTCCTTGGGCACATCGGGCACGGTGTTCATCACCAGCGATACGTTCGGCGTAGACAAGCAGAACGCCCTGCACAGCTTCGCCCACGCGGACGGAGGGTATCATTTGATGGGCTGCATCCTCTCGGCTGCGTCCTGCAACAAGTGGTGGAGCGAAGAAGTGCTGCACACCACTGACTACGCTGCCGAGCAGACACCCATTACAGCGGACAAGCTGGGCGCGAACGACGTCTACTTCCTGCCCTACCTGATGGGCGAACGCAGCCCCCACAACGATCCTGCCTCGCGCGGTGCGTTTGTCGGGCTGCGGATGGACACCCCGCGTGCCGCGCTGACCCAGGGGGTACTGGAAGGTGTGGCGTTTGCGATTCGCGATTGTGTGGAGATTGCGCGGGCACAAGGCGTGAAGATTAAAGCCAGCACGCTCTGCGGCGGCGGTGCCAAAAGCTCGCTGTGGCGGGAGATTTTGGCGAACGTGCTGGGCATCCCGCTGACGCTGCCCCAGACCGAGCAAGGCCCCGGCTACGGCGGCGCGATGCTGGCGGCGGTGGCCTGCGGGGCATATCCCAGCGTGCAGGCCTGTGCCGAGGCGCTCGTCCACGCCAAGAGCACAACCGAGCCGGACGCCGCGCTCGTCGAAAAATACAACACGCGCTACGCCGTGTGGCACAAGCTGTACCCGGCACTGAAAGTATCCTTTGCGGAAATGGAGGCACTGCAATGAAGATTTTTTCTATAACCGACCCGGAATTCAAGCCCTATGGCCGCGTTGTGACCGGGCTGGATACCGCCAAAGCGGAAATTTTGGCCGCCTTGGCAAACACTCCGCTGCCCGCAGCTACGGATTATGTAGCCGAGGACGCAGCCCTGCAGGAACTGCCCGCCGCCGTCGAAGTGTCGGAGCATCTTTTCGGCGGCATGCCCTGCCAACTGGGCTGGTGCAACGGTCACAACACCTATTTGAACTGCCTGGAATACCACCGCGACAGCGAGTTCAATCTGGGTACCGAAGATTTTGTGCTGTTGCTTGCCAGGCAGGAAGAAATCGCGGGCGGCAAGCTGGACACCGCCAAGGTCAAGGCGTTCCGCGTCCCGGCAGGCACACTGGTGGAAGTCTACGCCACGACGCTGCACTACGCACCCTGCCATGTGGACGCAGCCAAGGGCTTCCGCGTGCTGGTCGCCCTGCCCAGAGGCACCAATACCGCAAAGCCCGCCATCAAGAATGACGGCGGCGATGACCCGCAGCTGTGGGCTTGCAACAAGTGGCTGCTCGCCCATCCCGACAGCGCCGAGGCCAAGGCCGGGGCGTATGTCGGATTGGTGGGGGAGAATATCCACATTTGATTCTTGCCGCGCCGTAGGGGCCGGACATGTCCGGCCCTGTACATACAAACCACAACCCATTCACGGGCAGCAAACGCAATGCTGCGGGGCGGGCATGCCCGCCCCCTACAGAGCATCACATAAAAGGAGGAAACCACCATGAAATCATCCAACATCCCCGAGGTCAAGCTCGGCATCATTGCCGTCAGCCGTGACTGTTTTCCCATCGCCCTGAGCGAGAAGCGCCGCGCTGCCATCTCTGCCGCCTGCGCCGCCAAGGGCACTGACCTGTACGAGTGCAAAACCACTGTCGAGAACGAGCACGACATGCAAAAAGCCGTGGCCGAAGTCACCGCCGCAGGCTGCAACGCGCTGACCGTATTCCTCGGCAACTTCGGCCCCGAAACGCCCGAAACGCTGATTGCCAAGCACTTTGACGGCCCCTGCATGTTCGTAGCGGCAGCCGAGGGCGACGGCGATATGATCAATGGCCGCGGAGATGCGTACTGCGGTATGCTGAACTGCTCCTACAATCTCGGCATGCGCCATCTGAAGGGCTATATTCCCGAGTATCCCGTCGGCACGGCGGAGGAAATTGCCGACAAGATCGCCGAGTTTGTGCCGATTGCCCGCACCATTCTGGGCGTGCGTGATTTGAAAATCATCACCTTCGGCCCGCGCCCGCAGGACTTCTTCGCCTGCAATGCCCCCATCAAGGGCCTGTATGAGCTGGGTGTTGAGATCGAGGAAAACTCCGAGCTTGACCTGCTCGTTTCCTACAAAGAGCATGCGGGCGACCCGCGCATCGCGGACGTCTGCAAGGACATGGCCGACGAGATGGGCGAGGGGCACTATTACCCCGACCTGCTGACCCGTATGGCGCAGTTTGAGCTGACCCTGCTCGACTGGGCCGAGAACCACAAGGGCAGCAAAAAGTATGTTGCTTTTGCCGATAAGTGCTGGCCCGCTTTCCCGTCGCAGTTCGGGTTTGAGCCTTGCTACGTCAACTCCCGCCTTGCCAGCCGCGGCATCCCCGTGGCCTGCGAGGTCGATATTTACGGTGCCCTGTCCGAGTACATCGGCATGTGTGCGTCCGGCGACACCGTCACCCTGCTGGACATCAACAACAGCGTACCCAAGTACATTTATGATGAGGACATCACCGGCAAGTTCAATTACAAGCTGACCGATACCTTCATGGGCTTCCACTGCGGCAACACGCCATCCTGCAAGATGTGCAGTGACCGCGCCGTCAAGTACCAGCTCATCCAGCACCGCCTGCTGGAGCCCGCCGGCAGCGACCCCGATTTCACCCGCGGCACGTTGGAAGGCGACATTGCGCCGTCCGACATCACGTTCTACCGTTTGCAGTGCGACAGCGAAGGCCAGCTGCGCGCCTACATCGCTCAGGGTGAAATTTTGCCCGTTGCAACGCGGTCTTTCGGCGGCATCGCCATCTTCGCCATTCCCGAGATGGGCCGCTTCTACCGCCATGTCCTGATTCAGAAGCGCTACCCGCACCACGGTGCCGTTGCCTTCGGTCACTATGGCAAGACGCTGTTTGAAGTGTTCAAGTTCCTCGGCATTGCGGACATTGCCTACAACCAGCCCAAGAGCCTGCCGTATCCCACAGAAAATCCGTTTGCATAATAATAAGGAAAGGTAAAGAAGAGCTGCGTATGAATCAGCCGGGATCGCAGAAGATTGACGCTTACCGGTGTGCCAGCAACTATCCGGCAGCCGGTCAGCTCTATCTGCCGGATAACCACCCTGCTGCGCCGCCCGCTGAAGCGTGAGGACGTCAAGCGCAAGCTCATCGCCCACAAGAACTGCATCCACGAGATCGGTCAAGATTGGGGTGCAGATATCCGACAATATTTCACAGCTGATGGGCACTACTGCGTACTTTTTCTCAGCGGCAATCGCTCGCACTTCGGAAAGCTGCGGTGTAAAGTTCATTTTCCGTCCCTCCTGTGCGTTCAAATCCATACAAAAAGTCCCCGGCAACTGACGCATACCCTGCGTTGCAGAATACTCTGCGGGTTTCCCCCGCATTTGACTGCACCCTCGGCGGTCCATTTGATGTGTTGTCTCCAGCCTGATTCTCAGCACCGCAGGCTCTCTGTATGGGCATTGCACACCGTTATTTCCGCTTCATCGGTTTAAACTCTTAAATTTTTATATAGTAAAACACAACCTTGGTGCTTTGTCAATAGGCTTTTGAATTTTCACAAAGTGCCTTCCCGGCAGACATCAACAGCCCCTTCTAAACTGTGTCAGGGTTGCGCGAGCCTGTCACCCCCGAGTCGGACAAATATGACGGAAAAGACTGTGAGAAATACCCCCGCGCTCCCGTCCTCTCCCCTGCCCCGCCTATAAAATAAGCCCCACTTTTCCGCCGGACAGCCCGTAAGCTGCCCGGTGAATTTTTATTGTTTCTGCCCTTGACAGCGTGGGCGGTATGTGCTACTCTAACTGATATATCAGTGATATATCAGTTAGAGTGTACCGAAGGATCTGGGGGGAATCTATGTCCGCAAATGCTTACGAGCTTTTAAAAAGTGAGATCGTTTCCGGCAAGCGCAAACCGGGAGAGATCTTTGAGGAAAAGCGCTTTGCCGCACAGCTGGGGGTCAGCCGTACCCCGGTGCGCGAGGCTGTGCTGCGCCTCGCGCGTGAGGGGCTGCTTGTGGTCATGCCTCGCCGCGGCACAGTCATCTCCAACATTTCCATGGAGAATATACGGCAGCTATATGAGGCGCGCGTCATGCTGGAGCCGCAGATCCTGCGCATCGCTGCGAAACGGGCAGACAAAAATACACTGGCCAGCTGGAAAGCCTTTTTTGAAGCTCAGGCCGCGCAGGCCGATGCGGAGGTTACACCGCTGCCGTTCCCCAATGAGGATGCGGCGCAACACTCCCATGATGCTGATGCCGCCTTCCATCTGTTTTTGGCTCATAGCCTTGGCAACCGCTATATTTTACAGCAGATGGAGGAGTTGATGGCGCAAAGCCAGCGCATCCGCAGCCTGTCCAATGCGCGGCGCAAAAGCCGGTATCTGGCCTCCATTCAGGAGCATATCCGCATTGTGGACGCCCTGCTGCAGGGGGACGGCGAGCGCGCCGCCACAGAAGTTTTGGAGCACCTGCACAATTCTGAGGACGGCTACCGCAGAATGATGCTGGAGGACGCCCCTGACATGATCCAAATGTATTGAGGTGGCAGAGTATGGAGTTGGCAGTGATTACGGCAAAACAGGTTGCTGTATTGCTTTTACTGATTTTTGCTGGCTTTGCCTGCGTGAAAACGGGTGCGGTCAAGATCGAGGCGAAAAAGGCGTTTTCCGATCTGCTGCTCTATCTGATCGTCCCAGCAATGGTCATCAATTCGTATTTGACGGAATTTGACCCAAAGGTGCTGCAAAATCTGCTGCAATCCTTTGCGCTGAGCACAGTCCTGCTTCTGCTGGGGCTGGTCATCACCTTTTTGCTGACGCTGCGCATCGACAAGGAGAAAAACACGCCGATCCTGCGGTTTGCCTGCATCTTTTCCAATGCGGCATATATGGGCTTTCCGCTGATTCAGGCGCTGTTCGGGGCCGAGGGGCTTTTGTACGCCAGTGCTTATGTGACAGTGTTCAATATTTTATTGTGGACCGTTGGCTATGCGATGGTCAGCGGGAAGGTCCGTCCCGGAGAGGTGCTGCACAGCATCCTGACAACGCCGGTGCTCTGGTCCGTTCTGCTAGGCCTGACCCTGTACCTGTGCCGGGTCAATGTGCCGGAGCTTATCCGCCAGCCGCTGCAGCTGGTCGGCAACATGAACACACCGCTCTCGATGATTATCACCGGTATGCTGATTGCCGGCAGCAAGCCGGAAAAGCTGCTGGGCAACCGTGAGATATACCGCATCATTCTGATACGTATGTTGTTCATCCCGCTGGTGAGCTTTCTGCTGTTCCGGCTGCTAAGTGTGCAGGGCATGGTGGCCGAGGTCGTGCTGCTGCTTGAGGCATGCCCCTGCGCCGCCATCACCTCGGTGTTTGCCGTTCAGTTTGGCTATGACGAGGATCTCGCAGCCGGTTCTGTCGTTATAACGACCTTTATCAGTATTGTGGTGCTGCCGCTTTGCGCTATGGCTCTGACAATGATGATGTAATAAGTGTGAAGGCGTACGAATTAACTCATTCTTCATGGTTTGCCAAATTTGCATAGTATTATAGGGACGCAGAATAAATCAAGCCAAGATATTTCAGCATATTTCAACAGCAAAGCGGCACCGCCACATGGCGGTGCCGCTTTGCTGTTGAAGGAGAAAAAACGAGTTTACGATCAGCCCTTATCTGCGCCGGCGGTAATGCCCTCGACATAGAATTTCTGCATGATAATAAACAAAATCGAGATGGGGACGGACACCAGCACACCGCCTGCACAGAACAGCGCAAAGTAGTTGTTGATGAGCGTTCTCTGCAGCATATTGAACAGGCCGATGGCGACTGTCCAGTCGGCGGAGAGGCCGGAGTTCAGAATCATCTTCGCCATGACGAAGTCCGTCCAGGGAATCATAAAGGAGCTGATGATGGTGTACACCAAAATCGGCTTGGACATCGGCAGCACGACCTGAAAGAATATCCGCGCATCGGAGGCACCGTCCAGCTTGGCGGCCTCACGCAGGGAAACCGGCGTGGTATCAAAAAAGCCCTTACAGATCAGGTACCCAGAGAAAGCACGAGGAAGATGCCATGTCGGATTTTATGAAATCGCTGAGCAGAATCGCCATTCCTGTTACCCTGCAAAGTATGCTGCAGGCATCCTTTTCCATAATAGACCAGATTATGATCGGGCAGTTGGGCGAGGTCAATATTGCAGCTGTGGGATTGTACGGGAATTTTTCGCTGATTTTTTCCGTGGTGATCGGCTCAGTCGGCACTGTTGCCGGTAATCATGATCATTGACACTATCGGCACATGGGGCATCGGCATCCCGCTGTGCCTGCTGGCCGCATTTGGTTTGCACTGGGGCATTGTCGGTGTGTATGCCCTGCTTACAACGGAGGAGATTTTCCGCCTGGCCGTCTCGCTTGTCATCTTCAAAAAGCGCAGCTGGATGATCAGCCTGTGACCGGAAATTTCAGCGTACATATCTGCTCGCAAAGCAGGGTCCTCACGCCCAAAACTACCGTTCAACTTGTACTGTTTTCTGCCTGGTCATCTCCCCAATATCAACCCTTGTCAATCATTCTATCTTTATAGGATGTACTCCATCTGCCGTTCCTTTGTTTTCATACCCATCTTCTCATAGAAGCTTTCGGCTGATGTGTTCCCCGCCCAGACATTCAAGGTGACTTCATAGCAGCCAAGCTTCTTTGCCTGCTGCTTCACATATTCAAACAGGCTTTCCCCGATATGTTGTCCGCGCGTCTGCTTGTCAACGCACAGATCATCAATAAACAGTGCCTTAAACGGTACCATATTGGTAGAAAACGGCTGCTCCTTCAGCTGGCAGAAAGCATACCCCATACACACATCATCCTCACCGGCTGCAACAAAGATAGGCTTATCCTCCTGCTCCAGCAGTTCCTTCAGTTCGCTGTCGGTATATTTTGTGGTGCCGGGGATAAACACATCCGGGCGTATCTCTGCATGGATCTGCAGCACCTGACCCAGCAGCTCCATAATTCTTGGGATGTCCTTTTCTTCTGCCTTACGAATTTTCATCACAACACAACTCCATTCCACCGTTTGCCTGCGGGGGTACGCTATGCCAACCTGCCCGCGAGTTCATTTCTTATCCCCTGCAGCTCCGGATTTTCTCTATAGTATCACAAACTCGCGCCAAGTAAATCGCTTGTTGCGAAATTTCATGAAATATTTACGGTTCGTGCGGTCTGCAGATTCCGCCGCTTCTCTGTCAGGCATGTGCCGCCTTGCACAGGATGTTCTTTGTGCTTGCAGCAATGTCCACTGTCATCATACTTTGTAACGCAGTTTTTAACGCTCTATTGACAATACGAGCTGTTTGGCATATAGTAATTCGTATAAACACTATTTCACCAGACGCTCAAGACGCAGTGTGCCCCAGATGCTGGGGCATGCTGCGCCTTTTCTGAAAGGAGGCCACCTGTGGACTACATCCAAATCACCAAAGAGAACATCGACAAGGAGCATATCTGCTGCGCGATGTCCGGCAAGCAGAGCCTTGCCAAAAAAGAATGGCTCAAGCAACGCTTTGCTGAGGGACTTGTTTTCTACCGCAGTGTTGAGCGCGGCAAGTGCTTTATCGAGTACATCCCGGCAGAAAACGCATGGGTGCCCATTACAGCGGACGGCTGGCTGTACATCAACTGCCTGTGGGTCTCCGGTTCCATGAAAGGGCACGGCTGCTCAAATGACCTGCTGGAAAAATGCCTCAGCGATGCAAGAGCGCAGGGCAAAAAGGGCATCTGCATTTTGTGCGCCGAGGGACGCAAGCGGGAATTTCTCGCCGACCCCAAGTTTTTGTCCCACAAGGGATTTGAAGTCGCAGATGTCTCGGACTGTGGAATCACCCTCATGTGTCTCCCGCTCAACGCCGATACAGCACTGCCGAAATTCAAGAACTGCGCTAAGCACCCTAAAGCTGATGGAGAAGGCTTCGTCCTCTACTACACAGATCAGTGTCCCTTTACCTATTACTGGGTGCCGAAGGTGCAGCAGACCGCGCAGCAGCATAACATCCCGTTCCGGGCCATCCACATCACCGACAAAGAAGCCGCGCAGAATGTATCCGCACCCGTCACGACCTACGCACTGTTCCGGGACGGCGTATTCCTGACGCAGGGTATCCAGTCCGACAAAAAGTTTCTGGCATTGGCCGGTGTACAGATATGAAAGAACAAATCATTGATGAGCAAATCAGACTGATTCCCTACTATCAAAACGATGCCGTATCGTTTTGCCGGTATCAGGATGCAGATGTATGCAAGCAGGTCGATAACAGGGATACGCTCCATGATTTAGCGCTTCTGTATCGCATGTAATCAGGCCCGGGATATTCGTTTTCATGATATACTAGTGTTGTGTTTATCAGGCCAGGCAGAACCATCTATTCAGTCAATGTTCCCTGTCTCGCGTAGCTGCGCCAGACGTTTTCAAAAAAGTCGTCATCCTCGGGGATGGGGCGCGGGGCGCGCCAGCCGGTGCGGCAAACGCCGTCCTCATACCACAGTTCCTGAACGAGCGGGTTCTCCGTCTCATCCAAGGCAAAAGTGAACGTATCGGGGAGCTGTTCAAACGGCTTGGTGCCGCCCGTCAGGTCGGTGTGCAGGGCGCTGCCGCGGCTTTTGCCGCCGTGGGCGGTGTAGTTAGTCATGGCAGTCAGGTAGGCTCGCTGACTTAGCAGCATATCTCGCAGGCGGTAGAGCATGGCAAGCTCGGTGCGGCTGCCCGCCTTAACCGTTTGGGCAAAGTCGGCAAGCTGCGCTTCCACCTGTTTGCCGTAGGCGCGTATCTGCGCGGGGTCGCGTATGGCGGCACCGCAGCGGCTCATTTCCTCGGCGGCATGCTGCTTCACGAACCAGAAAACTCCCCTACCCTGCTGCGTGCGCAGCAGAATAAGGGAGTATTTTTTGTGTGCAGCCTGTCAGGTATGGTTATACCGCGAGCATTTCTCTGCATCGATCGCAAGCACGACCATCAGCGCACAGAGGGCATCTCTTGGGTCGGCAACCTCAATGGTGTATGTATCGGCCCAATTCCAAAGCTCCTTGGCGATATGCGCCACGGTATGTCCGCTGGGGGCAAGGATGTCATAGTCCCATTCCCAAAAGCTGCCCTCAATACGCCAGCCATTGCAGTCGATATGGTAGCTGGGCCGGAAAAGCGTCAGCTCTCGGCTCAGGCACCCCACATAATCATCCTCACCTGTGTAGAGCTCAAATTGGGGCATCCATGTAAATATCTTTTCTTTGACGCAGCCAACCGGGCAGCCCGCCGCATCAAAGATTCTCAGGCAATGCCCCCAGGAAAGCTGACCCTTGACCACAAACAGGGTATTCCCATATTCATCATAAATATCATAGCTGTCGAACCAGGAGAACATCCGTTGCTTGAAAAACATCTTCATTGCGTTTCTTCCCTTCACTTGCCTGCGCAATATCTGTTACCGGCATCGCATTTGCTTGCCTTATGCTTATTATAGTTTATCGCGCCACCAAATCACAAGGGAAAATCCGGAAAATTAGCCCTGTTATTTTTCTTTCAGCGGAAGAATACCGGAATCCTTTCTCTCTGCAGGGCAAGGATATGCTGCTTGCGCTTTTCTTTCTTTTGTACGCTTTGATTTGTATCCTTATTTTGCTATTGCGTACCAGTAGGCATCGAACAAGCGCCCAATTCACCTGTGTTTTCAATACGCAGAGTACAACAATTTCCGGGGTTATTTTTGTCTCCCGGAAATTGTTGTATTTTGAAACCCAGGAATCTGTTGTATTGCGCTTCCAACCAGTATGCATTGCTGTGCGGAGCATTCCGCATAAACTTTTGTAACCAACTCAAAGCAGCGTTACCGTGCCGGAATCGCGTACCGTATCCCATTTCTCTGCAGCTAAACTATGTTCACCCCCATAGGCTCTTTATGGCGGTGTGCAGCTTCTTTACGCATAGCATGTGCCAAATGTCACATTCCGAAAGGTGAATTATGCCGATATATCGTATGATTTTATGACAAATCGCACATTTCATGCAGCAAGCAGCAATATCGGCAAAATGTGCTGTTTTACCGCCCTGAAAAGTGTACATTTCTGCACAAATCCACCCAAAAAACACATTTCTTCTTTGCGCTTTTTTCACATAGCTACGCTATGTAATTGCCATTCACCTGTAAAAAATGCACATTGTACATTTTATCGCCTTGCAAATGACACATTTTCACATTCCGTCTGCTGATTGCCGGATGTGCCGCTTAAAATCCGTTCCAGCGCATCGCAAAACCGGATATCCTGCTCTTTTGTGCGTTTTGCAGCCCCCTTTGGATGCTTGCCGGCGCGAAGGAGCTTTTTGTTTTCATGCCGCTGCAGCATCAGCGCATCTATATTATCCGCCGTATATTCCAAACCGTTCTGGTTCAGCACCCGCGCGCATTTTGCCAGGCACATACTTGCCAGACCGTAATCCTGCGTCACAACCAAGTCCCCGGGCTTCACCCGGTTGACGAGTGCAAAATCCACACTGTCAGCGCCTTTGTCAAATACCAGCGTCTGTGCCCCTTCCCGCTCGATACGATGGGATGTATCGCACAGAATCACAACCGGCACACCTTTTTTCCCTGCGCTCCGCAAGGTCAAATCGACCACCGGGCAGCCGTCTGCATCGATCAAAATTGTCATGTGCTTATTCTCCTTCCCTCATCGTACTGTGCTTTGGTTTGATAATTGTACCATGTTCCCGCTGTGCTTTTCAACTCGCAGGAGGCTCTCATTCTCGGCGCACCGCAAAAAGCGCGGGAGGCTTTTCCGGAGACCCCCGGAAAAGCCTCCCGTGTCTTATTACAGTAAATCAGCCGCGCTTTTCCTTCAGCTCGGTCTCCATCTGGGCCAGCATTTTTTTGCCCAGATTGTAGAAAAATTTGGCACCGATGAACTGCAGCACCTTACTCACCCACTGGGTAAACTACACAGATCTTTCCCCCGAGTCTGCCGATCTGCCAAGACAGTGTATGCTACCGGAAAAGCCCGTCCTCAGCATCCAGATGCTGGAGGACCGCTACGCGCTGGAAAATCATCTGCTGGACGCCGTCAATCACGGTGATGCTGAGCTTGCGATGCAGGCGCTGCAGAGCTTTCGCGGCGTAACCATCCCCGGGCGCAAGGGTCATACCAAGACCACCACCGTCCGTTTCCGCGCCGTTGCCCTGAATGCCCTGCTACGCATGGAGGCAGAGCGGGCCGAGGTGCACGCCTTTTACCTTGATACCCTTTATAACGATTATTTGCTCGCCGCCGGTGAAATCACCACCGAGCAGCAAGAGCAGGCCCTTGTGGTCGAGATGCTGCAGCAATATTGTGACCGGGTGGCGCGGTACTCTACCGCCGGCTATTCGGTGGTCATCCGCAATATCATCCACTATATCAACCTGCATCTGAAGGAGGACCTGACCCGCATCCAGTTTGCGGCGAACCTGCGCCGGTATCATCACTACACGATCACACAGGCGGCACAGGAGGTAGGTATCCCGGTTGTACCCTCTCCGCCTGTTCAAGCGCACCATAGGAGAGACGCTGTCCCACTACGCCCGGTAGAAAGCCATCGAGGCCTAAGAGACGAACCAGCTAAAAAGAAGAATTTTGCAGCGGCGCTCATCCGGCCTCCTTGCAATCCTCTGTAGCATGGTATTATAATTTTTATAAAATCGGCAAGCTGTATGCTGCACCAGCAGGAGGGCATTTTATGATTTTACAAACAGGTTTCCGCACCGATATACCCGGCTTTTACGGCACGTGGTTTACGAACCGCCTGCGTGCAGGGTTTGTACTGGTGCGCAACCCGTATGATCCGCAGTCCGTCACGCGGTATGCCATCAACCCGGATGTGGTGGACCTGATCGCCTTTTGCACCAAAAATCCTGCACCGATGCTCCCCCGCATGGAGCTGCTGCGCCCCTATGGGCAGTACTGGTTTGTCACGATCACCCCCTACGGACCGGAGATAGAGCCACATGTAGCGCCGAAGGCGCAGGTCTTGCAGGACTTTATCACCCTGTCAAAAATTGTCGGTCCCGATTGTATCGCATGGCGGTATGACCCCATTTTTCTTTCCGACACCTACACAGTTGCGCGACATATCGCTGAATTCGAGCAGATGGCAGCTGTACTTTCCGGCTATACCAGAACCTGTGTGATCAGCTTTATTGACCTTTACGCGAAGGTACAACGGAATTTTCCGCAGGTGAAAAGCGTCCCACTCGCTGAGCGCGAAACACTGGGAAAGGCTTTTGTTGTAATCGGCAAAAAATACGGCATGATGATACGACCCTGCGCCGAGGGCACTGCGCTGGCCCGCTATGGTGCCGATTGCAGCGGCTGCATGACGCAACGTACTTTCGAGGCCGCGCTGCACCGTCCCCTGCGGTTGCCCCCGCAAAAGCCAGCCCGCAAGGAGTGCGCCTGCTGCCTTACGGCGGATATCGGTGCCTACAATACCTGCGGTCACGGCTGCCTATACTGCTACGCCAACGCCAGCCGTGTGACTGTAGCGCAGAATATGCGTATGCACGACCCCGCTTCACCCTTTTTGGTCGGGCACAGCCAGCCGGGCGATGTGATCCACGAGGCAAAACAGGAAAGCTGGCTGGTCGATCAGATCAGTATGGCTGAGCTCCTCTAGCAGCAGGCAGCGGCTGCCGGCCACTTTCACCGCTGCAACAGCAAAAGCTTGCAAGATAAGGCTAAAATGCCTGTACTTGCAAGCTTTTTTGTTTTCATTTGCGAAAATATGGGGCGAGCGATTCCTGTTGCTGTATCGTGCAAAGCGAGCTGCAATACAGCCGCACACAGCAAAAAGGCTGCGCTTCCTGCGCAGCCTCTCAGCAAACGGCCTTATTCGGCGTATTCTTTAACGGCTCCAGCCTTCTGCAGGGCCGCCATCACAGCGGGGATCAGAACCAGCTGCACGATAATGCCCGGCACGGCATTGAGCAGTGCGCCCGCCAAGAATGCCTGGGCGGTAAACGCCTTGCCGCCCAAGCCCAGCAGCACGACCTCAGCCACGCCCCAGACAAGCCGCCCTGCTACCATGGCGGTAAGCAGCGCTGCATACACCCCTGCCGCGCCCTTTTGAGCCATACGGCGGTATACCAGCCCGATAACAAGGCCGTAGGTCAGCAGCTCAAAGGCCATCGCAATAGCCACCGGATACATCGGAGGCATCCCGAACAGGACCGAGCGCAGCAGCGGCGCAACAAAGCCCACCGCTGCACCGTACTGCCAGCCGCAGACAAGGCCGCACAAAAGCACCGGAATATGCATCGGGAGCAGCATGCTGCCAATTTGCGGAATCTGGCCCGTCAGCATGGGCAGCACGAGGCACAGCGCCAAAAACAGCGCTGCATAAGCCGATTTTTTTGTATTCTGGTATTTCACAACATATCACCCTTATCAAAAAGTTTGAACCGCGCACCCTTCTGGGCACTGCCTTCCTGGCTTTTTCATAAGGGCATTCCTGCATCCTTCAATCCCGCTATAGCGGGAACCATGCAGTTATGCCATAGGTCCGCTTACTATATTACACAAAAATCTCCGCCGTGTCCAGTACAAAATTGCAGCGTGCGGCTGGATCATGGGCAGCAAAATACCCTTCTTCCAGCGGGATCCACCGCTGCACAAAATTTGCGTAGCTTATGCCCTCTCTCGCCCGCAGGCGCGCCGCCTGCACATCGGGCGGGCAGGTAACAAACACACGCACCGCAAAGTCAGTCTGCAGCGCCGGATGCAGGCTGTAGCTGCCCTCCAGAATCGTCAGTGGCGCGGCAGCAAACGGCTTAGACGGCAGGAAGGCTCCCGCCGCACAGTTGTATGCATTATAGAGCGCCGTTTCGCCGCGCAAAAGCGGCTGTAGAACCTCGTTTCGCAGCCGAATGAAATCCATATTCGCGCCGGGCTGCTCCTGCCAGTTCGCGCAGCGCGCAGCAAGCGGTAGATAGAAATCATCGGTATGCACTACCCGGCAGCCTAGCTGCCCCGCCAGAAATTTTGCCAGTGTAGACTTGCCGCTGCCGCAACGCCCGTCAATGGCCAGCAGCGCCGGGCCATTTTCTGCGGCCAACTGTGCGGCCTGCAGGATCGGGGCGGCGGCTGTTGCCAGCGGCGTCATGCGTCCAGCGCACGCAGCGTAAGTGCTACGGCATTTTGCAGATACTCGTCAAGGCGGCAATCCTGCGTGCCCGCCACAAAGATCCCGCAGCCGGACGCCGGGATCAAAACCTTGGCTGCCTCACTGCCGGAAATCGCCACCGACATGTTGGGTGAAACCTCGCCCATGATGCCGTTAGCCATCAAGATACCGATGGGCCCAAGGATAACATTGGCTCTGGCGGCGTTGTACACCACCGCATTTTCCCCGGTGGCACCGCGCACTGCACCCGCCTTCAGCATGGCGCTGGTTGCCAGCACATTCGTGCCCACTGCCAGCAGCTCGCAATCCGCAGGCAGTTTAGGCAGCAGCAGCTTTGCAAGCTGTGCGCCCATGCCGCCGCCCTGCCCATCAATGATCAAAATTCGTTTCATACCTTACATCCTCTGTCTTTATATGTCCTGCCGCCGCAGCGGCTCAGGCTGTCGAAAAACCTCTCTCTGCGAGACAGACTCCCCCGATTCGGGGGAGGTGGCGCTTGCGCCAAAGGGGGAGCGGTGCCCAGAAGGGGCGGAGGGAGAGAACCTTGCCATAGTCCGAAATATTTCGGGCGCCGTACAGTTCTCTCCCCCATCGCCTGCGGGCGGAGCCCCCTCGCAGAGAGGGCCAAAGGGTGAACGCACCTTTTTTGACAGTCTGCGCCACTGCAGTGGCTTACTTATGTCTACTATTTTACACCCCCGGAGTACGGCATCGCAAGTGGCAAAATGAAAAGGGCTTCTGATTACTTGTAAAAATTCATCGTGCTCCATTTTCCATCAATTCCTGTTGCTGTAACTTTATTTTTGCTTTTTTGTTGTGTTCGCTAAGAGATCTCTTGACTGCCAAGGCGACTGATCTCGCTGCTATAGCATATCAAAACTTTCCTAAACGCTGTATGCCTTTATAGCAGACGCAAACCCAATCCTGCTGCCAGTCCCCTCCCCTGCCTCTTGAGATAACCCTTACCTTATTGGATGGTGTTTGCTTTATGCTTTTTCTTCCTTCGGCATGTGCCATATAACCTGCGGGGCGATAATCCGGCTTTCTACCTATTGCAAGGTCCATTCCCAAATTCAGTTTGTTTCGTGTTGCGAAGGCTTCCCCTCCCACCTAAAAGAGAGGTTTCTACACTTTAACAATCGGATAATTTTCCTTTTTGGAACAGATTGTATGGGCCAATTTGTATATTTTTCGTACATTATCCTATTAGTATATTAAATGCTATCTTATACAGCCACTCGCCTATCCTTTTTATCCACCTTATGTAAGTACATTAAGCCCGCAATCCCTGTGGATTACTGCCGAAAAAGTGGATAAGTCCGTCAAAAAGAGGTTTTCTCATCAAGATGTCGGGAAGTCCAGTGAAAAGAGAGGTTTCTACATCTCACTCCCGAAAAAAATGTTTACTTTGCATTATGCCATACTTTACACCACTATAAAACTCTCTGGATCATCTTCGTATTACGCTGTATACATGCTGTATACATTATAATAATATTTCCTTATTGTATTTCCTCTGCAACGATTTTTCCCATTTCTATTATCTTTTCTCCCAGCCTTTTTGCTTTTTCAAGTGCTATTTTGTTCTCTATATCTATATATTGTGGTTTTACATCCTTTTATCACTACGCTGCTTTGATAGTGCCCTTCTGTACATGGCTGTGTTTTTTCCTCTTTTCTTCGCTCTTTTGATGTAGAAATCTCTTTTTAGTGCAGATAATTCCTTTTTCGTAGCCCAATTATATATCGGTATATCGCCTATTATTCTATTTAAAAATCTTGCGCTGTTTATGTGTAGAAACCTCTTGGTTCGCCACTATTACCTTTCCTGTCTCTGCCTATATAGCCTCTCTTTGTGCAAGAACAAGTATGTTAGTTGATCCACAACACCAATATATAGTGTTTTTGAAGCAATCCCTAAAAGGAGGTTTCTACACCGGAAAAATTTGAGCACCTCCTGCCGCAGAGATCACTTGCAGCAGCAAAAGGAGGTTTCTACACTCGCGGAAGGGAAATTTTTGTTTCACTCTCTCCCCTGCCTCTATGCATACTATCCTAATTCAAGCGCCGCCGTTTTCCGATGCTTGCGCAAAGAGAGGTTTCTACACCGGAAAAATCAGCTATCGCACTCTCCACCTATGTTTGCACGGCAATGCTCTCCCGCTATCGCAAAGGCAAGATTTCCACCCTGCACAATTTGTAGCCGCAACAGGCAGTATACAGAAAAAGCTTTGAAAACAGAGATTCTTCCACGGCAAAAAAGAGGTTTCTACATGCTTATTTGGGCTAATTGGGCTGTAGCAATCTCTTTCTACAGCCTTTTAAACCTCTTGCATCCGGTGTGGAAATCTCTTTCGCCAAGTGTTTTTTCCTCTCCGCTGGCATGTGGAAACCTCTCTTTCTACATATTATAATAAATAAGTAAAAAGTAAAAGATAAGATAAATAATTGTAAAAAAGAAAAAGCAAAATTAAAAAAATAGAAAAGCTCCAAACATTTTTCGTTGACAGTCGGCAAATAGTATAGTAATATTATCAGTATAATGATATTTGTGTACCTATTTGTATTGTAACATCTAACGAAAGGAATATATAGCTGTATATCGTAATTATTTTAAGCCCCTCCTTGTACAGCTATAAGTAATGGATATGAACAAAGCGAATTCGTCCATTGATGAAAACGAGGAATCTTTAGTTGGAGAGGTCCTTTCTGATGATGAGGTCCGCGAGAAAAAGCAGGCGATTGCGAAATGGCAGCACTCCCCTGTCGGCTTTGGCTCTTACATTACCAAAAGTAATGACCTAATCCAGCGGACAAAGTACTCTCTGCCCAGAAATGAGCAAAAGGTTCTCTTTATGCTCATGTCTAAAATCGACCAGAAAAATGATAAGGATGCATCCAAATATTATTCGATCACTTTCAACGATTTTGCCAAGTTGACCGGAGTGCGCACGGTGGATACGACTTATGCGCTGAATCTGAAAGAAACTATAGAAAATTTGGAAAATCGTACCTTCTGGGTCAAGAAAGAACCAGGAAGTAAGGTGTATCGCTCCATTTCCTGGCTGCAAAAAGGTTCTGAGGTCGATTTCGACAAGAAAGAGATTCGCCTGCGCTTTAACCAGGACATCTGGAAGGATATTGCGCAGCTTACCAGCAACTATACCTCTTACAGCATCGAATATCTGCTGATGATGAAAAGCACTTACTCTATGCGCGTTTATGAAATCATACTCTCCTATGACAATGGAAACAGAGACTATGGCTATACGAACGGCCTTGTATTCCAGCCGGTAAATGACGAGATCCTGAATAAGTTCTCCTCAAAGCGCGACGAGCTGACGGGTTATAAGTATAAAAAATTCAATATTGATGAGTTTAAAGGTCTGCTTTCTGCACCCACAGAGGCAGAGAGAGAGTCCACAAAGAGCAAAAAGAAAAAGGATCCGGCATCTGCCGACAAGAAAAAGTTTGACCGGGAAAAACCGCTGTCTGAAAAGTACAAGACTTTTACAGAGTTTGAAAAGAATGTTTTAAAGACCGTTAAGAAAGAAATCAATGAGATGACGGATCTTTGGTTTGACTATGCCCCGGCGCGCAAGCGCGGTGTTCGCAAATATGAATACCTGTATATTTTCATCAAATACAAGACCAAAGCAGAAATGAGGGATGTCCGCTCCTATCATGATAGAAATACGCACGATGACGAAATTGTAAGGGATTCCAAAAAGAAGAAAACCCAGAGTGCGGAAAAAGCAGCCCAGCATATTACAGAGCCATTTAGCACAGATATTTTGAAAATGAAGTATAGAAAAGCAACTACGGAGATCAGAAACAAAGCAGACTATGCTTCGTATGAGGATAAGCTGACAGACAACGAGAAAAATATCTGCAATGATATTTTCACATACACGGCTAAGATCCTGACAAACATCAACAAGCGTGACCAAGCGGAGGAAACACTGGATTCTTTAAACCGAATCATCCATGACAATGCCGGGCTGAAAACATGGGCCCTGGGACTGTGTGTAAAATTTACGGAGATGTTTGAAAAAGCAACCGAAAGGAAGTCTGCACAGTATTATCGCACGGTTGTTTATAACGATACGATTGAAAACAGTGCTTTGATCATCGCGGCCGGCAAACAGAAGCTCTCATCGTTGGATCCGGCGGGAGTGTTTAAGTTTGATATGTCTGTCTTTGAGGATGTATAAGTATTATTTGGCAGCAGCCTGCAATTTGCAGACTGCTGCTTTTTGCTGTAAAGAAAGAACAAAGATTATAAGTGACAAACAAATACAAACCGAGAACAGCAACAAGAATTGATAGACTTGAAATATCGTTATGGCAGGATGATACCCGGAAAAGAGAATTGACTTTACTTATATCTATGTTATAATTGAAAGCACAATAAGCAGCAAAAGATGACTACAACTATTTTGTGGTGAGGTATAGGCTTCAACATATTCAGCCACTGAAGTATGATAAAATCGTACAACCGGAAATGGCAAAAAGACATGGAAAATCGATTACAAGGAATTACAGAACGATAATTCACAGCAACAAGAATTGACGGACACATCCACAAATAACAGCCTTTACAGAAATGAGGAATTGCTCAATGTCTGCAAAAATTATTACAATTGCCATTGAAAAGGGAGGCACGGGTAAAACCGTAACAGCCTCCAATCTTGCCTACCTGATGGGCGATGAGGGGAAAAAAGTTCTTTGCGTGGATACTGATCCGCAGGGAAATCTCACCAAAGCACTCAGCGGCGGCTTGAGCATCACAAGCGATGAATTCTACGGCAAGGCACTCTATAATCTTTTCGATGGGTTCCTGTATCATAGCAAGACGCGAGACTTTATTGTGGAAACGCAGTATGAAAATGTGGATATGATCCCGTGCGATGCGCAGACGCCGCGAATCAATAAGCGCATTGAACTGCTGATTGGCGATGCAGAGCGCTTGAAGGACGGAGATCCGAGGAAGGTTTCCGGTATGGGGGATTTTCTGTACTATTTCCTCAATCAGGTGCGTGATGAGTACGATTACATTCTTATTGACACACAGCCTACGCGGGATAGCCTGTTGCTTTCCAATGCAATCTATGCAGCCGATTATATCCTGATTCCAGCCGGCTGTGAGGATAACTCCGAAGAATCGGCATTTCGCCTTTATTATGAATGCAATAAGATGAAGCAAAGCTCCACTTCTCACCTGATGGGTGCCGGTGTGTTGTTGGTGAATGTAGACAAAAGCGCAGCAACAGACAAGAAGATTCAGGAGCACTTTAAAGAAGAACTCGGCACATCGCTGTTCAGCGTTGCAATTCCCACAAGCAAGACGGTGAAAACATCCATTTCCCGCTTTTTGCCTGTGTGCTATATGGCAAAAACGCAGCCTGTGGCAAAAGCCTATGTGAAAGCCTACGAAGAGTTGAAAAAGCGTCTGGAGGTGAAATGATATGGGAATGAAAAGCCCCGCCAAAAAGAAGGAAATCGTAAAACGTTCCCGCCCGACGGATGCAGAGCTTGGCAAAATTGATTCCAATAATGGCGATGCAGGAAAAATTATCAGTGATCTGACCGCAGGGCATAAAAGCATTGAATACGAAGCTCGGGATATTGCACTGTACGATATTCGCGTAAACGCGGACAACGAAATCTTCCGGCAGGCAGATACCCAAGAGGATATTGTGCAGCTGGCGGAGGATATTCAGCGCAACGGCCTGATGCATAATTTGGTGGTGTTTCCGCAGGAAGAAAATGGAAAAACAGTGTATGTCCTTCTTTCCGGTGAACGCCGCTACCGCGCGATGGAGTACCTCGAAAAGAGAGGAGACGCCACCTGGAACACCATCAAAAACTGCAATGTGATCACAACCAGTCTTTCGGAAAATGAAAAAAAGGTGCTTTTATACAGTGCGAACCTGCAGGTTCGCGGCGGCTTTGCGGATGAACAGATCCGCCGCAAGGCCGTTGCAGAATTTGTGGTCTGCCTTCAGAACGAGCCGTTCAATATGACGGAAAAGGACGCTAAAAAGGCAATTAAGGAAGTGAGTGCAACCACAGCCAAGCAGATCGATCGTGATTTCCGCATTGAGGAAAAGCTGGACAAAGAGTTGCTTCGCCTTTTGGATAATAAGTTCCTGACCCGCATGGAGTGTGAAAGCTATATCACGCTGGAGCCGGAGGAGCAGCATAAAATTGCGCAGTGCTATCTGTTGCTGAGCGCGGTTGATGTGAGCAACTGTGACACCGATGCCCGAGAGTGTCTGCTGCAGGAATGCAACAGCATACATTATGATTTTATACGGGCTATTGACAGAGCCAGAAAAACCAACGAGCCGGATGAGAGGGACGAACGCCTGGAGACCGCGTTTGCGGAGTGTGAAAACGCAATCCGCCTGCTGCAGAACAGGGTAGGGGAGTACCGTGACGCCGTCAGTCGGCATGATACGGAGAAAGCCGAGGAAATCGCGAAGGATGTGGCCAGGGCTCAGGAGGCAAAGCGCGTCGAAAAGAAGGAGCAAAAGAGCGAGTCTGAAAGCGCGACCTTTGTGGAAAAGACGATCCAGCCTGTTGCCAATAAGATTTTTAAGAAAATGAGTTCAACCAGCTATAAGCGCGGCATCAGAAAGATGTCTCAGGAGCGCCGTGATAATGATGTTGCGATCCTGAATGAACTGATCGAGCAGGCGCAAAGCCTCCGGGATTTGATTGAAGCCGCAAAGTAAGGCAGGGTAGGGGGAGACACTGTCCCGGAAACCAAAGGGTGATGCGAATGAAAGAAGAAAAAATCAAGGTCAACCTTCGGGTAGGGCTCCTGATTCGGGAGACGCTTGTGGATGAGGCTGCTGTGGAGGATATCCGCGTAGGTACCCTGGCCAATCGGCTGCTCCAGTCCGAGATGGATAAGGTCATGAAGGTCGGTGCTGACAACTGCCTGATCATGAACAGCAGGGAATATCTGGCCAACGAAGCAGAAATCGAGCAGAACAGGGCGGCCTACTATCTGTTTCCGGAAACAAAGGTTGTCAGCCGGTTTATTGCTACGCAGTTGGATGACAAGATCTATCCACAAATATCTTTTTACTTTTTGAAAGAGCAGATGGATGCGCTGGAAAAGCTGGTACGAAAGCAGCGGATACCGCAAACGATCCGAAACGGTGCGGTGCACTCCTATCGGTATGTTATCGCCGGTATGCTGCTGAATCATCCGCTTTGCCGTGCGCTGGGAGCATCCGCAAATAATGATTGAACCCAAAGCCCACAGCCGCCGCTGTGGGTGTTTTTTTGTCTGCCGCTGCCTGCAGCAAAACGCGCTGCAGAGGCGTCCACGCACGCGCTCTGAGAGAGGTACGCTGAAGACGGTAAACAAAAAGCCCCCCACCCGCAAATGAGGGCTGGGGAGAGAGGAGACGCAGCCTTGAAAAAATATAAGGGCGGCACACAGAAGAATGCGGTGTTGCCTTAGAGCCAGGTACCCTTCCGCAGGTACTGCGGTCAGCATTTTGGTTTCGCCTTCCTTACAATTTGTTTCTATAGAGGGAAATTTTGCTTGCTTTTGGGTTGCGGTGCTATTATACTTTGTGACATAGAATGTGTAAAAAGTATTTACCGCATTATGACTATGTAATTTTGCTATGAATGAGGCTGCGCCTATGTATGTCGATTGGGAATACTACAAGATTTTTTACTTTGTCGCAAAATACCGCAATTTTACCAAGGCGGCCCGCGTGCTGGGCAGCAACCAGCCCAACATCACGCATACGATGAACAAGCTGGAGGATCAGCTGCACTGTGTGCTGTTTATCCGCTCCAACCGGGGCGTGACGCTGACGCCGGAGGGGGAGATGCTCTATACCCGCATTTCCTCGGCTGCTGTGCAGATACAGGATGCCGAGGAGGAGCTGAGTGCCAGCGCGACCTTTGAGCATGGTGCAATCAGTATCAGCGCAACCGAGACGGCGCTGAACATCTACCTGTCGGAACGGTTGCGGGACTTCCATGCGCAGTACCCCGGTATCCGGCTGAGAATCTCCAACCATTCAACGCCGCAGGCAATTCAGGCTGTGAAAAACGGCGAGGTCGATTTCGCTGTTGTGACGACCCCCACCGGCGCAGAGGGGGAGTTGAAAAAAGTTGATTTGATGCCGTTCAACGAAATCCTGGTCGGCGGGAAAACCTTCACGGCGCTGGCAAGCCGGACGCTCTCGCTGCAGGAGCTTGACGCCTATCCGCTGATCATGCTGGGGAACGAGAGCATGAGCCGCCTGTTTTACCGGCAGTTTTTCCTTGAGTACAGCGCAGATCTGAAGCCGGATATTGAGGCGGCCACCACAGACCAGATGATGACGCTGGTAAAGAGTGAGCTTGGCCTTGCCTTTGTGCCGGAGCCGATGGCCCGCAGCAGCCTGCAGCGCCGCAGCATTGTGCAGCTGACCCTGCGGGAGGCGATTCCGCAGCGCTCAGTAAGTCTGGTTTATGACCGGCACCGTCCGCTGAATACGGCGGCCCGGGAATTTCAAAAGCAGCTGCTGAATGCGGCCAGACAGGAAAAAGCAGAATAACGCAAAATGTGCCCGCGCAAGCAGGCACATTTTGCGTTATGGGATGCAGAAAGCGGCAGTGTTTATGTCCAACCAGTGCATAAAGTGCTCCGGATCGGAACGCCGCCAAAAAGCTGTTGCAAAAGGCGGGGAAAATGTCTATACTTGTACTACACAAACCAGCAGACGCGGTATAATACCCCGCTGCGGACACTTTGCAGAGCAACCAAAGGAGTCACTTGTATGGATAAGCAGAGCAGGACCTATCAGGCGTATGTGCAGATCCTGAAAGAGGAGTTGATCCCTGCCATGGGCTGCACCGAACCGATTGCCATCGCCTACGCCGCCGCCAAGGCGCGGGATGTGCTTGGCGGCATGCCGGACAAAGTCGAGATCGGCGTGAGCAGCAACATTATCAAGAATGTCAAGAGCGTCATCGTGCCAAACACCGATGGCATGAAGGGCATTGAAGCCGCCGCAGCGGCAGGCATCGTCGGCGGGCAGGCGGACAAGGCACTGGAGGTCATCGCAGCTGTAACAACGGACCAGAAGGCTGCGATGCGCGCCTTCCCGAAGCAGGTGCCGGTCACGGTGAAGGCAATCGACAACGGCTTTATCTTCGACATTATTGTGACGCTGCGGCAGGGGGACGATTCCGCCGTGGTGCGCATCTGCCAGTACCATACGAATATTGTCCTGATCCAAAGAAACAGCGAAGTGCTGCTGGATCATACCGCGCAGGAGACAAAGCAGCTCTGCGGTGACGCCGCCCCCGCCGAGAGCGGTCTGACAGACCGGGCACTGCTGAACATTGCGGATATCTTTGCATTTGCCGATACCTGCGAGATCAACGAAATCCGACCTTTGCTGGAAACCCAGATCCGGTACAACACCCGCATCTCGGAGGAGGGACTGCGAGGGGATTACGGTGCGAACATCGGCTCTACAATGCTGAAATTTTACGGCGAGGATGTGCGCAACCGCGCTATTGCCAAGGCAGCAGCAGGCTCTGATGCCCGTATGAGCGGTTGTGAGTTGCCAGTTGTCATCAACTCGGGCAGCGGCAATCAGGGCATCACGGTCTCGGTACCGGTCATCGAGTATGCCAGAGAGCTGGGGGCATCCGATGAGACTCTCTGCCGCGCACTGGCCCTCTCCAACCTGATTGCGATCCACGAGAAGGCCGGTATAGGGCGGCTGTCCGCCTACTGCGGGGCCGTCAGCGCGGGCTGTGCTGCGGGCTGCGGCATTGCCTATCTGCAGGGCGCAGACCTGAAAGCGGTCTCCCACACCCTTGTCAATGCACTGGCCATCGTTTCGGGTATTATCTGCGATGGTGCCAAGGCCAGCTGTGCGGCGAAGATCGCCTCCAGCGTGGAGGCGGGCATCCTGGGGTATCACATGTACAAAAACGGCCAGCAGTTCCGCAGTGGGGATGGCATCGTCACAAAGGGCGTTGAAAATACCATCCGTAATGTGGGACTGCTGGGCCGTGAGGGGATGCGCGAAACCGATAAAGAGATCGTGCGGATCATGCTGCAGGAGCCGTAAGGCCGCCGCAGTGGAAGACAGGGACTACTTATAGGAAGTGACCTTTATCCCGTATTCCTGCGTGGCCAGCTGCTCCCACCCGGAAAGCTGTGCTTTTGTCGGCGCTGCGGATGCAGACTGGCTTTCCCGCGCTCCTTTTGTAGGATTCTGTCCAAAGTGCGGCGCGTTCGCAGGAGATCTGCGGTTTGGCGTTTACATAGTTTTGGCGTATTTTTTCAATTCGTGCGGTAAGCATTTTGAAATCCCCCCATTCGGAAAACAAGCAACAGAAAAGCCAAAAGGCGTGCAGCACCCAATGAAGTGCGGCACGCCTTTGTGCGCAGACGAAAAAATGGGATCGCGCACCTTGCCTGTGCGTGACCCCGTTGTCCCGTTCCTATTCTGTGATGATGCTATGATTATAGCACGAACCCTAAAAAATGCAAGCACTATTTCGAGAAATCGGGCCTGTATTACCGGTTCACGGTAAGGTCACGCTCGTTTTCGACGACTGCTTCTACCGCAAGCGCAAGGCCGCGCGCGATTTGATGCAGCTCCATGCTGGGTGTTCCCAGCGGCTTGTTGACGGCCTGCTCCATCGCATACGGCACATGGATAAAGCCGCCCCGCATAGCGGGATACTGCCTGTCGATGAGATAGAGCAGCGTATACATCAGGGAGTTGCACACAAAGGAGCCAGCGGTGTAGGAGAGGGCTGCCGGAATACCGGCGGCTCTCATTTTTTGCACCATGGCTTTTACGGGCAGAGAGGTGAAGTAGGCGGACGCACCGTCCTTCCGGATCGGTTCGTCCACAGGCTGGTCGCCTGCATTGTCAGGGATGCTTGCGTCCGCAAGGTTGATGGCAACTCTTTCCGGCGTGATGGCGGACCGCCCGCCTGCCTGCCCGACACAGATGACCGCATCAGGCCGGTGCTCGTTTACGGCGGCTTCCAGAACGGTGCCGGAAAGAGCAAACCGGGTGGGAACCTGCAGCTTGATGATCTGTGCCCCGGCAATGGTGTCGGGCAGCAGTTTGACAGCCTCATAGGCCGGGTTGACGGTCTCTCCGTCGAACGGGTCAAAACCGGAGACAAGGATCTTCATGAAGGAAACCTCCGCGTATTATTTTCTGCGCACGGCAAAACCAAACACAGTGCCGCAGGCGCCGCCGACGATGTGCATAAAGTTGGCTACATTGTCCTGCACGAACAAAATATCATATACCTGCTGGCTCAGGTAGAGCGCACCGACAAGGATCAAAGTGATCGGAATACCGCCGTTCCGGCTGCCGGCCAGGCTGGACAGCATGATGAGCATAAATACAATGCCGGAGGCACCCAGCAGGGCGGAGGAGGGGAACAGCACGCACTGCAGAATGCCGGACACAAGCGCAGTCATGAGGATACCGCTCAGCAGGGTGCGGCTGCCGTAGCGCTCCTCCAGCGGGGCACGATGACAAGGAAAAGCAGCATGTTGCCTATAAAGTGGTCCCAGCCTGCATGGCCCAGCACATGACCAAACAGCCGGACAAAAAACAGCGGATCGGCCAGCGAAGAACGATAGACGCTGAAAAGATAATAGGTCGTCCACCCATTGGTCAGGTGACCCAACTATTAACTTAAAGCAAAAGACCGAAGTTGTAAAGCCTTTTTTGGCTTTTACTTCGGTCTTTCTTTTTGGGGGCTGTGCAACAGCCTCGCGTGCACCCGTGCGCAATTGATAAGCAAATAAAGGGTCTCGCTATGACTGCGGCAAAAGCGGTCATGGCGGCTCAGCAGGGTTGGGTCTGCCGCTGCTTTAAAAAGTGGATCGTCATAACGGCGCAGTAGGCCAGCGCCGGTGCGCAGGCAGCCAGACGGAAGTGTGTTTTTAGGGCAATACCGCATAATTCTAAGTGCCGATACGGCGAGCGAGGTGCGGC
>ENA-ORTY01000174-ORTY01000174.1-human-gut-metagenome-genome-assembly--contig:-NODE-174-length-84007-cov-6.987255_pt1 | contig 84007 bp, 69 predicted proteins | sample MGYA00241917_ERZ509198 | MGnify/ENA primary metagenome ERZ509198 (study PRJEB26280, sample SAMEA2338857) | human gut metagenome | biome: human gut; feature: human-associated habitat; material: faeces...
CCTAAGGTAGCGAAATTCCTTGTCAGGTAAGTTCTGACCCGCACGAATGGCGTAATGATTTGGGCACTGTCTCAACAGCCCGCCCGGCGAAATTGTAGTACTGGTGAAGATGCCAGTTACCCGCAACTAGACGGAAAGACCCCATGGAGCTTTACTGCAGCTTAATACTGAAATTCGGTAGTACATGTACAGGATAGGTGGGAGACTGAGAAATACAGGCGTCAGCTTGTGTGGAGTCGCTGTTGGGATACCACTCTTGTACTGCTGGGTTTCTAACCTGCGGCCGTGAATCCGGTCGGGGGACACTGTTAGGCGGGCAGTTTGACTGGGGCGGTCGCCTCCAAAAGAGTAACGGAGGCGCTCAAAGGTTGGCTCAGCACGGACGGAAATCGTGCAATGAGTGTAAACGCATAAGCCAGCCTAACTGCGAGACCGACGGGTCGAGCAGTAACGAAAGTTGGAGTTAGTGATCCGGTGGTATGTGAGTGGAAATGCCATCGCTCAACGGATAAAAGCTACCCTGGGGATAACAGGCTGATCTCCCCCAAGCGTCCACAGCGACGGGGAGGTTTGGCACCTCGATGTCGGCTCGTCGCATCCTGGGGCTGAATTCGGTCCCAAGGGTTTGGCTGTTCGCCAATTAAAGCGGCACGCGAGCTGGGTTCAGAACGTCGTGAGACAGTTCGGTCCCTATCTGTTGCGGGCGTAAGAGATTTGAAGGGAGCTGTCCTTAGTACGAGAGGACCGGGATGGACGTACCTCTGGTGCACCAGTTGTCCTGCCAAGGGCATAGCTGGGTAGCTATGTACGGACGAGATAAACGCTGAAAGCATCTAAGCGTGAAACTCCCCCTAAGATGAGATCTCTCATCCTTCAAGGAGTAAGGACCCAGAAAGACGATCTGGTTGATAGGCCGAAGGTGGAAGCGCAGTAATGTGTGCAGCTGATCGGTACTAATAGTCCGAGGGCTTGACCTACGAATGAAGCAGGCAAGGCCTTGAGAGGAGCTTTGAAGTTACATTGTTCGGTTTTGAAGGTTCGATTTGAAGACATGCACCTTTCGCTCAGGTGGTACTAACGCCCGCAGGCGTTGTATCGCGGGCAACCGCGGAGCGGCACTTAGCCCGCGATTGAGCACGTAGTGCGAGCAGGAGGAGCAGACAGAAAGATAAGCGCAATGAGCGAAAGAACATGCACCTTTAGCTCAGCTGGTAGAGCACCTGACTCTTAATCAGGGTGTCCAGGGTTCGAGTCCCTGATGGTGTACCACCCCGGTGGAAACACTTGGGGTCACATAGTTGGTGTTTTTAACGATGAGGGTCCACCCGTTCCCATTCCGAACACGGAAGTTAAGCTCATCAGTGCCGAAAATACTTGTCTGGCGACGGACTGGGAAGATAGGTCAATGCCAACACTTCATTGAAAAGCAGGACACTTCGTGTGTCCTGCTTTTTCTTTTTCCGTTTTTCACGCTCTGCCTCGCCCTGTCGGTTTTCTGTTCTTATGATGGACGGCTCTTTATTTATATATGTATATTGAAACCACCCCGCATCATTTTGGTGCGGGGTGGTTTTCTAATCCATAAAATGGTGATATTAGGTTGTGACTTTGCTGCCGTTGATGCGCAGGTTTTGGAACATCGTGTTCAGCACCTGGAGATCATCATTGGCGAAGAGAATCATGTGGAGTTGATCGTCCAAGATGAAGAGAGTCCCCCTCATGGACGTGGTCGTATCGTGTTCCGTGACAGTGGTGGAAAACTCCAGGGCTTTGGTCGTTCCAAAGGCGACCTCTTTCGTCTGTATTTCGCTGACAGTGACATTTTGTCCTTTCAGGGAATCCTGCAGAATCTGCCGGAACTCCTCCTGTGGGAGGAGAGTGATATCCACGCCCTGATAGGTGGGGTCCTGCTCGGACTGGTGCATGATGAACCCATGTTCGTTGGCCAGTGTGCTCACGCCCAACTGCTCGGAGACATCCAACACATCCTGGGGAACAGCGGCCATAATCCCGCCGGCCAGAGTCACATCTTTCATCAGAACTGCCGGTTTTCGACTGGACTGAATGGCAATTCTGGAGAGAATCACTGCGGCCTCTGCCCGGGATATGTGATTCTCGGGGTGAAACGCGCCATAGATATCGCTGCCGGAGAGCACGCCTGCGCCGTACAGCGTGAGAATCTGCTCAGCATAAGGGGTTTTTGCAGTGACATCTGCCGGGGTGTAGACGCTGATTCGGGGCAGAGCCGTGTCCGGCAGTGCCCGGGCAAAAATTCCTGCCATCTGGGCGCGGGTGATGGTTGCCTCATAGTCTTCAAATTCGTCGGCGTTGATGATGCCGCAGTTGATGCAGTAATCCACAAAAGAGCGATACCAGACTGCCTCACCGGGCTGCACCGTGGTGGTGCCGGTTTTATAGATCTCATATACCCGGGCGGCCATGACCAGAGCCTGGGCCACGGTCAGATCTCCCTCCATGCCAAAGGTGCCGTCCCCCAATCCGCTCATCAGATCGTATTCGTTGCACTGCTGCACTGCAGGGGCGGCCCAGTGTTGGGCAGGTACATCAGTAAATCCCTCATACTCCCGTATTTTCTGGAAGTTATCCATACTGGCGGCAGAGGTGGCTGATACCGGGACCGCCAGAGTCAGCATCAGAGAAAAGGCGCTGGCCCATGCCGTAAATTTCTTCATTGTTCTCATCCTTTCCGGAAGAATTTAGCTATAGTATACAGGAACAGGAGGAAAAAGTACAGTTCTCAATGGAAAAATACACAAAACGTTTACGAAGAGCAGGACAAACAAAAAAATTACCACGGAATGCTTGACAACTGCGTTTATACTGTATATACTATATATATACAGTATAACGAGGTGGGAAGATGAATCTATTGATTGACAACCGTTCCGGAATGCCCATCTATGACCAAATCTATACCCAGCTGAAAAACAGCATCATCAGCGGGGAACTTGTGGAAGATACGGCGCTGCCGTCGATTCGCTCTCTGGCGAAGGATCTGCGGATCAGCGTGATTACCACCAAGCGGGCCTATGAGGAGCTGGAACGGGACGGACTGATCTATACCGTGGCGGGAAAAGGGTCATTCGTTGCCCCACGGAACACGGAACTGCTCCGGGAGGAGCTGCTGCGGAAAATCGAGGAGCATTTTATGGAGATCCTCCGTTTGGCGCCGGCCTGCGGGCTGACGGAACGGGATCTGGAAGAGATGCTGCGGACGCTGAACGAGGAGGATGGACAATGAACAATGCCATTGAGATCAAAGGTCTGACCAAACGATATGAGGACTTCACCCTGGATCATCTGGATTTGAGCCTGCCCATGGGGTGCGTGATGGGACTGGCAGGGGAAAACGGCGCGGGCAAAAGCACCACCATCCGGTGTATCCTGCGGGCCACGACCTGGGACGAGGGAACCATTTCCGTACTGGGGCGGGACAATCGGGAAAATTTCCGCCAGACCCGGGAGGACATCGGCGTCGTATTGGACACGGTGGGATTCCCCACCATGCTCACCGCCCGGGAAGTGGGACAAATGTTGAAAAACACCTATCAGAGTTGGGACAACGGCGCCTATACAACGCTGCTGAAACGATTTGACCTGCCGGAAAACAAGAAATTCGGGGAATTTTCCCGGGGAATGCGGATGAAATTGGGAATCGCCGCAGCAATGGCCCATCATCCCCGTCTGCTGATTTTGGACGAGGCCACCAGTGGTCTGGACCCGGTGGTGCGGGATGAAGTGGTGGATATGCTGTATGAATATACCCGGGAGGAGGACCGGTCGATTCTGGTGTCCTCTCACATTCTCAGCGACCTGGAAAAGCTGTGCGACTACATGGCGTTTCTCAAAAAGGGAAAGCTGCTGCTGTGCCGGGAGAAGGATGAACTGCTCGGGGAATATGTCCGGGTCCAGTGCAGCCGGGAGGAGTTGGCGCTGTTTGAGCCGGGAAAAATCCTGCATCAGCGCAGTTCCGCTTACGGCGCCCAGGTGATTTGCAGCCGGGAGGCACTGCCCCGGGGAATGACCGGCGGCCCCATCGATATGGAAGATCTGTTTATTGCAATGATGAAAGGCGGGGAAAGTAAATGAAAGGCTTGCTGCTGAAAGATCTTTATATGATTCGGAAAGTCGGCTGGTATCAGCTGCTGATGTTTGCAGTCTTTTTGGCCCTGGGGTGCATTTCCCAGAACAATGGCTTTTTCCTGTTGTGGCCCATGGTGTTTTTGGGGTTGCTGTCCAATTCCCTGATCGGGTATGAGGAGCAGGCCGGCTGGCCTCTTTACGCCCAGACCATGCCCTGGGAGCGGCGGACCATTGTGACGGAAAAGTATGTGTTGGAATTTGTACTGGTGCTGTTGGGGGCCGGAGTCATTGCCCTGGTGCAGGCGGGAAACAGTGCCGTCCGGGGGTGGGAGATCTCGCCTGTGAATGTGTTCCTGCTGTGCATCTCGGTGGGGCTGCTTGCCCCGGCACTGAGCCTGCCTCCGGTGTTCAAATATGGCACCATCAAAGGCCGGTGGTTCTACATGGTGTTGATCATTTTGGTCTCTGCGGTCTCCGGCGTTCTGTCTGAATTTGCGGTGGGCAGTGAATCCCAGACGGCCCCGGCAGAGATGGTGCTGGGCGTGGTACCCCTGGTGGTGGCGGTGATCTATCTGCTGTCCTGGCTGCTGTCTATGAGATTTTACGAAAAACGGGAATTATAAATAAGGTATGTAAAAACAATCAGACCTGTGCAAGCAGCTCCCCGGAATTTTCCGGGGAGCTGCTGATTTTTTGAAAAAATATGGTCTCCGAATTGACGATTTCAAGGCAGTGCAAAGATTGATGAAGGATATTCTTTGTGATAAGATAAAAGTAAGTTCTATGAGAAAACCAAATATTACGATGGGAGGGATACAGATGCTGAAAAATCCATTCGGATTGAGAGATGGTTCCATTGTGACCATTGAGGACATTTCGGAAAGTGAAAGAGGAAAAAAATGTGGTTGCGTTTGTCCAAGCTGTGGAGCGGCTCTTATTGCCAGAAAAGGGGAAGAACGGGAACATCATTTTGCGCATGATCCCAATCATCCCTGTGATGAGCGCGTAGCAATGATGATTTCATCTTACACATTACTGAAAGAGGCACTGGAGGAAAAAGGTGAATTCTATTGTCCGGAAACTTGGTGGAATCAAAGAACAGAAGCGTTTGACTCAAAAAAGCGCACGGATGCTTACAAGCAACTTCATGATTCGAACATTGTCAAAATCAAAGACACCGACCTGCGGAAGAGTTCAGCAGGAATCCCAGAGGCTCTCGTTGTCACAGCGGGTAAAAAAGAACATCAATTTGCGATTCGCCTGCTGTTTCCTACCACGGTTTGCGGACAGCAGGAATCAGAAAAGAAATATGAAGAGTATTATACATTAGTCATTGATCTTACAGATACGAAAACCGGGGATGGGTGGACGGTACAAAAGTGGAAAAAATTTTATTGTGACGATAACGAATATAAAAAATGGGTATGGAACACGAAAATTGAAGAGAAAAAGAAAGAATCTGAAAAAGCAAAACAAAAGAGATGGCTTGAAGAAAACGAACGCGAAAAAATACTGAAACAAGCAAGCCAAATGAGACGGCTTGAAGAAAAAGAACACAGTAGAGAACCACAGCGAAACGAACGAGAATTAATTATGGACTATGAGGAGATGATTCAAAGAAAAGATAGACTATAATAAGATAAGAAAATAAACGGATGAGAAGACAGTTTTAACTGCTTTCTCATCCGTTTTTTCGAAACCAATTTTCCATTACGGGCGTTTTTCTTTGGGGCGGAAGAGCAGAGCGGCCAGGTATCCGAACACCACTGCGGCGCAGATTCCGCCGGCGGCTGCGGTCAATCCCCCGGTGAACACCCCCAGAAGTCCCTGTTCGGCCACTGCTTTTTTCACGCCCTGGGCCAGTGTATTGCCAAAGCCCAACAGGGGAATGGTGGCGCCCGCCCCTGCCCACCGGGCAAAGGGCGGATACACGCCTAACCCGCCCAGTATTACCCCGGCGACCACATAGGCCGTCAAGATTCGGGCGGGAGTCAGCCCGGTCTTATCAATGAGTACCTGTCCCAGGGCACACAATGCCCCGCCTACCAGAAATGCTTTCGCCAGATCCCAGATCCAATCCATGGCGTCAACCTCCTTTCTCTGTGGAAACCTCCCGTTCGATGGCCACAGCATGACAGATGCCCGGAATGGACAGTCGCTGCTGGGCTGTGGTGGGGGACATCAGCGCCCCGGTGGCGGAGAACAGCACCCGATGCCAAATGCCCTGCCGGAGCATGGAGAGAATATATCCGCACAGTACCGAGGCAGCACAGCCGCAGCCGGAACCGCCGGCGTGGACATCTTGTCGAGATCTGTCGAACATGAGCATTCCGCAGTCGAAATACCGCCCGGTCAGGTCGATCCCGTCCCGGAGAAACTGCTCTGACACAATCCGATGCCCCAGTGCGCCCAGATCCCCGGTGAAAATGGCATCGTACTCCTGAGGGGAGCGGCCGGTGTCTGCAAAATGGGCTTTCAGGGTGTCGTAAGCGGCGGGGGCCATGGCTGCGCCCATGTTGCTCATGTCCGTCACCCCCAGGTCCACAATCCGCCCGGTGGTGAGGTAGGTCACAAAGGGGCCGTTTCCGGCGGCGGTGAGAAGAACGGTGCCCGCCCCGGTGACAGTCCACTGGGCCGTAGGGGGCCGCTGTCCGCCGTATTCCAGGGGAAAGCGGAACTGCCGCTCACTGGAACAGAAGTGGGAACCAGTGGCGGCGGCTATGGCATCGGCATATCCGCCGTCCAGCAGCATGGCGGCCAGAGTAAGGCCCTCGGCTATGGTGGAACAGGCACCGTACAGCCCCAGGTAAGGCACGCCGGTGTCTTTCAGGGCAAATACCGACCCCACGCACTGGTTCAGCAGATCTCCCGCCAGCACATATTGCAGCTGATCCGGCGTCAGTCCCGCTTTGCCGCAGGCCAGGGAAAAGGCGCGGTTCAGCATGGTGCTCTCTGCCTGTTCCCAGCTGCTTTGCCCAAAGTATGGGTCTTGTGAGATCTCGTCAAAATAGTCCGACAGCGGCCCCTCCCCCTCGGCGCGGCCCACTACGGCGGCCTCGGCGGCAATGGTGGGCGGCGTTTGCAGGCGCACCGTCTGACGGCCCAGATGTTTCAGACGCAAAATCATCCCTCCCGATGGAAAATAGTGTTTGCGCTGCGGCGTCAAATATACACATTGTTTTTCGGAGAATGTGGAAAAGTGGAGAGGAGGGATTGCGGTTCCGGAGAAAATACGGTACAATACAAAGCAATTCTAAAACATGGTTGGAGGAACAGTATGGGATACAGGACCATTCTCTTTGATGCGGATATGACCCTTTGGGATTTCAATGCTTCGGAACGATGCGCCCTGGCGGATGTGACCCGGTCTCTGGGGCGGGAGCTGACGCCGGAAATGGAACAGTTTTACCATCAGGTGAACGGCAGCCTTTGGCATCAGTTCGATTTGAAACAGGTGACCAGGGAGGAACTGACCGAGCGGCGGTTTCAGCAGTATCTGGAATTCCTGGGAGCGGAGGGAGATCCAATGGAGATCAACCACCACTATGAACAGGCGCTGGGAGAATACAGCATCATGCTCCCCGGGGCGGAAGAGATGTGCCGCCGTCTGGCAGAATGCTGCACCCTGTATATCATCACCAACGGACTGCACACGGCGCAGACCGGCCGTTTCAACAAGTCGCCCATCAAACCCTATATCCGCCAGATGTTCATTTCTCAGGATATGGGCTGCCAGAAACCGGATAAAGAATATTTTGACCAGGTGCTGCAGGCCATCGGCCCGGTGGACCTGGCAGAGACCGTCATTGTGGGAGATTCCCTCACTTCGGACATGAAGGGCGGTCTGAATGCCGGACTGGACACCATCTGGTATAACCCCAACGGAAAGCCGGCAGACCCGGAAATTCCCGTCACCTGGGAGGCTGCCACCATGGAGCGAATCGTGGAAATTATTCTGGCCGAACCGTAACTTTTGAGTTTTCATCATTTTCAACAGAGTTTTCAATAAATGATTGTTGAATCTTCTGTTTTTATCACGGGAGGGTAAAAAATGTTATTTTCTGATTATGAACCTTGCACATATCAGCGGAATCAGCTGTTGGAAGTAATCTGTCAACTGCGCTTTCCCACCATCCTGACCATCAATGAGCAGATGCCCGCTGCGTTTCAGGAGGCGGTGCGGGGGCAGTTCCCCCAGTTTTCCGTCCGCACGGAGCGGGTGCCGGTGCGTCCCGGTCAGCCTGTACCGGAGAAACCCATGACGGTGCAAAATTATCAGTTCATCTCCGCCGACGGGAAGTGGAAACTGAATCTGACCCAGAACTTTCTGGCGCTGTCCACCGTGGCTTACACGGATTGGCACACCTTCGCCGGAAAACTGGACGAGCCGTTGGGCCATTTTATCCAAATCTACAAGCCGGCCTATTTCGAGCGTCTGGGGCTGCGGTATATGAACGGCATTTCCCGGCTGTCCCTGGGGTTGGAGACCGTGGCGTGGAACGATTTGATTCAGCCGGCATGGCTGGGGATTCTGGACGAGGAAGATGTACCGGAACAGACGGTGCTGCGGGCCGGCACGGACGCGGAAATGCTGCTGCCCGGCCAGGTGCGGCTGAAAGCCCATTCCGGTCCCGGCCGACTGAAACGGCAGGGCAGCCAGGAACCGGAACTGCGGTTCATTCTGGATTTTGACCTGTCCACCCAGGGAAAACTGGCCGTTGCCCAGGTCCCCGGCACACTGGAGACCCTCCATGACAACGCCAACCGGGTCTTCCAGGGCGCCATCACCATCCGCCTCCATGAGGCCATGGAGCCGATGTAAATTTTTCATAGAAATGCAGGAAATGTTCAGATAGTATGCAGAAAATCCCCCGGCAGAAGGTTCTTCTGTCGGGGGATTTTTGGAGGCAAAGACCATTAAAATGCCGATAATCCTGCAAAAAAATGATGATTTCATAAGAACGCAGGAAAATGAATGAAAACTTGCAGGATGCAGGATAAATTCACAAAAAATTCACAGAAAAAACTGTGGAGATTGTCAGTTGTCCAAAAAACACATATCATGGTATAATACAACAAAGTTTTGCCTGGTCATGACAGCTGACCAGGCACTTTATGGGAAAGGTGTGTTTTTAGACAATGGAACAAAACGGATCTAAGAAAAAAGTAAACATTGCGGTATTGATCTTTGTGGCCATGCTGCTGGGCATCGGCTTTGGTATCGCCATGTGGAAGATGGGGCAGGCTGCCTTCGTCACGGCCTACATCAAGCCCTTCGGCACCATCTTCGTGAACCTGCTGAAGTTCATCGTGGTACCCATGGTGATCGTGTCCATCATCTGCGGCATGATCTCGATGGAAGATGTGAAAAAAGTCGGCTCCATCGGCTGGAAAACCGTGGCCTACTATCTGGTCACCACCCTGATCGCCATCGTCATCGGTCTGGTGATTGCCAACCTCTTCAAGGGATTCTTCCCTGCCCTGTCCACTGCGGATGTAACTTATGAGGCAAGTTCTTCCAATTTGATGGACACCATCGTGAATATCTTCCCCTCCAATATGTGGGGCGCATTCTTTAACGCCAATATGCTGCAGGTAATCGTCATTGCCCTGTTTGTGGGTGTGGGTATCCTGCTGGCCGGGGACAAAGCAGCTCCTGTGGCCACCCTGTTCAATGCTCTGAACGAAGTGGTCATGCAGATTATGATGCTCATCATCAAGCTGACCCCCATCGGCGTGTTCTGCCTGATGAGCGATACCGTTGCCAACAACGGTCCCCAGATCATCAGCTCTCTGGCCATCGTCATCGGCGTGGCTTACCTGGCATACATTCTGCATGTGCTGATTGTGTATACCACTGCGGTCAAGGCAATGGGCGGCCTGAGCCCCATTGAGTTCTTCAAGGGCATGGCTCCTGCCATGATTTTCGCCTTCACCAGCACTTCCTCCGTGGCAACCCTGCCCCTGAACGCAGAGTGCACCCAGAAATTGGGCGCAGATAAGGAAGTCAGCTCCTTCGTGCTGCCCCTGGGCGCCACCATCAACATGGACGGTACCGCCATTTATCAGGGCGTGTGCGCCGTGTTCATCGCTTGCTGCTATGGCGTGGATCTGACCATCCCCCAGATGGCCACCATCGTCATCACCGCTACCCTGGCATCCATCGGCACCGCTGGCGTGTCCGGCTCCGGCATGATCATGCTGGCTATGGTGCTGGAGAGCGTGGGCCTGCCTGTGGCCGGCATCGGTCTGATTGTGGGCGTGGATAAGCTGTTCGACATGGGCCGTACCTGCCTGAACATCACCGGCGACGCATCCTGCGCAATCGTGGTCACCAAATGGCAGCAGAAGGCAGAGGCTAAAAAAGCAAGCAGAGCCGCTGCACGGAAATAACCCTTTTCGGAAAAAATCAATCCCCGAACCGACATGGTTCGGGGATTTTTTTATGGATAGGACGGGGGAGAGCGTTTTTCCGGAGGCACAGTCCCCGGAAAAACGGGTTGCATTTTCTCCCCGGAGACGGAGAACGGGGCGAAGTGTTTTGAAAAAACAGAACCCCGCCCCGGGATTCCCGGGGCGGGGCAGATCAATTTTTATGGGGAAATCAGGCTCTGGCTTTCAGTGCCTCAATCAGCTGGTCGCAGACCTCGTCCATATCGCCCACGATACCGTAATCGGCCACGCCGAAAATGGCGGCCTCGGGATCGGAGTTGACGGCAAAAATCAGACCGGAGTCCTTCATGCCGGCGGTATGGTTGATGGCGCCGGACACGCCAAAGCTCAGGAACAGCTTGGGTTTGACCACTACGCCGGACTGACCGATCATCTGCTTGAAGGGCAGGATGCCGCGGTCAAACACGGGACGGGTGCAGCCCACTTCGCCGCCCAGCAGCTTTGCCAGCTCCTGGTACTTGGCCAGCTTGTCGCCGCCGCTGATGGCGTTGCCTACGCAGACCACCACTTCGGCCTCGGCCAGGTTCACGGAACCGTCGTCCACGGGAGGCGTGAACTGCAGCACCTTGGTGCGAATCTGGGCGGGATCAAAGTCCACGGTCTCCTGGGTCATGGCCACAGTTTCCTTCTCGCCGGCAGGCTCATACTTGAAGGTGCCGGGGCGGATGGTGCCGACCTGGGGACGGAGAATGGGCACGGTGATGACGGCCATCATCTTGCCGCCGACGGCGGGCTCGATGAACTCGATATCCATGCTCTCGGGGTTATAGACCACCTCGGTGGCGTCGGAGGTGCAGCCGGTGTTCAGACGGGCTGCAAACCGGGGAGCGAAGTCCCGGCCGTTGGTGGTGCCGCCCACGAACACGGCGGAGGGGCAGTATTTCTTGCACAGCTCGGTGAACACATGGGTGTAAGCGTCGCTGCTGTAAGTGTCCAGGCCGGTGCCGGTGACGGTCATGATCTCGTCCACAGCGCAGGCGCGGATTTTGGCGATCTCGGTTTCGGGCAGGCTGCCCACAATCACGGCCACCAGTTTGTCGCCGGTGACATCGCAGAGCTTGCGGGCCTCGCAGCACAGCTCCAGAGAGACCGTGGCTGCGGTCTTTCCGTCATGCTCGATATAGACCCACATATTTTTATAAGCAGTTTTTTCCATATCGGCGCCTCCTTAAATCATGCCTTTATCGGCCAGGATGCTGACGACCTTGGCCACGTTCTTCACGCAATCGCCTTCGTCGATCATCACGCCGCTCTCGCCCTTCTCGGGGGGATAGGTCCGAGGCACGATGGTGCCGGAGCCGGGGGCGCCGATTTTGTCGCGCTCCAGACCCTCGATGGTGTCTGCGGTGAGCTTGGTGATCTCAGCGGTGCGGGCGAACTTTTTGCCCTTGAAGTTGGGGATACGGGGCTGATAGTTGGTCTTTTCGATGGTGCACAGCACGGGCATCCGTGCTTCCACGATCTCCACGCCGTACTCGGTGTCGCGCTCGGCCACGATGGTGCCTTTTTCCTCGTTGACTTCCTGAATCAGGGCCACGGAGGAGACCAGGCTGGTGTCGAACCGCTCGGCCAGCTGTGCGCCCATCTGACCGGTGCCGCCGTCCAGAGTCTCTTTGCCGCACAGGATGATGTCATAGTCGCCGAACATTTTGGCGCCTTTGGCGATGGTGTAGCTGGTGGAGAGGGTGTCGGCATCTTTGAAGGCATAGTCGGAGCACAGAATGGCCCGGCTGGCGCCCACGGAGATGCACTCCCGCAGCACGGAGGCTGCGGCATCGGGACCCATGGTGACAGCGGTGATCTCGCCGCCGTAGGTCTCTTTCAGGCGGACGGCGGCTTCCAGTGCGTTGCCGTCCTGGGGGTTCATGATGGCGGGGACGCCGTCACGGATCAGAGAACCGGTGACCGGGTCGATCTTGACCAGGTTCACGTCCGGCACCTGTTTGACACATACCAGAATTTTCAGCATTTTTTCCTACCTCCCGATCAAGAACAGACTTTGCCCGGATTGAGGATGCCGTTGGGGTCGAACACGGCCTTGATGGCCTGCATCATGCGGTAAGGCACTTCGCCCACGGACTCTTCCAGGTATTCCTTTTTGGCCCAGCCGATGCCGTGCTCGCCGGACAGCTGGCCGCCGATGCGTTTGCACTCGGTGTAGCACTTGGCCATGAGGATTTTGTTCCGGCACCAGAACTCATCGAACTCCAGGTCGTTGGTGCAGGCGTAGATGTGCAGGTTGCCGTCGCCTGCGTGGCCGAAGTTGCGGATGGTCAGACCCACTTCGTCGCCCACGGAGCGCACGAAGTTCAGGTAGTTGGCAATCTGGTCCACGGGCACCACCACGTCCAGCTCGTCCAGCAGTTTGGTGTCGCCCTCGATGGCATTCAGGAATGCGGAGCGGGCAGCCCAGACTTCCGTCTTCAGGGTGGGGGTATCAATGACCAGGGTGTCGATGGCGCCGCACTCGGCTGCCAGAGCGTCCAGTTTTTCCATCTTGTCGTACAGCTCGTCCTCGCTCTCGCCCACGAAGGTGACCAGGATGGAGGCGTCCACATTTTTGTGGTTGTACTCGGTGGGGAAAATCTTCTTGCCGGTGAAGTCGGAAGAAGAGTTCACGATATCAATGCCCATAAATTCGATGGACTGGGGGTCCAGGTTGGCGATACGAATTTTGGGAACGGTGGCAATGCAGTCGTCCAGATTCTCAAAGGGCAGCAGGACGGACACGTTCATGCCGGGCTTGGGAACCAGTTTCAGGGTCATCTCGGTGATGATGCCCAGGGTGCCCTCGGAACCGATCATCAGGTGGAGCAGGGAGTAACCGGTGGAAGTTTTGCACACGGTCTTGCCCAGTTTCATGATCTCACCGTTGGCCAGCACCACAGTCAGGGCCAGCACATAGTCCCGGGTGGAGCCGTACTTCACGGCGCGCATACCACCGGCGTTGGTGGCAACGTTGCCGCCGACGGTGGAAGTTTTGGAGCCGGGATCGGGGGGATAATACAGACCGTGCTTATCCACGTCTGCGGCCAGGTCCTGAAGCAGGACGCCGGGCTGCACGGTGACGGCCATATTGGGGATATCGTAGCTGAGGATCTTGTCCATGCGGGCGGTGCAGACCACCACGCCGCCGTGGATGGGCACGCTGCTGCCGGTCAGGCTGGTGCCGGCACCCCGGGGGGTGACGGGAATCTGATGTTCATTGCAGAGTTTCAGAATTGCGGAAACTTCTTCGGTGCTTTCCACTTCGCAGACTGCTTCCGGGGCGAATTTGCCGTAGATGGGCATTTCGTCATGAGAGTAATCCTCTTTGACTTTCTCGCCGTACTGGAACCGTTTTTCACCAACGATGGCTTTCAGCTGTTCGGCAATCTCCGGTGTGACAGTGTGAAAGTTTGCCATACTGTTGACCTCCTTATTTTGTAACGGCAAAACCATGCGTTTTCCACAAAAAACGCAAAAAGCCGCTCTTTTTCTCATACATTATAACAAGAAAGAGAGAGCAGCACAATAGTAGATATTTCTTTGACACAAATTATTTGGTGTGGATTGCTGTCCGGAGGCGGCTGTGATATAATCTGCATAAGCAGAAGTAAATGCATGAACAAGGAGGGTGCGCGATGAAACTTGCACAGGCACTGAATGAGCGGGCGGATCTGAATCGCCGGATCTATCAGCTGGGCGACCGGCTGCAGCTGAACGCCAAGGTCCAGGAAGGGGAGACCCCGGCGGAAGATCCCCAGGCGTTGCTGACGGAGCTGGACGAGCTGCTCCGGCGGCAGGAACAGCTGATTGCCCAGATCAATTTGACCAATGCGTCCGTGACTTCTCAGGGACAGACGCTGACGGAACTGCTTGCCCGGCGGGACTGCCTGTCCCAGCGGGTGCGAATGATGCGGGAGTTTTTGGATGAGGCCAGCGCCACCGCTCAGCGGGGGATGCGGACGGAGATCCGCATTGTCAGCACGGTGGATGTCCGCCAGCTGCGGAAAGAAACGGACGACGCGTCCCGGCAGCTCCGGGAACTGGATCTGCGCATCCAGGAACTGAACTGGACCACCCCTTTGCGGGAGGATTGACTGCTGCAGGTAGCGGCTGCGGGCGAGCGCATCTCTGCGGCTGAGAAGGAGTCCGCATGACATGGCAGCGTGGCGGGGCGCACGCGGGTTCGAATCCCACGATATTGTTATGCCCGGCACTGTGACACGCGCATGTTTTTTGAGCATTGTCATTACCACCGCGCTGACGCACCCGCGAGGGCGGGATCGGGGCACAGCAGAACAGAAAAACCTCGTAAATGTTCCTTTTCGGAGCATTTACGAGGTTTTTCTGCACAGTTTGCCCCGCCGGGAGCGGGAAATCACCCTTTACGACCGGGGACACGGGGGGCGGGCGCCTCCAGGGTGACGAATCGGCTGTTCATATCGAACAGATATTTTGCCATGGTGGAAATGGGCAGTGGGGCCGGACTGCACAGCCAGTCGTTGATGATGGCCTGAGAACCGGCCAGTACATACCGGGCAAGCAGAGGTTCCGGCTGATCTGAAGGGAAACTTTCAGACACATTCCACCGCCGGGTGGTCATCAGATCGGAAAAGAGGAAGTCCATTTCCATGATCTTACAGTCTTGGGCTGTCAGCTGCATCAGCGCCCGGCAGGCGCTGGCGTGTTCCTGCAGCACGGTGAGCAGCGCGGTGTAGTATGCCAGACCATCCACATGGTCGTATTGGGTCAGCACCTGCCGCACCTCGTCGTGCAGATCCTGGGTGATGGATTTGAGCAGGTCATAGATGTCCGTATAATTGGTATAGAAGGTGGTGCGGTTCACATCTGCCCGTTTGCAGATGTCTGTCACAGTCACTTTTTTCAAAGGCATCTGCTCCAGCAAATCCAGCAGCGCCTGGCGAATCACCATACGGGAGTAGCTCTGTTTTCGGTTCATGGGTTTCGACTCCATAACATCTCCTCCTTTTTGCAAAACAGACAAAAGACCGTTGCTTTGTAGGAATAGTATTGCACAGAACTCCTAAAAAATCAACAGTCTGTTGAAATAAAAACAGAGATTCGTTATATCAATCACAAAAAGTTTGTCTTAAAAACAACAAAGTGTAGAAGATTGTTGAAAATAAAACAAGCTGAAAAGAACTGCTGATTGCACAAAAAAACTTTGGCACATAGAATAGATTTATACGATTCAGAGAGGCGGAATACAGGCGAATATTTGGTGAAGGAGGTTCCGCGATGATCAGGCTTCTCAAGGGGATGCGGGTGGTCGAACTCGCCAGTTATATGATGGGTCCCATTGCCGGCCGGGTGCTGGCTGATTGGGGCGCGGAAGTGATCAAAGTGGAACCGGTGCCGAAACAGACGGACGACCCCATGGACGGGGACGGGGATATGATCCGCGGAGCGGGAATGTCCCGGGGCATTGTCAACGGAGACCCCTGCGTCTGGCAGTTTGTCAACGGCAATAAGAAAAGCGTCTGTCTGGACACCCACACCCCGGAGGGGAAACAGACCATGGTGGATCTGTGCTTGAGCGCGGATGTGGTCATCAGCCACCTGCGGCATAAGGACGCAGTGAAACTGGGAGTGGATTACCAGAGCCTGTCCAAACGAAAGAAGAGTATCATCGTGGCCAGTACCAGCGGGTATGGTGTCACCGGCCGGGACGCGGACCGGGGCGGATTCGACGCCGTGGCATTTGCCGCCCGCAGCGGCATGATCATGGGAATGTCTCCCGGCGGAGAGCCGTTTGTGCCATATTATGGCATGGGAGATGTGACCTCCGGAACGTATCTGGCCGCAGCCATCCTTGCAGCCTATGTGAACAAGTTAGAAACCGGAGAAGGGGAGGAGGTGGTCACCTCCCTGTACGGTTCCGCCATCTGGACGGCGGGCGTGCCGGTGATGACGGCCCCTTATGGCGATCCCTATCCCACCTCCCGGAAGGAACAGCTGCCCACAGCCAATCCTTTCCGGTGTTCCGATGGGAAATGGATCTACATTATGGGCAATGTGTGGAGAACAGCCCTGGTGGGACTGTGTGAGACCATGGAGCTGCCGCCGGACGCCAAACAGCGCTGGCCCAGTTATTATCGGGCCATGCAGGACAAGGAAGAATTGGTGGACCTGCTGGACCGGGAGTTTGCCAAGCATCCCCGGGACTACTGGCTGGAGAAACTGGCGGACACCAAAATCCCCTGCGATGTGCTGGCGGATTTTGAGGATGTCCAGAAAGACCCCCAGGCATGGGAAGGGGGATTTCTGTACCGATCCGATGTGGAAGGCTACAACACGGGCATTCCCCTGGCCCCCGGGCAGTTTACCAATGCGGGCAAGGGCGAAGTGAGAATGAATTATCCCGGAGACAGCACCGTGGAGGAACTGAAAAAAATCGGATACTCCGAAGAGCGTATCCAGTCCCTGCTGGACAGGGGCATCGCGGGACAGCTGGACCCGGAAACGTATGAATACGACCGGTTCAACATTGAGAAACCGGGCACGACATATAATATGGTCACAGGAGGTGAAGCCATGTGAATCCGGCCCCCGGCACCGGACAATGCCGGAGATAGGTATCTGTACGTTCCTGAAAGAGTGCAAATCCAACAGAGAAGGAGAAAAAACATGGAAAAGAAACAATTTAAAGGTTGGGGCGTTTTGGCGGCAGCGTTTATCATGTCGTTTATCCCCACAGCCATCATGAGCAACTGCTTTGCACTGTACATGAACCCCATCTGTGAGGATCTGGGATTCTCCAACGGCGCCTGGTCCATGGTGAGTATGATTGGCTCCATCACCAGCGCCATTGGTGCCATGATCATTGCAGGATTTTATCAAAAAAAGAACATGAAACTGTTCATGATCATTTGCACCATCGGCACCTGTGCCTGCTTTGCCGTGGCCACCATGTGCACCAAGATTTGGCAGATGTACCTGGTGTTCGGCATTGAGAATATTTTCATGTCCGGCCTGACCCAGCTGCCCATCTCCATGCTGGTCACCGCATGGTTCGAGAGCAAGCGCTCCACCATGATGGCCATTGCCATGAGCGGCACCGGCGTAGGCGGCCTGCTGTGGTCTCCTGTGCTGACCCGGTTTATCGAGTCCTCTGCCACCGGCTGGAAGACTGCAATGCTGTTCTCCGCTGTTGTGGTTCTGGTCGTCATGATCGTGGTGGCTCTGTTCATGGTCAAGCGTTCTCCCCAGGAATACGGCACCGAGCCTTACCGCACCGGTGATGTGGACGAATCCGCTCCCACCGACGAGGGCTGGCTGGGCGTTTCCAAAAAGACGGCAACCCATTCCGGCGCATGGAAGTACATCATCGGCACCGTGCTGCTGGTTGGTACTCTGGCATCCGGCGTGACTACCCATATGCCCAACTTCATCGCCACCATCGCAGACCAGAAGATGGCAGGTTGGGTGCTGGCAGGCTATTCCGTGGTTTCCATTTTCGGTCAGCTGGGCGGCGGTATTCTGATGGATAAGATCGGCATCAAAAAGGCCACCTTCATTGCGGCTGTCCTCACCTCTCTCGGTCTGCTGAGCCTGATTGGTGCAGCCACCATTACCCCCACGCTGGCATACGGCTACTGCATCTTCTTCGCCGCTGCCATGTTCCTGCCCAAAGTTCTGCCCGCTGTGCTGCTGTCCACCGTGTTCGGTACCCAGGATTATGCCGGTGTGTACGCACTGTCCAACATTTTCTTCCTGATCGGCGCAGCCCTCGGCTCCATCTTGACCTCTGTCCTGCAGGGTGTTCTGGGATACACCGGTGCTTGGGTTGCCTACATCGTGATCGTGTTCCTGATGTTCATCTTCGTTGCAGGCGCTATCAAGAACGGTCAGAAACTGAAAGAACAGTATCCCACCGGCGAAGTGGTGACGGAGTAATCCTGATCGCCGGATCATCGAGAAAAATAAAGGAGTTTCAATATGGATCTTACTGCTGAACTGAAAGACAAAGTTGTGGTCGTATCCGGCGGCAGCCGGGGTATCGGATTTGCCACTGTAAAAAAATTCCTGTCCTATGGGGCAAAAGTCTGTTTCCTGAGCCATTATGAAGAGACCGGTGCCAAGGCGCTGGCAGAGCTGAAGGAAATCAACCCCGATTATCCCGTCATGACCTTCCACCCGGACCTGTGCAGCTTTGAGGAAGTGTCCGCCATGTTCCAGGAAGTGGTCTCCGCTTGGGGCCCGGTGGATATCCTGGTGAACAATGCCGGCACGGACAGCGGAAAGTTCCTGCACCGCCTGACCATGGAAGACTGGAAAGAGGTCATGGATGTGAACATCAATGCCATGTTCGTCATGTGTAAATTCGGCGTGAAGAGCATGGACCGGAAGAAAGGCGGCGCTATCGTCAATACGGCCTCCGTGGCCGGCGTGTATGGCACGGCTATGGGCCTGCCGTACCCCGTGAGTAAGGCAGGGGTCATCGGACTGACCAAGTCTCTGGCCAATGAGCTGTCTCCCTTCCGCATCCGGGTCAATGCCATTGCCCCCGGTGTGATTGCCACGGACATGGTGGCCGGTCTGAACGACCTGGCGAAAAACTCCATCGAGGGGAGCATCCCCTACAAGCGGATGGGCGATCCGGAGGAAGTGGCCAATCTGATCACTTTCCTGGCATCCGATGCCGCCGGATATATTACTGGTCAGACCATCGGGATCGACGCCGGTTACCGCCCCCAAGTGGTGGTCGCCTGATCTCCTTGAGTCATAAACGTACGGATAGGGGCTGCGTTTCGGCGCAGCCTCTGCCGTTTTTGGGGAAAATTGTGCCGCCTGCCGCCCACTGGGCCGGGGGCGGTATTTTTTTGCCCTGGACTGCGGTCACAGATTTTTTCAGGATTGTTCACAAATTGGTTGCATATATCTATTGACAAAGTACCAAATTAAGAGTATATTAGCACTCGAAAGCAAAGAGTGCCAGCACTGCTGATGCAGAGAGTGCCAAAGGCAGAAGAAAGCAGCTTGGATGAGGATAGACCATGGAGATCAGCGAGCGGAAAAAGAAAATATTGGCTGCCGTCATTGAGGAATATATCGAGACGGCAGAGCCTGTGGGCAGCAAGCTCCTGGCGGAAAAGGCCGGACTGGGCTGCTCGGCAGCCACCATCCGCAACGAGTTGGCGGAGCTGTCTGCCATGGGGTATCTGGAACAGCCTCACACTTCGGCGGGGCGCATCCCCACGGTGTATGGGTATCGGCTGTATGTTAATGAACTGATGGAGCGCCAGCGGCTGAGCGATGAGGAAAGCGACCGGCTGAACCGGGAACTGACCCAGCGGCTGAGTGAGCTGGATGATCTCCGGGCGGATATCGGCCAGTTCGCCGCCCAGGAAATGGATTTGCCGGCCCTGACCATTCTGATGCCCAAGACCGTGACCATCACCCGGTTTGATTTCATCTATGTGGACGCCAATACCTTTATTATGGTGCTGCTGCTGTCCAATAACACGGTGAAAAACAAATTGGTGCATCTGCCGGTGTCTGTGGAACAGAGCCGGATCGAAAAGCTTTCCACATTGTGCAACGCCAACTTTACGGGACTGCAAAGCGCAGAAATCACCCCGGTGCGGATCTCCGCAGCGGAGCGGGCGCTGGACGACGGCATGGGCCTGACGGCCGTGGCTGCCTCCTTCGCCATTGAAACGCTGGAGCAGGCTTCCCGCCCGGAGGCGGCGGTGGCCGGACAGAACCGGCTGCTCCACCATCCGGAATTCCAGGACCCGGAAAAGGCCCAGTCCCTGATGAGTTATCTGGCGCAGACCCCGGAGGAACTGCCGGAGTTTATGGGAGAAGAGCCGGGGGTACGGGTGTTCATCGGACCGGAAAATGTGTCCGAGGCACTGAAGGACTCCAGTGTGGTCCTGGCAACCTACGATGCCGGCGGCGGAGTCCGGGGCGTGGTAGGCGTTGTCGGCCCCACCCGAATGGATTACGCCATGGTGGCAGAAAAAATGCAGTTAATCGCCCAGACCATTTCCTGGTCATTGACCGGCGGCAAGCGGCCGCCCTTGGGCATGGATACAAAACTGATGATCAGAGGAGATGACACCGGTGAGTAAGAAGAAACACGAGCAGGACCCGGAAAAGGAACTGCCCATGGAGGAACAGACAGAACGGACCGCCCAGCAGGAACAGACGGCACAGACTGAGGCGCCTCAGGCCGATGACAGCCAGGCCCTGAAAGCGGCGGAAGAACGATATATGCGCCTGGCTGCGGAATATGACAACTTCCGCAAGCGCAGCGCCCGGGAGCGGGATGCGATCTTCGCAGATGTCCGGGCGGATACGGTGGTGAAATTCCTTCCCGTGTATGACAATTTGCTCCGGGCTGTGGCCATGACCCCCGAAGGGGACCCGGGCAGAAAAGGGGTGGAAATGACCCTGGCACAGTTTGAAACGGTGCTGACCAAATTGGGCGTGACCCCCATCCCCGCATTGGGCGAGACCTTTGACCCCACCATCCACAACGCCGTGATGCACACGGAGGACCCGGAACTGGGCGAGAGCATTGTGGTGGAAGAATTCGAAAAGGGATTCAAAATGGGCGAAAAAGTGATCCGGTTCAGCGTGGTCAAAGTGGCCAACTAAACGAAAAGATTCCACAGCCCCTTACGGGGCGCAGTGATTCATTCATACGATATTGTAATTGTAAAGGGATATCTCAGGAGGTATAGATCATGGGAAAAATTATTGGTATTGACTTGGGTACGACCAACTCTTGCGTGGCAGTGATGGAAGGCGGCGACGCCGTCGTCATCCCCAACGCAGAAGGCGCACGGACCACCCCCTCTGTGGTGGCATTTTCCAAAGCTGGCGAGCGTATGGTGGGCCAGGTGGCAAAGCGTCAGGCTGTCACCAACCCCGACCGCACCATTGCATCCATCAAGCGTGAGATGGGTTCCGCTTACCGCGTGACCGTGGACGAAAAGAATTATTCTCCCCAGGAGATCAGTGCCATGGTGCTGCAGAAACTGAAAGCAGACGCCGAGGCATATCTGGGCCAGACTGTCACCGAGGCAGTCATCACCGTGCCTGCATACTTCACCGACTCTCAGCGTCAGGCAACCAAAGACGCCGGTAAGATTGCCGGTCTGGAAGTGAAGAGAATCATCAACGAGCCCACCGCAGCCGCTCTGGCTTACGGTCTGGACAAGGAAGAGGACCAGAAGATTATGGTCTACGACCTGGGCGGCGGCACCTTCGACGTGTCCGTGCTGGAAATCGGCGACGGCGTCATCGAAGTGCTGGCAACTGCCGGCAACAACCGTCTGGGCGGCGATGACTTCGATAAGTGCGTAGTGGATTACCTGGTGGCCGAGTTCAAAAAGACCGAGGGCATCGATCTGACCGGCGACAAAGTGGCAATGCAGCGTCTGAAAGAGGCTGCTGAGAAGGCAAAGTGCGACCTGTCCGGCATGACCACCACCACCATTTCTCTGCCTTACATCACGGCAGACGCTACCGGCCCCAAACATCTGGAAGTGGAGCTGACCAGAGCCAAGTTCAACGACTTGACCCGCGGCCTGGTGGATGCCACAGTCGGCCCCGTGCGGCAGGCTCTGTCCGATGCCGGCCTGAAGGCTACCGAGCTGAGCAAGGTTCTGCTGGTGGGCGGTTCTACCAGAATTCCCGCTGTGCAGGATAAGGTCAAGGAACTGACCGGCAAAGAGCCTTTCAAGGGCATCAACCCCGACGAGTGCGTGGCCGTTGGCGCAGCCATCCAGGGCGGCGTTCTGGGCGGCGATGTGGAAGGCATCCTGCTGCTGGACGTTACTCCCCTGTCCCTGGGCATTGAGACCCTGGGCGGCGTGTGCACCAAGCTCATCGAGCGCAACACCACCATTCCTACCCGGAAGAGCCAGATTTTCTCCACCGCTGCGGATAACCAGACTTCCGTGGAAGTCAATGTCCTCCAGGGCGAGCGCGAGATGGCACAGTACAACAAATCTCTGGGCCGGTTCCATCTGGACGGCATCGCCCCGGCACGCCGCGGCGTTCCCCAGATCGAAGTTACCTTTGACATCGATGCCAACGGCATCGTGAATGTCTCCGCAAAGGACCTGGGTACCGGAAAAGAGCAGCACATCACCATCACCTCTTCCACCAACATGAGCGAGGAAGAGATCAATAAAGCCGTGCGGGATGCAGAGCAGTTTGCCGCTGAGGACGCAAAGCGCAAAGAAGAGATCGACATCCGCAACGAGGGCGACGCCATGGCTTACCAGACCGAGAACACCATCACCGAGATGGGTGACAAGCTGGAGCCGGGCGACAAGTCCGAGCTGGAGAGCAAGCTGGCCGGTCTGAAGACGGCACTGTCCGGCAGTGATTCCGGCGCCATCAAGGCCGCTACCGAGGATCTGAAGCAGACCTTCTACAAAGTCAGCGAAAAGCTGTATCAGGCCGCCGGCGCACAGCAGCCCGGTGCACAGCCCGGCCCCGATATGGGCGGCGCACAGCCTGGTCAGGGCGGTCAGGATTACTACGACGCCGATTACACCGTAGTGGACGACGATAAGTAAAACAGAATGCTGCACCAACAGGTGCGGACTTCTCAAAAAAGTGGGAAACCCTTTTTTGACCAACAAAGGAGGTCTTTTCAAGACCTCCTTGTTTATGATATAATACTCCGGCATTGGAGAGTGACGAGATTATGGCAGAGAAACGAGATTATTATGAGGTCCTGGGCGTGCAAAAAGGCGCCGGGGACGATGAGATCAAAAAAGCATACCGAAAGCTGGCGAAACAGTACCACCCGGATCTGCATCCCGGCGACAAAGAGGCGGAGGCCAAGTTCAAAGAGATCAATGAAGCCTATGAGATCTTATCCGACCCGGATAAGCGGGCCAAATACGACCAGTACGGTTTCGCGGCCTTTGATCCCAATGCCGGATTTGACGGCGGATTCGGCGGCTTTGACGATTTGGGCGATATTCTGGGCTCCATCTTCGGCGGCGGATTCGGCGGTTTTGGCGGATTCGGCGGCGGCTTTGGCGGCGGTCAGCAGCGGCGCACCGGCCCCCGGAAAGGGGAAAACCTGCGGGTTAATCTGACACTGGATTTTGAAGAGGCCGTATTCGGCTGCAAGAAAGAGATCCCGGTGAACATGGTAGAAACCTGCCCGGATTGTCAGGGTTCCGGCTGTGCAGCCGGTACCACGCCGGAGACCTGTCCGGAGTGCGGCGGCCGGGGCAGCGTGGTTCGCACCCAGCGCACCGCCATGGGCATGATGCAGTCCACCAGTCAGTGCCCCCGCTGCAATGGCCGGGGCAAGATTATCCACACCCCCTGCGCCACCTGTAAGGGCAACGGCCGGGTGCGGAAACAGAAAAAGGTCAGCGTGACCATTCCGGCAGGCATCGACAACGGTCAGACCGTGTCCCTGCGGGGCCTGGGCAACGAGGGCGTCAACGGCGGCCCGGCGGGAGATCTGCTGGTGACGGTGACGGTCCGTGCCCATCCGCTGTTCGAGCGGGACGGCAGTTCCATTCTGCTGGATTTGCCCATTTCCTTCGCCCAGGCGACCCTCGGCGCGGAAGTGACCATTCCCACCCTGACGGGCAAGGTCAATCTGACCATTCCCGAGGGAACGGATACCGGCACGGTGTTCCGGCTCAAAGGCAAGGGCGTGCCCTATCTCAAGGGCAGCGGCAGCGGCGACCAGTTTGTGACGGTCACGGTGTCCACCCCGAAAAATCTGAGCGAGCATCAGAAAGAGGCGCTGCGGAAGTTTGCCGAGGCCATGGAAGAGCCGGTCCCTACGGAAAAAAAGCGGGGATTCGGGAAGAAGAAAAAATAAAGAAACGCGCCCCGATGCACAGGCATCGGGGCGTTTTCAGAAAACAGGAAACTGCCGTGTATCAGAAGATACACGGCAGTTTCGTTACGGACGGCGTCCGATTTTTTTACTTTTTGTCCACAAAGCTGTTCTTCACCCAGCCGAAGGTAGCGCCATCGGTGGTGACCAGGTACCAATCGCCGTCTTCTGCGTAAGCGGTGACGGTGTCGCCCTTGTTCACGGAGGTGATGATCTTATAAGTGGTGTTGGGGCCGCTGCGCAGATTCAGTCCGGCGGCCTTGACGGTGTATTCCACACCGGCGTCATACAGTTTGTCCGGTTTGACGGACAGGGCTTTGTTGCCGCTCAGGTCCACCACGGGTTCCTTTTTGGGCTCTTCCTCTTTACCGCCGTCCACATCGGGGGGAATCACGCTGCTCTGAGCCTCTTCCAGCTGTTTGGTCAGATCGGCGATCTGCTCCTCGTAGCCGGCCACGGTCTCTTCATACTTGGCGGCATCATCCCGGTATCCTTGCAGTTCCTCAGACAGGGCGGTGTTTTTCTCCCGCACCACATCCAGGGTCTTGGTGGCATTGTAGTACAGCAGACCCAGCGCCACGGCGGCAATGACGGCAATCACGGTTATAATGATCAGAACCACTTTCAGGGCAGTTCCGGATCTTTTCGGTTCATCGTAATTATCCAAATTCGATCCCTCACTTTACATACATAGATTCATAATCTGTATATCACACAATCCGGGCCTTGTCAACTGACAAACTGTGAATTTTCCGGAAAAACGTCGAAAGAGCCTGAGACGGCTTGGGGTGCGGGGAATGGGGCTGGAAGAAAGTACCGGTCCGGACTTGTGCCCCGGACGGGGATGTGGTACAATCAAAAAACCAAATGCGGCGAAAAAAACAAAGGAAAAATCGGAAAATAAGGGAGGAAACTGCATGACTTACCAAGAAGTTCTGGAAAACGCCAGAACCCGCAGCAGCAAGTGCAAGGTCTGCCCGGTGTGCAACGGACTGGCCTGCAAGGGACAGGTGCCCGGCCCCGGCGCCAAGGGGGACGGAAAATCTTTCACCAACTGCCTGGAGTATCTGCGGAACATCGACATTATGATGGACCCCATTTTCGACAATACCCAGGGCCAGGACGGCAGTGTGGAACTGTTCGGCAAGACGCTGTCCATGCCGGTGATGGGTGCGCCCTGCGGCGGCGCGGGCATGAACTTCGGCGCCGAAATGACCGAGTATGAGTTCACCAAGGCACAGGTGCTGGGCGCCCTTCAGGCCGGAACCATCGCCTTCACCCCGGATGCGCCCCAGGACGAAATGTTCCTCAACGGCATCGAACTGACCCGGCAGGTGGGCGGCATGGCCATTCCCACCATCAAACCCTGGAAAAATGAGCGGATTATCCACCATATCCGTCTGGCGGAAGAGGCGGGGGCCGTGGCCGTCTGCTGTGATGTGGACAGCGCAGGTCTCATCAACCTCAAGCTCCTGGGAAAACCGGTGGACCCCAAAAGCCCCAAAGATCTGGAGGAGATTATCTCCAGTACCCAGCTGCCCTTTATCGTCAAGGGACTGCTCACGGTGCGGGCGGCAAAATTGGCGGCAGAGATGGGCGCCTACGGCATCGTCATCTCCTCCCACGGCGGCCGGATCATTCCGGACGCTCCGGCTACGGCCAGCATGATCACCGAGATTCGGGAGGCTGTGGGCAATCAGGTGAAAATTTTTGTGGATGGCGGTATCCGCAGCGGCGGCGATGTGTATAAATGCCTGGCCCTGGGCGCAGATGCCGTGCTGATTGGCCGTCCGGTGTGCCATGCGGCCATCGGCGGCGGTGAAGAAGGCGTGGCCATGTATCTGGAAAAAATCCGGGGCGAGCTGTTTGACAATATGCTCATCACCGGCTGCAACAAGGTCGGCCAGATTACCAGAGAGAAAATTCGGAACAGAAACGGGTATTAAGCATGAAAGCAAAGCAGGCAATTCTTTTCGATCTGGACGGCACCCTGCTGCCCATGGATCAGGAACAATTCACCAAAGGATATTTCAAGCTCCTGGCGGCGAAAATGGCGCCCTATGGCTACGATCCGGAGATGCTGATCTCCGCTTTGTGGAAAGGGGTGGAGGTCATGGTGAAAAATGACGGTACGGTTCCCAACAGTCAGCGATTCTGGCAGGTGTTCTGCGCCGCCATGGACCGGGACTGCCGGGCGGACGAGCCGGTGCTCGATTCCTTTTATCGGCAGGAATTCCACCAGGCCAAGGCATTTACCAGGCCCACGCCGATCTCCCGAAAACTGGTGGAGGTGGCCCGGGAGAAAGCGGAGCGGGTGATTTTGTCCACCAATCCCATTTTCCCCCGCTGCGGACAGCAAACGCGGATGAGCTGGGTCGGTCTGGCAGACACGGATTTCGACTGGGTCACGGATTATGACAATTCCGGGTTCTGCAAGCCCAACCCCGCCTATTACCAGGACATTCTCTGCCGGTTCGATCTGCGTCCGGAGGACTGCCTGCTGATCGGAAACGATATGGAAGAGGATCGGGTCCCGGCGGAAAGTCTGGGGATTCAGACCTTCCTGATAACGGATTGCCTCATCAATCCTCAAAATCGGCCGGTTCTGGCTCCCTGCGGCACCGCAGAGGAGGCGCTGGCGTTTCTGAAAACACTATAAGCGGCCGGACAGGTACTCACAAGGGTGCCTGTCCGTTTTTTTGCGGAGCGGCAGGGTCAGTGAAAAGAAAAAAGAATGACGGTATTCAAAAAAATTATTGGACTTTTTCTTCAGGATGTGTTAGTCTTTTGTTAAACGAATTTCATTCGAATTTTTTGAAACAACAATAAAAATAAAAAGTACTCGAAAGGAGAACACACATGAAAAAAGTGGTATTCCTCACCGGCGCCACCGGTATCATGGGCATGGAGACGGTGAAAAGATTCATGGAGCACACAGACGAGTTTGAGCTGCGTGTTCTGGCGCGTCCCAGCGAGACGAACTATGAGAAACTGCATCCTTATGAGGATCGTCTGCAGATCATCTGGGGCAACCTGATGGATTACGATCTGATGAGCCGCTGCATGGAGGGCGTGGACTATGTGCTGCATGTCGGCGCTCTGCTGAACCCCCTGGCCACCGACTGGCCCTCCGATATCACCATGCGTACCAACTACGGCTCCACTCTGGCTATGCTGCGCGGTATCAAGCAGTATCACCAGGAGGAGAAGACCCACTTCGTTTATGTCAGCACCGTGGAGGCTCTGGGCCATCACGAGCCGCCTCATATCTGGGCACGCATGGGTGACCCCCTGCAGCCCCCCATGACCTGCTACTACGCTCTGAGTAAAGTGGCTTCCGAGCGCGCCGTGGCAGAATCCGGTCTGAAGTACTGGGCCATTGTCCGTCAGTCCTTCCAGATCCCCAACAACCCCATCGCTGTGGATTATCCCATCGTTTCTCATATGCCTCAGGATACTTACGGCGAGCGTATGGACGCCGAGTCTTCCGGCAACCTGATGCTCCAGATCTGCCTGAACGCTCCGGAGAGTTTCTGGCGCTACGGCTACCACATGGGCGGCGGTGCAGACCAGCAGTTTGACCAGTACTCCTATGTCAAGGCCCTCCATGGCAACGCCCGCGCCGATTGGGATCCCAAATGGCTGGCGACCAAGAACTATCATGGCTGCTACTTCTCCGACTCTGATTACCTGAACGAAGTGGTACCTTACCGTCTGAAAGACCGGGCGCAGTTCCTGAAAGATGAGCTGATGACCCAGATCAAACTGGTCAAGTCCAAACCCCGGATGACCCCCGAAGAAGTCAAGGCCAAGAATAAGCGCATCGCCCGCAAACCCGGCGGAACGCTTTGGGCCATCGAGAATAACGACGAGGAGACCATCCGGATCCTCTGGGGTTCCCGCGAGAAATACGATGCCATCCCCGAGAGCTGGGACGACATCCCCCTGCCCGAACCCACCTACCCCGTGGAATACATGGATCACGGCTACGACGAGAAGAAACCTCTGGAAGAGCTGGATCTGCAGGATATGCAGGGCGCAGCCAAGTTCCGCGGCGGCGAGTGCCTGTCCGACTCCATGACCAAGGGCGATCTGTTCACTCCGCTGAAGTGGAAGTGCGCATTCGGCCATGAGTTCACCGGCAGCCCCAACCTGATCCTGCGTCTGGGTCACTGGTGCCCCCACTGCCTGGAGAAAGAGTGGAACTACTACGAACAGGCAAAGGTCAATCCCTTCTTCGCACAGAGCTGGGATTACGCACACCAGGATGAGGAACCCTTCAAGGTGAAAATGGAGTGCGACGCCACCCTGTTGGACCCCTGCTTCAAGAAGTAAGGAAAACAGCGGGTTTTATAAAATTGATGGAATTGAAAACCGGTCTCTCAACGAGAGACCGGTTTTTCATTCAAAAATGCACAAAACCTGACAAAATTTTGCAATAATGTATCGAAAAAAATTAAAATGGGAAATTGGATTTGACTTTATTGCACAGGGACCATATAATAAATATGTATGGACTTTATAAGGGAAATGAGGTCCTGTCATGATACACCATCAAATGTCGGACCGACCCTGCGCCGGGCCGAAAAATTGGAGGAAAGACAATGGCAAATAAGAAACATTTCAAGACAATGGACGGTAACGAAGCCGCCGCATATGTATCCTATGCGTTTACAGAAGTGGCGACCATCTATCCCATCACCCCGTCCAGCCCCATGGCTGACCATGTGGATGAGTGGTCTGCCAACGGCAAGAAGAACCTGTTTGGCCAGCCGGTCAAACTGATGGAGATGCAGGCAGAGTCCGGCGCAGCCGGTGCAATGCACGGCGCTCTGGAAACCGGTTCTCTGGCCACGACTTACACCGCATCTCAGGGTCTGATGCTGATGATCCCCCCCATGTACCGCATGGCCGGATCTATGCTCCCCGGCGTGATGCACGTCTCTGCCCGTACCGTGGGCACCCATGCTGTTTCCATCTTCGGCGATCATTCTGACGCCATGGCCTGCCGTCAGACCGGCTTTGCACAGCTGTGCTCTGCCAGCGTGCAGGAATGCATGGACCTGGGCGCAGTGGCACATCTGTCCGCTATCAAGGGCAGCATCCCCTTCATGCATTTCTTTGACGGTTTCCGCACTTCTCATGAGATTCAGAAGATAGAAGTGCTGGAGTACGAGGATCTGGGCAAACTGGTGGACTGGGACGCCGTGCAGGCATTCAAGAACCATGCACTGAACCCCGAGCATCCCACCGCTCGTTCCACCGTCGCCAACCCCGACACCTTCTTCCAGTCCCGCGAGGCCTGCAACGGCGCTTATGACGCTCTGCCCGGCATCGTGGAAGACTATATGAACAAAATCAACGAGCTGACCGGCCGGAATTACCAGCTGTTCAACTACTACGGTGCAGAAGACGCCGAGCGCGTGGTCGTGGCCATGGGCAGCGTGTGCGACACCCTGACCGAAGTGGTGGACTACCTGCGTGAGCGCGGCGAGAAGGTTGGTTTCGTGCAGGTTCACCTGTATCGTCCCTTCTCCGTCAAGCATCTGCTGGCTGCTCTGCCCGCATCTGTCAAGACCCTGACGGTTCTGGACCGCACCAAGGAGCCCGGCGCAGTGGGCGAGCCTCTGTATGAGGATGTCTGCGCTGCTCTGATGGAAGGCGGCCGTCTGGGCGGCATGAAGGTCCTGGCTGGCCGTTACGGTCTGAGCTCCAAGGACACCACCCCTGCACAGATGAAGGCTGTGTTCGACAACATGTCCGGCGAGCAGAAGAACCACTTCACCGTGGGCATTGTGGACGATGTGACCCACCTGAGCCTGCCCGTGGGCGAGAATATCGTCACCGCCGGCAAGAGCATCATCTCCTGCAAGTTCTGGGGCCTGGGTTCCGACGGTACCGTTGGCGCCAACAAGGACTCCATCAAGATCATCGGCGACAACACCGATCAGTACGCACAGGCTTACTTCGAGTATGACTCCAAGAAGTCCGGCGGCGTGACCAAGAGCCATCTGCGTTTCGGCCACGAGCCCATCCACAGCGCTTACTATGTCACCATGGCTGACTTCGTGGCTTGCCACAAGCAGTCCTACATCAAGGATTTCGACATTGTCAGCGAGATCAAACCCGGCGGCATCTTCCTGCTGAATACCAACTGGAAGGGCGCTGAGCTGGAAGAGCATCTGCCCAACAAGGTCAAACGGACCATTGCTGAGCGCGGCATCAAGTTCTACACCATCGACGCTACCGAGATCGCAGGCGAGCTGGGTCTGGGCAACCGCACCAACACCGTGCTGCAGTCCGCATTCTTCAACCTCTCCGGCGTTCTGCCCGGCGAGCAGGCCATTCAGTACATGAAGGACGCTATTGTCAAGCGTTACTCCAAGAAGGGCCAGAAGGTCGTGGATATGAACTGTGCAGCTGTGGACCGCGGCGCAAGCGCTGCTGTGGCCATCGATGTGCCCGCAAGCTGGAAGAACCTGCAGGACGAAGTGAAGGTTGTGGACGAAACCCTGCCCCGCTACATCCGCGAGATCCAGATTCCTGTCAACAACCAGGCTGGCGATACCCTGCCTGTTTCCGTCTTCATGCCTTACGCTGACGGCGTAACTCCCGTGGAGACCTCCAAATACGAGAAACGCGGCATTGCCGTGGACGTTCCCAAGTGGATTCCCGAAAACTGCATCGGCTGCAACCAGTGCGCACTGGTCTGCCCCCATGCCTGCATCCGTCCCTTCCTGTTCACCGCTGACGAGGCTGCTGCAGCTCCCGCCGGTCTGGAGACCAAGAAGGCCATCGGCAAGGGCTTTGAGAACTATACTTACCGCCTGCAGGTCGATCCCCTGGACTGCCAGGGCTGCGGTTCCTGCGCAAATGTCTGCCCGGCCAAGAACAAGGCTCTGGTCATGGAGCCTCTGGAGAGCCAGATGCCCGAGCAGGCCAACTGGGATTACTGCCTGACCCTGAGCAAGAAAGAGAATCCCATGGACAAGTTCACCGTCAAGGGCAGCCAGTTCGAGCGTCCTCTGTACGAGTTCAACGGCTCCTGCGCCGGCTGCGGCGAGGCTCCCTACATGAAACTCATGACGCAGCTGTTCGGCGACCGTATGTACATCGCTGACGCTACCGGCTGCACCTATGTTGTGGGTTCCTCCACGCCTTCCTTCCCCTATGCCACCAACTCCAAGGGTCATGGCCCGGCACCCTCCAACTCCCTGTTCGAGAACAACGCTGAGTACTCCCTGGGTATGTGCCTGTCTGTGGAGCAGATGCGCAACCAGATGAAGGCACACGCACAGGCTGTGGTAGAGTCCACTGCCGACGCTGCTCTGAAGGCTGCTGTGGAAGCATGGCTGGCTGAGGGCGACGACGGTGTGAAGACCCGCGCTCTGTCCGAGGCTGTTGTGTCTGCTCTGGACGCCACCGCTGATAACAGCGCCGATGTGATCTTCATGAAGAAGAACAAGGATGTTCTGCCCAAGAAGAGCATGTGGATGTACGGCGGCGACGGCTGGGCATACGACATCGGTTATGGCGGTCTGGACCACGTTCTGGCCTCCGGTCTGGATGTGAACGTTCTGGTCGTGGACACCGAGGTGTACTCCAACACCGGCGGACAGGCCTCCAAGGCCACTCCCATCGGCGCTGTTGCACAGTTTGCAGCAGGCGGCAAGCCCACCGGCAAGAAGGATCTGGGCCTGATGATGAGCAACTACGGCTATGTCTATGTGGCCAAGGTGGCTCTGGGCGCCAACCCCGCCCATGTGGTCAAGGCTCTGAAAGAGGCTGAGGCTCACAAGGGTCCCTCCATCGTCATCGCTTACGCACCCTGCATCAACCACGGCATCTCCAACGGTATGGGTGTTGCCATGGAAGAGGAAAAGATGGCTGTGGAGTGCGGCTACTGGCCTCTGTTCCGTTACAGCCCCGAGAAGGCCGACAAGGGCGAGAATCCCTTCACTCTGGACAGCAAAGAGCCCAACGGCAAGCTGCGTGAGTTCATGATGGGCGAGACTCGTTTCGCCTCCCTGACCCGCACCTTCCCCGAGACCGCTGAAAAGCTGTTCGCCGAGGCTGAGGCACAGTGCGCTGAGCGCTACGCAAAGTACAAAGCAATGGCAGAGGGCTGAGCCGCTCCCATTTGCTGAAAATCACTTAAAATCCCGGCGGGGCAGTGCCATTTGGTACTGCCCCACTTTTTCGTATCCATAGAAAAACCACTGCCCCCATCGGTGCATCGTACCGACGAGGGCAGTGGTTCTATTGATTTGTCAGGGTCAGTCTGCAAACAGGGGGGTGGAGAGATAGCGGTCGCCGGTGTCCGGGAACAGGACCACGATGTTTTTGCCCTCGTTTTCCGGACGCTTGGCCAGTTCCACCGCAGCCCACAGGGCCGCACCGGAGGAAATGCCCACCAGGAATCCCTCTTTCTGACCGATGAGCCGACCCATGGCGTAAGCATCCTGGTCGGTGACGGGAATCACTTCGTCATAGACCCCGGTGTCCAGTACTTCGGGGACAAAGTTGGCGCCGATGCCCTGAATGCCGTGGGCGCCGGCCTGCCCCTGGCTGAGCAGGGGAGAGGCGGCGGGCTCCACCGCCACGATCTGCACTTGCGGATTTTTTTCTTTCAGATATCGACCCACACCGGTGATGGTGCCGCCGGTGCCCACGCCTGCCACGAAAATGTCCACATTGCCATCGGTGTCCTCCCAAATCTCCGGCCCGGTGGTGCGCTCATGGGCGGCGGCGTTGGCGGGATTGACGAACTGGCCGGGGATGAAACTGCCGGGCAGTTCCTGGGCCAGGGACTGAGCCTTGGCGATGGCACCGGCCATCCCCTTGGCGCCCTCTGTGAGCACCACTTCCGCGCCGTAGGCTTTCATGGTCTGCCGACGCTCGACGCTCATGGTGTCCGGCATGACGATGATGGCCCGGTATCCCCGGGCGGCGGCCACGCAGGCCAGGCCGATGCCGGTGTTGCCGGAGGTGGGTTCGATGATTACAGAGCCAGGTTTCAGCAGACCTTTTGCCTCGGCGTCGTCGATCATGGCTTTGGCTACCCGATCTTTTACGGAACCGGCGGGGTTCAAATATTCCAATTTGGCCAGAAGTTTGGCGTCCAGATGCAGCTGTGTTTCCAGATGGGTCAGCTCCAGCAGTGGGGTGTGTCCTACCAGCTGGTCAATGGATGTATAGATATGGGACATGGCGATTTCCTCCTATAATCTTGGTAGGTATATGTTTTGGAGTATAGAACGGTTCCGGAAAAATGTCAAGAGCAAGAGACAGTTTCCGGGGCGGAGCAGGGAATGGTGATCATGGTGATGTAATCTTCGCTCCGGGGCATGGACATTTCGTTGAGTCCCTCTTCGTAAGCATAGCCGGTGAGGGTCAGGTGGTGGGCCTTGGCATAGCGAATCATCTCCTCATAGACCTCCGGGATGAGGCTCCATCCGCCGATGCAGAAGGAACGCAGATACGTGCCGGCAGGGAGAATTTCGTCGAATTCTGTCACATTTTCCCGACCGTAGGCAAAAAAGGCATCATAATGAATCCAGTCCTTTTGCATGATATGGTCCACGGCGATCCGGCTGCCGAAATTGTCATACAATCCGAACAGGTTATCCAGACGGAAAGAAAATTCTGCCGCTGTGGCGAAGTCCGCCTCATCGTAGCGTCCGCTGATGGGGGAGGAGAGAAGGATGCGCTGCTCGGGGAGCTGGAGCTGCTCCACTTTGCCGTGTTCGGCGGACAGGCCCAGTTCCAGTTTGTCGGACTTTCTCTGCAAAAACTCCCGCACATTTAATAATTGCTGAATGGAGCGGTCGATGACTTGCTTTTTCTCTGCCACCATTTGGTTGAAAGAAGTGTCCGAGGGACTGCTGACATAGGCTTTCACATCTTCGATGGACATCCCAATCTGCCGCAGCATTAAAATCAGCTCCAGCTGCGCCGATTGAAAGCAACTATAATAATGGTATCCGTTTTCTCCGACATAGGCGGGCTGAAACAGGCCGATATCATTATAATAATGTAGCGTCCGCTTGTTGACGCCGCACATTTTGGCAAATTCTCCGGACGAATAATATTTTTTGTATTCCATGAAAAAAACCTCTTGACTGTACAGTTACTGTACATAGTATGATACTCCGCGAGATCGAAAAACGCAACCATTTTCGGAAATGAATGGATTATTTATGGGTAATTTCGCGTGGCTGCGGGAGTCGGATCTGTGAAAGGAGCGTATCAACGCAACATGAAAACCATCTTTTCAAGAGTCAAAATCAAAGGTAAGCTGGTGCTGGCACTGTCCCTGCTGGTGATGCTGTCGGCAGTGGGAGAAATGCTGCTGCCCTCTTTCCTGGCAGAAATGATCAACGGCGGCGTGACGGCCGGGTCCCAGAAAATCATCTGGACCTTTGCGGCCATCATGGCGGCAGTGACGGTGTTTTCCTGCATCGTGAACTTCCTGTCGGTGAAGATTGCCTCCAAGATCTCCACAGAGTTTGCCGCAGGACTGCGGGGAGCCGTGTTTGACAAGGTGCAGAACTTCTCCTCTGTGGAAATGGACCGGTTCGGCACGGCCAGTCTGGTCACCCGCAGCACTTCGGACATCACCAATGTGCAGAACTTCCTGACCCTGCTGCTGCGCATCGGCCTGCTGGCCCCCATGATGGCAGTGGCCGGACTGGTATTCTCTGCGGCCACCGGCGGACGGGTCAACGCAGTGCTGACGGTGTCCATTCCTGTGCTGTTGGGCGTTCTGGGCGTGATCGTGGCGCTGGCCTCCCGCTATTCCATCCGGCTGCGGAAAAAGCTGGATAAGATCAACCGCCTGTTTCTGGAGTCTCTGGAAGGCGTGCGGGTGATTCGGGCGTTCAATAAGCAGGGCACGGAAAATGCCAGATTTGAAGAGTCCAACCTGGATTATGCCCAGACGGCCATGGCTGCCGGCCGGATTACCAGTCTGCTGCTGCCGGCCATCAATGTGATTTTCGGTGTGACTACCGCTGCGGTGTTGGGCATCGGCGCGTATTATGTGGATACCGGAGCCATGGAAGTGGGTTCTCTGGTGGCCAATGCCCAGTATATCAGCATGGTGCTGACCTCGGTGATGATGCTGTCCCTGGTGATTATGATGTTCCCCACCAGCTACGCCTGCGCCAAGCGCATTGCAGAGGTGCTGGAGACGGAGAGCAGCATCCGGGACGGCCATTACCCGGCCGAACAGCGTCCCCTGCGGTCCACGGTGGAATTCCGCCATGTGACCTTTGCATATCCTGGTGCGGATGAACCGATTTTGAAGGACATCAACTTTGAAAGCCATCCCGGCGAGGTGACGGCCATCATCGGCGGCACGGGACGGGGAAAATCCAGTATTCTGAAACTGATTCCCCGGCTGTATGACCCGCTGTTTGGAGAGGTGCTGATCGACGGCGTCAACGCCAAGGAGTATCGTCTGGAAGATCTGCGGGCCATGATCGGCTATGTGCCCCAGAAAAATGTGCTGTTTTCCGGAGATATTGCGGAAAACCTGAACTTTGGCAATGCGGAAGGCACGGAAAAAGAGTGGGAAGAGGCTGCTCGCATCGCCTGCGCTGAGGAATTTATTTTGAAAAAAGAGCAGGGATACCACGATCCCATTGCTCAGGGCGGCACCAACCTGTCCGGCGGACAGCGGCAGAGAATGGCCATTGCACGGGCCATGATGAAACGCCCGGAAATTTATGTGTTTGACGACAGTTTCTCTGCACTGGATATGAAAACCGATCAGCAGCTGCGCCGGAATCTGAAACAGGCCATGGGAGATGCGACGGTCATCATGGTGGCACAGCGAATCAGCACCGTGCTGGACGCAGACCGCATCCTGGTCGTGGATGACGGGCAGATTGTGGGCAGCGGCACCCATGCAGAACTGATGGAAAGCTGCCCGCTGTATCGGGAAATTGCGGAGATCCAACTGGGAAAGGAGGCAGTCTGACATGAAAAAAAGCGCGATATTTAAGCGTCTGTTGGGATATTTGAAAGTCTATCGGCTGCGGCTGTTCTTTGTGCTGCTGGCAGCGGTGGTCAGCACGGCATTCATGGTCATGGCGCCCTTCCTGGTGGGTAAAGTGACCACCACGCTGTTTGCCAGCATTGCCGACGGCGTGTTTTACTGGGATACAATCTTGTGGCTGCTTGCGGCCCTGGTGGGACTGTATCTCATTTCCCAGCTGTTTTCTTCTTTGCAGGGGTTCGGAATGGCGCGAATCACTGCCAATGTGATGCAGACCCTGCGCCGTCAGATCGATGAAAAAATGCATCGACTGAAACTGGACTATTACGATTCCCATACCCATGGGGATATTCTCAGCGTGATCACCAACGATGTGGATACCATTAATAATACCATCAGCCAGAATCTGACCTCTGTGGTGACGCAGATCACAACGGCGGTGGGCGTGCTGGTGATGATGCTGCTGATCAGTCCCAAATTGGCGCTGATCCCCATCGTGATGGTGCCCCTGTCCCTGCTGAGCGCAGCAGGCGTGATGAAAGCCAGTGAGAAGTATTACGGACAGCAGCAGGATTTGCTGGGAAAACTCAACGGCTATGTGGAAGAAATGTATAATGGCCAGTCTGTGGTACAGACTTTCAACTATCAGGAGCGGGCCAAGCAGGCATTCGGCGCGCTGAACGAGGAGCTGAAAACCAGCGCGCGGAAGGCAGAGACCACTGCCGGTGCGGTCAGCCCCATCACCACTCTGGTGAATAATCTGGGCTATGTGCTCTGCGCAGCCATCGGCTGCCTGTGGGCCATTGTCGGACGCATCACGGTGGGCAATGTCCAGGCTATGCTGGAGTACACCTGGCGTTTTGCAGACCCCTTCTCCTCTCTGGCGGGCATGGTGGGCAGTTTTGGCGCAGCGGCGGCTGCCGGGGAGCGGATCTTCAATCTGCTGGACGCGGAAGAAGAGATTCCCGATGGAGAAAACTGCGTGGTTCCCGAGGACCGCAGCGGCGGCGTGACCTTTGAAAATGTGAAGTTCGGCTACACGCCGGATCGCCTGTTGATGAAAGGCGTGAACCTGACGGTGCAGCCGGGACAGAAAGTGGCTGTAGTTGGCCCCACCGGCGCCGGAAAGACCACCCTCATCAATCTTTTGATGCGGTTCTACGAGCTGAACGACGGCCGAATCACGGTGGACGGTACGGATATTCGGGAAATGTCCCGGGCAGAGCTGCGGGACCGGTTTGGCATGGTGCTCCAGGATACCTGGCTGTTTGAGGGAACCATTGGGGACAATATCGGCTATGCAGAAGACAATATGCCCCGGGAGAAGATCATCTCCTCGGCAAAATCGGCCTGCGCCCATAACTTTATCAAAACCCTGCCGGGTGGATATGATATGCTCCTCAGCAAGGGCGCCGAGAACATTTCCCAGGGCGAGCGGCAGCTGCTGACCATTGCCCGTGCCATCGCCTCTGACCCGGAAATCATGATTCTGGACGAGGCTACCAGTAATGTGGATACCCATACCGAGGTGCTGATTCAGAAAGCCATGGGAGAACTGATGAAAGGCCGCACCAGCTTTGTCATCGCCCATCGGCTGTCTACCATTCGGGATGCGGATATGATCCTGTATATGGAAGACGGTGACATCAAGGAAGTGGGCAACCACGAGGAACTGATGAAGAAAAACGGCAAATATGCCGCGCTGTATCTCAGCCAGTTTGCGTAAAAAAACACGCCGGAGTGCTCCGGCGTGTGAAAAAGCGGGGACGAAAGTCCCCGCTTTTTTGTTTGATAGGCGACAGGTCAAAGGAATCAGGCTGCGGGAAGAAGGATGACCTGACCGATCTGAATCTGGCTTGCATTGCGGATGGTATCGCGGTTGCAGGCAAAGATTTCCGACCAACGGATGCCGCTGCCCAGTTCCTGTTCTGCGATGCTCCACAGGCTGTCTCCGGCTTTTACGGTGTAACTGCGGGGGGAGGAGCTGCTTTCCGGCTTGTCCTGGGGGACAGTGGGGGTGGCGGGCTCGTTGGGCGCGTTGTCCAGTTTCCCATCCAGATTTGCGTCCAGATTCACCACATAGGGATGGGCAGCCACATCATAGAGGGAAATTCCGCCGTTTTTGCTTTTTTCGGTGACAAGGTCGGACAGAGCATCCGTATAGGGCATGACCAGCTGATTGGGGAGCTTGGTCAGGGTGGGATGTGCAACAGTGGCCAGGTAGGTGTTTGTCACAAGACCGATGGTGTCTGCCGGGCCCATGAGGGTGCGGGTTCCGTCTTCATTGTTTTTCCAGATGTTGCGGACGGAAACTTTCCACTTGCCTTCGGCGGTCTGTTGGGGGACAAAGTCGTAAGAAATACCCCATACCTGGTTCAAAGAGGGATTCTGCTCCGTTTTGCCCTGCTGATAGGCGGTGGCCCAGGTCGTAATATCCTGCTCTTCCAGCACGGCCTTCAGCTGATCATAGGTCAGGTCGAAGTAATACAGGTCGCTGACAAAGGGAAATACATCGTACAGGGCGCTGTAAGTGATGGTTCCGGCAGGCAGATCGGCGCGCAGACCCTCCACATCCACCAGAGCGGCCTGGGCGTTGAGCTGATTGGATTTGTTCCGGGTGCCGTAGACATGGCTTTCCGCCACCAGGCGGCCCAGTTCCGTTTCACCGCCGTTGTTGAGGGGTTCCCGGGTCATTGCGGACTGCGTTTCGCCTACTGCGCGGTAGTATTCGTCGGGCAGGTTGTTTTTCAGCCAATCCACCTTCTCCGCCAATACGGCGTTGGGGGTCACCAGAGCGGTGTCTGCGGGAATCACCTGACTGTTGAAAGAAACGGTTTTGCCGGTCTGGGTGTCAATCAGCAGCTGTAGTTTGGCGTAGTTTTTGCCTTTGATTTCGGATTCGACAACGGGGATGGTCTTGCCGCTGGGAAGGGTGGCCAGGCCGTTGACGATGGCATGGTTATGGCCGGCAAAGACGGCATCGATCTCTTCCGTCACCCGGGGGAGAATGTTGTAGATGCTGCTGGAAGAGCCGCTGTCAATCAGTTGGCCTTCCGGACTGGAGCTTGCAGAGCAGTGGGCCACCACGCAAACGGTGTTAACGCCCTGGGCATGCAGCTCGGCGGCATAGCGGTTGATGGCCTCGGCCTCATCGGTGGTTTCGATGGTTGCAGTTCCCTCAGCATACACGGACTCCTTCATGTTGCGGTAGAGGATGCCGATGAACCCGACTTTTACTTCAGTACCATCTTCTGCCTGGAAAGTCTGCACATAGTAGGGGTCGAACAGGGTTTCACCGGCTTTGGGCTCGCCCTGCTTGTATACCACATTGGCGCAGATGGCGGCTTTCATTCCGGAAGTGGGGAGACTGGCGTCGTAGAGCGGGTCGTCCTGGCTCACAGGGGCCAGTGCACCGGGGAAGTACTTTCCGGTGTCGGGATTGTTGCCGCCGTAGATTACCCGCAGCAGTTCACTGCTGCCGGCATCAAATTCGTGGTTGCCCATGGCATACAGGTCAAATCCCATCTGTTTCATCATGGTGATGGTCGGTTCGTGCCGACGGATCGTGGTATACAGAGGAGAACCGGAAATTGCATCTCCAGGGGCAAGAATGAACGTGTTGGGGTTTTCTGCTCGCTCCTGATCGAAATAGGCCTTGAGTGCCGCAGCACCGCCCAGTTCGGGTTGTCCTTCTTTATGTGTATTGGGGTCTAACTGTCCGTGCAGATCGTTGACGCTGAGGAGATTGACGAGCACCTGATGCTCTCCTTCTGCCTCCAGTGGAACTTTTCCCAATACGGTTGCGGAGGCTGTGGTCGCACACAGGGCGGCGGTCAGGCCGAATGCCAGCGCCCTCTGAAATAGTTTTTTCATACGTTTACCATACTCCTTCTGTCTTCTTAGAGTTGTTTCGTCCCATAATGATCGGGTTGCGCTCCTCAAGTATAGAGCCGGTATTTCCGGCAGGCAATACAGTTTGCGTAAACATATCAAAGATTTTATCCGGAGTTTACGGGGCATGGTTCTGGGTGGATTTCTAAATAAAAAAGGAACCTCTGAAAAACGGAGGTTCCTTCTGTGAGAGTCTGATTGATCGTTTTGCGTTTGCAAACGGGGCGAATATAAAAAAACAGCCATCCTGATGGACAGCTGCTTTTGCTGGTTGCGGAGGCTGGATTTGAACCAACGACCTTCGGGTTATGAGCCCGACGAGCTACCCCTGCTCCACTCCGCGACATCTCGATTAGCTTGATTATTATAGCATAGAGGAGCGTGGGTGTCAAGACCTTTTTCTTTTTTCGTAAGGAAAATAGAAAATAGCGTTTTGCGCGAGGGAAACAGCAGGGAATAACCCGGGAATCCTTCGCACAATCCCTAAAAAAGTGTCGATTGGATTGTCAAAAACGATAAAAAAATAATTATCTATTGACTTTTTTATAACAGACCGTTAATATAATGACGACTTGTTCACAGAACGTACAAAAAATCAAGGAGGTATTTTTTGTGGAAACGAAAAACTATGATGGCTACATGAAACGGTTTATTCCGTTCGCCATCGCCGCAGCCGTGCTGAGCTTGTGCGGCGGCTTTACATCCGCAGTCCCCGCAAACATTGTTGCTGAGTGGGATACTGCAAGCATGGTGACCTTCATCACCCTGGCATATTCTCTGGGCGCAGCTGCTCTGGCTCCCATTATGGGTAAGCTGAGCGACGTGCTGGGCCGTCGTACCGCACTGTTGCTGGCCATGGGCCTGTACGGTGTGGGTCAGCTGCTGATTGCCATTTGCCCCGACGGCAATGTGGCACTGCTGCTGGTGTTCCGTCTGATGGTCGGTATCGGCGCTGCCGGTATTGCACCTGTTGTCATGGCTTACATCATGACTGACTTCCCCCCTGAGAAAATCGGTCAGGGCTTTACCATCTACATGGTGATTGCAAACGCAATGGTTATCTTTGGACCGACTCTGGGCGGCATCGTTCTGGCAAAGACCGGCTGGCGTCCTGTTATGTGGATCTGCGTGGTCATCTGCGCAATCTCCCTGCTGCTGGTCCTGCTGCTGGTGAAGAAGGACGAAGGTCCCAAGGCCTCCATGAAGGGCTTTGACTACGCCGGCGCAGTGTTCTCCCTGATCTTCTTCGCAATGGTTCTGTGCGTGCCCACCTTCGGTCAGAACAATGGCTGGACCAGCGTTGTGACCCTGGCATGCATCGGCATTGCCATTGTCTCCCTGGTCATCCTGGTCATGGTGGAAAAGAAAGCTGCAAGCCCCATCCTGAATGGCGCATTCATGGCTCGTAAGCAGTTCATCCTGCCCGTCATCGTGCTGTTCCTGTCCCAGGGTCTGCTGCAGTCCTGCATGACCAACATCATCACCTTCTCCATCATCACCACTGGCAGCCGCACTCTGGCTGGTCTGGCAACTTCCCTGATGTATGCTGGTATGGCTATCGGCACCATCGTTCTGGGACCCATTGCTGACAAGAAAGAGCCCCGTATGGTCGGTGCATTCGCACTGGTGTTCGTGGTCGCAGGTGCAGCTCTGCAGATGATGATCAACGAGACCAGCGGCCTGGCCCTGATGGGCGGCGCACTGTTCCTGATCGGTGTTGGCCTGGGCGGCAACGCAACCATCTTCCTGAAGGTCGCACTGTCCGGCTGCTCCCCCGAACTGGCAGGTTCCGGCTCCGGTACCTACAACGTGTTCCGTGATATGTCCGCTCCCTTCGGCGTGGCACTGTTCGTGCCCATGTTCACCGCAGGCATGGCCTCCGGCACCGCAGCCAACATGGCTACCGGCATGGAGCAGGGCGCAGCACAGATCGCAGCCGCTGTTGCATCTCTGCACAAGGTTGCTATGGTGCAGGTCGTTGCCGTTGTCCTGGGCATCGTGGTCTGCCTGATGCTGCCCAAAGTCTACGGCGACAAGCAGGAGGCTTAAGTCCTCTCCGGATCCGCGTACTGTAAACAGAAACAGAACCCCAGTCGGCTTTCGCCGACTGGGGTTTTCTGCTTGCGGAGATCATAAACAGCGACAAAAAGACCGGGCACCCCAAGGGATGTCCGGTCTTTTGCGTTTGAAAATGTCAGATGATGGTGCGAATGTTCACCGGCAGGCCGGTAAGGTAGCGCCGTACCATATCGAAAGCGTGCTGGGCGGCATACTGCCGGATGTTTTCCCGGTCCCGGCCGGGAATATTCAGGGTGGTAGTGAGGATGCCTTCCGGTGTGGCAAGACCCAGACAGACGGTGCCGACGGGGTGGACGCCGTCCCCCTCGGGGCCGGCCAGTCCGGTGACGGACACCGCCAGATCGCTGCCGGTCAGTTCCCGGATGCCCCGGCACATGGCCTCGGCCACAGGCTCACTGATGACACCGTAAGTTTCAATCAGACCGGGGTCAACGCCCAGAATCTTCTCTTTCACGCCGTTGGTGTAGCTCACCACGCCGCCCAGGAAGTTTCGGGAGGCGCCGGGGTGATCGGTCAGGCGTTTTGCAATCAGACCGCCGGTGCAGCTTTCTGCGGCGCTGAGGGTCAAATTCTTTTCCTGGAGCAGCTGCAGCACGCACTGATCCAGACCATCCAGGTCCACGCCGTAAATCACATCGCCCAATTTCTCGCGGACGATTTGAGCCACAGGGGCGATCATCGCCTCGGCCTCTTCCTGGGTGTCGGCTTTGGCGGTGATCCGCACCAGACATTCGCAGGCTTTGGCGTAGGGAGCGATGGTAGGGTTGGTGTAAGCGTTCATCATATCTCGCAGGACATTTTCCATCTCGCTTTCGCCCATGCCAAAAATCTTATAATTGTGGCTGACGATCACGCCGCCGGCTTTGGCGGCCAGATAAGGCAGTGCCCGATGGCGCATCATGTTGACGCACTCCTTGGGCGGGCCGGGGAGCATGATTACCGTCAAGCCGCCCTCTTCAATGACGCATCCGGGGGCGCTGCCCCAGTCGTTCACCAGGCGGATACTGCCGGCGGGCAGGTAGGCCTGCTGGAGATTATTGGGGGTCATTTCCCGGTGGCGGCGGGCGAAATAGCCTTTCAGCCGCTCGGCCTCTTCCGGGACGAACACCATCTCCCGTCCCAGTGCCTGGGCAATGACATTTTTGGTCAGGTCATCGCAGGTGGGCCCCAGTCCCCCGGTGGTGATGATGATATCAGCCCGCTGCATGGCGATTTCCATCGCCTGTTTCAGCCGTTCGGGATTATCGCCCACTACGGTGTGGTGATAGACATTGATGCCGATGGTGGTGAGCATCTCGGAGATGTCCCGGGCGTCGGTGTTGGTGGTATCTCCCAGCAGCAGCTCCGTTCCCACGGAGAGGATCTCCGCTGCGTGTCCGTTATTCACCGCGTCTCACCTTCACTCTCTCAATGTTCCGCACGGCCTCGTCCACCAGACCGTCCACATCCATGGCCAACTCCACTTCCTCCAGTTCGGCTACGGTGGGTTTGGTTTTGGGGTGGCGGGGGGTAAAGACGGTGCAGCAGTCCTCGTAGGGGAGGATAGAGGTGTTGAATGTACCGATCTTCCGGGCGATGGTGACGATCTCTTCCTTATCCATGCCGATCAGCGGCTGAAGGACGGGCAGGGGCGTCACGGCGCGGGTGCAGGCCATGGCTTCCATGGTCTGGCTGGCCACCTGACCCAGGTTTTCTCCGGTGACAATGGCTTTGCAGCCGTTGGCATCGGCGATGCGGGTGGCAATGCGCATCATGAACCGGCGCATGACCAGAGTGAAGTATTCCTCCGGGCATTTGGCGCGGATCTGCTCCTGAATGTGGGTGAAGGGGACGATCTCCACGGTCATGCTGCCGCAGTATTCCGTCAGTTCCTCAGCCAGTTCCAAAACTTTCTGCTTGGCCAGCTCGGAAGTATAGGGGAAGGAGACGAAGTGGACGGGAATGAGTTTCACGCCCCGCTTGGCAATCATATAGGTGCTCACCGGGCTGTCGATGCCGCCGGACAGCAGGGTGACTGCCCGACCGTTGGAGCCTACGGGCATGCCGCCGGCGCCGGGGGTGGGCTGTGCATGGACATAGGCGGCATAGTCCCGGATTTCCACATGGACGGTCAGTTCCGGGTTATGGACATCCACCTTTACCTCGGGGAAGGCCTCAGACAGCTCGCCGCCCACATACTGGGAGACCTGGATGCTGGTCATGGGGAAGGCCTTGTCCGAACGCTTGGTCTCCACCTTGAAACTTCTGGCGCGGCGCATATCGTCGGCCAGGTAGCGCTTGGCCAGTTCCACGATGGCGTCCTTGTCCTTTTCGCAGGCGGCTGCCCGGCTCAAAGAGACCACACCGAACACCTTTTTCAGACTTTCAAAGGCGGCGTCCAGGTCGGCATTTTCGTCTTTCGGCTCCACATAGACTGTGGACTGGACGCAGTAGACCTGAAATTCTCCCAGGGGTTTCAGCCGTTTGCGGATGTTGGCCAGCAGCTTTTGCTCAAAGCTGCGCTTGTTCAGACCTTTCAGGACGATCTCGCCCTGTTTCAGCAGTATCATATCCGTCATAAAATGACTCCTTACTTCGTAAAAAATCGGTTCAATCCGTATCTTTATAGTATATCTGTTTCCGGAAAATTCGTCAATCACCGGGAGAAAAAATCCCTTTTACCTTTTGGACTGATACCTTTCTGCTCCGGCGATTTTGCCAAGCGTTGATATGAGCAAAAAAATGTGGTAGAGTAAACTCAGTAGCAAGTGAGAATTTGACGAAAGGAGAAACAACAAATGAAAAGAACAGTCGTTGTATCAGTTATAGTATTGAGCTTGATTGTTTCCCTCTTGTGTTGGGCGGGAATTGGTGTTTATTCTAGTGGTTCTGCTGTGCGAGATTTGAAAACAGAGTTGGAAACCATATTCGGACCAGAATATGTAGGAAAAGATGTGGAAAACGGAACTGAAAACATGGTGTTTGTTGTAGAGCCGAAAACATGGTTCTTGACGAATTGGAACTTGCGAAATGCGTTGAGTATGGATTACGAATACGAGTGTAAGGTTGTTTTCACAACTTATATTGATGGAAGTGTAAAAAGTATTAGAACAATTACGTATCAAGCTGTTGACCCTATGGGAGCCGAAAATAGCCAAGTGAGAGCACATTTGGAACTAGATAGTCAAGCAGAAAAGACTGAAAATATAGAATGAACCGACCAATTAGAATTTGACGGGGGAGGAATAGACCACGAATAAGTAAATCAGAAAGCTATCGAGCGGGTGCTGTCTATTACTAAGCCTCCCTCCGTCATTTTGACGAAGGGAGGTTTTTCATATGCCAAATCAGTTCAAAGGTAAATAGGAGGAGAAAAAACCGCAAAAAATCCCCGCACAGGCGTGGGCCTGTGTGGGGAAACGGAGATGGGTCATTGGTCGGTGTAGACATAGAGGGTCTCGGATTGATAAATGTCGTCTGCGTTTTTGTAGGTCAGGGAGAGCACGGCGTAGTTGTCTTCCGTGGCTGCCACGGCGCAGGAAACATTTTTGATGTCTTCCGGGACGGAGTCCATTTCCACAGACGCCTTTGTGAGTTGCAGCATCTCCTTGGTGTCCGCATCGTACAGATACTCGGCTGTGACGGAAATGCCGTTTGCGGCAGTGACACTCTTGGAACCTTCTGTGCTGGCGGTCGATTCCGGAGTTTGGGTCGGTGTGGGCGCAGCGTCTCCGCACCCGGTCAGCAAAAGGACAGTCAGCAAGGCGAGGACGACCATGAAGGGAAGAAATTTTTTCATAAAGATCACTCCTTTAGAAATCGGTTTCCATTGAAAAAGAACTTAATTTTCATACAGGAAAACCACTTATGGGAATACCGCTCTTTGGATAGATTTTAGCATGTTGGAAAAAGAAAAACAAGAAAAATGGAATAATAAGAAAAAATTTTTTATAAATCTTTTGCTTTGCTGAAAAAACTGAAACTTGCAAAACCCATACCCAGATGATACAATGAGAACACGATCTGAAAGATTGGAGAATGGCTATGAATATTTTGTTGGCCGGCGGCGCCGGATATATCGGGTCCCACACTGCGGTGAGCCTGCTGGAGGCAGGGCACGATGTGGTGATTGTGGACAACTTTGCCAACAGCTCCCCGGTGGCGGTGGAGCGGGTGATGGAAGTGACCGGCAAGCGGGTGGCCATGTATCGGGCCGATGTGACGGACCGGCAGGCAGTGGCCAAGATCTTTGAGGAAAACGAGATCGACTGCGTGATCCACTTTGCAGGCCTGAAGGCCGTAGGGGAGTCCGGCAAGGTGCCCCTGCTGTATTATCGGAACAATATCGACACCACCCTGACCCTGCTGGAGACCATGGCAGAGCATGGGGTGCATAAAATCGTCTTTTCTTCCTCCGCCACGGTGTATGGGGACGAGAACCCCATCCCCTATGTGGAGACCATGCGCCGGGGCAGCAGCAGTCACCCCTACGGATGGACAAAGATTATGATGGAACAGATTTTCGAGGACGCAGCCAAGGCGGACGGGGATCTGTCCGTGGTGTTGCTGCGCTATTTCAATCCCATCGGCGCCCACCCCTCGGGCCGGATGGGGGAGGACCCCCGGGGCGTGCCCAACAATCTGATGCCCTATCTGTCTCAGGTGGCAGTGGGGCGTCGGGAGCACCTGACGGTGTACGGCGGGGATTATCCCACCAAGGACGGCACCTGCCGCCGGGATTACCTGCATGTGATGGACCTGGCCGAGGGGCATTTGAAAGCGGTGGAATACGCTGCAAGCCACCGGGGTACGGAAGTGTTCAACCTGGGCACCGGCACGCCGTACAGCGTTTTGGAAATCATCCACGCCTTCCAGAATGCCACCGGGGTGGAGATTCCCTATGTAATCGGCGACCGCCGTCCGGGAGATTTGCCGGAATTCTGGGCAGACGCCGGAAAGGCGGAACGGGTGCTAGGGTGGACGGCCCGGCGGAGCCTGGAGGATATGTGCCGGGATACCTGGAACTGGCAGAGCCGGAACCCCATGGGATACGACGGCTGAATACAAAAAACACCCGCGGCAAAGTCTGCACTCTGCCGCGGGTATTTTATACAGTGGGAAAGATCGGAACTTATTTCCGTTTGAAAACGCTCATATCCAGATGGTGAGAAGTGTCACCCTCTGCACGGCTGACAAAGTTCCGGGTGGCAAAACGCCATTTGCCGTTTTCTTTTACCAGTGTGTCGTATTTCCGGTCAATCCAGATGATTTTCGGCTCCATTTGGCCGGTGATGCCCTGCAGAACCACGGTGTAGGAGCGGGCGGTGGCGTTCACGCCGTCCTCAGCCACTTCGATGATGGGATCGATGCACATGTGGCAGGTCTTAGTGGTGCCGTCCTCATAGCGGACGATGGGTTTCAAAGTCATCATGTAACCCTTGGGGTCCTTGCTGTAGGTCAGTTTGCCGCCGTAAGAAATGTCGGCGTCCTTGAGCAGGTCGCACACGCCGTCAAAATCGCCGGAGTCGATGCGCCAGCAGTATTCATACAGAAGATTGCGAATCTCATGGACATCTTGCATAGACATGATAAAATACCCCTTTCATGGGAAGATTTGTGAATAGTTTATCAGCGTGGCCGGAAACGGTCAAGTCATTTTCAGGAGAAATGCTCCGGGAGAGGGAAGAATGTTGAAAATTTTGCACGAGGAGCCGGATTTTGTGGTCTGCGTTAAGCCGGCGGGAATCCTGTCGGAGGAGCCGGGGATGCCGGCGCTGCTCCGGGAAGAATTGGGCGGAGAAATTTACTGTGTGCATCGGCTGGATCGGGGCGTAGGCGGCGTGATGGTCTATGCCCGGACGAAAAAAGCGGCTGCGGCGCTGTCCGAGGCCGTGACCCGGCGGCAGGTGGAAAAGGAATATCTGGCGGTCTGCCAGGGGATTCCGGCTCCGGCGGCCGGGGCGATGGAAGATCTGCTGTTCAAGGACAGCGGAAAAGGAAAGGCTTTCGTGGTTCGGCGGGAGCGGAAAGGCGTGCGCCCGGCACGGCTGACCTATGAGACGCTGGGGCAGGAGGAAACGCCGGAGGGGACAGCCAGTCTGGTTCATGTCCGACTGGAAACGGGGCGGTTTCATCAGATTCGGGTCCAGTTTGCCTCCCGGAAACTGCCCCTGCGGGGCGACCGGCGCTACGGCGGCCCGGCGGGAGAGAATTTGGCGCTTTGGTCCTGGCGGCTGACCTTTCCCCATCCCCGCACCGGGGAAACGGTCTGTGCATCCTGTTTGCCGGAGGGCGGCGAATGGGAGCGGTTCCGGCCGTGGTTCCCGGCGGACTGACGGGGCCCCGGAAATCGTGGTTCTGTATCCGGCGCTGTCTGGGATACAGGACCGCTTTTTTTTCGGGCGGAGTTATGGTATACTGTGCCTATCTGAGCGGGAGGACGGACAATGCTCTTCAATTCCATTGATTTTCTGATATTTTTCCCGGTGGTGACGCTGCTGTATTTCCTGCTGCCCCATCGGGTGCGGTGGGTGTGGCTGCTCATTGCCAGTTATTATTTCTATATGTGCTGGAATGCCAAGTACGCCCTGCTGATGGCCCTTTCCACCGGCATCACCTGGGCCAGCGGCCTGCTGATTCGGCGGGCGGAGCGGGTAGAGAATCCGGTGCGCCGGGAACGGCTGAAAAAGCTGTGGGTGGCGCTGAGTTTTCTGCTGGATCTGGGGATTTTGTTCTTTTTCAAGTATTTCCAGTTCTTTCTGGACAACCTCTCCGCTGCGGCGGCGCTGCTGGGGCTGACTTTTCGGCAGCCGGCTTTCGATGTGGTGCTGCCGGTGGGCATCTCTTTTTATACTTTCCAGGCCCTGTCCTATACCATGGATGTGTACCGGGGGGAAATCGAACCGGAGGGGAACCCGTTCCGCTATGCCCTGTTCGTCTCCTTTTTTCCCCAACTGGTGGCAGGCCCCATCGAGCGGAGCAAAAACCTGTTGGGACAGCTGCGGGAGCGGCATTTCTTTGACCCGGAGCAGGTGCGGGACGGCCTGCTGCTGATGCTCTGGGGTCTGCTGGAAAAAGTGGTGATCGCCGACCGGGTGGCCATGTTGGTCACGGCGGTGTATGACGGCTATGCCCAGATGCCCGGCAGTGCGGTGATTTTGGCAACGGTACTGTTTGCTGTGCAGATTTACTGCGATTTTGGCGGTTATTCCCACATTGCCATCGGTGCGGCCCAGGTGATGGGGTTCCGGCTGATGGAAAATTTCCGACAGCCGTACCTTGCCCGGTCTGCCGGGGAATTCTGGCGCCGGTGGCATATTTCCCTGTCCACCTGGTTCCGGGATTATCTCTATATCCCCTTGGGGGGCAATCGGAAAGGCACCGGGCGGAAGTACCTGAATCTGATGATTACCTTCCTCACCAGTGGCCTGTGGCACGGCGCCAGTTGGAACTATGTGGTATGGGGCGGTCTGAACGGACTGTATCAGGTAATCGGAGATGTGCTGAAACCGATGCGGGAGCGGATTTGCGCCCTGCTGCATATTTCCCGGGAGAGCCTGGTGTGGCGGTGGGTGCAGCGGGTGTGTACATTCTGCCTGATTGACTTTTCCTGGCTGTTTTTCCGGGCCAGTTCCCTGTCTGCGGCGGCGGCGATGCTGCGTCATACCGTGACCCACTTTACGCCCTGGGGACTGGGCAATGGGGCGTTGTACACCCTGGGACTGGCAGAGCCGGACTTCGTGGTGGCCATGGTGTCTGTGGCGGTGCTGATTCTGGCAGATTTGCTGCGGGAGAAATACGGTCCCCTGCGCCCCCGTCTGGCGGCGATGCCCCTTCCGGTGCGGTGGTGCGTGTATCTTCTGGGACTGTTGGCTCTGGTGATCTTCGGCATTTACGGCCCGGGATATGCGGAATCCCAGTTTATCTATTTCCAGTTTTGAGGTGACGGAATGAAACAAAAACTTGGATTTTTGGGGAAAGCCGTCCTGTTTGTGGCGGTGTTCTGCCTGGTGATGTCCCCGGTGCAGGCGGTACTGGCGCGAAAATCTCTGGAGCCGCCCTGGGACATGACCAACAAAGTGGGCGGATTTTACAACGAGCCGGAAGAGGAATTTGAAGTGATGTTCTTCGGCTCCAGTCATGCCTATGCGGCCTTCAGTCCGCTGAAACTGTGGCAGGAGACCGGGGTGAAAAGCTATGTGTTCGCCACCCAGCAGCAGCCGCTGTGGGCCACCTATTTCTATCTGCGGGAGGCGCTGAAGACCCAGTCGCCCTCTCTGGTGGTGGTGGAGTGCAACATGGCCATGGATGACCGGGAACACTTTGACGATGGGGTGACTTACTCTTACATGGACGAGCTGCCCCTGTCCTGGAACAAGGCCCGGCTGGCCTGGGTATCCGCTACGGATTTGGAGGGGCGGACGGAACTGCTGCTGAACATCTTCAAGTATCACGGCCGGTGGAGCCAGCTGACGGAAGAGGACTGGGAATTTGACCGGTCGGCAGTCCGGGACCCCTACAAGGGCTATGTGCTGCTGCCGGAGCAGGCGGCGGCTCAGACCCGGCCGGAGATCGAGGGTGTGACCCAGACCCGGCCGCTGACGGAGAAAAACGAGCATTGGCTGCGGGAAATCATGGACTTGTGCAGCCAGCGGGGCATCCGGCTCTGGCTGGTGAAGTCCCCCTCCAATGTGACGCCGGAGGGAAAGCAGGCGCTGAACGCCGTGGCGGCGCTGGCAGAGCAGGCGGGGGTGACGTTCACGGATTTCAACGAGGACTACGCCGCTATGGGACTGACGGAGCAGGACTTCTATGACGCCAGTCACCTGGACGGGCAGGGCGCGGCCCGATTCACCGCCTATTTTGGCGCACAGCTGATGGAGCGGTATCCCGACCTTCCCCGGGCGCCGGAGGACCCGGACTGGGCAGCAGACCTGGACTGGTATCTGGCGGCACTGGAACCGAAAACCGAATAAACAAACGCCCCCCCGACGGAAAATTTTCCGCCGGGGGGCGTTTGGTATATCTGCTAAAACAGGAAACTGCGTTTGTGAAAAACGGACATTTTTCTTTCACGCATGAACAAACTGTTGAAAAATTGGGGGGGGTATGGTACAATTTTTGTAGAAACTGTAAGGTCTTGGCAGAAAAGCGGAAGGGAGGCAAGGAAGTGTATTTTATGGAGAAAGAAAAACAGCTCTCCATGGCGCTGGCGCTGATTCCCCTGTTTTTTGTGGCGCTGTTCCTTCGGTTGGAGGGGTTTTTCCCGGCGCTGTTTGAGCCAGTCCTCTGGCGGATGCAGCCGGTGGGGACGGTGCTTTCCATCGTTTTGCAGTATTATGCCACGGCGGTGCTGCTGTGTGCTGTGGGCGTGAAGAAATGGGTGATTTTCCTGACGGTGCAGATGCCCGGGGTCTGTGTGGTGCTCTGGAAATGGGCGTCCCATCAGCTTGGGGCGGCGGACGGTGGACTGCTGCCCTTTCTGGGGATGTACGGCCTGCTGATGCCCCTGCTGTCCATGGCGCTGCTGTACCTCAATCTGAAAATCACCTTTGCAATCTATCATAGACGGAAGTAAATGGGTGAGGGAAAAAGTCTGAGAACAGCATAAAAACCACTCCCCGGCGGGGCCTGATGGCTCTGCCGGGGAGTTTTGCGCTGGGGCGGGTCAGTCGATATGGAAAATCCGGCCCTCCCGCCGGGGACGGGGTTCCGGAGCGGGGCCTTCCGGCCAGCCGATGACGCAGTGGCCGACGCCTTCGTAATCCCCGGTGACGCCCAGTGTGCGGAGAATCTCCTGCCCCTCCGGGGACTGGAACACCTCTTTGGCCCGGTGAATCCAGCAGCTGCCCAATCCCAGAGAATGGGCGGCCAGCATGAGGTTTTCCATCACGATGGGGCCGTCATATTGCCAGTTGGGCAGAGAGCGGTCTGCCAGTACCACCAGAACCACCGGCGCACCGTAAAAGGGGTCGCCCTGGGCGCCGTTGACCTGGGCATTCATCCGGGAGAGCCGATCCCGCAGGTCTTTGTTGGTGACGGCCAGGAGAATGGTGCTCTGGTTGCCCCGGGCACTGGGGGCGTACAGTCCGGCCTGCAGGATCTGATCGATCAGTTCCCGGGGAACCGGGTCGGGACGATATTGCCGGATGCTCCGGCGTGTCAGCATAGTTTGCAGCGTTTCGTTCATAGCGTAGTTCCTTTCTGTCCGGACGGAAGAGCGTCCGATGCTGCCTCTATTTTACCACGGTCCGGCCGCCTGGAAAAGAGAAAATCCCCCTGCCGGAACAGGGGGATTTTTCGTCAATGGGTGGGGCCGTTGTACTCCGCTATGGGTTTATAGACAAAACTGTCATAATCCGGGTTGGGGTCCAGGAAATTCCCGGGGGCGGTGTTTTCAAAGTGCCACCACTCGGTGGTGATGGTGCCGAATCCCACGGAAGTCATCACTTCCGTCATATAATCGGAATTGGCCCGGGCCTGTTCCGACCAGAGTTCACTGCTGAACCGGGAGGCGTCGGTGGAGAAAGTATGCATGGGGGTGGGCATTTCCAGTTCTTCGCCGGTGGCCATGTTCACCAGAGACATATCGATGGCCCGCCCCAACTGATGCCAGGATTGCCCACGGTAGGGGTCGGCGATGAACCGGGAATCCTGCACGATGTCGTACAGCTGAAACTGGGCGGATTTGGGCCGATAGGCGTCGTAGATCTTGATGGAGTACCCGTCGGCACGGAAAATCTCCTGAGCCTGGGCCAGCATTTCGGCAGTTTCCCGTTCCAGCAGGGGAATGGCGGGGTACATGGCCGCGCCGGTGATGTTGTTGGAGGAGGCGAAGAGCATCTCGAAGTCCGCGGTGGGCATGAATACCCGCAGATCCACGGCGTTTTCCAATTCCACATAGGTGGCCTCGTTGGTCAGATATTCCTGGTAGCAGTAGACGATGCCTCCGTCTTTCAGGCGGCAGAGATAAAAGTCCCCGTCCCGACCCAACACCGTCAGCTCCGTTCCAAAGGCAATCTGGTAGAGGATGGGAGCCTGGCGGGAGGGGTCTGCCCGGCAGTTGAGGAGATTGGCCATGCAGGTATAGGTTCGGCTCTCTTCTGCATCCAGAAAAGCGGCTGCGTCCTCATAGGTGGGACTGGCCAGTTTCTGCTTTTCGTATGCCACTTCCCGCTGCCGCTGTTTCACCGGGTCTTCCGACCGGAGATACCAGCCATAGATCCAGACTTCCTGTCCATCTGCCAGCCGGACTTGCTCAAAACCGTCCTGCTGGGCATCCAGTGCCGTGACCGGGGCCCCCTTGGGCAGCGCGCCCAATACGGTTTCCTCGGAAAACTCCGGTGCGGAACGGTAGAGGGTACTGTCCAGCCGGGCGAGAAATACCGGGGCGGGCTCAGGGGTCGGAGCGGCAGAAACTTCCGGAGTCGTGGTGGACTCAGGCGTTTGGGCATCGGACTGACAGCCGGTCAGAATCAGGCTTAGCAGCGCGGCGGAGAGCAGCGCGGCGATCGTTCTGAATTTCATGGGTGATTTCCCTCCTTTTTGGTGTGGCTCCGGCCATCAGCATACGCCAAAAGCCGGGCGAAAACAGTCGAATCAGTGCCGATAAGTCCATTCGGCGGACATGAAGTCCGGCATCAGGAACATATCGGGGACGCGATAGGCGCGATCCCGGTGGTAGGTCATTTCCAATTCCGGGTCGCAGGTATAGTGTACGCCGTCCAGTTCCAACTCCACCCAGCCGTGGGGAGACCGGTCTGTTCCCACCAGGCCGCTGATCAGCACGGGGTCAAACCCCAATGCCCGGGCCAGTTCGTAGAAGGTGGCGGCGTAAGAATAGCAGTTGCCGTATCCGGTGGAGAGCATGGTATAGGCCTCCTCAGCCCCCCAACCGGTCTCGCCCACCTGGTAATAATTCCGGCGCAGATAGGAAAAACTGGACACGGTGTAGTCATAGGCGGCCCGGAGCTGCTCCAGGGGCGTCATATCCGGGGCGAGGATCTCGTCCAGTACCTGTCGCACCAGATCGTCCAGTTCCGGCATCCCGCTGGTGTATCGGCCGGCTGCGTCAAACTGGAAATTGCCCCAGTTGCCGCTGCGGACCAGGTGTCCGTCCGGCCCGACGCACAGCAAATCCAGTCCCACCTGCCGCAGACCGGATTCCGGTTTGGGAAGGGGTGTGCTGTCCGTCCAGCTGTCTCCGGAACAATGGTGGGACACAGCGGCCTCGGCCATATCCCCGTAGAGGGGATGATCCGGCGGGACATCCGGCAGCACGCCCACCTGAGCCTGGGTGTGGGACGCTCCGGCGTTTCGGTTCAGGAGGGTGTTGAGAATCTGTACGCTCTGTCCCCGGGTCAAGGGGCCGTCTGTCCTGTCCTGCAATACGGCGGGCATCCGGTCAGCGGGATACAGTTTCCGCAGCACCGTCAAAAAGGTCTGACGATCCACCGGAGTCTCCGGACTCTGGGAGAAGAAGGTCTGCTCCTCCTCAATCAGAGTCAGTCGGTCCAGCATTTCCTCTGCCTGCCCGGCAGTGAGGGGGGCGTCCGGCAGAAACAGATCCTGCTCTGCCGGGGTCAGATAGGCAATGTGTTCCCCGGTGTTCAGCGCCGGAGCCATCTGGGCGGTAACGGTCATATCTTCACGGGGTTTGACGCTGCCGGGGGACAAAAGGTTCCCCTGGTCGTCCTGCCAGCCTACAAAAGTCCAGCCCTCCTGAACCGGTCTGGGGAGATTCCAGGGAGAGAATCCCCGCAGGGTGCGGTAGGTCTGGGATGTGCCGTCGGGATAGAGACAGGTCAGGGTGCAGCTGTCTCCGTGCCATAGTCCGACAGCCAGGACAGCAAAAGCGGCGGCTGCACAGACAATGGCCGCCGCTTTTTGGGTGATTGATGTTCTCTGTTGGTTCATTACAGTACGGTCTGAATGGTTTCCACGCCGTTTTCCCGATAGGTGTAGACGGTAAATCCATCGTAGAGCAGTTCGCCGTCCTCACCATCGCCCAGACAGCTGGGGGCATAGCTGGAAGAGGTCGGATAGCCTACGGCGGCGTACAGTGCGGAAATGTCAGAACCCACCAGTCCCTGGGCCGTGGCTTTGGGGTCGGCATCCGGAACGGGAGTCGGCTGGGGGAGGGTGACAGGCTCCTGGACAGGCGTGACAACGGGGTCAGAAGTGGGGGTAACTTCCGGTGTGGGAGTGGCCTCCGGTGTGGAAGTGGGGGCAGGTGTCGGTTCACTGGTTTCTACGGGTGTGGAAGTGGAGGCGGGGGCCTGCTCAGAGCCGCAGGCGGCAAAGGTCAGCAGCATGGCGGCAATCAGCAGGGGCAGGCAAAATGCGGATAGATGTTTCATGGGTCGATTCCTCTCTTCAATGGTTTCTTATGATTCCACCGAACCGGAAAAGGCCTGCCAGGTCTCTCCGGTTCGGGAAATGACAGTCAGTTCGGTGCCGGCATCAATGGGGAGCCAGGCGGCAAAATCCAGTTCGCCGGGCAGGGCGCCGGTCATCCGGGTGCAGGCATAGCAGGTGTCACCGGCGGCAAGATAGACCGGCTCGGCGCCGTCGGCTCCGGTGAGGGTGCCGGTGACCAGCTGCAGCGCCGCCGTTCCGGCGGTCTGGCCGGTCTGGACCCGGATAGGGACCGTTTCCGTGGGAGACTGGGTCTCGGGGCGGGGCCGTTCCGGCGCGGGGAACACCCCGGGAATCTTGATCAGCTGATCCAGATTTCGTTCCACCAGTTCAATGAGTACCACATCACTGTCGCTCTGGGTCAGGTCATAGGCGGTCTGCCGGGAAAACCGCGCGGTTTGGAAAGATTGGGCCAGATAGGGGTGCAGGGCGATGCCGAAAGAATCTCGGAAACACAGGAGCGTTCCCGTCCCCGCGGCGCTTTGGGTGGAAATGGTGATGGCGTTGCCGCCGTTGGGGTCGCTGTCGTAAGTGAAATCCCATTCCGGCAGGGCGTCCGATTCTGTGGCGGTACCGGCGGGATAGAGCATTTCATACAGGTCGCCCTTGTGTGGAGTTTCCAACGGAAAAGAACCGGAGAACCAATGGCTTTCCCGTCCCAGAGCGGTCAGCAGGGTGTCCGCCGCCAGGGCCGCGCCCCGATGGGTCCAGTGGGAGTCGGTGGAAAAGTACAGCGGCTCCGGTCGGGCACGGAAAGGGGAGAAGAGATCGGCATAGGCCACGCCGGCCTCGGCCAGTGCGGCGGGGAGCCGGGCGGCATTGGAGGTTTCCGGCTGATGGGGGATGTAGTCCGGCATATTGTCCGGGTACAGGCTGTTTTTGTTGGGGGCAATGGTGAACAGGAACTGACCGCCCCGGGCGATGACGGATTCCTGCATCAGTGCCAGGTTCTCCGCGGCCATGGTCAGCTCCGTGTCTGTCATGCCCCGGCCCATATAGTCGTCCAGGGTATCCCGAAAATAGAGCCAGCCATCTGCGCCCAACAGAATGTCCTCTTGGGTAGAGGTGCCAAGGGCGGCGTTCAGACCGGCCCAGGCGGTGACCAGTTCCTGCCGGAAGGCGAAATGGTCAGCCATATAGTCCGTCACATCGGACAGCAGGGCGGCGTTCAGACTGCCGTCGGCATTGCGCAGGTGAGGCGCCGGGGCCAGGAGCTGATTGGCTGCCGGCTGGACCGGGTCCGCCAGCAGCATCCCCGCACTGGGGAGCAGACACAGGGCGATGGCTGCGCCGGTATATACTGTTTGAAGAATAGGGTGTTTCACAGGCAAGATCTCCCGGCACTCAAAATTGGAAGTAAATAAAGGGGTTGAACCCGCCCTGGGCCAAGCTCAGCACGCACAGGCACAGCAGCGCCAGACTGCCCAGACGGGTCAGTGCCAGCCAGAAAGGTTTCTGGCGTTCCGGCAGGGCGGTAAACCGGGCTTTCAGCCGGGGGATCGGGCCGACGGCAGTGATCACGGCCACGCCCAACAGCAGACAGACTGCCGGGGGACACAGATCCCGGAGCAGGAATGTGCCGTAAGCCGTGGCGGGAGCGGTGAACATGGCGGCGATGAGCCGACCGGCATCGGCCAGACTTTCGGCGCGGAAGACCACAAACAGGAGCATGACCGCCAGCAGGGTGTAGATCCGGCAAACCAGTCTTCCTGCCCGGCTGTTTTCCAGTTTATCCACGGGGATCAGGCCAATGTCCTCCAATACGGTGAGCAGACCGTGGAGCACGCCCCAGAGAATGAATGTCCAGTTGGCGCCGTGCCAGATGCCGGTGCACAAAAACACGATCATTCGGTTGCACTGGGTGCGCCGAAGTCCCCGGCGGTTGCCGCCCAGAGGGATATACAGATATTCCCGGAACCAGGTGGACAGGGAAATGTGCCACCGCCGCCAGAAATCCCGCATGGAGCAGGCGGCATAGGGATAGCGGAAGTTTTCCGGAATGGTAAAACCGAACAGGTGACCCATGCCGATGGCCATGTCACTGTATCCGCTGAAGTCGAAATAGATTTGCAGGCTGTAACATATCCCGCCCAGCCAGGCTGTCCGCCAGTCCAGGGTGCCGGCGGGGAGGAGCGTGTTGAACACCGTGTCGGCAATCAGCCCTGCGGTGTTGGACAGGAGCAGCTTTTTTGCCAGACCGGTGATGAAACGCTGCATCCCTGCCGCCGTTTCTCCGGCATGAAGGGTGCGGCAGTCCAGCTGCCGGGCAATGTCGTGATACTTCACGATGGGACCGGCGATGAGCTGAGGGAAGAAACTGATGTACAGCAGCACCTTTCCGAAATTTCGGGAGCCGGCGTTGGGATCCCGGTAAACATCGATGACATAGCTGAGACCCTGAAAGGTGAAAAAGGAGATGCCGATGGGCAGTTCAATCCAGGTCAGGGGGATATGGGTGCCCAACAGGGCGTTGAGGTTGGTGATGATGAAATCCGTGTATTTGAACAGGCCCAGCACCCCCAGATTCAGCAGGATGGCCAGTGTGAACACCCCTTTCCGGTGGGCGGTGCCGCTCTGGAGCAGCAGACCCATGCCGAAATTCACCAGCACAGAGCCGAGGAACAGGGGCACATACGCCAGCTGGCCGAAGGCGTAGAACACTACGCTGCTGAAAGCCAGCCAGATATTTTTGGAACGCAGTCCGGGCAGCAGCCGGTAAATCAGAAAGACCGCCGGCAGAAATCCGAACAGAAAGATCGCAGAACTGAAAACCAAAGATACTTCACTCTCTTATCGTTTGATGAACGGGTCACCCTTTGACATAAGGCCAGGGCACCTGGCTGTAGGGCATTTGGAAGAAGTCGTACTGATACACGCCCTTTTTCCGATAGGCCATTTCCAGCTCCGGGTCGAAAATGTGGGTGATGCCGTTGAAGTCGATCTCCACCCAGCCATGGGGCGAGCGGTTGGTGCCTACCACACCGGAAATGGCGGTGCTCTCATAGCCAAGCTGCCGGGATAGATAGTAGAACACGGCGGTAAAACAGTAGCAGTTGCCGTAGCCGGTGCGGAACATGGTCAGCGCCTCCTGCATTTCCCAGCCGGTATCCCCGATCTGGTAATAATTCCGGCGCAGGTAGGTGAACTGATCCCGGGTGTAGTCATAAGCGGCCCGGAGCATTTCTTCCCGGGACATGGAGGCGTCGGTAATCTGGGACAGCACCTGTTTGACATAGCCGTCCAATTCCGTGTCACCGGAGGTGTACAGCCCCGTGCTGTCAAACTGAAATCCGTTCACAGTGGTGTCGGAGACATACCAGCCTGTGGCGGGGTCCACATAGGTCAGCTCCCCGTTTACATAGTGAAATCCCGGGGAAAGGATGATTTCCGGGTAGTCCGTCCAGATCTCATCCCCTTGGGATAGATCCGGCGTGTGTTCCGTGGCGGCCTCCATCACAGGCAGGAAGGCCCAGTGATCGGCAGGCAGGTCAGAAAATCGCGCAATGTGATAGCTGTGGGCGGAGAGACCTCCGATGCGGCCCATGGCGCGGTTGAGGATACTCACCGCCTCGGCCCGGGTGACAGGGTCGTCAGGGTGGACGGTGCCGTCACCGTATCCGCTGACCCATCCCCGGGCAGCGGCAAGATCGATGGCGGGGCCGGCCCAGTTGTCCTCCGGCACATCGGAGAAGGCCGGCTGGGCGGCCTCCGTGGGGAACAGTCCTGTCAGTGCGTAGAGGAACTCGGCCCGGGTAATCAGTTCGTCCGGCCGGAACGAGCCGTCTGCATCGGGGAGAATGGCGCCCAGTTCCACTGTCACGGCGGCCGGTCGGGCATACCAGGCACTGTCCGGCACATCCGGGAAAGTGCGGTCGCTGTCCGGGAGGGTCTGCATCAGGCGGGTGAGCATCCCGGCGGCCTCGGCCCGGGTCAGGGGGGCGGCAGGACGAAACGAGCCGTCCGGGTAGCCCTGGATATAGGTCGTGTGGTCAGTGGTCAGCGCCGGGGCATACAGCGGGGTGTAAACGCCGTCCTGCCAGACGGTGGAACGCTCCGGAAACAGACGCAGGCCGTTTTCTCCCTGCCAGCCGACGAAACGCAGACCGTTCCGGTCCGGCAGACTGGGCAGCCGGGCGGGAGTGCCGCCTTCCAGGACGGAGCGGGTCTGATTGCCGAAGTTGGTCTGAAAAGTGAGGGTGCAAGACTGGCGGGGCCGCCAGACGGCATAAAAACAGGCGTCCCCGGTGACGGGAATCTCCTGCCCGGGGGCATATTCTGCCTTGCCGGTGTCAGGTTGGGTTCGCCATCCGGCGAACACCTGATCTTCATATACTGCAGGATAATCCGGCGCGGTGACGCAGCCGCCAACGGATGCGTCGGCGGTGAGGGTGCCGCCCTCCCCGTCAAACAGGAAAAAGGTCAGTTTTGCCGGAGCGGGGGACACATCCGGGAGCGGCTGTGCCGACGGAACGGTCTGCTCGGCGCAGGGCGGGTCTGTCAGGACAGCAGAGCCGGTCTGTGCGGCGGAAACCGGCAGAAACAGCGCCTCCAATGTCAGGATACCGCATACTGCGGCGGCGATGGCTTTTTTTCCTCTCACAGTGCAACACTCCAGAATCCAATTTGTCGAATGGCGTCGATTTTTGGAGAAATGACGCAGTTCTTGCATAATTATGTATATAGTAGCATGGTTTATAGGGGTTGTCACTGTTTTTTGCAAAAAAACACCCGCCGGGGCCGATTTTTCGGTATCCCGGCGGGAAATATGGGTCATTCTCCGGCCAGACGCAGCAGGGCGCGGCCGTATTCCGTCATTTTCAGGCTTTCGGCGGTGGTCAGCAGCTGCTCCCGGTCGATAAATCCCTTGGTGTAGGCAATCTGCTCCAGGCAGCCCACCATCCGGTTCTGTTTGTGCTGAATGTCCCGCACGGCCTCGGAGGCCAGGAACATACTCTCGGCAGTGCCGGTGTCGTACCAACAGAAACGGGGCCCCAGACGAATCACGGACAGTTCGCCGGATTCCAGATAGGCGTTGTTCACGGAGGTGATCTCCAGTTCGCCTCTGGCGGAGGGGCGGACCTGCTTGGCAATGTCCACCACCCGGTTGTCGTAGAAATACAGACCGGGGATGATGTAGTGGCTTTTGGGGTTGGCGGGTTTTTCTTCAATGGAAACGGCCTTGCCGTACCGGTCAATCTCCACCACGCCGAAAGGACGGGGGTCCTCCACATAGTATCCGAAGACGGTGGCACCGTCCTGATTGGACACGGCCCGGGCCAGGTCAATGGCAAACCCGGGGCCGTCAAAAATATTGTCGCCCAGAACCAGGCATACGCTGTCGTCCCCGATGAACTCTTCGCCCACCAGGAATGCGTCGGCAATGCCCCGCTGTACGGTCTGTTCCCGGTAAGAGAAATGAACACCCAGCTGGGAACCGTCGCCCAGCAGCTGATGGAAGGGGGCAGTGCCGTCCGGCGGGGTGATGACCAGAATATCCCGGATGCCGGCCATCATCAGCGTGGCGATGGGATAGTAGATCATGGGCTTGTCATATACCGGCAGCAGGGGTTTATAACAGGGTTTGGTGATGGGATACAGCCGGGTGCCTTTGCCGCCGGCCAGTACGATTCCTTTCATACGACAACTCCTTTGTTTTGGTTTCAAAAAGGTTTGGTCAGAGCGAGAGCGCAGGGGCAAGGCCGCCGGGCGCACCCGTTATGACTGAAAACATCAAACGATCCGGTCAAACAGTTTGTCCAGTTCGGTTTTGGAATAGGTGATGGAGACCGGACGGCCGTGGGGGCAATATTGGATTTCCCCGGCCAGGACGGCCCGGGCCAGTTCCGCCAGTTCCTCCGGCTCGGAACGCCGTCCGGCTTTGATGGCGGCTTTGCAGGCCACGGTCTTCAGAATCTCCTGCCGGGCCTGCTGATAGCTGACCCGCTTTCCGGCCCGGAGTGCGCCGCAGACTTCCTCAATGCAGCCCCGGGCATCTCCCGGGTCCATGCCTGCGGGTACGCCCCGGAGCAGCAGGGTGTCCTGTTCGTAAACATCGATCTCGTATCCCAGACCGGTCAGATCCTCCAAATGTTCCTGGACGAAGTCCAGATCTTCCCGCCCCAGGCGGAGAGGCTCCGGCGTGAGCAGGGTCTGGGTCTGGGGGTCGGCCTGCTGGGCGCTGAGCCGATCGAAGTGGATGCGCTCATGGGCGGCGTGTTTGTCGATAAGGGTCATCTTTTCCCCGTGCTCCACGATGATGTAGGTGCTCAGCACCTCGCCCACCACCCGGAAAGTCTCCTGCCGGGCCGATGCCAGAGCCGTTTCCTCCGGCTCGGGTGATGCCGATTGAGGCGGTGCGGGAACAAGCGGTTCCGGCGCAGCCTCCGCCTGGGGAGTCGGCAGCGTTTGGGCAGGCAGGGGCTCTGCTGCGGGCGTTTCCACCCGGGATACGGGGAATTCCAGGGCGGGCACTGCCGGAACGGCGGGGGTGCCGAAAATCACGGTCTGCCGGTCGTCCCGGGGCGGCTCCGATTCCTGCCGGGGGGGCAGGTCATTTTCCGCCGGGGAAACCGGCGTGGCGGGGACGGCGCCGTCCCGCAGGGTCATGGGGCCGTTGTTTTTGTACAGGGGAATGTCGTAGCGTTTCAGTTCCCGGCCATCTTCTGTGGGGTTGATGCGCCCGGTGACGGGGTCATAGGTGACGCCGGCGGTGGGATCTTCCCGGTCTTTGGGCAGGGTGCCCTCCAGAGAGATCCGCCCCTCGGCGGCAGCCTCACTTCTGGCACGGCGCTGCGCCTCGTCTGCCAGGCGGTCTTCCCGGCCCACAGCCTCCAGACAGGTGTAATACACCGCATCAAAGACCTTTTTCTCCTGGGAAAACTTCACTTCCGCCTTGGTGGGGTGAACATTCACATCCACGGCGCCGTAAGCAATGTCCACATACAGCACGCAGCTGGGAAACCGGCCGGTGAGCAGACGGTTGCGGTAGGCCATTTCCAGGGCGGATTGGAGCATCTGGGAGCGGATGGCCCGGCCGTTGACGAAGAAGAACTGGTTGGAGCGGTTGCCCCGTCCGGCCTCCGGGGAGGAGATATACCCGCTGACCCGAATCTCCCCGTCACCGGGCAGGCAGGGGATCATGGCGTGGAACACATCCCGCCCCAGCAGATGGTAAATGCAGGAATCCATTTTTCCGTCGCCGGGGGAGAAAAATTCCTCTTTCCCGTCTTTGATGCAGCGCACGGAAATATCCGGGCGGCCCAGGGCACACTTCATGGCGGCCTGGACGCAGGCGGCGCCCTCGGCCCGGTCGGTTTTCAGAAACTTCAGCCGGGCGGGGGTGTTGAAAAACAGATCCCGGACGATCATAGTGGTGCCTTCCGGGCATCCGGTCTCGTACATATCCTGGATATCTCCGGCCGTGAGAGTCATACGCACGCCGCTTTCCGCCCCCCGGACCCGGGAAGTCATTTCAATGCGGGACACGGCGGACACGGCGGCCAGTGCCTCGCCCCGGAACCCGAAAGTGCCGATGCTTTCCAGTCCGCGCTCATCCCGGAGCTTGCTGGTGGCATGGCGCAGAAAGGCGATGCCCGCATCTTCCGGAGACATTCCCTTTCCGTCGTCTGTGACCCGGATATAGGTGATGCCGCCGGTGCGCAGTTCTACGGTGACGGTGCGGGCATCGGCGTCAAAGGCGTTTTCCAGCAGCTCTTTGACCACGGAAGCGGGACGGTCCACCACCTCGCCTGCCGCAATCAGGTCGGCCACATGGGGGGAAAGAAGATTGATCTCGGACATAGTGCTCCTCCAGTCCGGCGGCTGTCCCGGAAAAAGTGGGAAAAACCGGCGGAAATGACGTTTGATTTCCCCCATTATATAGCATTTGTATTGTAAAATCCACACCCTTTTGCTATAATGTACCGATATCCTTTTTAAGGTGAGGGATACAGACGCGGATCGGCGATCCGCTTGACATAGGAGAGAATATGGCTTATCAACGCAAGGAATTGGAACCGGCTGTCATTGAAGAACAGCTGAAGGTCTGCGGCCGCGTGAAAGCGATGCTGCATACGGAAGAACGGAACCTGTTGGCCATGGTGGACACCTACGGCTGCCAGCAGAATGAGGCGGACAGCGAGCGCCTGCGGGGCTATCTGGCCGCCATGGGCTACGGCATGACCCAGGACGAGACCCGGGCGGATCTGGTAATCGTCAACACCTGCGCCATCCGGGAACACGCGGAAATGCGGGTGCTGGGCAATGTGGGTCAGCTGACCCACACAAAAGCGAAAAATCCGGAACAGATCATCGCCGTGTGCGGCTGCATGGTGCAGCAGGCACACATGGCGGAGAAACTGAAAAAGTCCTATCCCATCGTGGATCTGGTGTTTGGCCCCCATGAACTGTGGCGGTTCCCGGAACTGCTGCAGGAGCATCTGATGCGGAAAAAGCGCATCTTCGCTGTGGACGATCAGCCCGGCACCGTTTATGAGGGCATCCCCCATCAGCGGGACAGCAAGGTGAAAGCCTGGCTGTCCATCATGTACGGCTGCAACAACTTCTGCTCCTACTGCGTGGTGCCCTATGTCCGGGGTCGGGAGCGGTCCCGCCGTCCGGAGGAAATCCTGGCGGAGGCCCGGGAACTGGTGGCCCAGGGATACAAGGAGATCACCCTTCTGGGACAGAATGTGAACTCCTACGGGAAAGACCTGGAAGAGCCGATGGACTTTGCAGACCTGATTCGGGAGATCAATGCCATTCCCGGCGAGTTTCTCATTCGCTTTATGACTTCCCATCCCAAAGACGCCACGGAGAAACTGTTCAAAACCATGGCCGAGTGCGAAAAATGCGCCCATCAGCTCCACCTGCCGGTGCAGGCGGGCAACGACCGGGTGCTCCGGGCCATGAATCGGCGCTATGACCGGGAGACCTATGTGCACAAAGTGGCGCTGGCACGGCAGTATATGCCCGACCTGGTGCTGACCACGGACATCATCGTGGGATTCCCCGGGGAAACGGACGAGGAGTTTGAAGATACCCTGTCTCTGGTGGAGCAGGTGCGCTATGATTCCATGTTCACCTTTATCTTCTCTCCCCGCAAGGGTACACCGGCAGCGGAGATGCCCGACCCCTTCACCCGGCAGGAGAAACAGGCACGATTTGACCGGCTTTTGGAGGCTGCCAACCGCATTTCCGCGGAAAAGCACAAGGAGTATGAGGGCAAAACGGTCCGGGTACTCATCGACGGCCCCAGCGACACCCAGGGCTACGGCCTCTCCTCCCGTACCGACGGAGGACGGCTGGTGCATCTGAACGGCGACCCGGCGCTGATTGGCCGGTTTGCAGATGTGAAGATTACCGGCAGCAACACCTGGGCGCTGTACGGAGAAATCCTGTGAGCGGGATGCCGCTGAAATAGAAACAGAGAAACGGACGGTAGATCATGGCAGAACTGACGCCCATGAAAAAACAATATAACGAAATCAAGGAGAAGTACCCCGATTGTATGCTCTTTTTCCGGCTGGGGGACTTCTATGAGATGTTCAATGACGACGCGAAAACCGCCTCCCGGGAACTGGATCTGGCACTGACCACCCGGGATCGGACGGTGGAAGATCCGGAGGAGCGGACGCCTATGTGCGGCGTGCCGTATCATGCGGCGGAGATCTATATCGCCAAGCTCATTGCCAAGGGGTATAAAGTGGCCATCTGCGAGCAGATGGAAGATCCGGCCCTGGCCAAGGGACTGGTGAAACGGGATGTGATCCGGATTATTACCCCCGGCACGGTGACGGCCAGCTCCATGCTGGATGAGCGGCGGTCCAATTACCTGTGCGCCGTGTGCCTGCACCCCAAGCAGGACCGGGGCGGCATTGCGTTCTGCGATGCCTCCACGGGAGAATTCTGCGCGGCGGCTTTTTCCAAAAATGCCGTGGAGCATATCCTGAACGAACTGGGCCGCTTTTCCCCCCGGGAGGCGGTGCTGAACCAGGGCGCGGCAGAAAATGAAGAGATCCGAAAATTCCTTACGGGAAAACTGGGCAGCGTGGTCCAGATGCTGGAGGAAAATTTTGACCGCCGCCGGTGCGAAAACCTGCTGTGCCGCCAGTTTGGCGTGGCAGACAGCGGAGAACTGGGACTGGGGCAGACCCCTCATGCTGTGGAGGCATCCGGGGCGCTGCTGGAGTATCTGATCAGCACCCAGAAAGCGGATTTGAGCTATTTGAAAGCCCCGGAACTGTTTGCTGCCGGGCGGTATATGGAACTGGATTACGCCACCCGGCGGAATCTGGAACTGACGGAATCTCTGCGCAGCGGAGAAAAGCGGGGCAGCCTGCTGTGGGTATTGGACAAGACCCGCACGCCTATGGGCAGCCGAACGCTGCGGGCCTGGCTGGAGCGGCCGCTGCTGCATCCGGAACCCATTCGGTATCGCAATCAGGCCGTGGCAGAACTGGCAGAAAACAGCATTCTGCGGGAAGAAGTGATGCACGAGCTGCGGAATGTGGGAGATTTTCAGCGGGTCATCGGCCGCATCGTGTTCGGCACGGCCAACGCCCGGGATCTGGCGGCACTGGGCAATTACTGCCGGGCGCTGCCCAAACTGACGGCACTGGTGCGAAATTGTTCGGCCCCTGCGCTGCGGGAGATCGGGCAGTTGGATGTACTGGAAGATGTGTGCCGGGTGATCGGGGAGACCATTTGTGACGAACCGCCCCTGTCTGTGCGGGAAGGCGGCATGATCCGCCCCGGCTTTGACGAAGAACTGGACCGGCTGCGGGATATTCGGGACCACGGTGCGGACAACATCATCGCCATGGAACAGCGGGAGCGGGAACGCACCGGCATCAAGAAACTGAAGATCGGCTACAACAAGGTGTTCGGATATTACATTGATGTGCCCCGTTCCGCCGGGGAGGAGCAGATTCCCCCGGAGTATATCCGGAAACAGACCCTGGTGAACAACGAGCGGTACTTCACCCAGGAACTGAAGGAACTGGAAAACAACCTGCTCACCGCCCGGGACCGGATTCAGGAGATGGAGTATCGGTTTTTCACCCAGGTGCGGGAACAGGTGGCCGCTCAGGTGGATCGGGTGCAGTATACCGGAGACCGGGTGGGAGAACTGGATGTGCTGTGCGCATTGGCGGAAGTGGCCGTGCGGAACGGATATGTCTGCCCGGAAGTGAATACCGGCGGCACCCTTTACATCGAAGAGGGGCGGCATCCCGTGGTGGAGCAGGCTCAGAAGGATGCGCTGTTTGTGCCCAACTCCCTGTTCCTGAACGATTCCACGGATATGGCCATGATCATCACCGGCCCCAATATGGCCGGTAAGAGCACCTATATGCGTCAGGCGGCGCTGATCGTGCTGATGGCGCAGATTGGCTCTTTTGTGCCGGCCAAAAAAGCGGTGATCGGCGTGGTGGATCGGGTGTTCACCCGAATCGGCGCCTCCGATGACCTGGCCAGTGGTCAGTCCACATTCATGGTGGAGATGACGGAAGTGGCCAATATCCTGAAAAATGCCACGAAAAACAGCCTCATCCTTTTGGACGAGATCGGCCGGGGCACCAGCACCTTTGACGGAATGGCTATTGCCCGGGCGGTGTTGGAATACTGCGTGGATCGGCGGAAACTGGGGGCAAAGACCCTGTTTGCCACCCATTATCATGAGCTGACCGCCATGGCAGAGGAATTGCCGGGGCTGAAGAACTATCATGTCACGGCCAAAAGCGACGACGGGACGCTGATCTTCCAACGCACGGTGAAACCCGGTTCGGCTGACCGGAGCTACGGCGTGGAAGTGGCCAAACTGGCCGGTGTGCCGGAGAGCGTGGTGCGCCGGGCCAATGTGTGCCTGACAGAACTGGAAGACCAGAAAGACGCCTTGTTCCAGACACCGGATCTGTTCCGGACGGTGCAAGCTGTCCCGGCGGCGGACCCGGCAATGCAGGCGCTGTGGGAGGAAGTTGCGGCTCTGGAGCCGGACGATTTCAGTCCCAAAGACGCCCTCAATTATCTCTATGAACTGAAAAAGAAGGTGGATGCCCATGAATGAACGGCCTGTTTCGCCGACCCGGCGGTTTGCGCCGCGCCTGACCCGGGCAGAGACGGTCATTGGCTGGGTGTATCTGCCAATCCATGTGTTTCTGCTGCCCATCCTGCTGGGAATGTTCCAGGAACTGTACCCCTCGGGGAATATTTCGGACATTCTGGTCAATCTGATTTACTATGGCATCAGTCTGGCTGTGGTGGCGGTGTGTTTTCTGCGGCTGCTGCGCCGGGAGTTTGACCACTTGTGCGACCGCCTGGCCTCTTGCCTGTATACCTTTTTCCTGGGATGGATGGCCTGGTGGGTGGTCAGTTACCTGATTGCGCTGGTGACCATGCTCCTGGGCGTGGAGGCGGAAAATCCCAACGATATGACCATCGGCGCCATGCTCAGCGGGAATTATTACCGGATGATGGCCATTTCTGCCATCGGCGCCCCGCTGGTGGAGGAAACATTGTTCCGGGGCGTGGTGTTCCAGTCCCTGCGGCGGAAAGGCAGAGTTCTGGCCTATGTGGTGTCCGGGGGGCTGTTCTGCCTGTACCATGTCTGGTCCTATGCGTTGGCTGAGGGCAATGCCCTGCTGCTGCTTTACGCTTTGCAGTATGTGCCGGTGACGCTGATTATGACCTGGGTATATGAGCGTTCCGGCAGTCTGTGGACTTCTGTCTTTTTCCACAGCAGTTATAATTTCCTGTCGCTGTTTGCCATGCGGCAGCTGCAGCTGATTTCTTAAAGGTTGAGGTTAGATATGTCAGAGAAACCGAATTTGATCGTGATCACCGGCCCCACGGCCACAGGAAAGACCGCCCTGGGGGTGGCCGTTGCCAAGGCATTGGACGGAGAGGTGATCGGCGCCGACTCCATGCAGATTTACCGCCGCATGGATATCGGAACGGCCAAGCCTACCCTTTCGGAAATGGAAGGCGTGCCGCACCATATGATCGATGTGGCAGACCCTGCCGAGCAGTATTCCGTTTCCCGATATGTGGAGCAGGCTACCGCGGTGGTAGATGATGTGCTGCGCCGGGGAAAGGTGCCGGTGGTGGTGGGCGGTACGGGATTGTACATTGACTCTCTGGTGGCCGGCAGGGAATTTGCCGAGGCACAGACCGATCCCCGGCTGCGCCAGCTGTTGGAGCAGCAGTACCAGATCTATGGCGGCGACGCCATGCGCGCCATGCTCCACAGTTTTGACCCGGAGCGGGCGGAAAAGCTCCATCCGGCGGATAAACGGCGCATCGTCCGGGCCATTGAGGTGTATCTGCTGTCCGGGGACACCATCACGGCCCACGACGAAAAGACCAGGGCGGTGCCCAAGCGGTACAACGCCCTGAAATATGCCCTGGAATTTACGGAACGGGCAGACCTGTACCGCCGCATCGACCTGCGGGTGGACCGGATGGAAGTGCAGGGATTGTTTGACGAGGTGCAGGCGCTGCTGGACGAGGGGGTGCCGGACGATTGCACCGCCATGCAGGCCATCGGCTATAAAGAGGCCGTGCAGGCCCTGCGGGGCAATGCCACCCGGGAGGAGGCCCTGTTTAAGATCAAACAGAGCTCCCGGCAGTATGCCAAGCGCCAGCTGACCTGGCTGCGCAGGGACAAGGAACTGCGGTGGATTCGCTGGCAGGGGACGCCGGAGATCTCCGCCGCCGCCCGGCAGATTGCAGCGGATTGGAAAGCCCTGCGATAAATTTTCTCTCTCCGACAGGAATTGACCGAAAGTGACGGCCTTTCTGTACTAAGATGAGGACAGCACAAAAGCTGACAGGTTTTGTGAAATTCATTTTGAGTACGGGAATGCCTGCGGGCCTTTCCGGGAGGAGAGAAACAATGCAGAATTTACAGGATACTTTTTTGAACAAGGCACGGCAGGACCGGGTACCGGTCACGGTATTTCTCACCAATGGCTTTCAAATGCGGGGAGAAATCCGGGGGTTTGACAATTTCGTGGTCATGGTGGAATCCGACGGTAAGCAGCAGATGATCTACAAGCATGCCATCTCCACCATCACCCCCGCCCGGCCCGTGGATTGCCGGCAGGAGGACTGCCGGGCGTGATCCCGCCTGCCGCCCCATGAAAGGACGGGACGGAGCTTTGAAAAAAACCAACGCCACATTGAATGCCGCCATTGCGGTCCTGTTCGTGGGGGTGATGCTGTATTTGGGCGTGTATGTGTTCCGCAGCGTCAACAGCGGATATGTAACGGCAGAGGCGGTGTATGTGGATCTGAATGTGTCCACCCAGACCACGGGACTGATCGTCCGGGAGGAGGCCTGGCTGCAAAGCGATCAGGCTTTTGTGGATGTGATTGCGGCAGACGGAAAGAATGTGGCGGCCGGGGAAGTGGTGGCCAACGGCATGGAGTCGCAAAACTCCATGGAGAGCACCGCCCGTATCCACGAACTGGAGATGCAGATCTCCCGGGCAGAGGCCGCTGCGGACAGCAGTCTGACGGCAGATGAGGATGCGGACATTCGTTCGGCGCTGTTCAGCTTGTCCGCTGCCGTGGCCCGGGGAGAGATCTCCCGGGTCTATGAGCCGGAAGTGGTCATTTCTTCCCGGCTGTTCCGAGGCAGCAGTCTGGCAGTGGACAGCAGTGAACTTTCCCGGATGAAGGCGGAACTGGAGCAGCTGCGCCGGCAGACGAAAGCCAGTTCGGAAACCATCACGGCCCCTGTGGCGGGGATTTTCACCACTGCGGTGGACGGATACGAACACCTGATGCCCGATGATCTGGATGGCCTTACGCCGGAAACCCTGCGGGAACTGGCATCACAGCGCCGGGATCGGGAGGGCTGTTTCGGGAAAATCGTCACGGGAACCAAGTGGTACTATGCGGCTCTGGTCAATGCTGAGGATGCGGAGCGTCTGGAACAGGGCAAAACTGCCACGCTGGATCTGGGCAAATACGCCTCCGGCATGGTCACTGCCGTGGTGGAGCGGGTCAGTCATCCCCAAAACGGCCAGTGCGCGGTGGTGTTCAAATGCCGCACAGCCCTGAACGACACCCTGGCTCTGCGGGAATTGACGGCAGAGATCGTGTATGAGGAAGTTTCCGGCCTGCGGGTGCCCTCCAAGGCGGTCCATGTGGACGAGGAAGGACAGACCTTTGTGTATGTCATTTCCGCCATGCAGGTGGAGCGGAAAGATGTGGAGGTGCTGTACACCGCCGGGGACTACTACATCATGGCAGTGGGAACGGAGTCTGATTCCCTTCGGGCCGGAAATGAGATCATTGTCAGCGGCAGAGGTATGGAAGACGGCACGCTGCTGGCGTAACGCAAAGGGAGGGGCAGGAACATGAGCGCAGTGAACATTGAGGAAAATGTGGCCCGGGTCCGGGCAAAGATGGAGCAGCTGGCTGCCGGGCGGAAGATCACCCTGGTGGCCGCCACGAAAATGAACGATGCCCAGGCTGTGCAGCGGGCCATTGCCGCGGGCGTGGATGCCTGCGGTGAAAACCGGGTGCAGGAAATGGTGGAAAAACTGGGGCAGGACGCCTATCGGGGCGCACCGCTGCACTTTATCGGGACACTGCAGAAAAACAAGGTGAAGTTCGTGGTGGGAAACTGCGCCCTGATCCATTCTGTCAACAGTGCCGAGCTGCTGGAGACCATCGCCGGCAGAGCCCAGCGCATGGGACTGGTGCAGGATGTGCTGCTGGAGGTGAACATTGGCCGGGAACTGAGCAAGACCGGGTTCCTGCCGGAACAGATGCCCCGGCTTTTGGAAACGGCGGAAAGATTTTCCTCCGTTCATGTCCGGGGACTGATGGCAATTCCACCAAAATCGGAAAAAAAGGGCCAAAATCAGGCTTGTTTTGCGCAAATGCATGAGCTTTTTATTGACATTGGCGGGAAAAAATACGATAATGTCAATATGGATTTTCTGTCCATGGGTATGAGTGAGGATTATGAAGACGCAATCCTGGCCGGGTCCAATATGATTCGGGTGGGCAGCGGTATCTTCGGACCCCGCAATTACGGGGCGCCCAGGGACGAACACCTATGAGTAACGGAGGCGTTTGAATGGGTATTTTAGATACTCTCAAAAACCTGACTCGTCCTTATGACGATGAGGATGAGTTTTATGATGACGATACGGAATTAGAGACCGATATCCGCCCCATGGGTCAGGCGTCTGCCCCCAGTGGGGAAAAGAAGAGCTCGTTTTTCTCCGGCGGTATGCCGGAATCGGAGCCGTCCGCACCGCGGCCGGCATTTTCCGGACGGCGGGACAAGAGCGAGAGCGGAAAGGTCATGAACCTGAACAGCGGCGGAAACAAAGTCGTGTTCATGAAACCGGAGCGCTATGAGACCAGCAAGGAGATCTGCGATCACCTCCAGTCCAAGCGCATCGTACTGCTGAATCTGGACGATACCAGTAAGGAAATCGCCCGGCGGATTCTGGATTTTATGGCCGGGGCAACCTATGCTCTGGGCGGAAAGATCACCCGTATTTCCAGCAGTACCTATATCATCACTCCCTACAGCGTGGATATCGTGGGCGGGGATCTGATGGAAGAATTGGAAAGCAGCGGATTTTTCTTTTAAACATTGAGACCGGAAGAAACACAGACCGGCTCATGCGCCGTCCGGCGCGTCAGGGAACCGGGGGGAGCGCCCTCCGGAAAGAGAGAAAGGTGGATATGAGATATGATTACCTCCCAGGATATCAGGTCCAAAACCTTTGAAAAGGCGGTTTTTGGCGGATATGAAATGGGCAGCGTGGATGATTATCTGGAAACTGTGGCCCAGGAGCTGGATGCCCAGGCCAAAGAGATTGCTGTTCTGAAAGGGAAAATGAAGATCCTCGCGGATAAGGTGGAAGAATATCGGGGCACGGAAGAGGCTATGCGCCTGGCTCTGGTGTCCGCCCAGCAGCTGGCCTCTCAGATCGAGGCAGATGCCCGCGCAAAAGGGGATGCCATCGTGACGGATGCCACAGCCCAGTCTGTGGAGGTTTTGTCTGATATCAAAAAGCAGATCGCTGCCGAGGAGACCCGTCTGGCTGCGGTCCGGGCATCTTATGCAAAATTTTTGTCCGATGCGAAAGCACTGTGCGAGCGGCAGATCCGCTATCTGGAATCGGTCCCCAAGGCGAAAGAGCAGCCTGTGGAGGCCGCTGCTGTCGTGGAGCAGCCCCGAATTACGGAGCCCGAGCAGGGCGCCAACGATTTTGAGGCAACGCAGCTGTTTTCTCTGTGAGGAGACGGCTGTCTCACGGACGCAAAATCGTAGGTCGCGGAGCGGTGAACTTCATCGCTCCGTTTTGTCGTAGAAATCTCTCATTTTAAAATAGATGGAAAAGTCAGGAGAATGAACATGTCCAAGGATTACAACGCAACAGTCAATCTGCCGAAAACAGACTTCCCCATGCGGGCCTCTCTGCCCAAGCGGGAGCCGGATATGCTGAAAGCATGGCAGGAAATGGATCTGTACCACAAAATGGTGGACCGCAACATCGGAAAGCACGATTTTATTCTGCACGACGGCCCTCCCTTCTCCAACGGTATGATCCACATGGGAACATCTCTGAACAAGTGCATTAAGGACATTATCGTCCGCTATAAAAACATGACCGGCTGGCACGCACCGTATACCCCCGGCTGGGACAACCACGGTATGCCCATCGAGTCTGCCATCATCAAAGAGCAGAAACTGAACCACAAGGCCATGAGCGTTTCCGAGTTCCGGGACGACTGCCATGACTTTGCACAGCACTATGTGGATGTGCAGCGGGAGCAGTTCAAGCGTCTGGGCTGCCAGGGCGACTGGGACAACCCCTATCTGACCATGAATCCCAAGTTCGAGGCCGAAGAAGTGAAAGTCTTTGGCGAGATGTTCAAAAAGGGATATATTTACAAGGGCAAAAAGCCGGTGTATTGGTGCCCCCACGACGAGACTGCGCTGGCTGAGGCAGAGATCGAGTATGCAGACGATCCCGTCACCACCATTTTCGTCAAGTTCCGCGTCACCGATGACAAGGGCAAGCTGAGCGCATTCGGCCCCCTGGACAATATCTACTTCGTGATCTGGACCACGACCACCTGGACCCTGCCCGGCAACCAGGCCATCTGCCTGAACGCCAATGTGGACTATGTGGTGGCGAAGGCCTCCAACGGCGAAGTGTACATCATGGCAGAAGAGCTGATCGACAGCGTGCTGGAACAGGCCGGCCTGACGGTGGCAGAGAAACTGGCTGTGATGAAAGGCAGCGAGTTTGAGTACATGATGACCCGTCATCCCCTGCTGGAGCAGAGCTCCATGGTCATTTTGGGCGACCATGTCACCACCGATGCCGGTACCGGCTGCGTGCACACTGCCCCGGCTTACGGTGCAGACGACTTTATGATCTGCGGAAAGTATCCCGAAATCGAGACCGGTGCGGACATGGTGGTCAATGTGGGCGACGACGGCCGGTTCAATGCTGCCGCCGGCAAGTATGAGGGTCTGGATGTACTGAAGGCCCATCCCGTGATCTACCAGGATCTGGTGGACTGCGGCGCACTGCTGGCCAGCGAGGAGATCGTTCACTCCTATCCCCACTGCTGGCGCTGCAAGAGCCCCATCATCTTCCGTGCCACCGACCAGTGGTTCTGCTCTGTGGAGGCATTCAAGGAAGAGGCAATCAAGGCCTGCGATGAAGTGCAGTGGATTCCCGAGTGGGGTCATGACCGGATGGTGAGCATGATCCGGGAGCGTGCCGACTGGTGTATTTCCCGTCAGCGCCGTTGGGGTCTGCCTATCCCCGTGTTCTACTGCGCCGACTGCGGCGAACCCATCTGCAACGATGAGACCATTAACCGGGTGTCCGACATTTTCCGGGAAAAAGGCTCCAATGCCTGGTTTGATGAAGAGGCAGAGGCACTGCTGCCCGCAGGATATGTCTGCCCCCACTGCGGCGGCAAGCACTTCACCAAAGAGACCAACACCCTGGACGGTTGGTTTGACTCCGGTTCCACCCACAGAGCAGCACTGGAGCAGGACACCGGCTATTGGCCTGCTACCATGTACATGGAAGGCGGCGACCAGTATCGCGGCTGGTTCCAGTCCTCTCTGCTGACTGCCGTGGCAACCCGCGGCCGGGCACCTTACAGCATCGTGCTGACCCACGGCTGGACGGTGGACGGCGAGGGCCGCGCAATGCACAAATCTCTGGGCAACGGCATTTACCCCGACGAAGTGATCCCCAAATACGGCGCTGATCTGGTGCGTCTGTGGGCCGCTTCCACGGATTACCACATGGATGTGCGCTGCTCGGATGCCATCTTCAAGCAGCTGTCCGACAAATATCTGAAGATCCGCAACACTGCCCGGTATATCCTGGGCAACCTGGCGGACTTTGACCCCGATAAGGATTCCGTGGCAACGGAAGATCTGCTGCCCCTGGATCGTTGGGCTGTGGTGCGTCTGAACGAGCTGGTGCGGAAATGCATCGATGCTTACGAGGCCTATGACTTCTACATTGCCACCCAGGCTGTGCATAAGTTCTGCGTGGTGGATATGTCCAACTTCTACCTGGACATCATCAAGGATCGGCTGTACTGCGACGGTACCAACTCCCTGTCCCGCCGCTCTGCACAGACCGCCATTTACCGGATTCTGTCTGCCATCACCCGCCTGCTGGCACCGGTGCTGGCCTTCACCACCTACGAGATCTGGGACGCTATGCCCCATGACAGCACGGCCAATGCCGAGCATGTCATGTTCAACGATATGCCTGTTTACGATGAGACCCTGGTGTTCACCGAAGAAGAGCAGGCTTACTGGGAGCAGTGCATCGCTCTGCGCAACGATGTGAACAAGGCACTGGAACTGGCCCGTACCGAGAAGAAAGTGGGCAAGCCCCTGGATGCCAAACTGACCCTGTTCGTGTCCGACTCCGCCAAGGAGACCTTTGCCCGTATCAAAGATGTGAACTTCAATCAGCTGTGCATCGTGTCCGAAACGGATGTGGTGGAAGGCGAAGGCGAAGGCTATCAGGGCGAGCAGTTTGCCGGCCTGACGGTGAAAGTGGAGCCCAGCACGGCGCCCAAGTGCCCCCGCTGCTGGATGCACTCTGCCACTGTGGGTACAGATTCCGAGGAACCGGAACTGTGCGCACGCTGCGCTGCCGCTATCAAGGCTTAAAAAAACCAATTCAGCCGGACGATCATTTCATCGTCCGGCTGTACTTCAAAAAAGGATGGTATGTCTATGCTCTATGCCATTGTGGCCGCACTGGTGCTGATTATGGACCAGGGGCTGAAATACTATGTCACACTACACATCGCCCTGAACACCGGGGCCAAAACCCTGATCCCCAAGGTGTTGGATCTGGTGTATATCCAAAATACCGGCGCAGCGTTCGGAATGCTTTCCGGGGGCGGCGCCCGTTGGGGCTTTGTGGTGATCGCGCTGGCATTTACTGCCGGGGTGGCCTATTGCATTGCCAAGGGCAAGGTGCGCTCGCCGCTGATTCGGTGGCTGCTGGTGCTGATTGTGGCCGGCGCCCTGGGCAATGTGATCGACCGGGCGCTGTATGGCTATGTGGTGGATATGTTCTGCCCCGTGTTTTTGAAAGGCACCCCCTTCGGCGCGGTATTCAATGTGGCGGATATTTTCATCACGGTTCCCGGTCTGCTGCTGTGTGTGGCGATTTTCCTGACCCCTTCCAAGGATGAGCCGAAAGAAAAGCAGAAAGTGGTGCTCACTTCCCGGAAAAAGGAAGTCAGTCCCGAGTTGGCGGAGCGCCGCCGGCAGGGAAAGCTGTATGACGATCCCGCCCCCTTTGACCGGAATGATCCTTTCACGGAGTTTGAGGGAACACCTGACCGGGGGGCGTCTGCACCTGTTTCGGAGAGAAAACCGGCTGAGGAACCCAAGGCAAAACCGGCAGACCAGACGGTGGAACAGCAGCTGGCCGGTCTGACGGTGGACGATATTTTGAAAGAGCTGCAATAATGGAAGTGACGATTCTGACCGCCGAGACCGGCGGAATGCGTATCGATGCCTGGCTGGCGGAGCAGATGCCGGGGCTGACCCGTTCTGCGGCTCAGCGGCTGCTGAACGAGGGACAGGTGACCCTCCGGGGCGGAGAAGTGAAGAAGAATTATAAGGTGGCGGCCGGAGATGAGTTCACAGTGGTCACCAATCCGGCGGTGGAGATTCCTCTGGTGCCCCAGGATATTCCGCTGGATGTGGTGTTTGAGGACGAAGATGTAATCGTGGTGAACAAACCCCGGGGCATGGTGGTGCATCCGGCGCCGGGGCACCCCATGGGCACGCTGGTCAACGCCCTGATGCATCATTGCGGGGACTCTCTGTCCGGCGTAGGGGGCGCGAAACGGCCCGGCATTGTCCACCGCATCGATAAGGATACTTCCGGCCTGCTGATCGTGGCCAAAAACGATATGGCCCATCTGGCGCTGTCCGCCCAACTGGCGGATCGCAGTTTGAGCCGGGTGTATGAGGCGGTGGCAGTGGGCAATTTCCGGGAGGACAGCGGCACGGTGGACGCCCCCATCGGGCGGCATCCCAACGAGCGGAAAAAAATGGCGGTCACGGCCCAGAACAGCCGCCCGGCGGTGACCCATTGGCAGGTGCTGGCCCGGTATCGGGGATATACCTACCTGCGCTGTCAGCTGGAGACCGGGCGCACCCATCAAATCCGGGTACACATGGCCTATATCGGCCACCCGCTGTTGGGGGACGAGGTGTATGGCCACGCCAAACTGCCGGAAAAAGGACTGACAGGCCAGTGCCTGCACGCCCGGGAACTGAAATTTATCCATCCCCGCACCGGGGAGCAGGTTCACCTGACCACGGAGCTGCCGGAGTATTTTCAGGATGTGCTGCACCGTTTGGGACAGGAACAATAAAAAATGCGGATACCCGTTGAAGGGTATCCGCGTTTTTTTATGCAGCAATCGGGGGACTGCCGCTTGTATCGCCGCAGAAAGCTCATTCCGGCGCCAGTTGGAAAGTCCGGTACTGAATGGCCTCGGCCAGGTGGAGAGACTGAATGTCTGCGCTGCCGGCCAGGTCGGCGATGGTGCGGGCCACCCGCAGGATGCGGTCATAGCTCCGGGCGGACAGCCCCATTCGGTCAAAAGCCTTTTTCATCAGCGCCTCCCCGGCGCTGTCCAGTGCGCAGTAAGTCCGCACTTCCTTTGGCCCCATCTGGGCGTTGCAGGTGATGTCTGTTCCGGCAAAGCGTTCCCGCTGAATTTGCCGGGCCTGTTCCACCCGGACTTTGATCTGGGCGGAGGACTCCGCCGGTGCCCGGGTCTTGAGCTCGTCAAATTCCAGTGCCGGGACTTCCAACAGCAGGTCCATGCGGTCCAGCAATGGGCCGGAGATCCGGCTGCGATAGCTGCGCACAGACCGCTCCGAACAGCGGCACCGGCCGGAGGGATGACCGTACCATCCGCATTTGCAGGGGTTCATGGCGGCCAGGAGGGTGAATCGGCTGGGGAAGGTCACAGTGCCGGAAACCCGGGAAACGGTGACCTGTCCGTCCTCCATGGGCTGACGGAGCACCTCCAGTACGGAATTGGGAAATTCCGGGAATTCATCCAGAAACAGCACCCCGTTGTGCGCCAGGGAGATCTCTCCCGGGCGGGGATTGGAGCCGCCGCCGCTCATGGCAGTGGCGGAAACGGTGTGGTGGGGGGAACGGAAAGGCCGCGCGGCAATGACGGGACAGCTGCGGCTGGTCAATCCGGCTACGGAGTGAATCTGGGTGGTTTCGATCATCTCTTCCCGGGTCATGTCGGGCAGAATTCCGGGCAGCCGCTTGGCGAGCATACTCTTTCCGGCGCCGGGAGGGCCGCAGAGAAGAATGTTGTGTCCGCCGGCAGCGGCCACTTCCAAAGCCCGGCGGGCATTTTCCTGACCTTTGACATCGGAAAAATCCGGGAAATGCGTCGGAATCGGGGCGACCTCCGGTGCGGCCGTGGGGTTCAGACCTTCGCCGGTTTCCAGAAACAGCAGCAGCTGCGCCACGGTTTCCACCGGGTAGACGGCGATCTCTCCGGCCCAGGCGGCCTCCTGGGCATTGTCCGCCGGGACAAACAGGCGGCGCACTCCCGCTTTTTGGGCGGCGATGGCCATGGGCAGGGCGCCGGTCACCGGGCGCAGTTCTCCGGTCAGGGACAGTTCTCCGAAAAAGCCGCAGTCCTCTCCGGGCGGGTCGATCTCCCCGGCGGCGGCCAGAATCCCCAGCAGCACCGGCAGGTCATAGACCGTGCCGGCTTTTTTGGTGTCTGCCGGGGCCAGATTCACCGTTACCCGGCTCACAGGGTACTTTTGTCCGGAGTTTTTAATGGCGGCCCGCACCCGTTCCCGGGCCTCTTTCACGGCCGCGTCCGGCAGACCCACAATGTCAAAGGCGGGCAGGCCGTTGGACAGAAAACATTCCACGGACACCTCATACCCACCAATGCCCTGGAGGCCAAACGAGCGGATTTTGGATACCATACGCACCCTCCTTGCTTAAAGTCGTTTACTGATGGCGCTGCACAGCCGATGCAGGCACCAGGCCCCCGCCACTGTCAGCAAAAAGGCAAGACCGTTGATCTCCCAGGTGCCGGCGTGGTTGGGAAAGACCCACTGGGTCAAAAAGGACAGCAGTTTTTCGTGGAGCAGATACAGCTCCAGAGTCATGCCGCCAAAAAAGAGCAAAAAACGCTGAAAAATGGACTCTTTGCGCACAAATGAGAGCACAACGCTCCCGAACACCGTAAGACTGATACTCAGCGGGATGAACAGATACATCCGCAGAAACCAGACGGAGCCGGGGCAGATTACCCACAGGAACCAACACACCAGAGTGGTCAGCGCGCTGAGGAGAAGGGTGGGAACTGTGGGGAGCGGTTTTCCGGATTTCACTGCCGGGGCCAGAAAACAGCCGATGAGAAATACCGGAATGCGGAACACGAACCCGTTCAGGCGATAAAACAGGGGCTGATTTTGATACAGCAGCCAGGCCAGAGCAAAGGCAGCGGCCAGCAGCAGGCCCCAAATCCCATACCGGCGTTGGGAAATGACCCGGTACAGCAGGGGATAGACGGCGTAAAACACCAGAATGGCGGCGATGAACCAATAGGTGGCGTCGCCCCGTTTCCAGTAGCTGAGAAGGGTCAACTCCTCCAGAAATTGCCATCCGGTGATCTGCCCGGCGGCCCAACGGATACCGCCATAAACCAGAGCCACCAACAGAAAGGGCAGCAGCACCCGGACGGCACGCTTTTTATAAAACGACCGGGGAGAGGGATCTTTCTCCATGGAATAAAACAGGCCGATGCCGGACAGGAGGAAAAACACATCCACGCCGGCATAGCCTGTTGATTTGATCAGATGCAGGGGCGGCCAGTCCATCGAGAGGGAGGAATGGAACAGCATGATCCATAAGATGGCCGCGCCGAAAAGACCGGACCGCTGGGCGCTGATCTGGCCCAGGTCCGTGGTGCGCCGGGAGGCGGTGGGGGCGCTCATGGAGCAAGCCCCGCATCCGCTACTGTCTGCCGGGTGCCCTCGATGAGGGTCAGCAGATCGATGACTACGGCGGCGTTGGGAAATCCCTGGCGGAAATAGTCCCCCGCCTGCCGACCGCTGCCGCAGAAGATGATGGAAAGTTTCCCGGCGGCGGCACAGACCTGCCGCACCCGTTCCACGGCGGCGATATGATCCGGGTGGTCAAACTGCCCGGGGATGCCCAGGGCGATGGACAGGTCGTAGGGGCCAATGAAAATGCCGTCCACGCCCTCCAGAGCCACGATCTCCTCCAGATTTGCCAGACACTCCGCCGTTTCACACTGGGGCAGGAGCAGGGTCTGCCGGTTGGCCTGGGCCATATACCCGGCCATGCCCTCGGCGTATTCCGGGCTGTATCCCCAGCCTCCGTCCCCGGTGGGACAGTAGCCGCGGTCGCCCAACGGGGCAAATTTGGCGTAGGAGATCAGTTCCTGCACCTCTTCCGGGGTGCGGATCTGGGGGACGATCAGACCCATGGCCCCGGCGTCCAGCATTTTCAGGATCTGCCCCCGGGAAATGGCGTTGACCCGCACCAGAGGGCACAGGCCCGCGCCCTTTGCGGTGCAGATTAGTTCTGCGGCCTGGCCCGGGCCGATGGGGCTGTGTTCCAGGTCGATGATCACATAGTCCATCCCCGTCTGACCCAGGGCCCGCAGGGCGGCCCCGGACAGCAGATGGGTGAAGGTGCCGAGACAGGGCTGACCGGCTTTGAATTTCTCCAATACGATGTTGTTCATAGGCTCTCCTTCCGGGAGGGGGATCTTACTCCTCCGTTTCGCCCACGATGGCGATGTGCAGCTCATCCAGCTGTTTCTGTTCCACCACGCCGGGGGCGCTCATCATCAGATCCTGTGCATTTTTGTTCATGGGGAAGGGAATGATTTCCCGAATGGTCTCGGCGGCGCTGAGCAGCATGACCATCCGGTCCACGCCCGGCGCGATGCCGGCATGGGGAGGTGCGCCGTAGCAGAAGGCGTTGAACATGGCGGGGAACTTGGCTTTCACATCTTCTTCGCCCAGGCCCACCATTTCAAAGGCTTTGACCATGATTTCGGGATCGTGGTTCCGAACGGCGCCGGAACTCAGCTCCACGCCGTTGCACACCAGGTCATACTGGAAAGCATTGATGGTCAGGGGGTCTACTTCGCCCCGTTCTGCGGCCAGCAGCACTTCCAGACCGCCGTTGGGCATGGAGAAGGGGTTGTGGCAGAACTCCAGTTTGCCGGATTCTTCCCCGATCTCATACATGGGGAAGTCCACAATCCAGCAGAACTCATACCGCTCCGTGTCCATGTGGTTGGGGCAGAAGGCGCCCAGCTTGCTGCGCAGCACGCCGGCGGTCTTCTGGGCGGTGAGTTTCTTGCCGGCAGTCAGACCCACAAAGCAGCCCTTGGTCAGTCCCAGAGCGGCCACGACCTGGTCTTTGATGGGCTGGACAAACTTGGCAATGCCGCCCACAATCTCGCCGTTTTCGTCATAGCGGAACCAGTAGGCTTTTTCGCCGGACTGGACTTCCACATCGGCGCACAGTTTGTCAATCTGTTTCCGGGTGCCCTCGAAGTCGGTGACCACGATGGCTTTCACGGTGTTGTTTTCAAAGGGGCCGAATCCGATGCTGCCCAGCAGTTCGGTGGCATCCTGCACAGTCAGGTCGATGCGCAGATCCGGCTTATCGGAGCCGTAGGTCTCCATGGCCTCGGCATAGCCGATGCGGCGGAAAGGCGCCTGAGAGGCAATGTTGTAAGTGCCATACTTGGCGAAGATGGGAGGCAGCACATCCTCCAGAACGGCGAAGACATCTTCCTGATCGGCAAAGGCCATCTCCATATCCAGCTGATAGAATTCGCCGGGAGAGCGGTCGCCCCGGGCATCCTCGTCCCGGAAACAGGGGGCAATCTGGAAATAGCGGTCAAACCCTGCGGTCATCAGCAGCTGTTTGAACTGCTGAGGAGCCTGGGGCAGCGCATAGAACTTGCCGGGGTGTTTCCGGGCGGGCACCAGGTAGTCCCGGGCGCCTTCCGGAGAAGAGGCGGTCAGAATGGGAGTGGTGATCTCCATAAAGCCGTGGTCCATCATGGCGCTGCGCAGGGCGGCGATGACCTGGCTGCGGAGAATGATGTTCCGCTTGACGGCCGGGTTGCGCAGGTCCAGGTAACGGTACTTCAGACGCAGGGACTCGTCGGCCTCGGTGGAGCGGTTGATCTCGAAAGGCAGCTCGTTGTAGCGGCACTTGCCCAGAACTTCGATGCTGGTGGGCACCACTTCAATGTCGCCGGTGTCCTGTTTGGGATTTTTGCTGTCCCGTTCCCGGACGGTGCCGGTGACGGAAATGGTGGATTCTTTATTGATCGCCTTGCACTGGCGGAACAGCTCCTCATTTTCAATCACCAACTGGGTGGTGCCGTAAAAGTCCCGCAGGACGATGAAAGCGAAGTTGTTGCCCACCTCGCGCATATTCTCCATCCAGCCTACCAGAGTTACGGTCTGGCCGATGTGTTCCATGCGCAGGTCATTGCAGGTATGGGTACGGGATTGTGTCATAATATGTCAGCTCCAAATATTTCAAAATGTGGGTTTTTGTGATGAAAAGTGGGAAATCAGTGTTCCCGAATGACGCTGCCGCTCTCCCGGACTTTCAGTCCTTCCAGAATACGGGTCAGGGTCTCGTCCAGAGGCAGTTTGGTCTGCTCGCCGGACTGCATATCCTTGCAGGCCACCACGCCGGCGTTAATCTCGTCCTCCCCCAGGAAGATCACATAGGGAATCGACAGCTTGTCGGCGTAATTCATTTTGGCTTTGAATTTCTTATCCTCGCACTGCAGCTGGGTGCGGATTCCTGCCTGGCGCAGCTGAGTAGCCAGGGCGATGGCCGGGCCCAAATCTTCCGTCATGGGCAGAATCAGCACATCCGCCGGAGCGGTGGGCAGGTCGGGGTTCAGCAGTCCCTGCTCGCCCAGTACATAGAACAGCCGGGTCAGACCGATGGAAATGCCCACGCCGGGCAGCTGCTTATCGGTGTAGTACTCAGCCAGATTGTCGTACCGGCCGCCGGAACAGACGGAGCCGATTTCCGGATAGTCCAGCAGGGTGGTCTCATAGACGGTGCCGGTGTAGTAATCCAGGCCCCGGGCGATGGACAGGTCTACGGCAAAATTCTCTTCCGGTACACCGAAGTCGCCCAGATAGCGCACCACGGTGTTCAGTTCCTCCAGACCGGTATCAAACACTTCGTTCCGGCCCTGATAGGCGCGCAGCGCCTCCAGAACCTGGGCGTTGCTGCCCCGGATGGCGATGAATTTCAGCACTTCATCGGCGTCCTCTCCGCTGACGGCAAAATCGTCCATGAGGATGGTCTTAACCTTTTCCGGGCCAATCTTATCCAGCTTGTCCACGGTACGCATCACATCCCCGGCTTTTTCCGTCAGGCCCAGGATGGCATAGAATCCGTTGAGGATTTTCCGGTTGTTCACCCGGATCTGGAACCGTTTCAGTCCCAGCTTGGTGAAGGTGTGGAAAATAATGGCAGGAATCTCCGCCTCGTTGATGATGGAAAGTTTTCCGTCGCCGATGATGTCGATATCGGCCTGGTAGAACTCCCGGAACCGACCCCGCTGGGCGCGCTCGCCGCGGTAGACCTTGCCAATCTGATAGCGGCGGAAGGGGA
>ENA-ORTY01000183-ORTY01000183.1-human-gut-metagenome-genome-assembly--contig:-NODE-183-length-82918-cov-4.455173_pt1 | contig 82918 bp, 77 predicted proteins | sample MGYA00241917_ERZ509198 | MGnify/ENA primary metagenome ERZ509198 (study PRJEB26280, sample SAMEA2338857) | human gut metagenome | biome: human gut; feature: human-associated habitat; material: faeces...
ATTTGATGATGATCTCTTTTTCCTCGGTCAGCTCCACCCGTTCGATGAGGCTGACCAGCAGCTCCCGGCTGGTGAGAGCTGAATCCAGAAACTGTTTTACCAGTGCCCTGGCTTTTTCTTCGGTGTTCACCGGCTGCTTTGCCTGCTCCTGCAATCTCTTTAGCCGATCTTCCAAAACCGTGCGGTCCATCTTGACCTTCTGATAGATACGCTGGAAGTCCTCTTCCGAGAGCAGTCCGCTCAGCCGATCCATATACATCTGATCCAGATTGGTGGTCAGAGCGGTGATTTTGGATTGCAGCGCCTGTATCTCGGTTTCACAGCTGGCCGCCTTGCTGGCGTTCTCCACAGCTTCTTTCGCAATCGGGCACAGCTTATCGGGATGCAGATAGGCCCGGCAGACTTCCCACACCTTGGCGAATACCGCTTCATTCACCGTTTCTTCTTTAATGGAATGACAGGTGCAAACGCCCGCCTTGGTGAATCGCTGATAGGTTCGGCAGACAAAGAACAGGCGATCCTCCCCGGCGGCATTCTTGCGGTTGATCACAGCCATAGGGTAGCCGCACTCATGGCAGAAAATCAGCCCCTTCAAGAGAAAGTCATAGGTCCGGCTTCGGGTATGCTTGCGGCTGTTTACCAGCATCTGTACCTTTTGAAAAGTTTCCGGGTCAATAATCGGCTCATGGGTTCCTTCCACCACCACCCAGTTTTCCGGCGACTGCCGCAGGCACTTCTGGGATTTGTAGCTGATCTTTACACTGCGTCCCTGCACCATATTGCCGATGTAGGTCTCATTTTTCAGCATTTCGGAGACCCGTTCACTGCTCCATAAGCCGGTGTAAGGACCGGGATTTCCGACTTTCCACCCGCAGTAGGTAGCTGGGGTGGGAACACCTTCTTCATTGAGCGTGGTCGCAATTTTCCGACAGCTCATACCAGAGAGGGCAAGGGTGAAGATCCGCCGCACCACCGGAGCCACTTCCTCGTCAATGACGATTTTGTTTTTCTCGGTGGGGTGCATCTTGTAGCCGTACATGGGCTTGCCGCCGATGAACTGCCCCTTCCGCTGTTTATCCCGCTTGACACTCTTGATTTTTTTAGAAATATCCTTCGCGTACATATCGTTCATGATGGCACGGAATGGGGTGATGTCGTTGGCAGTGGAGTCCACGCCGGTGTCGATGCCGTCCAGCAGAGAGATATACCGTACCCGGTGCTCCGGGAAGTACCGCTCCATGTAGTGACCGGTCATAATATAATCACGACCCAAACGGGAAAGGTCTTTGGTGATGACCATATTGACCTTTTTGCTTTCAATGTCACCAATCATCCGCTGGAAACTGGGACGGTCGAAGTTCGTCCCGCTAAATCCGTCATCCACATAGGTGTCATAGACACTCAGCCGGTGCTGCTGAACAAACTCCCGCAGCAGAGATTCCTGGTTTTGAACACTCTGGGATGGGCCTTCGTTTTCATCCTCCTTTGATAGTCTGATGTATAAAGCCACATGGTAATCCATGGGGTTGCTTATCTCTAAGTACATGATTTACCTCCCGAGATAAGCGGCCATTCATCGCTTACATTGTACAATGGGATGCTCCATCGCAGCAAGGATACGGCCAAGATAAAGCCGAAAAGATTCTTCCAAAATTTCAGAGATACTCTTTTCGGTATTGCTGTAAGTACACTGCACAACAGGCAAGGCTCTTTTTTTCATACGTTTTCCCTCCTTTTGTTCATCGTATGTAGGGAACCGTTTCTTCTTGCCTGTCCTTCTGGAAAAGAAAAGTGACCTGCTTTTTAGGCAAGTCACTCAGCGGTTTTTGATTTATATGTGAAATAGGATCGAAATATTGTTTTGTCCGTTTTTGGAACCATAGTGAATGGATCGGCCGAGATAAGTTCTGGCTCGATCAGCAAACTCATGGCAAAACAGTGTGCAAAGAATTCTTTTCTGTCCACACCATTCAGATCAAGATGAAGCAAAGCAGAAACAACCTGAAAGTCATCCGGTTGTACTTCCATCGTACCGGTCAGCGCCAGATTGATCATGTGTCCGATTTCATGGAGTAGGATGCTTTGCGGAGTAGCTGAAAGATCTTTGTGCGGGACTAGCAGATAAATATCCGCCTGCATCTTGCCGTCTGCTCTCTGATAACAGCGACAAAAGGAATCCTCTGTTTTATGGGTTGCGGGGAGCAGAAAGATCAGCGTGTGGTGTTCTTTCCAAATGTACCGTGAGAAACAATAAACTCGTTCTGCTACTCGAATAACCGTTTGGGCATCTTCTGATTAGGAAACTAGAAAGATTCATAAAACTCTTTTTGAAAATTCTGAGCACACTCTTTTCGGCAGGAGTCGATGACATGACCATATCGCTCGGTAATCATTTCTGCCTGGGCGTGTCCGGAATCTCCTTGCACCGCCTTGATATTTCCGCCGGTCAGAATCAGCTTATATGTGATGCTGCTGTGACGCAGGCTGTGAAAGGTTACTTTGGGAAGGTCTAATGTAAGAAGCTGCTTTTCCAGCATTCTGGGGAGTGTTTCTTCCTGCAACGGTCTGCCCGAAGAGTATCGGAGGATCAGATCCGGCACATTCTTCCCACAAGGAGTCTGTGCCTTTTTCCCGTCCCGAAACAGATCGATCACATGGGACGGCAGGTACACCGTGCGGATACTGGATCGGGTTTTGGGCCGTTTCAAGACAATCACCGTCCGCCCCTCATCAAACACAGCTGGAAATTGATAGAGAATGTCATCCTGGTCTAATGCCTGAATCGCGTCCTTCCGCACTCGTTTCAGCGTTTTATTAATGCGAATCGAGCCGCTTTTGAAATCTACATCACTCCATGTCAAAGCCAGCTCTCTCCTTTTCGCAGAGAGCTGGCAAAGGCAATATGAACTGCTATACCAAGCAGAGAAAATCCGCAGTCTTGCAATAAGCGCTTGATCTCTTCGTTGGACAACATTTCCATCGTACAGGGAAATGATTTTGGAAACGTGGCCTTGTGAAATGGGTTGCGGTCCGTATATTCCCAAAATACCGCTTGCTCAAATGTACTGTGCAGCAATTTATGGATAGCGGTCAGCGTTTGCGATGTCAAGTTCTGCTGATAGCGCATCCTGCTGTACAGCGTTGCAATGATTTTCGGACTGAATTCTGTCAGCCGCATCTCCCCCAAAAAGGGGAGAATGTGATTTTCCATCAGCGCCACATAGTTGGTGTAAGTAGAATAGGACCAGTGGGACTGTCCATAAAGTGCCACATACTCCCGGAGAAGATCTGCGAGTGTTTCTGCATGACTTTGCAGGTTCTCTTTCTGTTTTGCTTGTATGAGTTCGATCTGTTCCTTCCGCTGTAGTGCCGTTTCGTAGGAATGATAGGTCTCCCACTTCTGCTTTTTCCCGCATTCTGTGCATGTGGTGTAAACCACGCTGAATCTTTTGTTTCGTTGGACGATGGATGCCATAATAAATTCCTCCTTTTCGAAATTTATCATAGCAATTCTGTGTATCAAGGCAGGAAACATCACTCAAAGAAAAATGTATTTTGATTGATGAAATGAGCGATGTATGATATAATAGCAATTAAGATCGACCCGGCGAGGTGCTTGCATAAGAAATAAAAACCTCCTCTTGAAATTACCAATCAAATGATCAGCTATGTGGCAGAGATTGCGGAACTGGTAGGAAAACTATCAGCGGTATCCTCCCTTTCTGCCAATCCCATCCTACGGCGCAGCAACCGGATCAGAACCATCCACAGTTCTCTGGACATTGAACAGAACACCCTTTCCTTGGAGCATGTAACTGCTGTATCGAACGGCAAGCATGTCCTGACACCGCCCAAGGATATTGCCGAAGTCAAGAACGCCTATGAGATTTATGAGCGGCTGGATGAACTTGATCCCTATTCGGTGGATGACCTGCTGACGGCCCATGGCAATATGACACGGGGATTGGTAGAAGAATCCGGCATGTTTCGCACCCGTCCTGTGGACGTGGTAGACAGCGAAGGACATGTCCTGCATTTTGGCACGTTTCCACAGCATGTCCCCGATCTGGTCATGGAGTTGCTGGACTGAACAAAGACCAGTGAAGTTCATATGCTGATCCGCAGCTGTGTGTTCCACTATGAACTGGAACTGATTCACCCTTTCGCTGATGGAAATGGGCGTGTGGGGCGACTGTGGCATACACTGCTGCTCTCCAAGTGGAATTCAGCGTTTGCCTGGCTCCCGGTAGAGTCCATCATCCACAACCGCCAGAAGGAGTATTATGCAGCCATCAATGCCTCCAATGACGCGGGAGAGTCTACGGTATTTATCGAGTTCATGCTCTCAGCTATCAAAGCACCGCTCATGGAAACAATCGGTTTGAGCGATACAATGAGCGATGGGAAGATGGATAAGTTAACCCTTCGCTGGAAGAAAATTGAGGAGTATCTCAAAACCCACGACTATATCATGAATGCCGATGTGCGGGAACTGTGTGGGGTATCGGCAGCAACAGCGAATCGCATTCTTGCTCATTTTGCAGCAGGTGACAAATTGGTCAAATGCCGAGTCAATGGGCATTGGGGATATCAAATATTATGATACCAGAAACTTTTACCACGATTATTTACCTTACTAAGACTATATAGTGTGATTATATTAGTGGAGGATGCTGATGTCGAAATTAACCGATATTAAAAATCGAATTGATCAAATGGACGGAGGCGCTTTCCAAAACCTTTGTGATGCCTACTTGAGCTATAAAGGATATAAAAATGTTTATTCCTTGGGGATGCGCACAGGAACAGATAAAACAGCCAAAGGAAATCCTGATACTTATTTTTTGACGGCAGAAAATAAGTATGTCTTTGTGATGTATACAACACAAAAAACGGATTTCTTAAAGAAAGCGATTGAGGACATTGACAAATGCTTTGATTCTCAAAAGACTGGTGTTTCTGCGGAAGATATTGTGGAGATCATATATTGCCATACATATGGCCGCTTAGGACCTGGCGATGATCAGTACCTTAGACAGTACTGTGAGGAGTATGGCGCCGTACTGACATTAATTGGCTTGGATCAATTGGGAAATGATATCTTCCGTGAGTGCCCAATTTTAGCCCGCGATTTTTTTGGAATCAGTATTGACTCAGGTCAAATTCTGCCAATGGACATGTTTGTGGCAAAGCATGATGCAAACAGAATGTCCGCTCCGCTGGGAACAGAATTCCTTTTTCGAGAAAAGGAGTTGGAAAAAGCAAAGACTGCTTTACATGATAACGATGTCTTGCTGATTGCTGGGCCTGCCGGTGTTGGAAAGACCAGATTTGCGCTGGAATTATGCCGGCAATTAGCATTGGAAAACGGTTACACTGTGTTTGTCATAAAAAACAACAACTTGCAGCTGTATGAGGATCTGGTATCTGCAGTTGAAGAAGGAAAAGATTACCTGGTGTTTGTTGATGATGCAAATGAGCTTTCTGGATTAAACCATGTACTGGAGTATCTTCCCAAAGCAGCGATAGTATCACGGCATATTTCAAAATTGATCCTGACCGTACGCGATTATGCCCGCAAACAAGTGATGCAAAGTGTTATGGAGGTTATTCAACCAGAAACAATTAAAATCTCGACATTTAGTGACGATGATATCCGTAAACTTATGGAAACATGCTACGGAATTACAAATCGAGTTTACACGGACCGCATTGTGGCTATTGCAGAAGGGAATGCGCGCCTAGCTATGCTTGCTGGAAAGCTTGCAGCAGATTCCGAAAGCCTTGCAGCAATTCAGGATGCGTCAGGTCTCTATCATAACTATTATAGCAAGCAGCTAAATGCCCTCGTTGAAAGTGATACGGGAGTGAGCTCGGCTGGAATCATTGCATTTGTTCAAGCAATCCATCAAAAGCATCTCGAAAAGCTTGCCCCAATTTTTGAGGTTGCGGGAATAAGTGCCAGTGATTTTACATCGGATCTGAAATTGCTCCACAGAGCGGAAATCGTAGATTTGTGTAATGACGAGGCGGCAAGAATTTCAGATCAAAGCTTCAGTAACTTTTTGATCAAGTATGTTTTTATCGAGAAAAAGATTATTCCCCTCAGCACAATGATTGAAACATGCTTTCAGATAAACCAAAGCAGAACGATTGAGGCTTGCAATATCCTCTTAAATGTCTTCTCGGACCAAGGTGTAAGAGAATATGTTGAAACCCAAATTAACCTTGTGTGGGACAAGTTGGAAAGTGATATTGGAAAGTTTCTCCCATTTTTCAAAGCCTTTCATATGGTGCGCCCAACACAAACTCTTTTGTTGCTGCAGGAGTATATTGAACAAGAGTCATACCATCCATTTGATGCGAGAACATTGCCATTTAAAGATGACCAACAGAGCAAGAGTGTTTCGGATGATATTCTCCAAATTCTGGGGAGCTTTGGAGACCATCCTGAACTGCCAAGTGCGTTGGATCTGCTATTACTGTATTATAAAAAACGCCCGGATTTGTTCGAACAATTTTACAGCATATATGCCCAACAGTTTGAAGTTAATTTGGACTCCCCTCACCTTGGATATTTTACGCAGAGCGCGGTAGCCAAAAACCTCTGCGAAACGGTCAATACGACCCCGGAAGATGCAAACCTATTAACTTTATTCGTTTGGGTTGCGAGCCATTTCTTAAAGCTTGATGTTTCGAAGGCGGAGGGTGGCCGGCACAATACCGTGTCGATTTACACACTGACAATTCCACCAGATCCGCCTGTTTTGGAATACCGAAAAATGCTTTGGTCACAACTCTATCAAATCTATCAGCGCGGAGATGAACAGGCTGAGATTGAGCAAATCCTATATAAGTACGGTATGCCTCATTATGGTGTCGATAAAGGTTTGGATGTGGTGAGGGCCGAGTTTGAAGAAGTACTAAAATTTTTCTCCCTATTCCGGCCAGAAAACTTGTTCCACTGCGTAATCGCGGCACGCATTAAACAAGTTGCAAAGCACATTGAATATTGTGCGCTGGATATACTAGCCCCATTTCTTAACTCGGAAAAGTATAGGATCTATTCTGCTCTTGCGTCCCATTTCGCTGAAGACTATTCGGAGGGATATGAGAAAAGGGTACAGCGACATAAGGAAAGAGTTTGTAGACTTGTGGAGGGATATACACCTCAGGATATAGACCGTTTGATCCAAGTGTGTTTGGAGAGCTCCCAGACTTTCGATAAAGAAGAGAGAGAATTAGGTGCAGGGCTTGGATATGTGTTTGAAGCACTTCAGGATCAGCAACAACTGTACCTATATTTGGCAGATGCCTACATGAGGGCGGACACTCCGTATCAGATATATGCTGGACAGATCTTAGAGAGACTATTTGAGATCAGACCTGCGTTAGAAGTAAAGAAATTTATTACCCAATATAGGTATAACCAGCAAAATGTATGGCTGTGGTTCTTTTTCTCATTAATGCCCGAACAACAAGTTTCCGCACACTGGGCAGCAGAGCTGTTGCAGTATTTGGACACACCGGATGTAGAGGTGAAGACATCGCCCTATCGAATGATAGATTCCTTGCGCAAATACGAGAGCGTGGAGCCTAAAATAATAGTGAAAGCGTTGCGCACTATTTCGGAGCACTATGAAGAGGCGCCGTTTATTTTCAGCCTGTATGTCTATTGGATTTTGAATCATAGTAACCAGCAGGAAGCAGACGAAACTTTGCGGGAGTTTTCGAATGAACTTCCTCTTCTGGAAGAAATCTATCTGAAAGGGATCTCTTATTCCAATCATGAAGATTTTAATGGAGCGTTGCTGTACGCGATTGTCTCGGCTGACACCTCATTCCTATACAGATATCTTGACTGCTTGATCACCGCACAGGGAGATCACTTCAGAGTGTATGACCATTATGATACTACAAGACTCCTGAAAATATGGGATACAGAACAGTATATCGATTTGGCGGACGGCGTGTTTGATTATTGCTATAGCAAACGAGAAGACTTGACATATTGGTCATATTGGTCACCGGTAAAGATGATGTTGCACCACGAAGCATCTCATCAGGAGATCATTGTAAAGCAAGACCTTTGGACGCAACATACCATCGAAAGATATGGACATGATAAAGACCGGATGTGCTTACTGTTTACCGCGATAGAGGAATTGTCTTGTGAGCGGCGGAGAAACGCAGTGGAAAAGTTCTTATCTCTCAATGCCAACCCAGATGTTTTTGAGCAACTCCCCTTAGAACCATCCCATTGGGGAGGAACCGGTAGCATGATTCCGTATATGCAGGAGCGAATTGAGTACCTGCGTTCTCTCCTTCCCCTTGTGTCTGGCATCAAGTATTTGAAACAAAAGCAACGCATTGAACAGGAGATAGACTGTTGGAAGGAGAGAATCCGTTCTGAAGAAGTTCGTGAGTTGCTTGAATCCTGGTATTGCTAGTTTTGAGTGCTCGCTATCTATCATGTCAATACCCATATATTCCTATCTGTGTTCATTTTCTTTCAAATGTCAAATTTTCATTATAAGTTCTGATGAACAGCCGCTTATCTTCCTAAATTTTTTGCCGTTTACAATAAGCGCGAAACTACCCCAGTTACATACGAAGCCCGGAAAGTCTTGCTCCACAAGGCTTTCCGGGTTTCGTTTACATTAGCGGCGTCGCGATACATACGAGCGGCTGATGCGAAGTTTCTCTGCCGTTTCCCGCTGGGTCAGCGGAGCGCCGGATTCCAGACCGTACCGCAGTTTGATAATGGCCGACTCCCTGTCATCCAGTACCGTGTTCACATATTCCCGCAGCTGAAGGCACAGTTCCTCCTCCCCCACTCGTTCCAAACCCTCATCCTCCTGGCTCAGGACATCCATCAGCGACAAACTGTTCCCATCCCCATCCAAATCGATAGAGTCCGACAACGAAAGATCCCCGGCGCTCTTTTTCTGACTGCGGAAATGCATCAGGATTTCATTTTCAATACACCGGCTGGCATAAGTCGCCAATCGGACGCCTTTGTCCGGGCGATAGGTACTCACACCCTTGATCAGGCCAATGGTTCCAATGGAGATCAGGTCGTCGTTATCCTCGCCACTGGTGTAGTACTTTTTGATCACATGTGCCACCAGGCGCAGATTATGCTCAATGAGGGTGTTCCGCGCTTCCAGATCTCCCTGTTCCACCCACGCCGTCACACAGCGGGTCTCCTCTTCTTTCTTCAGCGGTCTGGGAAATGTCCCGCCGGTGTTCAGCCGGAGCATGATAAAGGTGCTGCTCATCAGCACCAGCAATGCACTGTAAATCATAAGAACCTCCCGATTTCAGCATTTTCTGATGCTCTATCCTATGATTCTGCCGCCCGTCCTTATCACTATCCGTTACCCCGGAAAATAAAAAGGATTGGAGTCTAACGACTCCAAACCTTTTTCATCATATAAAATTGTAAGAGTTCCTCTTACACAATGCCAAACAGAGAGCACAAGCCCATGTACAGCAAGCACCGCCCCAATGTCAGCGCAACTGTCAACGCGAAGATCACCGGCATATACACATCTTTGAACTTCACGCCTGCCACAGTGCACTCCGTCTGCAGGAAACCTGCATTGGGCAGAGAGTCCAGACCCAGGGATGCAAACACAGTGGTTCTGTGGAATGCCGCAGCATTGGTCAGCGCAGCAGCCTGCTGCAGAACAGGTGCTGCCAGCACCAGACCCGCAGAGGAAGAGCCGGCAATACCAGAGATCAGGTTCGTAGCCACGAAGGAGATCATCAAGGGGCTGCCATCATAGGACAGGATGCTTTCTACTGCAGCGGCATAGCCGGGGCAAGCCTGAACGACTGCACCAAAACCAACGATTGCAGCCGCATTGACAATGGTCGTCATAGACATTCCGATGGAATCGGCCATGATCTTGCGGTTGGCCTCCCAGTTACGGGGCAGGTACTTGAACTGCAGTACAACGATTGCCAAGACACCACACAGCAGAGCGGCCTCTACTTTGAACTTGAACACATTCAGCACAACAATGGGCAGCAACATGGGTATCACAGACAGAATCCAGTGGGGACCGTCGCCGCTTTCCAGATCGCCTTCGTCTTCAGCAGCGCCGTTGCCATAGGCAGGCGCATAGCCCAAGCCTTTCTTTGCCAAGCGTTTCTCATACCACTTGATATAAAGCATACCGACAACCAGGAACACGGCGTTCACGAAGAGAGCCAGCATACCACCGGCGCTAACATCGGTTCCGAAGTAGTCCGCGCAGAGGATGTTGTTCGTTACAGGCACCCAAGGCAGCGCCAGACCCAAGTTCAGGCCCAGAGAGAATCCTGCGATCACAGATGCACGGTTGGTGTTGGTCTGACGGCAAAGTTTCAGCGCAATGGGATAGACGATGAAGATCGTCACAAAGCTGGAAACACCGGCTGCTGCCAGGATGGTGGTAAACAGACACACGCCCAGAGAGATGTTCTTCGGCCCCACCCACTTCAGAATGACGCGGGCCAAAGTATCCGCACCGCCAGTGGCCTCCAGGAGTTTGCCAAACAGCGCACCCAGCGCAAACAGGATCAGCCAGGATTGTGCAAAGCCGACCAGTCCACCCATGTAGGTTTCTTTCAAACCGCTGTAAATGTCCATCTGATAGATGATCATCAGCACCACGGAAACCAAAATACCGCTGACCAGCGTAGGAACGTTTTTAAAACACAAAACGCCTATTGCCAGCACAGCAATACACATAATTAAAATGTCCATAAAACTTTCTCCTAAAAATACAAATTGATTTGATACATATTTGATCCAAACCGCAAAGCAACCAAGTGAGCAGTCAGCGCTTTTCGCATTTCCCCAAATGCTTTTTGAAAAGCGGCACCGCCTGAGAGTGTACTCGATCGCTTCTTTTTTTGCTTATTTAAGAGATGCTATGCAGTTGTTTCAACAAACTAAAAAACTGTGGTCATGATTCCTTTCATTGTTTGATACTTTCCAGATAGGGCCCCATTACTTCCTGCACCCTGGGTTTCATCTCAAAAGAGCCGTTGCTCAGGCACCAGTCGAAAGCGATTCCCTTCATCAGGGTTCCCAAAACTTCCGCGCAGTGATCTACCGTCATGCCCTCTTTGAGCAGGCCATCCTGCTTGGCCTCACTTAGGCATTCCCCCGGATAATTCCAGATGAACACCGGTTCCCGCTGATTCCATCGGCGAATATCCAGAGAATAGTTTCTGGTATGGTAAAAATCCGTACAGAAATCCAATCCGAGGTCTTCCATATAATCGGCCCAGTAACAATAAAATATCACGATCCGCTGATCGAACGGAAGTCCATCAACATGATCCAGGAATCGGTGTTCCTCCCGAAATCGCGCGAAATTATCATATGTGTAATAGGTAAGCAGCTCATCTTTCGTTTTGAAATGGTAGAAAAATGTTCCGTTTGAAACCTTTGCAACTTTACAGATATTACTAATCGTAAGGTATGCAAACCCTTTCTTTCGCATGATCTCAATGGCTGCCTCATAAATCCGCTGTTTCGTTTCCTGCGTTTGCAACTGTCTGGGGGCTGTTAACTCCATCCCGTCACCTTCTCTCCTCAATTACTAGTTGATGCTTTCTATACTACCACAATTATACAATCAACTTCAATACTCTTGAATCTCAGCATCCTCCCAATTCATTCAGTCAAGCCTGGTAAAAACAATTCGAACCCATTCAAATTAAGTTTTGAGGTGCGCCATAGAGTACACTCTATTACTTTTAGCATCTTTTTCAGCAAATGTAAAGAGAAAAAATTAACAAAGCTCGATATTTGACATTTTTTGTACAATCTTTCAAAAAAGCCACAGGAAGATTGTCATTTTTATGCGAATTCCGTGCTTGACATTTCGAATCGCTTGTTTTATATTTAACCATAGAGTGTACTCCATTCGCAATTAGATGCGACTCTCCCCATCGCATCTTCACAAAAGTAAACTGAGCGTAAATAAGGAAAGGAAGACAAAAATGGTATATCCTGAAAGATTTGCCGGAAAGGTTGCAGTCATTTCTGGCGGTACCTCCGGTATCGGACGCGAGATCGTCAACCAGTTTGTACGGGACGGCGGAAAAATCGTCGTCGGTGCCCGGCATGACACAAATTTTGAGGAGATCACCAAAGAATTGGGCGCCGAGAATGTATACTGCCAGATCTGTGACATTGCAAACCGTCCCCAGGTTGACGCGCTGATCCAGGCAGCTTACGACAAGTTCGGTGGTTTCGACATCATGTTCGGCAATGCCGGCATCAATCTGTTTAAGGACTTTTTGGAAATTACTGAAGAAGAGCATGACACCGTAATAAAAAACAACTATTACGGCGCATTCAATACCACCCAGGCTGCCGCGCGGGCGTTCGTTGCCCATGGAACCCCCGGTGTGATCATCAACACCGCCTCCATCAACTGCCGCGTAGCCTGCCCCAACTCCACCCCCTATGCTGCCAGCAAGGGTGCTGTTAAAATGATGAGCCAGGGCGCCGCTGTGGAGCTGGCCCAGTACGGAATCCGGGTCAACTGCATTGCTCCCGGTTCCACAGACACCCCCATGGTGAAGGATTCCGCCCGCGAGCGTTTCCCGACCTATACCGCCCCCAAACTGATCCTGCCCAGAATGGCCAGACCTTCCGAGCCGGCAAGTTTGGCTCTGTTCCTTGCATCTGACGATGCTTCTTATATCACCGGCGAGATCGTCTACTGTGTCGGCGGCTGGGGACTGAAATAATCCCACCGTTTTTTAACTCATTGACCAATAAATGGAGGACTTTCAAATGAAACTTACAAAACAGGAATGGAAAGCACTGAGCGACCGCATCATGCTGGATCTGCGTCCCACACAGCACCCCGTAGCCATGAAATTCATCAAATCTCCGGAAGAGTTTGATGCCATCCCCAACCTGGAATACTGCCAGAACAAGGCATCCACTTGCAAACTGATTGGCATGGCCGCCCATTTCCAAGGCACTTTTGCACTGACCCCGGATCATTTCTCCGGCTATTACTGCGCCATGAACAACGGCTGCATGGAGATCACCCAGGAGTGGCTGGACGGCGCCATCCTCTACAAAGCGCCTACGCCCTGGCACCATGATCAGGAAGATGCCAAAAAGCACATCGCTTCCAACCGGGAAATGCTGCCTGAGCAGCCCTACGCAGGTATCGTGTGCTCCACGCTGTGCAACTGCGATCTGGAAGAGGCCGACGTGATCTGCCTGCAGCTCCCCACCCAGGCAGCTTTCCACCTGCTGGCCGGCTATGTGGAAACCGATTGGCAAAAGCTGGAGTTCCCCTTCAGCGGCGAGTCCAACTGCTCTGATACCTGGATGCGTACCCTGAAAGAAGGTAAAATTGGTCTGTCTCTGGGTTGCCGTGGCGACCGTGCCACCGGCGCACTGGGTTACGGCGATGTGCGCGTAACCATGACCACCGAACAGCTGATGAAGGCGCTGGACGGCGTGGAGACCGTGGAAAAGAACGGTATTCTCTACCCCTACAACCCCACCTGTCTGTACAAATCCGCATTCTGAGGTTTTCTCTGCACTCTTGGTTTCTTTCATTTTTTGATTCATTGTTTCAACTGCCCCAAAAATGGGGCAGTTGATTTTATATTATTGGGGAGGCATCATGAAAAAAACTGTTCCCGGGATTTCTGGCATTCTGCTGGGCCTTATCTGCGCCATTTCTCCGATTCCCGGCCTGACACTGCAAGCCCGATTCGCTTTGGCGATCCTGTCATGGGCCATCGTCTGGTGGGTGGGAAAAGTCGTACCAGATTTTGTGACAGCCATGCTGATGGGTGTGCTGTTCTGCCTTGTTTCAAAAGTCCCTATGAGCACCGTCTGCTCCGCCTTCTCCGGTTCCACCTGGTGGCTGCTTTTCTCCGCCTTTGGTCTAAGTTTGGGCGTGGAGCGCTGCGGTGTCCTGCGGCGGCTAAGCGCCAGAATCATCAAACTGTTTCCCCAGAACTTCATAGGGCAATGTATCGGGTTAACGGTCATTGGCTTTTTCAGTGCGCCCTTTATCCCCAGTCTGAGCGCCAAATCCTCCATGCTGGCGCCGTTGGCCTTTCGCATCAGCAACGCCATGGGGTACCCCCACCGGAGCAAACAGGCCGCCGGACTTTTTCTGGCGATGCTTACGGGAATCCGAACGCCGGCACTGCTGTTCATCAGTGCCTCTCCCATTGGGTATGCCCTGCTTGCACAATATTCCCCTGCCTTGCAGGAACAATTCACGATGGGGCGATGGTTTTTATCTGCCCTTCCCTGGTTCCTTTTTGTAACCAGTGCCACCCTATTTGTCATCTATTTTAGATATCGTCCCCACCGGTCTCCCAACACCACATTTGTGGAAAGCAGTGCCGGTGATTCCCTTCCGCCTATGACACAACGGGAGAAAACCATGACTGTGATCATCTCCGCAGCACTGTTCCTGTGGGTCACGGAAAGTTTACACGGTCTCCCCGCACACCTGGTCGCAATGGCCGCACTGTGTGTAACCATCGGTACCGGGGTGCTGCCAGCAGAGGATTTCTTTCGCAATATGAACTGGGGTTCTGTTCTCTTTATTGGTTTCGCCCTTGGCATCGCCCCGGTCTTCAATGCGCTGGAGATCGATCAGTGGATCATCCAAGCATTCGTTCCCCTACTTTCTTCTAATCTAACCGCTGACCCTATCGTTTTTCTGCTGCTTACCGCCGCGTTGACCATCCTTTTGCGCTTTATCATCGTTTCGGAAATGGCGTTTATCAACATTATCCTGGTCGTTCTCCTTCCTCTATCTCTGGAGCTGGGAATCAACCCCTGGGTAGTTGGTTTCACCGTGTACGCAGTCATCAGTCCCTTTTTCTTCATTTACCAGAATCCCGTGTATATGGCGGCATTCCACTCAGTCAGAGGGGAGATGGCGACCCACAGACAAATCAGCGCGTTTTGTCCGGTTTATTTGCTGATCTGCACATTGGGAATCCTGTTTTCCATTCCGTTTTGGATGTTGGCTGGAATTTTTCTGATCTGAAATTCTCATTCCCATCCAAAGAGATGGCTGAGGATTCATTTGTTTCCATTTTTTTGCACCGCTGAACCATCTCATTTTTGAAGAACGATGTAGACTTTTTGACAAATAGATGGTAGAATATATTTGATTTTATCGAAACATTTTCGCTGAAGGGAGAGATAAAACCATGGAAAATGTGGATCATTACGAACATTCCTTTGATCATTGCAGTCTGAATTTTGCTTGTTCCTCCATCAGTGGGAAATGGAAACCCTATATCATCTGGTACCTTCACGATGCGCCGAACGGCACCTGCCGCTACGGCGAATTGAAACGAAGAGTCCCCTATAAAATTTCCCATAAGGTCTTTTCCCAACAGCTGCAGGAACTGGAGCGGGACAACATCATTTCCAAACAGGAGTTCGATGAAAAGCCCCTTCGCGTGGAGTACAGTCTGACGGAAATGGGAAAATTACTGGTACCCGTGATTTTCTATCTGCGCGACTGGGGCTGCATGGCCTCCTCCAGTTTTACGCAGGAAGATTTGCTCTCCCGATCCCGTGGGACGGTAGAGAACGACACAATCTCGTACGCATATCAGTCGGAATCCTTGGGAAAATCTGTGCATATTCAGCTGAAATATTAAAAAAACTCTCCTTTTCAGGAGAGTTTTTTCAATTCCGCATTTCAACTGCCGATCAGGGCGCTCGGCAGCCAGTTCACAATGTCCGGGAAGATGACACACAGCAGGAAAACAAGCAGCTGCAACGCCATGAATGGCCATACACCCCGTATCGTTTCCCTGGTGTCGATATAGTCTTTCGCAACGCCCTGGAAATAGAAGATACTGGAGGCCATGGGCGGAGAGAGAAATGCAGTCTGCATAATCACCGCCATCATCACCAGAAAATAGCAGGGATCAAAGCCGACCGCACTGGCAATGGGAACAAAAATGGGAATGGCGATCATACACACAGCGATCCAGTCCATCAGGAACCCCAGGATAAACACCGTTGCCATCATAATGGCAAACAGACCCCACTTGCCCACCGGCAGGTTCACAAACAGCGATGTCACAGCAGAACTGCAGCCAAGGCGCATGAATACCGTCACAAACAGGTTGCCGAATGCGGAAACCGCATAGACCATACTGGTCAGCTTGATGGTTTCAATCAAAGTATTTTTAATCACCTGCGGTGTGATAGAATGGGTAAATAGTGCGATCAGGAAGGACGCCGCTACACCCAAAGCAGCCGCCTCCGTTGCCGGACACCACCCCAACCAGATGGCTCCCAACACTGAGAAGATCACCAATGCCACCGGCAGCACATTCACCAGGCAGCCAATCCAAATATCTTTTTTGGAATGCTGTGCCAGCATTTCTTCCGGCAGAGCAGGTGCGTAATCCTTTTTCAGAATCGACACCGCTTTGATATAAATAATGTAGGTCACACCCAGCAAAATCCCCGGTGTCATTGCACCGTAAAACAGCTTTCCCACAGAGACATTTGCCGCTGACCCCATAAATACCAACATGATACTGGGCGGAATCAGGATACCCAATGTGCCGCCGGAAATGATCACACCGGCTGTAAGAGATTTATTATATTTTGCATCGAGCATGGGTTTTGTGAACAGCAACCCCATAGACACCACGGACGCTCCCACAATGCCGGTCGTAGCCGCAAACAAAATGGCAATCAGCGTGGCTGCCACAGCCATGCCGCCCCTTTGTCTGCCCAGTGCCAGGGACAAATTCTCAAACAATCGGCCTGCCACACCGGATTGGTTCAGCAGCTGCCCCATCAGCACAAACAGCGGAACCGCCAGCAGTCCGTAATCTTTACAATACTTGAAAATGCTGAAATAAATCGTTTGAAAGACATCTGTTCCCCAGAAACAGAGACCAGAGAGCAGTGCCACACCTCCAAGCGCCGCAAACAGGTAATAGCCGGAAAAGATCAGTACCAGCAGCAAAACGCCCATAATGGCCGCAATGGTCAATCCACTGAAACTCATACCTTTTCCCCCTTTCGCATTGCCCTCAGTTTTTCTATAATACGCACCATTTCAGCAGTGCCCTGCAGAGACAGTAAAATCAATCCGTAAGCCATGGCGATCTTCGTCGGCCAGATCGGTGCATTCCAGGACCCGCTGCTGATCGTCTCCCGTATCATCACCGAGTTTATCGCTTGAATCACGCAGTGGTAGGACCCGCCGATCGTCAACGGAAGAAACAAAACCACATACAATACCAAATCCAATATGCATTTGGTTTTCTCCTGCAGCTTGGTGTAAAAGATGTCGATGCGTACCATTGCCCCTTCTTTCATGGCATAGGCAAATCCCAAAACGGCGGCAATGCCGCCGATGATAAAGCAAGTCCCGTAAGCCCATGTGGTCGGCGCATTAAATACATTTCTGGACACGATCTCGATCAGAAACACGATTACCAGCGGGATCAGCAGATACGCCGCAAATATGCCCGTAGCATCTGTCAATTTCCCAACGCCGGAAACGTATCGCTCCGCAAGGGAGTGCTTTTCTCCCACAGTCGATTTGTTTTTCATTCCTTTAACCTCCATACCCTGCTCCTTTTGGGGAGCAGGGTACTTTTTTCAGTCCGTCAATCGGCAGATGCGGCCTCGCTCCAATCGCTGACGGATTCGATATATGCCATCTGAGACCGATAGATTTTTGCGAACAGCGGATTGCTTTCCGCTTTTTTCTCGTAGTACTCGTGGGCAATCGTCTCTATTTTTTCAATATCCTCGTCCGGAAGGCGATAAATAGTGAGTTTCCCCTGCTCTTCCAGTTCCCGGAACTGATTCCACGCCTGTCCGTTGGCCACACGGTCATCTGCCCAGTTCTTTGTCATCATTGCCGTACATGCCAGTTTGATTACATTTTGAAGCTGCTCATCCATTCCTTCCCAAACATTGCGGTTGATCAGGAACAGGTAGACCGCACAGGACTGGTGGACACCGGGAACGGTGAGGTACGGAGCCACTTCCTGGAATCCCGCCGACCAGTTGGCATAGGGACTGGAATATTCGCAGGCATCGATTGTCCCCCGAGACAGGGCCTCATAGCAGTCGCCGCCGTCCATTGTCACCACAGATGCCCCCAGTTCCGTCTGGATCTTTGCCCAGTCGGAAAGTCCCCGCACTTTCAGTCCGCGGATGTCGTCAATCGACTGAATCGGCTTTGTGGAATGATACAGGATCTCCGAATCAACGACGCCGCAGGGAAAAGCCACCACATTGGGATTGATTTCCATCATCACTTCATCCAGCACAGCCTGTCCTTCGCCGGCAGTATACCAGCCGAGGTATTCATCAAAGGTCATACCCACAGGCAAGGTGCTCAAAATTCCCAAACTATCATCAGAGAAGTTCGTTGCAGCAGTCTGCGCACAATCCAATGTCCCATTGCCCACAGCCTCCAGCATATCCGCCGTGGAAACAATAGAGTTGGTGGCTAGGCAGTCCATGGACACACGACCGCCGGAACAGGAAACGATTGCCTCAGACAAATCACTGGCGTACTGATACGGTCCGCCACCAGATCCCCATGCACACTGATATGCCAATCGGTAAGTTTTCCCCGTGTTTTCGCCCGTCTGGGCATCTGTAGACGCGCAGCCACTCAGCAGGCCCGCGGACATAACCATTGCCATTGCAAAGGCAATACATTTTTTCGTTTTACCGGTTTTACTGTTTTTCATATCGGTTCCTTCTTCTCCTTTTCAGATTTTTGGAATCCATTTTCTCTCCCACTCAGCGGAGTGTTTCCCGGAGAATTTTGTATCACTGTCCCTTATTTTATAAGATAGTTTATTCTTTGACAATTACGCACTTTTTTGTCAGTACTTACAATTTGGTTCAATCTCACTTTAAAGTGCGTTCTTGCAAAAGCTTGTTAAATCACAGATAATGGACTCGTTCAAAAATTCTTTAACAAGCTTTCTCAGAAAAAAGTAGGTTTTTCTGCTTGAAAACTGACGCAAAGCTTTCAAATTCTGTAAATGCAGGAGGCTCTCATGAAACTTACGAAAGTATTTGAACCCGGCAAGATCGGCAACCTGGAAATCAAAAACCGCCTTGTTGTCAGCGCCATGTCTTCCCATCTTGGAAATGATGACGGCACCCCCAACGAGGCTGTCAATGCCTATTTGGTCGCAAAGGTCAAGGGCGGCTGGGGCCTGATCTTCACTGAGGACCTGGGCGTCACCCAGGATGCAGGCAGCGACCCCGTAGTCGGTTCCCTGTGGAACGACAGCCAGATCCCCGCTTGGACAGAAACCGTCAGACAGGTTCACGAAGCCGGCGGTCTTATGGGCGCCCAGATTTACCACGCCGGTCGTGAGAGAAAATTGGCCGCCTACGACACTTACCCTGTAGCCCCCTCCGCCCTGAAAGAGCCCACAATGGGATATATCCCCCGCGAATTGACAGTGGATGAGATCCACGATCTGGTCAAGGCCTTCGGCGAGGCCGCAGGCAGAGCAAAAAAATGCGGATTCGACTGCGTGGAGATTCACGGTGCCCATGGTTATCTGATCAACCAGTTCATGTCCACCTTCTCCAACAAACGCACCGATGAGTACGGCGGCACTCTGATCAACCGGATGCGTTTCGCACTGGAAATCGTAGCTGCCTGCCGGGAGGCTGTCGGCCCTGATTACCCAATCCTCTTCCGGTTCAATTCCAGTGACTATGTGGACGGCGGCATCGAACTGGCCGAGGCAACGGTCATGGCAAAAATGCTGGAGGAGGCCGGTGTTGACGCTATTCACTGCAGCCAGGGCATGTTCGTTTCCAAGCAGACCATCATCGCTCCCGGTTTCGTTCCTGTAATGAGTTTCGCTGAGAATGCAGCAGCGATCAAAGCCGCTGTCAATATTCCTGTACTTGCCGTTGGCCGTTACAATGACATCTACATGTCCGAAACAATGCTGCGAGACGGCAAAGCCGACTTCATTGTCATGGCTCGCGCCTCCCTTGCCGACCCGGAACTGCCTAACAAGGCAAAAGCCGGAAAAGTTGAGGAAATCATCCACTGCATTGGCTGCAATCAGGGCTGCACCGGCGAGGCCGCTATCAGTGGCAAAGTGAACTGCCTGGCCAATCCCCATACCGCAAAAGAAACGGTCTATGACCTGTCCATTGTTGCCAACCCTAAAAAAGTCCTGGTGGCAGGTGCCGGCGTGTCCGGTCTATCCGCAGCCATCGGTGCAGCAGAACGCGGCCATAAAGTTTCTGTATATGAGGCCAGCGGTGAAATCGGCGGCCAGTGGCTGGCAGCTATGACACCTCCGGGAAAGAGCGAATATGCCGCACTGATTGTCAACTACAGACAGCAGATGAAGAAATACGGCGTGGAGCTCCACATGAACACCCCCCTGACCAAAGAGATTGTCCAGGAAGAGAAACCCGACGCTGTGATTCTGGCCACCGGCAGCACCCCCATGTTCCTGCCGATTCCCGGTCTGGACAATCGTGAATTCGTAAAGACCGCTGTAGAAGTTCTCCGCGGTCAGACCTCCTACGGGAAAAATGTAGTCGTGGTCGGCGGCGGCATGACCGGTGCTGAAACCGCAGTTTTCCTGGGTCTGCAGGGATGCAATGTAACCATGATCGAAATGGCTCCCGATATTATCACCGACGCCGTGGCCCAGCCCCGCATTTGCCTGCTGGAGCACCTTAAAAAATACCAGGTCAAAGTGTTCACGAATACCAAGCTGACTAAGGTCGGCGAAAACGCAGTCTACGCCGAAGAACACGGAGAACCTGTGGAATTCAAGCATATTGACACCGTAGTCAATGCCATGGGTGTGCGCAGCTACAATCCTCTGGAGGCAGAACTGGCCGACTGCGGCTGCAAAGTCGTCGTTGTTGGCGATGCGCACAACACCAAAAACGGATATAAGAATATCCGTGAAGGTTTCGATGCCGGCAACGCCATCTAAATTCCTTTCCATTGCTATCACTCCTTCTCTCCACGAGAAAAATACTCTCCTTCTATTCCCCTAAACGGGGGAAAGCCCCTGCAGAGTTCTGCAGGGGCTTTCCACATGAACAATTCCCCCGATATGTCCGGTGTTTTCCGGACATATCGGGGGAATTGCTTGATACTATGTAATTACATATAGCAGCCGCAATCGCAGTCGATGGCCTGCCCTGTGATGGTGCGGGACTCATCCGATGCCAGGAACAGCAAAATGTTCGCCACATCGATGTCCTTGCAGATTCCGACAGCCAGGTCCGAGTGCTTATTGATGATATCATAAAACTCCCCGGCTGCACGGGTGCGTTCTTCTTTCAAACTGGTTTTGGTCATAGGCGTCCAGACCGTGCCGGGGCAAACGCAGTTGGCGCGGATTCCCCGTCCCACAAACCGCAGCGCAATGTGTTTGGTCATGGCAATGATGCCGCCTTTGGTGGCCGCATAGACCGCACCGCCGCAACCTCGCTTTGCGGAAATAGAGGCAACGGAAATAATATTTCCACTGGACTGCTCCACCATGTATTTGCAGGCCTCCCGCGTGATGGACATGGTACCCTTCACATTGATGCCACTGACAAAATCGTAGTCCGTATCGGTAAACTCTTCGATGGGTTTCAGTCCCTTTTCCAACACACCGGCACAGTTCACCAGCGTATCGATTTTCCCAAAGGTATCGACTGTAATTTTCATCAGTTTCGCATTGTCTTCTGCATTGGTAATGTCGCCCTTCACGAAAATGGCTTTTCCGCCCTCTTCGGCGATCTGCGCCAGCAGCCGATCTTTATTCCCGTCACTGATATCCGTCAAAACCACACACGCGCCTTCCCGCGCAAAGACCTCTCCGGTTTTCATTCCGATGCCGGAATTGCCGCCGGTCACAATACACACTTTCCCGTCCAGTCTGCCCATTGGAGCGCCTCCCAATTCATATAGTATGATGATATTACATTGGCACTGTCAAGATCACGATGACAGTGCCAATATTGCGTACAGGTGTTCGTTTGCGAAAAGATTCCTTTTACTTGGAATTGAAGATTTTAAAGATGCTGTCAAAAGGATCTTCCCCATCCTGCATCGGAGCAACAGGCTCTGCCTCTTTCTGCGCCGCAGAGGCCGCAGTAAACAGGCCGGATGCCTTCTCCACAGGTTTTGCATCGGAAGACACTGCCGGTCTGCCGCTTTCAGCAGGATCTTCAAACCCGGTGGCAATCACTGTCACGCGGATCTCATCCTCCAGCGTATTGTCGAAAGTCGCACCAAAGATGATGTTTGCATCAGGATGCGCAGCTTCCTGCACCAGGTTGGCTGCGGCCTCCACATCCTCCAGGCCCATATCTTCGGAACCGGTAATGTTGATCAGCACACCCCGTGCGCCGTTGATGGAGGTCTCCATCAGCGGGCTGGAAACAGCCATTCTTGCCGCGTCTTCCGCTTTGCCCTTGCCCACGGCGTGGCCAACGCCCATGTGTGCAAAGCCGGCGCCCTGCATGATGCAGGTCACGTCTGCAAAGTCCAGATTGATGAATCCGGTATTTTTGATCAGGTCGGAGATGCTGGTCACAGCCTGACGCAGCACATCGTCTGCAATCTCAAATGCGTTTGCCAGGGTCACTTTCTGATCGGTGGCATATTTCAGCCGGTCGTTGGGGATGATCAGCAGAGAGTCCACCTTTCCCAACAGCTCGTTGATGCCTTCCAGTGCCTGATCCATGCGGCGCTTGCCCTCAAACTTGAAGGGCTTGGTCACCACGCCCACGGTGAGTTTACCGGCCTCGTGTGCCACTTCTGCCACCACAGGCGCTGCACCGGTACCGGTGCCGCCGCCCATACCGGCGGTAATAAACACCATATCGGCGTCTTCCAGTGCTTTGGCGATCTCGTTCCGGCTCTCCTCGGCACTCTTTCTGCCGATCTCTGGATTGGAACCGGCGCCCTGGCCGTGCGTCAGTTTCTCACCGATCTGGATGGTCTCATCTGCGCTGGACACTGCCAGTGCCTGCTTGTCCGTGTTCACGGAAATGAACTCCACGCCCTGAGAGCCGGACTTCACCATGCGGTTGACCACATTATTACCTGCGCCGCCCACGCCGACGACTTTCAAAACGACTACGTTTTCGGAAATATTATCTGCTGCAATAGCCATAGAGATGCCTCCCTGTGTGATTGAATTTCTATATGTGCTTGGGTATTGGAATACCCCTCAACGCCTGTTCTTAATATTGCCAAAATGAATGCATATTAACATTAAAGTATTTTATTCTATTTTTTCAGTTAGGTCAATGTTTTTCGGTAAATATTTGAAAGTTTTCAGAGTTTCTTCACAATTTATAATACAACTGTGGGAAAATCTGCTCCCATTGGACTCAAGACTGCATGAAATGGGCTTTCTTATCAATGGAAAGGTCGATGGTTCCGGTATCGCCGGGAGCCAGCTGCCCCACCGCGTTTAGCAGAATTCCAAATTTCTGCTGGGTATCGCTCTTGGAACCCAGTTTGACCTGAAATCTTCCGTCAAAGGCAAAGGTGGGGTTGGCGACCGAGGTAATGTCCAGATCAGTCACTCTCTCTTCCAGTTCCCGTACATCAATCTCCGTCAGAATCTCCGACAGATAGGAAACTTTTCCGGCATCTTCCACCCCCAGTTCCATTACATCGCCCACGGAAGGCTCGATGGGTTCCACGCCGGACACCAGCAGAAACGCACCGCTCTCCTCCTGACTGACCGTACCCATCAGCTTACAGCTGCGATCAATGAGCCACAGGCCGTTTCCGGACTGGACACAGGCAATGGCGCTGCTTTCAGTGACGGTAATGATGATCTTATCCGGCAATTTGCGTTCCACTGTGGCATCCTGCAAATAGGGCAGACGATTGGTGATGCGGCTGCCGAAAGCGATCTGATTGATAAAAAACAGGTTGTCGCCCACATCGATGCCGGAAGCTTCTACCACTTCCTCTGTCGTGTAAGTCTGATTGCCCACCACTTCAATCTCATTGACCCGGAAGAAGATGCTCATTGCCAGGATCACGGAAAGGCAGATCAGCACAAATGCCACCGGCGCAAACAGGGCGCTGTGTCCCCGTCCGGCGCTATGCCCTCCGCGCCGGGACGCATTGGTGTGTCTGCCTTGTTTTTTCTCATGTGCCATAAAACGTGCTTCCTTTCGGATTCAGTCTGTATACCAGATGTCCGCGCCCAGGCGGCGAAGAACATCGTCAAAGTTTTCGTATCCCCGGGTGATATGCTCCCGGTCGATCAGTTCCGTTTCCCCACAGGCCATCAGCCCGGCCACGATCAATGCCGCGCCGCCCCGCAGGTCTGTGGATTGAACCGCTGCTCCGGTCAGCACCGGCACTCCGGTGACCCATGCTCTGCGGTCATCCACTCGAATGTTGGCCCCCAGTTTCATCAGTTCCCGGGTATGCCGCAGTCGGCCGGAGAAAATCGTTTCCCGGAACAGTGCCGTTCCCTGCGCTTTCAAGCAGGCGGCCAGCAGCACCGGTTGGGCATCCGTAGGAAATCCCGGATAGGGTTGGGTTTCGATCTCTCCCGGAGAAACCAGATGCCCACTGGACGTCAGCCGAATGGCATCTGTCCCGGTGTGTACGGCGCACCCCATATCAAACAGCGCATCCGTCACCGTTTCCAGATGTTCCGGAACCACGCCCCGAATCGTCACATCCCCGCCGCACCCTGCTGCAGCGCACAGCACGGTGGCGCCCACGATCCGATCCGGCATGACCCGGTATTGCACCCGATCCGGCGGCGGCGTTCGCCGACACAGCCGGATACAGTCCGTTCCCGCGCCGGACACCTCCATGCCCAACTGCCGCAGAAATGCCTGTAGTTCCACAATTTCCGGCTCCCGGGCTGCCCCCATCAAAACCGTTTCTCCCTCTGCGCCGCAAGCTGCCAACATGGCATTTTCCGTAGCGCCCACACTGGGCGTGGGGAAGGAAATCACCGCCCCCCGCAGCGCCGGGGCATTACAACAAATGCAATCGTCCGTCACACATACCTGCGCGCCCAGACATTCCAAAGCCTTCAGATGCAAATCCACCGGACGGGGCCCCAACATACATCCACCGGGCATGGAAACCGCTCCCTGTCCGAATCGTGCCAGCATTGCCCCCAGGAACAGTACCGACGAGCGCATCTGCATCATCTGTTCCGGCGGCACCGGCTGAAAGCAGGCCTGTCGGGCATCCACTGTGACGCAGTCGTCCTCCCACTGCACCCGGCAGCCCAGACAGCGCAGGATTTCCAGGGTGTGCTCCACATCCCGCAGCCGCGGAACATTGGAGAATTCCGTCACGCTCCCCGCCGTCAATGCGGCGGACAGCAGCGGCAGCACCGCATTTTTAGAGCCTTGTATGTATGTCGTTCCGACCAGTTCATTTCCCCCGCGTATTTTCCAGAGTCCCATAATCATTCCCCCACATACCAGAATCATGCCATAGTATGCTGAAAAAATGAAAAATGTCTCTGTCCCTCACGCGGGAATCGTCATTCAGGATTTGGCTGCCAGGCCCAACACCACATCTGTGATGCGTTCCGTAGCGTCCGGCACGCCGTAACTACGCATGGCGCACTCCATCAAATCCAGTCGTTTCTGGTCATGGATCAGCCCCAGAACCGTCTGGCTCATGGTTTCGGAAGTCAGCCCCGGCTCCGGCAAAACGATGGCGCCGCCGGCCCGTTCCAACACCCGGGCATTGCGTTCCTGATGATTGTTGGTCACATTGGGACTGGGCACCAGCACCGCAGGCTTGCCCATCATCGCCAATTCCGACAATGTGGATGCCCCCGCCCGGCACAGCACCAGGTCTGCCGCAGCCATCACCCGGGACATATCGTAAATATACGGCCGCACATCGAACCCTGCCTGCCTATATCCGCCGGGGCACTCTGCTTTCAGCCGGGTCACCATCTCCTCATACCGGTCCGTACCGGCGGAGTGAATCAGGCAAAAATCGTTGGTGGTGTGAGTCTCAGTGATAAAATCTGCCATAATCTCATTCATCCGGGCAGCCCCCAAAGATCCCCAGACCGAGACAATCAGCGGCTTGTCCTGGGGAACCCCCAGTTCTGCCTTGGCGGCAGCCTTGGAATAGGTGCGGAAATCTCCCCGGACAGGGGTGCCGGTCACCGTGACTTTTTCGGGATTTTTATAGCACTCCCGGCTCTCCTCAAATCCCACCATCATTCCGCTGACTCGACCGGCCAGCATTTTGGTGGTCAGCCCAGGCACGGCGTTGGACTCATGCAGCACGGTGGGAATCCCCAGTTTCTGGGCCGCACGCAGCACGGGGTAACACACATATCCCCCGGTGCCCACCACCACATCCGGCTCGAATTCCCGGATGATCCGCTTGGATTCTCCCAGAGAGACCACCACATTTTTGGCAGTGATCAGGTTGTGCCGGATGCCTTCCAGATTCAGTTTTCTCTGCAGATTGGTGATTTCCACCAGTCGGATCTCATATCCGGCCCGGGGCACCAAATCTTCTTCCATGCGGCCTTTAGCGCCTACGAACAAGATGCCGCATTCCGGCATCAGTTCACGCAGCCGGCCGGCCACAGCGATCGCCGGGTTGATATGTCCTGCGGTACCGCCGCATGCAAACAAAAAATTCATTGTATCATCTGCTTTCTTGATTCACAAAATGGTTGCTGTGTTCTCTTTATTGGACGCGCTCCGTTTTAGAAAGTTTCTTTTTTCGTCGTTCCGACGGCGTGGACGGCACATCCCGGGAAATACTGAGCAGAATTCCCATTTCCGCCAGTTCGATCCACAGTGCCGAACCGCCGTAACTAAAAAACGGCAGAGAAATACCCGTACAGGGAATGGTATTGGTCACCACGGAAACATTCAAAATCACCTGCATGGCTAACAGCGTGGAGATTCCCGTTGCCACCAGAAAACTATAGCGGTCCCGGCAATGCATGGCAATCCAATATCCCCGGGTAATCAGCAGGGCAAACAAAATCAGGATCATAACCGCGCCTACGAACCCCAGCTCCTCGCACACCACAGCAAAGATAAAGTCATTATGTTCTTCCGGCAGGTACAGATATTTCTGCCGGCTCTGTCCCAGACCCAGGCCAAACATTCCTCCGGAACCGATGGCATACAACGACTGCACGATCTGGTATCCGTCCCCCTGCATATTGGAAAATGGGTCCAGCCAGGTCATAATGCGGGTGGACATATATGGGAACATGACGATGACCACAAAAAACAGGATGCCCACCACCGCGCCGCCGGCCACAAACCAGAACAGCCGGGTGCCGCCCACAAACATCATCACAGCGCCGATGGCAAAAATGATGATGGTGGCCGACATATGGGGCTCCAAAATCAGCAGCACACCCAAAATCAGCAGCACGATTGCAAAGGGGACAATTCCATAGCGAAAAGTGCCCATCTGATTGCGGTACTTACAGATCATATCCGCAAATACCAGGATCACTGCAATTTTGGCAAATTCCGAAGGCTGAATGGTCTGTCCGCCGGGCAGAGGAATCCACCGGCGCACACCGCCGCCCGTGCCCACGCCGATAACCAGCACCAGCATCAGCAGGACGATTGTTCCCAGCATCAGCAGGTAACTGAACCGTCGGTACAGACTGATAGGAAACCGGGAGGCCAGGAACATAATAATTACCCCCGTCACAGCAAACAGCAGCTGACGGTTGAAAAAGTAGGTAGCGTTTCCATCCTCCGTGTAAAACGCACGGACATAGCTGGCCGACAGCACCATGATCACGCCGATGGTCAGCAGCAAAATGGTCAGCGCCGCAAAAGGCAGGTCGATCCCGCCCCGGCTGATAGACGCATCGGTGGAGTAATCCGCCAATTTGCTGTCAGAGTATTTCACAGGGCTGCCTCCTTTCAAAAACAGGAAAAATCAGAATTGAAACCGGTTCATGATCCCCAGGAAAGAGATCACTGCAAACAGTGCGGAAATCCCGCCGAACAGTACAAACAGCTGTTTTTCCGTCCACTTGTGACCCAGCCATCCGCCCATCTCCAGATGATGATGGAACGGCGCCATTTTGAACACCCGTTTGCCGCCGGAAAGTTTGAAGTATCCCACCTGGATGATGTCGGACAGGGTCTCAATGATGTAAATGATTCCCAGTGTCACCAGAATCAGGGGCATATCATACGCAAAGGCCAACGCTGCCACAGCGCCCCCCAGAAACAGGGAACCGGTATCGCCCATAAAGACTTTAGCGGGATTGAAATTGTAAATCAGAAATCCCAGCAGACCGCCGACCAGACCGGAGGCAAATACGCCCATGCCTTCATAGGCCGGACCCCAGTAGTAAGTGACTGCCACGAAAAAGGCCATGACCGGAATGGTGGTACCGGTAGCCAGACCATCCACGCCGTCCGTCAGATTCACCGCATTGACGGTGCCGACGATAATAAATGCCGCCAGCACAAAGTACACCGGTTCCGGGATGGGAACGGTCACATTGACAAAAGGAATATACAGATTGGGGGTGATATATCCCAAATTCCGCATCAGCAGAATAAATACCACTGCCGCAACCAACTGGAGCAGGAATTTCTTTTTGGCTGTCAGTCCCAGATTCTGCTTATGTTTCAGTTTCTCATAGTCATCCAGAAATCCGATGGCACCAAATACCAGCGCCAACAGCAGGCAGAGGATATGTCCGTACTCCCCTTTGGAAAAAGCCGACCATCCGGCGCTGAAACAGGCCGCTGTCACACCAATGATAAACATGATGCCGCCCATGGTAGGCGTTCCGCTTTTGGACATGTGCCAACTGGGACCGATCTCCTTGATCATCTGTCCCGCCTTGACTCTACGCAGCCAGGGCACCAGAAATGCCCCCACCAGAGAGGACACCAAAAAGCCCACTACACACGCCATAATCAGTTTCATACTCATTTTCTCTCACGCCTTCTTTTCAATATCTCTGCCACGATCTCCCGCTCATCCATGTGAATTTTGGTTTTGCCGATGATCTGGTAATCTTCGTGTCCCTTGCCCGCCAGCACGATCACATCGCCGGGCTGATGGTGCTCGATGGCCCAGGCAATGGCCTCCGGCCGATTGACAATCACCTGTCGGGGCGTACTCGTATGCTCCATCCCCGCCAAGATCTCCTGAATAATGGCCTCCGGCTCCTCCGTCCGGGGGTTATCACTGGTGACGACCACGAAGTCTGCACACTCCGCTGCGATGCGCCCCATCAAAGGACGTTTCGTACGATCCCGGTCGCCGCCGCATCCAAACAGCGCCACCAGTCGCCCATTGGTCACAGCGCGCATGGAAGTCAGCACATTTTCCAATGCGTCCGGTGTGTGGGCATAATCGATCAAAATGGTGTAATCCCCATCTGTGGGCACCACTTCCACCCGTCCCTTCACCCCGGTGGCCGTTGCCATTGCCGCTGCCGCCTCCGTCAGGGAAATTCCCAACTGGAGCATACAGGCCAGTACGCCCAACGCATTGTACACGGAAAACGTCCCCGGAATCGCCAGAGAAACCGGAACCTGCTCCCCGCCGTAAACCGCCGTAAAGTGGACGCCTGCTGCGGAATACCGGATGTCCCGGGCTGTCAGGTCCGCACCGCCATCTTTCACACCGTAAGTCAGTACCGGGCAGGCAGCCTGCGCCAACATCTCATCAGCCCATGGATCGTCCCGATTCACCACGCCTTTTGCACACATGGTAAAGAGCTTTGCCTTGGCTGCCGCATAATTTTCCATGGTTTTATGATAGTCCAGATGGTCCTGAGTCAAGTTGGTAAACATTCCCACATGGTAATGCACCGAGTCCACCCGATCCAAATCCAGTGCATGGGAAGAAACTTCCATCACCACATGGGTGCAGCCTGCCTGCGCCATCTGTGCCAGCAGCGCCTGCAGGTCCCGGGACTCCGGCGTAGTCCGCTCACTGTGAAGCAGTTCACTGCCGATCATGTTTCCATTGGTACCGATCAGACCCACTTTGGCGCCCAGAACTTCCTCCAGAAGGTGTTTGACCAGATAGGTCGTAGTGGTCTTTCCATTGGTTCCCGTGACACCGATCACGGTCATTTTGGAAGACGGATCTCCAAAAAAGCGACAGGCACTCCGCGCAAGGGCCTTTCGGCTGTTTTTTACCAGAATATAGGGCACCGGAACCGCCGGCTCTTCCTCGCACACCACTGCAGCTGCGCCCTGCGCCACTGCCTGGGGAATATATCGATGGCCGTCCGTTTCAAACCCCCGCACCGCCACAAACAGGCTCCCGGGCGTCACCGCACGGGAATCGTTCACCACATCCGTGATCTCCGTTTCCCCGTCGGCCGCCACTGAGATAGGGTCGATATTGTTTAGAATTTCGGATAATTTCATAATCCGCTCTTCTCCTTCTGTGTTCAAAATTAAGTTTAGAACCGTCCCATGATGGACTGGTCGCCACTGACCAGCGTGACCTCCACAATGGTACCGTGATCCGCCAGCTCTCCCTCCGGGATACTCTGGGTAGAGACCATCTGGAGCTTGGGAGCGGTCACCGAACTGTCCGTCTGCACATACAGCCCATAATAGGACAGGATCAGGGAGGCATCGGCATAAGAGTATCCCACCACACTGGGAACTTTTTCCTGCTCGGTGGAAGGCTCCGCCCCGGCATACAGAATGACCTGAGAGCCGCTGGCGATCACAGAATAGGCCGCCGGGAGCTGATTGGTGATGGTGTCCCCATCTCCGATCATGCGGTAAGTCAGCCCCGCATCCGTGATGGCTTTCTGTGCCTCTGCCAATGTCATACCGGTAACAGCCGGCATGGTCTTATCCATATTCTGTTCTTCTTCCTCCGTATAGTTGGGTTCCACGCCCATGTAGGGCAGAATATCTGCCATCATGTTCCCCACCACAGGAGCCGCCATGTTACCGCCGCTGATGTAAATCCCGCTTTCATTACTGGGCGTATCCAGCAAAATCAAAATGGCGATCTTAGGGTCATCAGCCGGTGCAAAGCCCAGGAAGGAAACGATATATTCCTTATATCCCAACGCCGCATTCTGGGCCACTTTTTCGGAAGTGCCCGTCTTGCCGCCGATTTCATACCCTGCCACATAAGCGTTTTTACCGGTACCATCCACACTGTCACCTACCACCCGCTCCAGGATTTTCCGCACCTGGGCGCTGGTATCCTCGCTGATGACCTGTCGGACGACCGTCGGCTGATTGGCGCTGACCACATCCCCATCCGGTTCAATGACTTCCTTCACCAGATAGGGTTTCATCAGATATCCGCCGTTAACACAGGCGCTAACGGCTGTAATCATCTGAATCGGCGTGATTGTAAAGGTCTGGCCAAACGATGCCGCAGCCAGCTGAGAGAGGTTATTGGACTGGTAGAACACATCCTGACTCCACCAGATGCTTCCACTCTCACCGGCAATATCGATGCCCGTTGTTGCACTGGGAATGGCACTGGTATCGTTGGGCAGATTCAGAAGGCCGAACGCCTCGGCATATTTATAGAAATTCTGTGCCCCGACCCGCAAACCCAGATTGACGAACGCCACATTGCAGGAATGCTGCACCGCCTGGAGCAGCGTCTGCGCGCCGTGTCCCTGGGTCTTCCAGCATTTTCGCGGTTCATCGTCGCCGGTGACCTGGATGCTGCCGCCACAGTAGAAACTATCATTCATGCTGGCCACGCCTTCTTCCAACGCCATGGACAGCGTCAGAATCTTAAACACTGAGCCCGGCTCATAGGTATCGGAAATGGCCTTATTCCGCCACTGTTTCTGCTGCGCCTGCGCACGCAGAGCGTTTTTTTCTTCCTCACTGACCGCATGGTCGATCTCTTCCTGGGTCTGTGCATTAACTGCCTGATAGTTGTTCAGGTCAAAATTGTCCAGGGACACCATCCCCAGAATCTCCCCGGTGGACGGGTCCATGGCAATGGCGGCAGCGCCCTTCTGAATATCGTAATCTTCTATCGCCTGCTGGAGATGCTTTTCCAGATAGTACTGGATGGTGGCGTCAATGGTCAGGACGATGTTTTCCCCGTCCTGCGCGTCGTAATAATCCTCAAAATTCGTATACAGCAGCTGCGTCCCCGCACTGGTGGTGGCCCGAATAACCCGACCGTCGGCGCCGGAGAGCACATCGTCGTAATATGCCTCGATACCGCTCAGGCCGTAGTTATCCGTACCCACAAATCCCACCACATGGCATGCCAAGCTGCCGTAGGGATAATACCGTTTCGTATCAGATTCAATCTTCACGCCGATCAGCTCGTTTTCCGATTTGAACTGCCGCACCTGTTCGGTCAGATCATCCTCCACTTTCCGGGCGACCGTTTTGTACCAGGACTTCGTGTCCTGGGTCATTTCCAGAATTTTTCCATAATCCACTCCCAGGATTTCAGACAGTCCCTGGGCGATCAGGACAGGATCTTCATTGTTCTTGGCAATCTCCGCAGGGCTGATGAAAATGGTGCTCACATCCGCACTGGCCGCCAGGATTTTCTGATTGCGGTCATAGATCGTGCCCCGGGAAGCATTGATGGTCGTCTCCCGCACCTGCTGCGCGATCGCCCAGGATTCATACTTATCATGGTCAATCACCTGAAGTTTGAACAGCCGTAACCCCAGACCTATAAATACGGCGATGCCGCACACAATCATCAAGAAAAGTGTGCGGCGGAGCATCATTTGATTGGGACCACGGACATTTCTTTTCCGTCCATTCTGATTCGGCATATTCCACTCCCTGATCTATCCCTTGGATTTCCTGTTACGGTACGGAGGCAGCAGGTCTGCCTCCGTACAAATGTAGCAATTTTTACTGCAAATATTCCCCAATGGTAGAAAATACTTTGCTTACGCCAGTGGGTTCTGTTTCCGGCTTGATGATTTCTGCCTTGTCAGCCGTACCGGAATTGATATAAAACATCTGGTCATTATAGGGCTGCTGCATCCCCAATTCCCGGATGGCATAATCCTCGATCTCAGCCAGGTTGAATGCATATTCATACTCAATCAGCAGTTTTTCATGGGTGGTTTCCAACTGTTCCAGCTGGCCTTGCAGCTGAACGACTTCCAGTGCCGTACGGCTCAGCTGCGCCCGGGCAAACAGGGAAAAGACCACCAACACCGCTGCCAGCGCCAGTCCCAGGATCGCTGTAGGGGACACTGCCTGTTCCGTGACCACACGGGTATCACTGACCACCTCATCCCGCACACGGCGGGCCTCCGGAATCTCTACCTGACGGCCTGTCCCATAATCCGGAACTTCTGCAACCTTGCTGTAATCATACGCAACGCTGCCGGACACATATCTGTCGTGATAAGTGCTGTATTCAGCCATAACTGTGCCTCTATACTCTTTCTGCAATGCGCAGTTTCGCGCTCCTTGCTCTCGGATTTTCCGACAATTCTTCTTCCCCTGCCGTGATGGGTTTCCGGGTCACACTTTTCAGCGTCTGGTGAAATCCGCAGGTGCACACCGGTGCCTCCCGGGGGCAGGTGCAGCCGTTTTCCCGGACGGCAATGCCGTTTTTCACAATACGATCTTCCAACGAATGGAAACTGATCACACACAACCGGCCACCGGGATTCAGCTTGTCCGGCGCAGTGCGGATCATATCCTCCACGGCGCCCAGCTCGTCATTGACCGCAATGCGGATGGCCTGAAAACTCCGCTTAGCGGGGTGCTGTTTTTCCCGCAGAGCCGCCGCCGGCATAGCCCGGCGAATCACTTCCACCAGTTCTCCGGTGGTCTGGATAGGCCGCTCTTCCCGGGTGCGGACAATCTGTCCTGCAATCCGGGCCGCGCAGCGTTCCTCTCCATAATCCCGCAGGATTCGTTTCAGCTCGCTTTCCGACCAACCGTTGACCACATCATAAGCCGTCAGCGGCGCCGAAGCATCCATGCGCATATCCAGCGGAGCGTCATTCATATAGGAAAAGCCTCTGGCCGCATCATCCAGTTGGGGCGAAGAGACCCCCAGGTCGAACAGCATCCCGTCCGCACCGGAGATCCCCAGTTGCTCAAGAATCCGCGCCACATTGCGGAAGTTGTCCTTTACCAGACAGACCCGTTCCCCATAGGGAGCCAGCCGTCTGCCTGCCTCATCGATGGCCTGCTGATCCTGATCAATGGCGATCAGCCGTCCAGTAGTCAGCCGTTTCAGAATTTCTTCCGAATGACCGCCCCGGCCCAAAGTTCCATCTACATATATTCCGTCCGGGCGAATTTTCAGCCCCTCGATACATTCCCATAGCAATACGGGACGATGCAAAAATTCCATCAGAAATCAAACTCCTCCATCACGGAAAGAATATTTTCCGGCGTGGTTTCCACTGCAAAGATCTCGTTCCAGGCATCTGTATCCCAGAACTCCGCATGGTTATTGTTGCCCACTACAGTGACCGCCTTCGTCAGTCCCGCAAACTCCCGCAGGTTCTGGGGAATCAGGACCCGCCCCTGGGCATCCAGCTCGCAGCGCGTGGCATGGGCAAACAGCGGACGCATTTTCCGCTGCTTGACAAAGGGCATCGCGTTCACCTTATCGCAAAGTTCCTGCCAATGCTCATTGCTGTACGCACTCAGGCATCGGTCCGGCGAGATGGTCACATAAAAGACCTCTCCCAGTTCTTCCCGCATCCGGGCGGGGATGAACAGACGGCCTTTTGCGTCCAGTGAGTGTTGATATTCACCTGTCACAGCCGTCCACCTCCCTGTTTTTCCCGACCCCATCTGTCTGATTTTCTGACTTTCTGTCCGATTGACACACAATCGTGGGAAAATGGTGCCAAACTCCACCACTTTACCCCACTTTCCTGCCATAATTATATAAGCCAGGCAAAAAAATTGCAAGTGCTTTTTCCCTGGAAGAAATTTCCAACAGACTGTGCACATTGTTTAGCGATACAAAATAAAGCACCCGCTGAGCATTCAGCAGGTGCTTTTCTACAATATATTGTGTTTTGTCTATTTCCTATCCTTCGAAATTTCCCTCTAGCCTCCGACTCATTCGTCATCGAACTCATCAGCAGAGAGAACATCGTAGTTCTGAGGTGTACGCGCACTGGGCTGTGCAGCCTGTGCAGAGGACTGGGAAGAAGAGCCGGAAACCGCCCCCGCAGCGGAGCGGAAACTGGTACGGGATCTGCGGACCTCTTCCAGCGCACTCATGATGGCCTCTTCCGTGCGGCGCATGGCATCGTCCACATATTCATTGGCCACCCGGCGCAGCTCGGCACATTTCTGCTCTGTGTTAGAGGTGATCTCGGCGCTGCGGAGTTTGGCAATCTTCACCACTTCTTCCTCTTCCACCAGCATCCGTGCCTTATCCTCTGCGGTTTTGCGGATCTGGTCCGCCTCCCGCTTGGCGTTGGCGATAAACTCCTCTTTTGCAGCCAGCAGTCGTTTTGCCTCTGCAATCTGCACAGGCAGACTGTCCCGCAGCTCTTCCAGCATGCTCAGCATACCGTCCCGCTCAATGATGACTTTGTCGGCCGCCAGAGGCATCCGTCTTGCCTCCGACACCATGGAGTACAGCATTTCAATGGTTTCCATTGCTTCGTTTTCCATCAGTATTTCCCCTTTCCTGCAATCTTCCGGACATCGTCCAGAATTTCAATGGGTACAAACTCTTCCAGACTGCCCCCGTGCCGTGCCACTTCTTTGACTGCGGAGGAGCTAAGGAAGGTATATTTCTCACTGGCTGTCAGGAACATGGTTTCCAGTTCCGGATTGATCTTCTTATTGATCAGCGCCATGGTGAATTCGTTTTCAAAATCGGTCACCGCCCGCAGACCTTTGACGATCACAGGGTGGTCGTATCGTTTGCTGTAATCCGCCAGCAGGCCATTATAATAGTCCACTTCCACATTGGGGAACCGGGCCGTGACCCGTCTGGCCATATCCAGTCTCTGCTCCGGAGTAAACATAGCCGTATCTTTTTCTCCGTTGACCATGATACACACGATCACCCGATCAAAAATTTTTGCCGTTCTCCGAATAATATTCAAATGCCCCAGTGTCAAGGGGTCAAAGCTGCCGGGGTAGATTGCAATTCTCATTTTTCTGATGTCCTTTTCCCACAGACTGTAATTTTGATTTTGCCGTAGTTTCGCTCTTTTTCAATAAAATAAGGCTCCGGAAGGGCCGGAATGACCTTATCCTGACTACTTTCACAGATGATTATACCACCATCATTGAGAATGTCAAATTTCACGATTTTATCCAGAGCGCTGTCGATCAGGCCGGTATCATAAGGGGGGTCCAGGAAAATCAGGTCGTACTTCCCGTCCCGGCCAAGAAATCCCACAGATTCGGTCTGCACCACTTCCCCAGTCATTTTGCAGCGGCTCAGATTCTCGCGGATCAGCGCCACAGCCTCCCGGCTCTCATCCACAAAGGTGACAGAGGCCGCGCCGCGGCTGAGGCATTCAATGCCCAGCTGACCAGTGCCTGCGAACAGATCCAACACCCGGCGTCCTTCAATATCAAACTGAATGATGCTGAACACTGCCTCTTTCACACTGTCGGTGGTAGGGCGGATCTCCATTCCGATGGGTTCTTTCAATTTCCGGCCTCGGGCCGTTCCAGTGATTACTCGCATGGCGGTGTTTCCTCCTGTGGATGGTAATATTCATAGACAGCCCGGGCGATATTTTTCGCCACGACCTGACGCAATTCGTCAAAGCTCGCTGTTTTGATTGTATCCAAATTTTTGAATGTGTCAAGGAGTTTATTCCGGCTTTTCTCTCCGACCCCCGGAATTTTATCCAATTCCGATGTCAAACTCTCTTTCCGGAGAGAGCGTTGATAAGTAATGGCAAACCGGTGGGTCTCCTCCTGTATGGTACCGATCAGCGCAAATACTGCCGGGTTTCCGGAGATGCCCCGTTCCTGCCCGTCGGCGGACACCAGTTCCCGGGTCCGGTGCCGGTCGTCTTTCACCATACCAAAGGTGGGAACCATAATCCCGACCCGCTCCTGAGCCGCTTTTGCCGCCCGGACATGGGTCTGGCCGCCGTCGATCAGCAGCAGATCAGGCAGTTCGGCAAATTTTTCGTCTCCCTCCCTGGCATGGGTAAAACGGCGGAAAACCGCCTCCTCCATACTGGTGTAGTCGTCCTGGGTCTCTGTACTGCGGATACGGAATTTCCGATAGTCCTTTTTACTGGGCCGTCCCTCCCGGAACACCGTCATTGCCGCTACTATACCCGTATCCCCCAGGTTTGAAACATCGAACGCCTCGATCCGGCGGGGGAGCCGTTCCAACTGCAGCGCTTTCTGGAGCCACTCCAGCGTTTTGGAAGTGCGCTGCTGCACGCTGGTGGCCCGGAGGATCTCTTCCTTGGCATTCAACTGCGCCCGTTCCACCTGCCGCACCCGGTCGCCCCGCTGAGGATGTTCCACACTGACCTTTCGTCCCGCCTGTTCAGACAGCGCGCCTGCCAGGTCCTCTGCCTCTTCCAATGCGACCGGCACAAGCACTGATTTCGGATATGTCCCCCTGCGGACATAATACTGCATCAGCAGTCCCGGCAGCACTTCTTCATCGCTGCCGATCGGCTCCTCCATCAGTTCGTAATCTTTTCCGGCCAGATCCCCATCCACGAAGTGGAGTACCGTGAAACATGTTTTTGCTCCGCGGACAAATCCGACCGCATCTGTATCCGCAAAAGCGGTGGCAATCACCCGTTGCCGATTGGAAAGGCTCTCAATGGCGCGCAGCCGATCCCGGAATTCCGCAGCGCGCTCAAACTGCAGATTTTCCGCCGCCTGTTCCATTTCCCTCCGCAGTCGGTCCGTCAGTTCCCGGGTCTTGCCGGACAGGATCAGTCTTGCCTGCTCGATCCGTTCCATATATTCCCGCCGGGACCGCTCCCCGGTACACCACCCGGCACAGGTATTCAGATGAAAGTTCAGACACGGCCGCCCTTTCCCCATATCCTGAGGAAATTTCATGGAACAAGTGGGCAATCCCAGGGTCTTGCTGATGGTTTCAATGATCTCCCGGCTCACATTCCGGCCGCCGAAAGGGCCGAAATATTCTGCCCCATCTTCCGCAGTTCGCCCGACAATGGAAAATCGCGGATACGGCTCACCGCTCAGTCGGATAAAAGGGTATCCTTTATCATCCTTGAGCAGGATATTATACTTGGGTTTGTGGCGCTTGATGAGAGAGTTTTCCAGCATCAGCGCTTCCAGTTCCGAATTGACGACGATTACATCAAAGTCCGCCACATTGGACACCATCGCCGCCACCTTCGGCAAATGCTCGCCGTGGAAATAGCTGGTGACCCGATTTTTCAGTTTTTTTGCCTTGCCGACATAGATTACTTCTCCGCCCTTGTTTTTCATGATGTACACACCGGGCAGCAGCGGCAGTTTATTGGCTTTTTCCCGGAGCGTGTCCAGGATTGTTGTTTCCTGCAAGGAGATCCCCTCCAAAAGAAAACATGGGCGTGTTAAAACACGCCCATGCACAAATTCATGTATTGATTACTCGGAAAACTCGTTTTCCACCAGCTGTGCCAGCGTCGCAATGGCGGCGGACTCATCCACACCGTCTGCGATGATCGTCATCGGAGTTCCCTTCACAATGCCCAGGGACAGAACGCCCAACAGGCTCTTAGCATTGACCCTCCGGTCTTCTTTCTCCACCCAAATGCTGCTCTTGAACTCATTTGCTTTCTGAATAAAGAAGGTCGCGGGACGCGCGTGCAGACCTACCTGATTGTTGATAACTACTTCTTTCGAGACCATACTCGCCACTCCTTAAAACACAATAAAATCGCTTTCATAACTGTTTGCGATCGAAGGTCAATTTGACATAAATAAAATACCAAATTTAATTAAAATCGTCAACTGAAAACCGTTCTTTTTGTCGCTTTGAACATATATCACAGTCCAAAATTCTCGGTTTTATTTCAGTTCTACCACAGTTACGCCCGTTTCTCCCTCGCCGAATCTGCCCAGTCGGAAGGATTTCACCCGCTTGTGCCGGCGCAGAGTATCGTGTACAGTCTGACGCAGAGCGCCGGTCCCCTTTCCGTGGATGATCCGAACGCTCTCCATATGGTTCATGGACGCATCATCAATGTAGCGTTCCACCACGGGAACGGCCTCGATTGTCTCCATCCCGCGGATATCGATTTCAGACGGGACCGCTGCACTGCGCAGCTGCACATGGCTGCCGCTGCGCGGCTTGGCCGCCTGTTTTTTCGGCTGTTCCGGCAGCAGATATACTTCATTTTCCCGGGCAGTCACCCGCATGATCCCTGCTTTCAGATACAATGTCCGGTCTGCGGAGATTTCTGTCACCTCTGCCTGAATTCCCATAGACAGAATCTCCACCACATCCCCTTCCCGAATGGGACGGGCAGATTTTTTCTGCTCCTTCGCCTGCTGTTTCTGCTGGGCGTGCTTTTCCTGGGCCTCATTCAGGCGGCGGCGCAGCGCTGCGCGATCCTCATTGGTTTTCCGATGGTCACTTTCTTCCTGAATCTCTGCTTTCATCCGGTCCAGTTCCTGGAAGGTGCGTTCTGCCTCTGCCCGGGCATCCGCGAGGATCTTCTCCGCCTCTCGCCGGGCTTTTTCGTTGGACATTTCCAGGCGCACATCCAGCTCCGCTTTCATTCGTGCCGCCTGCTTGCTGTCCTCCTGTGCTTTCCGGAGCAGCCGATCCGTTTCCTCTTTTTCCCGTTCCATCGATTGACGCAGAGCATCCAGTTTGGAGATGGTGTCCTCAAAGCTGGCACTCTCCGTGCCCACACGGCTGCGGGCATCTTCAATAATCTCCTCCGGCAGCCCCAATCGTCTGGAAATTGCAAACGCGTTGGATTTTCCGGGAATTCCCACCAGAAGATGATACGTAGGACGCAAAGTCTCCACATCAAACTCACAGGAGGCGTTGACCACACCGGGAGAGGTGGTGGCATAGACTTTCAGCTCGGCATAATGGGTGGTAGCCGTGACGAATGCCCCCCGTTTCCGCACTTCTTCAATAATGGCAATGGCCAGTGCGGCGCCCTCAGTGGGGTCTGTCCCGGCTCCCAGCTCGTCAAAAAGCACCAGAGATTTGTCCCCACAGGCGTCCAAAATGCGCACAATATTGGTCATATGGGAAGAAAAGGTGGACAGGGACTGCTCAATGCTCTGTTCATCACCAATATCTGCCAGAATGGCTGAAAAGACCGGCACGCAGCTGCCGTCCCCGGCAGGGATATGCAGTCCGCACTGAGCCATGGCGTTGAGCAGGCCCACAGTTTTCAGCGTCACCGTTTTACCGCCGGTGTTGGGGCCGGTGACCACCATGGTATCGAACTCTTCCCCCAGTTCCACCGTGATGGGCACCGCCGTTTCTTTTGGCAGCAGCGGATGCCGGGCGTTCAGCAGCCGCATGGTCCGTTCCGACAGTTCCGGCTCCATACCGCCCATCTGGTAACTCAATTTTGCTTTGGCAAAGATCAGATCCAACTGGGTCAGCACCACATAGTCCAAATCAATGGCCTCCCGATGGGACGCACAATCGGCAGACAATTCCATCAGAATCCGTTCGATCTCAGCTTTCTCCTTGGCACGCAGTTCCCGCAGCTCGTTATTGGCTTTCACAGAGGCCATAGGTTCCACAAACAGCGTGGCCCCGGAGGCGGAAACATCGTGTACCAGTCCCGGAACCTCGCCCCGGTGCTCGGCTTTCACCGGCACCACATACCGCTCAGAACGGGTGGTGATGATCGGCTCCTGCAGCGCCTTTGCATAGGACGGAGAGGAGATAATCTTTTGCAGGCTGTCTCGCGCCCGCGCTGCCGCCGCCCGAATCTGCCGCCGGATGGTAGCCAGTTCCGGACTGGCTGCATCGGCAATCTCATCTTCGCCCACAATGGAACTTGTGATCTTCTCTTCCAAAAATTTATTGGCCTGAAGAGAGGAAAACAGGTGATCGATCACCGTTTTCTCCCCCAGTGTCCGGTCATTTTCACCGTATGCCCGAATGGTCCGGGCGCAGGTCAGCACTTTTGCGATAGCGAGCAGTTCCAGGGTATTCAGCGTGCCGCCCAGATCTGCTCTGGACAGAGAAGAGCGCACATCCTGGATGCCGTAAAAAGACGGGCTGCCCTTGAGCACCATCATCTGCGCCGCAGCTGAAGTTTCTGCCAGAAGCCGACGCACCGCCCCACGCTCGCTGGTGGGACGCAGTTGTCTGGCGGCCTGCTTGGCGGTTTCGCTCACCGCCTGGGCCGCCAGCATTTCCAATACCTGGGGAAGTTCCAGCGTCCCCAGAGATTTTTCCTGTTGTGTTTCCATAAATTATCCCTTGATTCGTTTATAATACTCCAATGCCGGAAAATTCCGTTCCAGCTGACTGAGCAGATACAGCTCACTGGTCACATAGAATTCCCGTGCCGCATCTCCGGTCAGACTGAAGGAAAACAGTTTCCTCGCCGGGGCATGGGCCACATAGCGCATGGCTTGCAGGCAATCCGGGGAAAGTTCCGCCCCGCCCCGCCGGTCACACGCACTGCACACCAGTCCGCCCATCCGGGGAGAAAAACTCATAGGTCCTTCCGTCCGGCCGCACAGCACACAGCCGTCCAGAAACGGCGCATAGCCCGTCAGACAGGCCAAACGCAGCTCAAAGGCCCCTTTCACCTGTTCCCGGGGACACAGATCCCGGCTCAAAGCGTACAGGCTGTTCAGACCCAACTGCAGCACACCGGCCGTGGGCACATCTTCCACGGACACAGTCTCCAGTACTTCTGCCAGATAAGCCGCCACTGCCATGCTCTCCAGATCCGACCGCAGGCCTTCAAAGCTGTCCAACACCGTGCCCTCCCGCACCGTCCAACGACCCCGGTTGCCAAACAGCGTCAGCTCCCCGTAAGTCAGCACCTGGGTGGCTGCGCCGAATTTACTGGTCTTTCGCAAGGCCCCCGGCGCTTTCAGCGTCATTTTGCCGTCCGAATCGGTGAGCACCGTCAAAATACGGTCTGCCTCTTTGTATTTTACTTCCCGCAGCACCAACGCCCTGACGGTTTTGAACATCGTATGTACCCCTTCGGCCCGGGAGCGGAACCGTTTAGTCCGCCCCTGTATTTTCAGTGTTCCTGTCCGCACCCAGTCCGGCCCTGTATAACAGCCAGCAGACAGGGTCTCCTGTGGTGCTGAACACGTCCCACAGACATTGCAGATCCATTTTTGCCGCCTCCTTTTGGGAATGCATCATTAGGTTTCCCGGAAACAGGCAAAATTATGACTGCAATCTCTCCCCATTCCGGCGATCAGCCGTCGTAGCTGTAGCCGAAATTCCGCAGACGGGACTCGGAATCTCTCCACCGTTCCTGGATTTTCACAAAGGTCTGCAAGTATACCTTTGCGTCCAGGAAATTTTCCATATCTTTCCGCGCCATTTCGCCGATTTTCTTCAGCATGGCGCCTTTTTTTCCGATGATGATGCCCTTGTGGCTTTCCTTCTCACAGACGATGGTGGCATCAATCTCCACCACACCGTCTTCCCGGGTGTGAAACCGGGTGATCTCCACAGCCGTGCCATGGGGAATCTCATGCTGCAGGCACAGCAGCAGCTTTTCCCGAATGAACTCTGCGCAGATCTGCCGCTCCGGCTGGTCGGTGATCATATCCTCCGGGAACAGCGCCGGCCCTTCAATGGCAAACTTGCGCAGCTCGTCCACCAGTTCTTCCAGACCCGTTCCCTTCCGTGCAGACACCGGCACCACGGCGTCAAAGTTATGTTCCTGGGTATATGCCGCGATCACAGCCAGCAGATCCTGCTTGTCCACCGTGTCGATCTTATTGATGACCAGGACAGAGGGCGCGCGGCTGGCCTTGATTTTTGCGATCAGCTGTTTTTCCTGTTCGCCCACATTGGCGATAGGTTCCACCACCAGTGCGATTACATCCACATCCGCCACGGACTCTTCCACCACTTTGACCATGTAATCGCCCAAACGGTTTTTGGCCCGGTGGAATCCCGGGGTGTCCATCAGCACAATCTGTGTCTCGTCCCGCTCCAATACCGCAAAAATACGGTTCCGGGTGGTCTGGGGTTTATTGGACACAATGGAAATTTTTTCCCCCACCAGGGCATTGGTCAGGGTAGACTTGCCCACATTCGGGCGGCCCGCAAGGGTGACCATCACATTTTTCGTTATCATTTCTCTGTCTCTCCTTCCAGACCAAGCTGTGCCATGATGCATTTTTCGTGGGCACGCATCAGCCGTTTCTCTTCGCCCTCATCCATGTGGTCATACCCCAGCAAATGCAGCACGGAATGCACAGCCAAATAGCACAGTTCCCGCTCCAGACTGTGTCCGTATTCCTCTGCCTGCCGGCGGCACTGGGCCACATCGATAACCATATCCCCCAGGAAAATCCGACCTGTGGCCGGTTCCTGTTCACACACTGCCGGGTCAAATGCCTCCGGAGTCAATTCATTGAACGGGAAGGACAGCACATCCGTATGCCGGTCCACGCCCCGCTGGGCCAGATTGATCTCATGGATTCGCCGATCGCCGGTCAGCATGATCTCGACCCGGCAGGGAACGGTCACATTCTCCATTGCCAGTGCCGTCCGCACGGCTTTCCGCAGCATCCGGCACAGGCCCCGCACTTCCCTGCGGGGCAGATCACCGTAAATATTGATTTCATGGGAAAGGAAAATTCCCAATCCCCTCCAACTTGTTTTCATGGCTGTATACCCTCACTTTCCGTTTCCGATCCTTGTACGGATCGTCCCGTAATCGATTACTTTCGTTCCAATTTTTTTCGTTCTGCCACTTTTCTTCCGGCAGGTTTTTCCTGCCCCCGCTCCGTTCCATGGGCCTTGTCGTCCCGCTCGTAAGCCTCAATAATCTTTTGCACCAGTTCGTGCCGCACCACATCCGCACCGGACAGGCGGCAGATGGCAATATCTTCCACACCGTCCAGTACCCGCATCGCCTCTTTCAGTCCGGAGACCTTGTCTGCCGGCAGGTCAATCTGGGTCACATCGCCGGTAATCACAATTTTGGAACCAAATCCCAACCGGGTCAGAAACATCTTCATCTGCTCCCGGCTGGTGTTCTGGGCCTCGTCCAGAATAATAAAACTGTCATCCAGTGTGCGCCCACGCATATAGGCCAGAGGCGCCACTTCAATATTGCCCCGCTCCAGATACTTCTGGTAGGTTTCCATCCCCAGCATTTCATACAGCGCATCATACAGCGGCCGCAGATACGGGTCCACCTTGCTTTGCAAATCGCCGGGCAAGAATCCCAACCGCTCTCCGGCTTCCACCGCAGGGCGGGTCAGAATGATGCGGTTGACTTTTTCCGCCCGGAACGCCGCCACCGCAGCAGCCACTGCCAGATAGGTCTTTCCGGTACCGGCCGGGCCGATGCCCAGGGTGACGGTATTTTCCATAATTGCCCGGACATAATTTTTCTGTCCGATGGTCTTGGCCTTGATGGGTTTTCCCTTGGCTGTGACACACACCACATCTTTTGCCAGTTCCGGAATACTGTTCTCCCGGCCCTCTCCCACCAGTTTCATGATATACCGAACATTCTGGGAGTCAATCTCCTCCCCTTTGGCAGCCAGATTCAGCAGTCCCGTAATGGCCTTCTCCGCCAACATCACTGCCTCCGGCTCGCCGGTGATCCGGAGCTGTTCCTCCCGATTCACCACCTGTACACCGTATTCACTTTCAATGATCCGCAAATTCTGGTCAAACGAGCCGAACACATTGATCACATGTTCCACGCGCTCTACGGGGATCGTTTTTTCAATCATCTGCTGTTTCCTCTCTCGCTGCATTTTCCAGTTGTACCCGCTCGATTTCCTCCGGGGTCATGGGAATCTCCCTGGCAATATTTTCCAAACATTCCCCATACAATGTGGCGCGCAAAGCGCCCTCCCGGCTCGAAAAGCACACTGTGGAGGCGGTCACGACGCCGTCCTCCCCGATCAGCGTTTTCAAATATGCATTCAATGCCCGCTCCATTTCCTGCTGTAATTGCTCCGGCTCCAGAGAACAGGGACTGAGCGCGTATTCTCGGAAGGTTTCCCGGACAATGGAAACAGGAAGGGTAAATACACCCTCCACCGACAACGGGTATTCTTTTATGATTTTATCACAATTCCCCTCATAAATTCCACTATTCCCATAAAAATTTATTCGGTTCTTCCCGAAAACCAGGGAAAACCGGTGGGTCTGCCGCCCGGTGTAGTTTTTTTTCATCTGCTCCAGAGGCAAATCCGCCCGAATCGTATACCAGGTTCTGGCCTCTACCCGGCCCAAAGCGTGTTCCAGACGGGTGGGCGCCAGTGTGCTGGGGACTGCGCCGGAAATCAGTACCTCTTCCTCCGGCACCGTCTGCCCCCGTCCAGTCAAAGGCTCTCCCCGCAGCACGCTCATTCCGGTAATCAGTCCCGGCTTTTCCGCCACCACATGGGTGGGAATATCCTCATAGACCATCTCCGGCTTTTCCCGTTTCTCCCGCACAATCACGGTAATGGTGCTGGAATCATAATTCACCGCCGCCCAACGCAGTTCCGGCATCTGCAGCAGCAATTCATTGCGCAGAACCTCTCCGCTGAAAGCCGGCCAAAAGCTGCCAACACCCACGCCGCAGTCCTCCAGAGCCCGGAGAATCTGTCCGGTGGTCAGCTCCTCATTGCCCTCCACGCGAATGTTCCAGACAAAAGCGGAAGAGACTGCCAGCAGCACTGTACAGACCACTGCCCCGGCAATCAGCGCATATCGGCGGCGCAGTCCCCGGAGCACAATCGGCGCCCCGCACTGCCGGCTGCTGCAGACCCGGCACTGACAGCGCAGCGCCAGTGCCGCCACCGTATCTGCCTGTTTGCGCCGAACCTTCATCTGCACGGTAAAAGCGTCCGGTTTCCTGACGCTCCAAAACTCGATATTGCGGGCCGCACAGGCGTTCAGCACGCTCTCCGGAAGGGTCCCCTGGATTTCCATGCTGACCCACCCCCGAAAATACTCCACAAGTCTCATACAGCGCTCCTTGATCTCATTGAAATTCCACAGACAAAACCTGTCCGGTGATGATCAGGTCATTCCGATCCATGGCCCGCAATTCCAGTCCGTTTCCCCGGATGCACACCCGGGTACGGCCGCCATGGATTTCCACGCAATCCTCTGCATAGGACAGCAGTCCCTTATGATTTTCCACCAGTACCCGCATCTTTCCGGTAATGGTGATCTTCGGTACTCCCGCCACGGCATCAGCCGGGAGGTCAAAGCGTTCCGCCGTTTCTTCCGGCAGATCTCTCCATCCCATCGTTCACACCCCCACACGGAAACTGTATGAATGAGCCTGCCGGGTCATGCGTTTTTGTCCCGAACCGTGATGCTCCGGAAAGTTTTCCGTTCCCCCCTCATAGACTCCAAGTAACGCTCGTACCAAGGAGGCTGACCATGAAATCCAATGCCGCAAAACATACATTTTCTCCGTTTTTTCCTCTGGCTGCCGCATTGTGCGCCCTATTGGGGATGCTGCTGTTCTCCCAGCAGGCTGTGGAGGGGGCTAAACGGGGCCTGTCCATCTGCGCCAATATGATTGTACCGTCGCTGTTTCCCTTTTTCGTGCTCTCGTTTCTGCTCAACGATCTGGGACTTCCGTCCTATCTGGGCCGGTTTCTGGAGCCGGTAATGAACCGGCTGTTCGGTGTCAGCGGTGCCGGTGCCTCCGCCTTCCTCATTGGAATCACCGGCGGTTATCCCCTGGGTGCCGCCTGCATCGCCGATCTGGTGCGCCGGGGAGATCTGCGCCGGGAAGAAGGAGAACGCCTTCTGCCGTTCTGCAACAATTCCGGCCCGGCATTCATCATCGGCGCCGCCGGGATTGGCATTTTTCACTCCAGTGCCGTGGGACTTGCCCTATACGGCGCGCATATCCTCTCTGCGCTGATCGTCGGTCTGTTTCTCTCCGGCAGTCATACCGGTCAGCCGGATGCCCCCCGCATTTTGATACGGGGCATGAGCTTATCCCAATCCCTGCCCAATGCCATTAAAAATGCCACCATGCAAATCCTGACAGTGTGCGGATTTGTGGTGACATTCAGTGTGCTGACCGATCTTTTGGATACCATGGGCGTGTTTTCCGCCATTTATGGACGCATCGCCCAGTATACCGGGTACGAACTGCGGCTGACAAGAGCCATCCTCACCGGCTTTTTGGAACTGGGCTGCGGTGTGGGGGCCTTGGAGGGCGCGGCAATCACGCCGGTCAATCTGGCAGCCTGCGCTTTCCTGATCGGATTTGGCGGAATTTCCGTTGCCATGCAAACCGCCTCCGTTCTCGCAGGAACCAATATAAAAGTCTCCCGGCACCTGGCCGGGAGACTGCCGAACGCGGCAATCTCCGCGTTTTTGGTATACACTTTTGGTTCTTTGCTTTTATGACTCTGTCGCCTGGCAGACGGCGATGAAAAAGCGGTTAAATTCCGGCTCCCGGTCATAAAACAGACCGTGATACGCAGCAATCCACTCTTTTCCCGTCAAGGATGCAGAAAAGACCTCTTGCCACAGACCGTCCAGCCAGAGCAGATCCTGTTTGCACTGCAGCAGCAGTTCCTGAAACTCCGGGTCACGCTCGTCCTCAGCCCCGGTGACATAGGGCAGCAGGTATGCGCTGAGTTTCAGGCATCTGTCCCGCACTTCAAAATTCCCGGTCGAGAATTTTCCAATGTACGAATCGTCTTTCATTTGGGAATACAGTCGGAAGTAGGACTCCATTTTCCCCAAACTGTCCGCACAGTCCTGTGCCCAAGAGGATAGAGCGCTGAGACTGGTGCGCCGCTCCTGTTCCGTTTCCATTTCCATGGCATGGTCAATCAGATCACACATGCACTGTAAGCACACGGAAATATGTTCCGTATTCGTTGCCGCGTTCACTGTCTGCTCCGCCAGGGCCTGCCGGAAACGATATTCCCGATAAACTGCCCGACCGGGAAATGCTGCAAGCAGCACCACCGCTAAGACAGTGCCCATAAGAACCAATCTTTTTTTCATAAAAGTCTCCTTACACACCGGCAAACCGGAACACCGCTCCGATTACCGCCGAGGCCAGAATCAGAATAATCGGGTGCATGGACTTGATCTTCGGCACCCACCGGGTGCAGACCAGCAGTATTGCCGCCAGCAGAATGCACTTCCAACGGAACAGATCCATCCAGTTTCCCGTCTGCTGATACAGTCCCGTATTCAGCAAAGACAGCACCACCACACTCATTCCCGCTGCGGCAATCAGACCCACCGAGCAGGGACGCAGGCCGTAAAATCCGGCGTCCACATAGCGGTTGCTGCGGAACTGCTGCAGGAATCGGGCAATGATGAGAATCACGATGACAGAGGGCGTCACAAGTCCCAGGGTGGCAACAATCGCACCGGGAATTCCACCCGTGGTAAATCCCACATAGGTGGCCATATTCACCCCGATGGGGCCGGGAGTGGATTCTCCCACAGCGATCATGTTGGCCAGTTCCTCCGTGGTAAACCAACCGGTGCTCTCTGAAATGTCATACAGGAACGGGACCGTGGCCATACCGCCGCCCACGGCGAACAGTCCGGTCTTAAAAAACTCATAAAACAGACGAAGGTACAGCATCATTTTCCCCGCACCCCCAATGTCGTCAGCAGAATCCCCGCAGCAGCGGAAAACACCACAAAGATCACCGGAGAAAGGTCCAGAAACACGCTCAGCAGAAACACCAGCAAAAAGATCACCAGCGCGCCCTTATCCGCCACTGCGCCTTTCCACAGTTTCACAACAGAATTGAACACCAATACACACACGCACACCCGGATTCCGGCGAAGGCATTCTGCACCACCGGCAGATGGGCAAAATTCTCCAGAATACCGGCAATGGCCATAATGATGAGCAAAGACGGCAAAATCACGCCGATGGTGGCGCAGATTCCGCCCAGATTTCCCGCCTGTTTCCGTCCCACAAAAGTGGCCGTATTCACAGCGATCACGCCCGGCGTACACTGCCCCACAGCGTAGTAGTCCATCAGCTCCTCACTTTCGGCCCAATGCTTTCCGTCCACCACTTCCCGTTCCAGGATGGGCAGCATGGCATAGCCTCCGCCAAAGGTCATCACACCCACTTTTGCAAATGTGATGACCAGCTCCGTGTAAATGCTCATCGTTTCAGACTCTCCGCGTAAGAGACAAATTTTGCCACTTTCTCCTGGCATTCGGGCATACTCTCGCCCCGGGCCAGAATATAGACCTTGATTTTCGGCTCCGTACCGGAGGGACGGACGATGAAGGAGGTACCGTCGCCCAGTTCAAAGTACAGCACATTGGAGCCCTTCATTTCCATGGTCTCCACCTTGCCCAGACCAGTGACAAACACACTGCCGTCCTGATAGTCCCGCATCCGCAGCACTTTCTCGCCGCCGATCTCTCTGGGCGGTTCTTTGCGCAGATCGACCATGATCGCTTTCATATTCTTCAGGCCGTCCAATCCCGGCATCACCAGGTTGATGGTCTTTTCCGCAAAACAGCCATACTTCTCGTACAGGCTGTCCATGGCCTGTTTCAGCGTCATGCCCTTGTCGTAGTAGTATGCAGCCATTTCTGCCACCATCACAGAGGCAGTCACAGCGTCTTTATCCCGCACATAATCGCCCATCATATAGCCGTAGCTCTCTTCGTAGGCCATGACATACTCATAGGTGCCTTCCCGCTTAAATTTTGCCAGCCGTTCAGCCATAAACTTAAATCCGGTGAAGGTTTCCTCCATGTGCACTCCGTTGCGCTCACAGACCTCCCGTGCCATTTCCGTGGTCACGATGGTCTTCAGCGCCGCAGCATTCTCCGGCAGGGTGCCGGCAGCCTTGCGGGCAGTGATGATATAGTCCAGCAGCAGCACACCCATCTGGTTACCGCTGATGGGGATAAATTCGCCTTTTTCATCTCGCACCATCACACCGATGCGATCGGAGTCCGGGTCGGTGCCGATGATCAGATCGCTGCCCAGCTTGTTGGCCAGATCGACAGCCAGATAAAATCCTTCGGGATTTTCCGGGTTAGGACTTGCCACCGTGGGGAAGGTGCCATCCGGCACCATCTGCTCTTCCACAGGGTACAGGTGTTTGATGCCCAGACGGTGCAGTGCCTCCGGCACCAGAACCCGTCCGGCGCCGTGGAACGGGGTATAGACGATCTTCAGGTCATCTGCCACTTTCCGCACCACTTCCCGGTTGATGGACTGGCCCAGGACACAGTCCAGGAAAGCGTTGTCCGTTTCCTCATCCATAAAGGTCACCATGCCGGACTCCAGTGCCTTATCAAAAGGCATGACGGAAACGCCGGTGAAAATATCCACCTTTTCCATTTCCGCGGCAATGGCGGCTGCGTGCTGAGGCGGCAGCTGTGCGCCGTCAGACCAGTAAACTTTATAACCGTTGTATTCTTTGGGATTGTGGCTGGCTGTGATATTCAGGCCGGCCGTGGTGCCGTACTTGATGACGGCAAAGCTCAATTCCGGGGTAGGCCGCATCCCGTTGGTGATCCGGACGCGGATGCCATTGGCCGCCATAACGCCTGCCGCCTCCCGGGCAAACACCTCACTGTTGACCCGGCAGTCATAGGCGATGGCCACGCCTTTCTGGCAGGCCTCCTCGCCCTCAGCCTTGATAACATTTGCAAAGGCCTGGGTGGCATGGCGGATGATATGCACATTCATCCGATGCAGTCCCACTGCCATTTCGCCCCGCAGCCCGGCAGTACCAAACTCCAGCGGCGCAAAAAAGCGGCTCTCGATCTCTTTCTCGTCATTCTCGATCGCTTTCAGTTCCTGCCATTCGGCCTCACTCAGTGCAGGACTGTCCAACCAGCGCTGATACTCTTCCTTAAATGTTTTCATCGTCCTTTTGCTCCCCCTTCAGTAATGTTTCCGCGTCCTCGTGCATAGATGCAGGTACATACAAATCTGCCCCCGTTACGCTGACGCCCAGTATGATTTCTCCAAAGTCTCCGTCATTGGAGTTGATGCGCACGCATGGAATCCCGTAGGCCTCCAACATATTGATGGTAATCACATCCGCATAGTGATCACCCGCGCTGTGGCACAAGTATACCGGCGGCTCCAAACTGCCGTCCGGCATGCGGGGCCAATTTTTCAGCAGCTGCCCCGTAGGTTTTCTGCCCCACTTTCCTTTTCCGAACATGGCCGTGCCCCCTATTTGTGGTATTTTCGCCCGGCATTGATGGTAAATGCCCGGTAGATCTGTTCTGCCAGCATCACCCGCGCCAGGTGATGAGGGAAGGTCATGTCCGACATGGACAGCCGCAGATCGGCCTGCTGTTTCACCCGGTCATGCAATCCATTGGAACTGCCAATGATGAAACACAGACGACTGGTCCCCCCGGCGGCCCTCTCCGCAATGCGGGCGGCAAGCGCCTCACTGGACAGTTTCTGCCCTTCTACGCACAGCGCCACCGTATAGGCTCCGGACGGGATCTTCGCCAGGATCTCCCCGGCCTCCTTTTCCAATGCATTGGAAATTTCCTTTTCCGAGGGGTCCTCCGGGCACTTTACTTCGGCCACTTCCACTGTTTCCAGTTTGCAGAACGCCCCCAGGCGTTTCTCATATTCCCGATACGCCTCTATGTAAAACTTTTCCCGCATTTTCCCTGCGCAGATCAGTTTGACTGTGAGCATGGACTCCCGCCTTTCACGGATACTGTCAGGCAGCCTTCCATCGGTGCCGCCGCCAACGCGACGCCGCCGAATCCCGCCTGCCGCAAAGCCCTGGAGACCGTCTCCAACGCCTTGTCCGGTGTATTATTTTCCCGGCTGATGTGGCCCAGGATCAGCTGCCGGGTGCCGTGATCCGCCAGAGTTACCGCCAAAGCGCCGCAGGCATCATTGGAAAGATGCCCGTGATCGGATAGTATCCGCCGTTTCAGCGCGTAGGGATAGGGGCCTTCCCGGAGCATCTGCACATCATGGTTCGCTTCAATGACTGCGGCATCACAGTCCAGCAGATGATCCAACACCTCGTCCGTCACATATCCCAGATCTGTACACAGGCTGAAGGCGCTCTCCCCGTCCTCCACCCGGTAACCTACACTCTGGGGCGTATCATGGGGTGTGGCAAAGGCCGTCACCTGCAGTTCTCCCACAGAAAACGGTTCCGACACCGGGATGGAACGGATCCTGCCCTGACTTTCCGGAAGGCTCTCTTCCAGACGATCAGCCACCACCGGCGGGGCAAACAACGGCACCTTCGTCCGTTTCAGCAAGGTCTTCAATCCCTTAACATGGTCCTGATGCTCATGGGTGATCAGCACCCCCGCCAATTCTTCCGGGAGAATTCCCCGCTGTTCCAAAAACTTTCGAATTTTCAAAAAAGAGATTCCTGCATCAATGAGCACATGGGTATGCTCTCCACTGAGCAGGGCGCAATTCCCTGAGGAACCGCTTGCAAAGGTCGTCACTTCCATCAGTCGCAGAACACCGCCGCTTGTCCGTATACCACGGCCTCATCCGGCACCCGCCGAATGTCCGCGCCCAACTTGCTCAATTTGCCCACGAAGTCCTGGTATCCCCGCTCGATATACAGGGTATCATCCACCAGGGTCTTTCCATGGGCACACAGTCCTGCCAGCACCACTGCCGCACCGGCCCGCAGGTCGCAGGCCCGCACATTGGCGCCGGTCAGATGGTCGATTCCCTCAATAATCGCTGTACGGCCATCCACCTGAACCTCTGCCCCCATCCGGCGCAGCTCGTCCATGTATTTGAACCGATTGTCATAAATTCCCTCAGTAATCACACTGGTACCATCGGCAAGGCACAGCAGTACGCCCATCATGGGCTGCATATCCGTAGGAAAGCCGGGATAAGGCTGCGTCTTGATGTTCGTGCAGCGCAGCCGTCCGGTATGGCGGACCAGCACCGCATCGCCGTACTCCTCTACCACTGCTCCGGTTTCCCGCAGTTTTCCGCTGATGCACTCCAGGTGGCGGGGAATCACATTCTTCACCAGCACTTCCCCGCCCGTCGCCACAGCCGCACACATAAAGGTGCCTGCTTCAATCTGGTCGGGAATGATGGTGTAGCTGCCGCCGTGGAGGTGCTCCACGCCGTTGATTTTAATGCTGTCGGTACCGGCGCCGCGAATATCCGCACCCATGGAGTTGAGGAAGTTGGCCAGATCCACGATATGCGGCTCTCTGGCTGCATTCTCGATTACTGTGCGTCCCTTTGCCATGCAAGCCGCCAACATAATGTTCATGGTGGCGCCCACGGAAACTTTATCCAGATAGATCTTTGCGCCCACCAGGCCGTCCTTGCCGGCATTGGCGTAGATGAATCCGTTTTCCACCAGAACACTGGCCCCCAGTGCCGTCATGCCTTTGATGTGCTGGTCAATGGGACGCACACCAAAGTTGCAGCCGCCGGGCATGGTCGTTTTGGCGGTGCCGAATCTGCCCAGCATCGCCCCAATCAGATAATAAGATGCGCGAATCCGACGCATCAGTTCAAAGGGTGCGTCCTGAAAATGGACATCCGTGCAGTCGATCTCCACGGTACTCTCGTCCACATGCCGGACTTTTGCACCCAGATGCTGCAAAATCGTCAGAAGCATCTCCACGTCGCTGATCTGGGGCAGATTTTCCAATCTGCACACACCGTCTACCATCAGCGCCGCAGGAATGATGGCCACAGCGGCATTTTTCGCACCGCTGATCTCCACCTCACCACGCAAGGGCACACCGCCCTGTATCAAATATTTGTCCAAAATCTCACCTGGCCTGTTCTATCGATTTTATAGAAGACTGCCCCGGTCAGGGGAGCAGAAATATCCTGCTTATCCATAGTGTAACCAATTTTACACGGACTAACAATCATACTAAGGAGATAATATAGCACCAACCATTGGAAAAATCAATCATTTCCCGTCACTCATGTCACCGGCTGTTCTTCTCCAGTGGACGCATTGACATAAAAGGTATTGGTATCCGTTTTGATCTCCCAAACCGGCATCAGCCGACCGCCGGAGGGGTCCGGGGCATACTGCAGCACCCCGCGGATGTTCTGTACCTGACTGCACACATAACCGCTGCGGTCCAGGATTCCCAGAAACCGGGTCAGCAGCGTCGGCCCGTCCATCACCGTCACAGTGGGGTCTTCCTCCTGCACATCCAGGATTCGGGTGCCCTCCACCATCAGCAGAAAATCTGCGGCGAAGATAAAGCGAATCTGGCAGTTGAATACCGCCGTGTCATCATACAGTGCAGTCATCACCACCGTGCTGTATGTGTTGCCGGTCATTTCCGAACCTGCGGCGTCAAACTGGGCTTCCATCCCCATTTTCTTCAAGATGTTCCGGGCAGTTTCCACCGTATCCTGTTCCACGGGAACAGCATTGGAGTGAAACAGGATCTCGAAATCTCCGGTACCACGGAAGTTTGCCTGACCTTTTTCCCCATAATAGTACATAATGTTGCCGCCCTGATCTTCCACCGACACTTCCCCCAGCACGGCAGAGACCAATTCCTGCTCCCGCTGAAAATCCCGGCAGAGACTGTGCCCGTTCAGGGCACTGTTGTCAGGCAGCGTCACCCCGTCCATGGCGATCCCGTAATTCTCTAGAATGGCATAGGCCGTTTCTTCCGCCTGTATCCGGGTACGATTGGTCTGCACCCAGTCCACAGACAGCAGTCCTGCCAGAAACAGGTTCACCACTACCAGAATACAGATGATAAAATTTTTGATCTTGGATGATTCCATATCCGCTGTTTCCCGTCAATGTTCTTCCCCGGTCAAGGACCCGATCAGCCAGGAGACTGTGACGCTCTCCCCGCTGTCCTCATAGACCCGCACCAGTTCCCGACCGCCGCAGGCAGCGACCAACGCCGCCGCCTGGGTCGTGGGCAGGGCCGTCTGGGTCTCGCCGGTAAAATGATATTGCCGCAGATACACCTGCGCCCGCAGGATCTTCCCGTGCGACACGGTATATTCCGCTGCGCTGCCCTGCGTCAGGCAGACAGGCATTCCGTCAATAAAATAGTCAAATCGGACAGTATAGGTTTCCCCGTCCTCCTCGTAAATGGCCTCCGTCAGCCGGATCTGCCCCTCTCCCCGGCCTTCCGTCAGCCGGAGCGTGGTCTGATACAGCCCGTCGATGACCTCCGGCAGGCTCGCCTCGCCGTTCCGTCCTGCCGTTCCGCCGGAAACACCTCCCCGTTCAAAGGTGATGGCTCCGTCCCCGGAAAGGCGCAAGGTACTGCTGCCATCCAGGTAAACCGCCCCGCCATCACTTTCAGAATAGCTGGTGGCTGTGATGTAGTTCATGCCAAACAGCAGCATGGTCTCCTCGACCATCTGGGGCACGCCGGGATTGCTCACCATCACCGTGCGCACCTCTCCCATATCCGGCACCAGCAGAGCGTTGGGATCCAGACCGCTGTCAATGGGCTGTTCAAAGGCAAACACCGCTTGCCCAGGCTGGTAAATCTCCATCCGGCTTTCCACTGCCGTTTTCGTCAGCGCCGTGGTATACCGGTAATAATTTCCGTTGTCCGCAGAACGGTAATACAGCCGGACTCCGCCGGACTCCACCGCCAAAAACAACTGACGAGCCTCATGTCTGGCAATGCTCTCCGGAACAGAAATCCCCTGCCATGCCCCAACGCACAGCAAGCTCTGCTCTCGGACATAATCGAAGTATATTCCCCGGTCGGACAGCGCCTTTTCCCACTGGGTGCGGGTGATTATCTCCGGCACACCGGCAGAGCCTAGCGCCTCGCCCAAATAAGCTGCAAACCGTTCATACACTGTTTTTGTTTCCTGGCTGTATGCTGTAGCATAGCGGCCCCCATCTCCCAGACAGACTGCCACTGCCAAAGGCTGAGCCACTTCCGTGTACTCCTGTTTGCTCATGCCCGTTTCCGGCGCCTCAACGGCCATCACCCGGCCCCTCCAGGCCGCCAGATTCGCTGCCCCGCCAAACAGTCCTGCCTTGCCGGACAGAAACACGGCAGACACAAACAGTCCCGCGATCAGCACCGTTTTTCCATGCTCGATGAGCGCTCTGCGGTGCCCTTGGCACCACGCTTTCATTCGGGACACCCGTTCCCGGAGCCATTCAAATCTCTCAGACATCGGCCGGTCCCTCCACAGGCAGGGTCACGGTGATCACCGTGCCTCTGCCGGCTTTGCTTTCCAGCTGAATATTCCCGTTATGACGGCTCACAATCTCGTTTGCAATGGACAGTCCCAGTCCCGTTCCGCCGGATTCCCGGCTGCGGGCCTTGTCCACCCGGTAAAACCGGTCAAACACCCGATCCACATCCTGCTTGGGAATGCCGATACCATTGTCCCGCACACTGCACCAGACTTTTCCGTCTTTTGCACCGGCAGTGATTTTCACTTTTCCGCCGTCTCTGGTGTATTTGATCGCATTGGAAACCATGTTGATCAGCACCTGCTCGATCCGGCCCCGGTCTCCCCGAATCTCCGGCACGGGCGTCAAAAATTCCAGTGTGAACTCATGTTTATGTTTCTGCGCCTCAATACGCATGGCGCTGTATACATCCCGCACAGATTTCTCGAAACTGAATCGGGTGAATTCAAATTCGATGCTCCCGGCATCGAACCGGGACAACGTCAGCAGATCCTGCACAATTTTGGACATTCGATCCGACTCATTCAAGATTACGCTCAAAAATCTCCGGCGCATTTCCGGGGGCATATCCGGATCTTCCAGCAGCGTTTCGGAGTAGCTTTTCACGCTGGTAATCGGAGTACGCAGTTCGTGGGAAACATTGGCCACGAATTCCCGGCGCATCTGTTCGGATTTCTTCAGGTCGTCCAGGGTGGCCTCCAGTGTCCCCGCCATGTCGTTGAAGGTGTTGGTCAGCACGCCGATCTCATCCTGGGCGCTGTTTTCCAGTTTATGATCAAAGTCGCCGTCCGCCACCCGCTCCGCCGCATGGGTCAGATCCTGGATGGGCGTCACCAATGTTTTGGCCAGCAGCAGACTCATCAGCACGGAAATCAGCAGACCCACTGCCATGGCCTGAAGAATGATGTGGGAAAGATCTCCGTTCAAACTCTGGACGGTGCTTTTATTATCGATGATATAGATAATGTATCTTCCACTGGTGCCCTCCAGAGGAATGGCCACATCCATAAAATCGGCGCTGGCATCACTGGCATAGCCGGACTGCCCGGTCATGGCCGTGAGGATATTGGCCGTATTGGTAATCTCCTCTGCCGGGTCATTGCTGCCGGTAATGTATCCCCCGGTCATGCCGTCCAGAATGTAATAATTCCGGGTGCCGGCATCAATGCCCAAAGGGCCTTTATAGGCATTGAGGATATCCGCTATGGCAGAAACACCGTTATCGGCGTCTGCCGCATGATGCAGATCTTCCGCCAGTTCTTCCGAAGAAAAAACCGACTGCATCTGCTGGTAAAATTCGCTCAAGTAGAAGTTCCGGACTCCATGGAGCAGAAACGCCCCCACCACCGCCATAAACGCCACAATCAGCGTCATGATGATGAGAACCAGTTTTGTGTAAAGACTGCGGCCCATACTGCAATAACTTCCTTACTCTGCGAAATAGTATCCCGCTCCACGGCGGGTCATGATATACTCCGGCTCTGCCGGTTTTTTCTCCAGTTTCTCCCGGAATCGCCGCATGGCCACATCCACTGTGCGCAAATCGCCGAAATAGTCATACTGCCACACCTGGCGCATCAATTCCTCCCGGGAAAAGATCCGGCCGGGGGCAGAGGCCATCAGCTGCAGGATATTGTACTCCCGCTCTGTCAGCTCGATTTCCTTCCCGTTGCGATACACCGAATGCCGGTCTGTATCGATGGTCAGGTCTTTCACATGCAGCACGCTGTCGTTTTTCTCCTCTGCCGGGGCAGGCGCTGCCACCCGGCGCATATTGGCTTTCACCCGCGCCAGCAGTTCCCGCATGGAAAAGGGCTTGGTGATATAGTCATCCGCGCCGATTTCCAGGCCAAACACTTTATCTGTCTCGTCCTCCCGGGCCGTCAGCATGATGATGGGCACATTGTTCCCCTCTTCCCGGAGAGCTTTGCATACGCCGAATCCATCCATGCCGGGCAGCATGATGTCCAACAGGATAATATCCGGGTCCTCTTTCCGGGCCAGTTCCAACGCCTCGTTGCCATCGTATGCTACCAGGGTCTCAAACTCGTTTTTCTCCAAATTATATTGCAAGATCTCCACGATCGCTTTCTCATCGTCTACGATCAGTACCTTTTTACCCATTTCGTTCCTCCAGAATTTTTGCAGCCTTTAATACGGCGATGGTGGTCTTTCCATCATCAATCTGCCCCTCCATACACATCTGCACCAACTGTGCAAGGGGATAGGTCTCTACATTCAGATATTCTCCCGCATCCGGGTGGGCTTCATGCTGCTGCAGTCCCAGCGCTAGGAAAATATGCAGCACTTCCGTACAATACCCCGGCGTGGCGCAAACGGCGCCCAGGTCGATCAGTTCTTCACAGACCAGGCCGGTCTCTTCCGACAGTTCCCGCAGCGCTGCTGCCCGGGGTTCCTCCCCCGGTTCCAATTTTCCCGCCGGGGCCTCCAGCATCATCCGGCCAAAAGGATACCGATACTGCCGGACGCAATAGGCCATGCCCCGGTCATCCACCGGCAGCACCGCCACGCCGCCTGCGTGGTGAACCACTTCCCGCTTGGTACGCTCTCCGGTATGCAGTGCCACATCGTCCAGCGTCACCTGCACGATGATGCCGTCATACTTGGTTTCTCCGTCCAGTTTCGTTTCGAAATACTCCATGCCTTGCCTCCGACTCGTTGTTCAGGGATTATTTATAGTAAGTATAGCATATTTTTTCCGGTTTTTCCATACATTTTGCATGGATTCCGTCTTTCAACCGCTGTATGATGACTGGGTCCAAGTCAAATCTGTTTTTCCTGGATTATGGGACCCTCAGGAGGTACTGTTATGTCAACCAAAAGCATCCATCCATACGCCGTTGCGCTCTATTATACCCAGGCCGAATTACAGGAGTTGGGACTGGAGATGCCCGTGACGGCCCAGACCGCCCGCCGGCTTGTTTCCAATGCCCTGTGCGGCAGCGGCCGGGAGCCCTGGTCCGGCATGGAAGTGGATTTGTTTTCCTATGAGGACGCCGTGCTGCTCCTGGCCCGCCCCTCCCAGGAATCCGCCCACTGTTTTCTCTTCCGGGATTTTGAAGAACTGCTGGCCGCAGTCCGCTGTCTGCCCGAAACCGCGCCGTCCACCCTGCTGTGGGCGGACGGGAACTTTTTCCTGTTTCTGGGCGTCTGTTCCATGCAGGGCATCGGCGCCCTGTATGAATTCGGGCAACCCGTCTGCTGCACACCGGAGCAGAGCGCTCACCTGGCCGAGCATGGGAAAGTCCTGATTGGCAACCGGGTTGTTTTCACTCTACGCAGATATTTTGATCGTTAGGTCTTTTATTTTTCTGCCAGGTGTGCTATACTATGCGTGGTTCTGGGAATGATTCCCACAAACTGCAACCCCGACAGGAGGCGTACCGTTTTGTCCCCGAGAGCAAAAGGCAAAAAAGAAGTGGCTGCCAACCGGAAAGCGTTTCATGATTACTTCATTCTGGATCGATACGAGGCCGGGATTGAACTGAAAGGCACGGAGGTCAAGTCCATCCGCAGCGGCAAGCTGAATCTGAAAGATTCCTTTTGCACGGTCAAAAACGGTGAACTGATCCTCCACGGTATGCACATCAGCCCCTATGATCACGGAAACCGGTTCAACCCTGATCCGGTCCGTCCCCGCCGTCTGCTGATGCACAAGCGGGAGATCCTGAAACTGGGCCAGTCCGTTCAGCAGGACGGCAACGCCCTGATTCCGCTGTCGCTGTATTTCAAAGACGGAAGGGTCAAAGTGGAAGTGGGCCTGTGCAAAGGCAAAAAGCTCTACGATAAGCGGGAGTCCGAGGCAGAACGCCAGGCAAAACGCGACATCGACCGGGCTTTGAAACAGCACTGAACATACCAAAGAAAAGGAGAATCCTGACATGTCTACCCCCATTGTCACCATTGAAATGGAAAACGGCGGCGTGATCAAAGCCGAGCTGTATCCCGATATCGCCCCCAACACCGTCAATAACTTCATCTCCCTGATCAAAAAGGGATTTTATGACGGCGTGATCTTCCACCGCGTCATCCCCGGATTCATGATCCAGGGCGGCGACCCTCTGGGAAAAGGTACCGGCGGCCCCGGCTACTGCATCAAAGGCGAGTTTTCCGGCAACGGTTTTGACAACCCCCTGAAACATTCCGCCGGTGTGCTGTCCATGGCACGGACCATGGCTCCCAACTCCGCCGGCAGCCAGTTCTTCATCATGCATGAGGACGCCCCCCATCTGGACGGCCAGTACGCTGCTTTCGGCAAGGTACTGGAGGGCATGGATGTGGTGGACGCCATTGCAAACACCCGCCGGGACTTTAACGATAAGCCCCGCGTGGAGCAGAAAATGAAGAAAGTCACCGTCGATACCTTCGGCGTGGACTATCCCGAACCTGAGAAAGTCTGATTTCACCATGATTGCACGATGGAGTTTCCATTCGTGCGCAGCCATCGATCCTAACCCGATTTCCGACAGGGGTTCCTGTCGGAAATCGGCCAACACCTTTCGGAAACTGACCCCGAACTTCACAGGGGGGTGTTCCGGTTTCGACGGGGGTGTGGAGGCAGAGATAGCGGGCGGATGCGCCTACCATCCTAAAAATGGGCAACCTTATAAATTAAAGAACAACAACAAGACTGTTCTTCTCGCTGCTTAATTAGCGAGCGTCGCCCCCGGGAGGACCACGGCCCGGGCTGCGGCGTCGACGAGTGGTGAACGTGCGTACGGTAAGCTTTGCCCGTGCCACGCATCATGAAGCTACCAAGTTTTACAGCATGAAGGCCTGCGGTAAGACAAGGGAATGTAAATGACCCTCTGCGCCCGGAGAGGTCTCTGTCAAAGCACTTTCGGACACGGGTTCAACTCCCGTCACCTCCACCAGATCGGAGCAAGCGATACAAAGCTTGCTCCGATTTTTTTATAAAAGGCAAAACGCCCTCCTTCTGCTGTCCCGCCTTTCCAAATCACGACCACTGCGCCAGGGCGCAATTGGGTACCGCCGTTTTCCGGCAGTTTCCTGAACGGAAAACACAACGGTTTCAACCGTCTTATACAAAGTTAGGAAAAGCTCCCGAAAGCTTTATGGTTTCGGGAGCCTTTTTAACAGCACATCAACCGTTTTAAGGTTCTCTTATTGACACACATGTGTCCTTCTAATATAATCAAACCAGAAAGTCTTGCACATTTCCGACAGAAAGGGCGCGATTCCAATGGCACAAGTACAAACAAAGCGCAAACCGTTCTGAACATTTCAAAAAGAGCGCAGAACCGAACCTATTCACGGAAGGGAGCATACCATGAAAAAGATTTTACTTTTGGCCGCACTGCTGCTCTGTCTGTGCGGCTGCGGTTCCCAGGAACCGACAGAAACGCCAGCCCCCTCTCCCTCTGAACTCCCGCCCACCCCCACGCCGACCGTCTATGACTTTGAAACAGATGGATGGGAGACCGTCAGGGTGCAGCCCTGCGGCCACGGCTATCTCAATGTTACGGACATGTACCAGGAACGGGTGGTGGACTGCACCTGCCCAGACGGACAGGAGGGCGACACGGATACAGAACACCGGATTGCCTGCAACGGCACCGGAGAAACCACAGAACAGCCCCGGGTACATAACGAGTAACGGTTTCCGGGCGGAACTTTTTGGCATAAAAACAGCCGAACCTCAAAATATGAGGTTCGGCTGTTTCGTTTTTTCTTCAGTTTTCCGGCTCCTGCCAGGTCAGCAGCATCCAGCTGCTGTCGCCCACCGCAGTGTACCCCATAGGTACAAAACGGGCGGCATTATCCTCCGTCATATACCCTTCGGCGCGGGCCAGATCTTCGGCATAGACCCCCGCATCACTGACGGTATACACCCGGTCATACACCCGGTAAAGGAAACTTAAGTCCTGTCCGTTGGAGCCTACCCCTGCCCGGAACACATCGTTGGGACAGCGCAGAGACAAACGCATTTTCTCGCCCACTGCCTGCTCCATATAATAACTGAAACTGGACACAGAGGATACCGCATCCGGCTGCGTCGTCATGGTCTCCGTGTACATCAGTCCCGTCACCGCCGGTTGGGCCACATCGCTGAGCATGACTTCGTCAAACCCCATCCCCGCCAGTTCCAACGCCAGATCGGACAGATATTTTCGCAGAGAGGTGTTGTACAGGTCCAGCCAAACGCCGCTGTCATCCCGATACACCGAACCGTCTGCATTCTTCATGGCCACAGTCTCGTTGCGCTGGGTGAGCAGTCCATCGATGGCACAACTCAGGTCGGCGACCAGGTAAATATCCTGTGCTTTCAGGTCTGCCGCCAGGGACGCCAGGTCAAAGCTGCCGCTCAGACCATAACCCGTAGCCATTTCCACGCCGGACTGATAGGCCAGCTGGCCGCTGACCGGTTTCAGCTGCAGCACCAGACCGTTGGCGCCGTTGACTTCCAGACGCCGGACATAACTTTCAATGCCTTCTTTGGAAATATCCTCCACCGGCACATACAGGGCCTTCAGAGCCGTAACCCCTTGACCGGCATTGGTCTGCACACCGCTGAAGTCATATCCCTCGATTACCAGTTCCGCACTGACCTGGGGACGAACCGTGTCTGCCGGGGTTCCCTCCCCGCTCTCCGTTTCCGTCATCCAGGGCATTTCCAGGCGCAGTCCGCCCTGTTCATACACGATGTATTTTTGCCAGGAAGTGAACAGCAGCAGAAATCCCACCAAAAGCACCAGCAGCAGGATCACCGGGATCATCAGCCAGTTATGACGCTTTTTCTTTGGCCGGTAGACCTCCCGATCCCCGTTCATCATCCGTTGCGTTCCTCGATTTCACCCAGCAAATCCACCCGACGTGCATGGCGGCCGCCTTCAAATTCATTTTCCAGGAAAGTATCCACAATCTTCAGCGCCAATCCGGGACCAACGACCCGGGCACCCATGGCCAGCACATTGGCATCATTGTGTTTTCTGGTCATCTCCGCAGAGAAACAGTCCCCGCACAGCGCAGCACGCACTCCTTTGACCTTATTGGCCGCAATAGAGATGCCGATACCGGTGCCGCAGATGATAATGCCCCGTTCGCACTCTCCGGAGGCCACAGCCCGGCCCACAGCCTCGCCGTAAATGGGATAATCGCAGCTTTCCTCTGTGTAAGTTCCGTAATCTTTGTAGGGGATGTTTTTCTCCTCCAGATGTTTCATCACTTCCTGTTTCAGGGCAAATCCGCCGTGGTCACAGCCCAATGCGATCATAGTGCAATCCTTCTTTCCAATAAAATTGATTCTTGTTTTTGTTCCATTCCGTTTGACAACTTCAAAGGTATATTATACCCTGAACCCTTCTCCCCGTCAATCACAAAGGCCAGGAGGGGAACCATTTCAAAAATGCTCCGGTAAACGATGTATTGGCCCACAGTCCGCTGAGTACCGGCAGGAACAGCACAAACAGTCCCACAGATATCCCCGTGAACGCGTACAGCATCTTGATTCCGCCGGGGCGATGCCGACGGATCACATCCAGCGCATAGCAGACCGCCAGCGTCAAAAAGACGGTACAGGCAAAATAGTGGTATTCAAAGGTAATGCGCCCCACGAACATCCAGGGCACCAGCTGTGCCAGATATCCAATGAGAATGAATCCGGCTTTTTGATCCCGTTTCCAGAATGCCAGATACCCCATGCCTACCATGGCAAACAGGCCGCCCCAGCACAGCAGCGGACTGACAAAGGCCGCAATGGCGGATTTTGTCCCTGCCGGGCCGTAATCCAAATAGTACAGGATGGGCCGGGCATCAAAGATCCACTGATACCACCGGGAAGAATAGGGATGGGTCGCATCCACACCCACATGATAGGTCAGCATCCCCACCTGATTGTTCCAGACCAGTTTGGCGTAACTGGGGTCAAAGTACATGGATACGCCCTCCAGGCCGATGGCACGGCCGTAGGGATAATAACTCATGTAGTAGATAACTCCCGGAATGGCTACAAAAAAGAGCAGGCAGAACAGAATGTTCTTTCCCAGCGCCCGGAAATCCCTCTCCTTTTTCATTCGGAAGATCCAGTGGAGCAGCCAAAGCAGCGCCAGTCCAGCCCCGGCGTAGATGCAGGTCCATTTACTGGCCGCCCCCAGACCGAAACTGATGCCGGACAGCGCCAGACACCACAGCTTTCGTTCCGTCACAAAGCGGTACATAAAATAATACATCATCAAAATAAACAGCACCGCATAGCTGTCGATGGTGGCAATACGGGTCTGGGTATAGTGCATGAAGTCAAAGGCAAAGATTACCGTGCCGCAGGCGGCCACCGATGTGTTGCCAAACAGCCGTTTCAAAAACAGATACAGCACCGGCAGCATCAGCACCCCCGTCAGTGTTCCCATGCAGCGCCACCCGAAGGGTGTCATTCCGAACAGCCGGATGCCGACAGAAATGATCAGTTTTCCCAGAGGGGGGTGAGAGGTCTCATAGGGATAGACATTTTCCACATTTTCATAAGCCGTCCGGGCGTGGTAGATCTCGTCAAAATAAGTTCCGTTGAGATAACTGGGGGAAATGGGCGTCACTTCCCGCTCATCCAGCAGCGCCCCGGCACCCTGCTCTGTTTGCAGCAGGATCTCCGTGCCGTCCAAATCCCGGAGCACAACGGAGCCAAGATACAGGGGACTGTCGGAAGTGAGTTTCACATACTTAGCTGAAAAGGGTTCCATCTCCCCTTCCCGCCAGGAAAACAGCATGGAATGCCGCTGCTCCAGCGTCCCCAGTTCCTGCCAGTCCTGCCCATTCCGGGAGGCGGAAATGGTATACTTTCCGGTGTTCAGGCCGGTATAGTACAGCACCTGTCCCACAGTCTGCTCCTCCGGCAGTTCCAATACCACCTGGCTGTCTGCCGTGGGGAACTTGTAAAAGGTCTCCGGAGCCGTTTGGTCTCCTAAATTCCAAAACGCCGTACATCCGTACAGCAGGGTGATGCCTGCCATCAGCAGTGCATCTGCCCGGGTCATCCTGCCGGACGCCCCCGCCGGGGACAGCCTTGCCCCATTGATGCAGGTCTCGGCAAAGCGGTATCCCAGCCATACGATCCATCCTGCCAGCAGGATGGGAAAAATCAGGGAAATACTCAAAGTCGTTCACGCTCCTCGGCCGCCATTATACCAGTCCCGGACTTTTCGGTCAACCACTGTCCGACGCTCCGGCAGACCGCTCCGGATGGTCTGCAAAAATGATTTTTCTGTTGACAGTCTCCCGGCTCTGGTGTAGAATTAGTTGAATATTTATAACTGTATGGTGGATAACAGTCTTTAATATTTGTTCAACAAAATGGCGGAGGACTCCCTCCGTTTGTGATCCCATAGGGGTCGCAGGATAGATGCAATTTCATATTGTTTCTTGGAACCGCACCCCAGCTTTATTTTTTAAGGAATGGAGGTGTGTTTACTTACAATGCCTATTAGTAATACAATGATGATCGTGATCTGTGTGATTGCCTCCGTCGTTTGCCTTGGTGCCGGCATTCTGGCCGGAATCAAGTTCCGGGTCGGAAAAATCAAAACGACCCTTCAGGAGGCAGATGAGGAAGCAAAACAGATTCTGAACGATGCCATCAAGAGCGCAGAAACGAAAAAACGGGAAACCCTGTTTGAGGCAAAGGAAGAAATACACAAAGAACGGACAGCGTACGAGCAGGAAGTTAAGGAACGCCGCGCAGAACTGTCCAAGCAGGAGCGACGCCTGCAGCAGAAGGAAGAAAACCTTGACCGGAAGAATGACACCCTGGACAAGCGGAACGAGACTCTGCGGAAAAAGATCGCAGATGCCGAGGCTACCCAGGCTGAGATCGAGGAACTGAAGAAAGATCAGCTGGAAACTCTGGAGCGTATCTCCGGATACACTGTGGACGAGGCCAAAAACATGCTGGTCGCCCAGGTGGAGTCCGAAGTGACCCACGAGATGGCTATGAAAGTCAAAGAGATCGAAGACCGGGCCAAGGACGAGGCCGATTCCATTGCGCGCGAGATCATTGCCACCGCGATCCAGCGCTGCGCAGCCGACCACACCAGTGAAGTCACCGTTTCCGTGGTTCCCCTGGCGAACGACGAGATGAAAGGCCGCATCATCGGCCGGGAAGGCCGGAATATCCGGACCTTTGAAAATCTCACCGGCTGCGACCTGATCATTGACGACACCCCCGAGGCTATCACCATTTCCAGCTTTGACCCCGTGCGCCGGGAAGTTGCCCGTATCGCACTGGAAAAACTCATTGCCGATGGACGGATCCACCCTGCCCACATCGAGGAAATGATCGCCAAAGCCCAGCGGGAAGTCAACGCCACCATCAAAGCAGAGGGTGAGCGGGCCACTTTCGAAACCAATATCCATGGTCTGCACCCGGAGATCATCAAGCTCCTGGGCAGAATGAAGTACCGCACCAGTTATGGTCAGAATGTGCTGAACCACTCTATCGAGGTCAGCCATATTGCCGGACTGATCGCCGCAGAGTTGGGCGTGGATGTGGCCACTGCCAAGCGCGCCGGTCTGCTGCACGACATCGGCAAATCCATCGACCATGAGGTAGAGGGCAGCCATGTCACCATCGGCGCTGAAATTGCCCGGAAGTACAAGGAATCCCCCGATGTGGTCCATGCCATTGAAGCGCACCACGGCGATGTGGAGGCCCGGACCGTGATCGCCTGTATCGTCCAGGCTGCAGATACCATTTCCGCAGCCCGCCCCGGCGCACGGCGTGAGAACATCGAAAACTATGTCAAGCGTCTGGAAAAACTGGAGGAGATCACCAACAGTTTCCCCGGCATTGCCAACAGCTATGCCATCCAGGCCGGCCGGGAAATCCGCGTGATGGTCGATCCCGAGAAGGTCAACGAGGACAACATGATCCTGCTGGCCCGGGATATTGCCAAGAAGATCGAGGCGGAACTGACTTACCCCGGTCAGATCAAAGTCAATGTGCTGCGGGAAACCAAAGCCGTAGATTACGCAAAATAAGCACTTTTCAAATACGCCTGGAGCGCATTGCTCCGGGCGTATTTTTTCCATTTCCCGCCCTTCTCTTTTACTGGCATCAGCGTCTTGTGTGTGGTACAATGAAACACTGGAACACTTGAAGAAGGTAACATTTCATGAAACAACATTTTTCCCGAACCGCCCCCAGTACATGGATCTCCTGCCTGGGCATTTTGGCTGTGGCCGGAATGTTCCTGCACTGGTGGGTCACTACCCCCGGTATCGCTCTGCAGGGACGCATTGCCGCCGGATGCAGCGCCCTCCTGTTCATCGCCGTGGGACTGCGTTTCGTGCCCCGTTGGATGCAGTTCTGGCAGGCAGAACTGCCGCCTCTCCCCTGTCCGGAGACCGGTTCCGAGCCACCGCACATGCTCCCGAAACTGTTTATCGGGCTTTTGGCCGTAAATTTCGCCATCATCATCGCCGTCTACGGACTGCGGTGCGCCGCCGGTCATACCGGCACTTTCCTGGAACAGCTGTCTTTCTGGACCTGCACAGACAGTGCCCATTATCTGGATATCGCCCGGGACTGGTACTTGTCCCATGGGCCGATGGATCGATTGGTACAGCTGGTTTTCCTGCCCGGCTATCCCATCGCCATCCGGCTGATGCAGCTGCTCATCCCCCATCCCCTGTATGCCGCCATGACCCTGTCCTCCCTCTGCTTTGCCGGGGCAGGATGCGTTCTCTACCGCTTGTTCCGTCTGGATTTCCCCCACCGGGACGCCCTGCGCGCCATCCGGTATTTATGTATTCTGCCCGGTGCATTTTTCTTCGCCGCACCTATGAGCGAAAGCCTGTTTCTTCTGCTGTGTGCCGGGTGCCTGTATTGCATCCGGAAAAATCGTTGGGGTCTGGGCTGCCTCCTCGGCGGATACGCTGCTTTTACCCGCTCCCTGGGCGCTGTTCTTCTGGTGCCCGTGTGCATGGAACTGATCGCTGCATTCCGTCAGGACCCTATCGCCGGGAAAAAAACTCTCCCCCTCCGTCTGGCCTGTCTGCTGCTGATTCCCGCCGGGTTTGGAGCGTACTGCCTCATCAACTACCAGGTTTCCGGCGATCCTTTCCAGTTCATGCTCTATCAAAATGACCACTGGAACCAGCAGTTGGGGTATTTCTTCAATACCGCTGCCTACCAGACCCAGTGGGCCATCCACACTGCCGCAAACGACCCTCATAATTTTTGGGGATTGTGGCTGCCCAATCTGCTGTGGAGTTTCGGCGCATTGGGTTTGATGGCTGTCGCCGCCCCTCGAATGCGCCCCAGTTTCACCGCCTGGTTCATGGCCTATTTCTTCATCGCTATCGGTGCCACCTGGCTGCTCAGTGCGCCCCGGTATCTGGTGGCATTCTTCCCCCTCCCAATGGCTCTGGCTATTTGTACCCGGAATCAGAAAATCGATCTGGCAGCCACGCTGCTGTGTCTTGTACTCTCCTGCGGGTATTTGTACGCCTTTGTCATGCGCTGGCAAGTCTGGTAAAAAAATACGCCGGAGGCACTTCCATTCTCTGGATGCCTCCGGCAGTTTTTTTATTTTTTGGTATTTTTCTCGTAGATTACACCCAAGCCCAGCAGCAGGAGATCATCCTCCAGCAGGATCTTATGGGTGCAGTGGCGCAGAATCACAGGCGCCAGTCCGCCGGTTCCCAAAACCGTCGCTTTTTCTCCCAACTCTTTTTCCACCCGGTCAATCAGACCATCGATCATGCAGGCCGTGCCGTACACCGCCCCGGACTTCATGCAGTCATCGGTATTGCTCCCAATCACTTTGCCCGGATTGTGCAGATCGATTTTCGGCAGCTGACTGGTGCCGGAATTCAGCGCATTCAGGGACAGGTTCACCCCCGCCATGATCGCGCCGCCCAGGAAACAGCCTTTGCCATCAATGACAGACATCGTAGTCGCCGTACCCATATCCACCAGGATCAGCGGCGGATCATACTTATGCAGTGCCGCCACGGCGCCCACCACCAGATCCGCGCCCAGAGAACCGGGATCGTCGATCCGGATGTTCAGCCCGGTCTTGACCCCCGGGCCCACCACGATTGCATCGCAGCCAGTCACCAATTTGATGGCCCGTTTCAGCACACTGGTCAGCTGAGGCACCACAGAGGAAATGATCGCCCCTTCATACTGCTGCTTGTCCATTCCTGTCAGGGAGATCAACTGGTGCATCAGCACTGCATATTCCGAATCCGTCCTGCCAATGTTCGTCTGCAGCCGGTACATCTGTTTGGTCTCCAGACCATCCAATGTGCCCACGCAAACATGGGTATTTCCAATATCAACTGCTAAGATCATACATCTGTCACCTCAGTTTCACAATTGGTCTTATTGTACCTGTTCCCGTCGTTTTTTTCAACCGAAAATCAGAAAATAATCCTTTTCCATCAAAAAAGCGCCCCGGCAACTGTTGCCGGGGCGCCGATGCTATGCAGATTTACTGCTGTTCCAGTTCGTCCAGTTCCCGCATCCACAGACCAATGGAGGCATCACTGGGCATCAGGAATCCGTTCCGGGGAGAAACGGAGAACCGCTCCACAGCCGGGCCATCCATCAGGCAGGAGCGCTTAAACTGCTGAGTGCACAGACGCGTGCAGTAACTTCTCAGCCACACCAGCAGATCCTCCCGGCTGAATTCATCGCCGTAGGCGATCTCAGCCAGACGCAGGGTCTTGGTAGGCGTGAATCCGCAGATCAGCAGCTTGTGAGTGAAGAAGTCCTGCAGGGAGTAGGAACCGACGGTCTCCTCGCTCTTCTGCTCAATCTCATCACCAGTGGGAGGCAGCAGCTCAGGGCTGACCGGGCACTCCAGCACATCCCACAGGGCAGCTGCCAGAACCTTGTCCTCAGTGGTGGCAGCAATGTGACGCACAGCGGTACGCACCTGGGTCTTGGTCAGGCCCATGTTCACATCGTACATACTGGTATGGTCGCCGTTGTAGGTGCACCAACCGTCAATGTACTCACTCAGATCCTCCGTACCCACATTCAGACCGTTGACCTTATTGGCAATGTCCATGAGCACCTGGGTACGCTCCCGCGCCTGGGCATTTTCAAACGCCACGGTATAATCATCGTGTGCATGACCGATGTCATCAAAATGAACTTTCACGGCGTTGCCAATGTCGATCACCCGCACATCGCAGCCCCACTGCTCCGCCACCACGATGGCGTTGGACTTGGTGCGGCTGGTAGTGCCAAAGCAAGGCAGGGTGCATGCCACCACATTGGTGGAAGGCAGTCCCATTTTCCGCATGGCCATAGCGCAGATCATCACGCACAGCGTGGAGTCCACGCCGCCGGAAATACCCACCACGCAGTGGTCCAGACCGGCATACTCCATCCGTTTCACCAGACCGTCCACCTGAATCTGCATCATCCGCTCGCAGTATTTGGGCACATCTTTTTCCAGCGCCGGCAGATGGGGGTTCTTGGAGTAGTAGCGGGTCAGAACAGTCTTATCCTCTTCCATGCCCCAGTCAGCCACGCAGTAAGCCAGCTCGCTGCTGCCAAATCCGCCCTTGTTCCGGCGCAGGTTGGTCATATAGTCCACATCCACTTCAGACACTGCCAAAGCGTTGGCCTGTTCCTGGCTTGCCAGGATCACGCCGTTTTCTGCCACCATGCACAGACCGCTGAACACATTGTCTGTGGTGGATTCTCCCGTACCGGGAGACGCCAGGATCATGCCCGCCAGCAGATGCTTGGAGCGGTAGCGAATATCCAGTTCCGCCTCCTGGGTAGAAGTCACCGTTGCAGGGAAAGAGGCCATCTGGGCGATCAGCGTTGCTCCATTGACTGCCTGGTCCACACCGGTGGGGACCACGCCGTTCATATCGTTTCCGATCTCCACGGCCACAGTCAGATCACTGAGCACATTGCTGGGGAACACCACATCTGCCGTCAGCCAGGTCTCATACCGGCCGCCGATCACGATCTCTGCCGGCTCGTCATCCGGGCAGCAGAAGGGAGTGCCGTCCACTTCCGTGCGGGGCACCATGGCGATTACATCGCCGTTATACACCGCAGCAGCGCAGCTGTACAGCTGGCCGCCCAGGGCATAGGGCAGACCCACGAAGATCAGCATATCCAGTTCTTCCGTGCTCTCCACCACTTTGCACAGCGCATCTTCCGAGGCGCGCAGCAGATTGCGCATCCCAATCAGATCGTAGCAGGTGCAGCCCGTAAGGGTCAATTCGGGGAACACCAGAACCTTGACGCCCTGTTCCTTTGCAGCCCGAATGCTCTCAATCACCCGGTCTGCGTTGTAATCCGGATCTGCCACCCGGATCACCGGAGAGGCAGCCGCAACTTTCACAAATCCGTCTTTCATGTCAACACACCTTATTTTTTATTTTTATTTGATTGTCTGTTCAAACCGGAACAGCGACTGTCCGTAATACTGCAGGATCGCCGCCCGGGTATTGATGAAGTGATCCCGCTCCAGCGTAATCACCAGCACCTCGCCATCCTGTTCGCAGCGGAGCACCCCCTCCAGTTCCGGAAACACATGGGTTTCCAGTTCCGTTTGCAGTTTATCCAGATGCTGGGCATAGTATGCCTCCGATTCCGGCGGAGCATACCCCTCGATGGGGTCAGGACCGGAAGTAAACATCAGGAGCATACACAGCACAGTCACCACCAGTACCAAAATGCAGCCGCCGGGTTTCAGCCGTTCGGCCCATTCTTTTCCGGGATTGATCTCCCGCGGTTCATGTTCCATGGTCGAAATTCTTCCTCACATCGTATTGAGCGATCTCGAGCCGATTCAGCGTCTGCCGCCCGGTTTCGGAAAGCTCTTCCGTCACGGTTCCGTTTTCCACATAGAACCCGTTGCTGTTCAGCACCGGCAACGTCTGCCGGACCTCCTCCGTCAGCTGCATATAGGCCGGGCCTGTCCATCCCAACTGATTGAACAGTTCATTCATCAGATAGTTGGGACTGATCCGGGGGCCTTCGCCCACAAATTCATTCTGCAGCGTTTCCTTCGCCGCATCGTTGGCCCACATGACATAGCGGGTGCTGTAATAATTGTAAAATCCGTCCTGGGTATGGATGTCCAAATTGATTCCCAGTTCCTCGTATACACTGGCATTGTCCCCCAACCAGGGATTGTGGTCACCAAAAAGTACCACTACCACGGGGATTTCGTCCTCCCGCAGGGCATTCAGCAGTTCCATCAGCCGATCGCCTGTGTCCCGCACCGAGCCGAGGTAATTGTTCATCACATTGTAAGCATAGGGACTGATGTCCTCATAGTACCCCGCAGGGTCCCATGCCTCTTCCCACTCCAGTTTGTCTGTGTTGTAGGGGCCATGTCCCTGGTATGTAATGTGGAAATCGAATACCGGCTGACCGGCGGCCGACTTCTCCCGGTATTGTTTCAGAACATCCGGGAGCATCACATCGTCATACCCGATCTCCCCATTGGTCATCTCTCCGTAGTGATTCTCCACGAACAGATACTCCTGGAATCCAAGCCAGGGCATGATATTCCGGCGGTTGTAGAACCAGTTGAAGGAGGGATGGCTGCCCGCCGTCAGGTAGCCCTGATTACGCAGATACCAGACATAGGAATTGGTATCTTTTCGGAAATTTTTCAGCTGATAGTATCCCGTCAGGAAACAGCGTTCCGTGTCGATGGTTCCTCCGGCAAAGATGTTGGTTACCAGATCTCCGCACCAGCTTTCCGCCTCAATCTGATGGTACGCAGCGTACACATCTTCCCTGATTCCCTGCACCCCCAAGTTGGTGAAATCATTAAATCCTTCCAACTGAAGAGCCAGAATATTCACTTTCCGTTCCGCGGGAATGGGTGCATCGGTGTATGCACCCAGCAACTCCTGGGCCTTCTCGTGGGAATATCCCTCCGGGGGCGTATCGATGGCCTCCGTAATGCTGTGCAGGAAGGGATAAACAAAGCCATGGGCAATGTAATTCTGGGTAGCGGACCACTGGTTGACATATTCATAGTTCTGGGTCTTTTGCTCGTAGATCCGGTTGCTGCTGTACACCCCTTTCCACAGGGGCCAGACACTGAGCAGCACCGCCGCCGCGCCAAGAATCCGAACCTGCCGGCTGGGTCTCCCGCGCACCAGCTTTGCCAGAAACACCGTGCCAAAGATCACGCAGCCTAATGTAAACCACAGCCGCTTATCCATACCGATGGCGTAATTTCCCGCCACGCCCATCGCCGTGGTGATGCTGCTGATGTCCGCAAATACAAAGGGGTCATCCCGGAACATCAATTTGAAGTAACTGCCCACACTGGCAGACAGAAACAAGGCGCAGGTCAAAAGGAAAGAGACCCATGCCCGCCCGGTCAGACACCAGCAGAGCAGCAGGAACAGCACCACCGGCAGGATATTCAGAAAGGCGATCAGGGGATTCCGAAAATACCCCAGAAACACGCCCCAACTGTAATCCCCATAGGCCAGCACCAGACTCACCAGTCCGATGCCGCAGCCTGCCAACACCACCATAATGATGTTCCAGGCCCAATAGAGCCGCCGCTGCCGGGCAGTTTCCTCCCCGGCGGGTGCGGCGGTTTTGATACGATCCAATAGTTCTGTCAAAAATCGCACCTCATGATTGCTGATTGGTCAATTTGCGTTGGAAATGATTTAGAAATCGATTTTGTCGTTGATAAAGCGCACCAGTTCCTCGATGGGCAGACGCACCTGCTCCATGGTATCCCGATCCCGGATGGTCACGCAGTTGTCCGGCTCAATGCCCTTTTCCGCATCGCCCACAGTATCGAAGTCCACAGTGATGCACAGAGGCGTGCCGATCTCGTCCTGGCGGCGGTAACGCTTGCCGATGGAACCAGACTCGTCATAATCCACCATGAAGTGCTTGCTGAGCATGGTGTAGATCTCCATGGCTTTGCCGCCCAGTTTCTTGCTCAGGGGCAGAATGGCTGCCTTGAAAGGCGCCAGTGCCGGGTGCAAGTGCAGAACGGTACGCACATCTTCCTTGCCGTTTCCGTCCACCAAGTGCTCCTCGTCGTATGCCTCGCACAGGAAAGCCAGCGCCACACGGTCGCAGCCCAGAGAAGGCTCAATGACATAGGGAATGTAGTGCTCGTTCTTCTCCTGATCGTAGTAGGTCAGATCCTTACCGGAGGCCTCCTGATGGCGGCCCAGGTCATAATCCGTGCGGTCGGCAATGCCCCACAGCTCGCCCCAATCAGTGAACGGGAATGCATATTCGATATCGGTGGTCGCGCGGGAATAGAACGCCAGTTCAGCCGGCTCATGATCCCGCAGACGCAGATTTTCCCGCTTGATGCCCAGACTGAGCAGCCAGTTCAGGCAGTAATCTTTCCAGTAAGCAAACCACTCCAGGTCCGTGCCCGGCTGGCAGAAGAATTCGCACTCCATCTGCTCGAATTCCCGGGTGCGGAAAGTGAAGTTGCCGGGGGTGATCTCATTGCGGAACGCCTTGCCCACCTGGCACACACCAAAGGGCAGTTTTTTACGGGTGGTCCGCTGAATATTTGCAAAGTTGACGAAAATGCCCTGGGCTGTTTCCGGACGCAGATACACGGTAGAAGAGGAATCTTCCGTCACACCCATCTGGGTCTTGAACATCAGATTGAACTTCCGGATGGGGGTGAAGTCATGCTTGCCGCACACCGGGCAGATCACATCTTCATGAGAGGCGATGAAGGCGTCCATCTCGTCAAAGCTCATGGCGTCCACATTCACTTCCGGGTGCTCCTGACCGATCAGTTTATCTGCCCGATGCCGTGCCTTGCAGGCCTTGCAGTCCAGCAGGGGGTCCGAGAAACTGGACACATGACCGGTGGTGACCCAGGTCTGGGGATTCATCAGAATGGCTGCGTCCAGGCCCACATTGTAGGGGCATTCCTGCACGAATTTCTTCAGCCATGCTTTTTTCACATTGTTTTTAAACTCCACGCCCAGAGGACCGTAATCCCAGCTGTTGGCAAGACCGCCATAGATCTCGCTGCCTGCGTAAATGAATCCGCGGTTCTTGCAGAGATTCACGATCATGTCCAGAGTTTTTTCCGAATTTTTCATAGTTTTCCTCCAAACTCCGCCGATGGCTTCGGCGGGTTCATTTTTGGCGCACGCGCCATACATTAAAATACCACAACTTCCGCACCTTTACAACACTATATCACGTTAAAATGGAAATTAGCGCAGCAGCGCCCCCCTTTCTCTGCATTTTTGAAAAACCGGAACTTTTTCCACAGCTCTCCGTCAAAGAATATGGTAGAAAAGTTCATAAAACTATGCTACAATGCACCTGTAATCACCAATCAATTTTGAGGAGGACAAACGCAATGGAAATTCCTGTTGGAGCAAAAGGCCGGGTAGACGGTATCGTCACCGATCAGCTCACCGCCGCAGCTGTCGGTTCCGGTTCCGTAGAGGTCTTTGCCACCCCCTACATGGTAGCCGCTATGGAGAATGCCGCCTGTGAGGCCATTCGTCCCTATTACGGCGAAGGGGAAAACAGTGTGGGCACCAAGCTGGAGATCTCCCACGATGCCGCCACCCCCGTGGGGATGAAATATTGGGCAGAGGCCGAAGTCGTGGAAGTGGACCGCCGCCGGGTCGTTCTGAAAGTGACCGCCTACGATGAGACCGGCGTGATCGGTTCCGGCACCCATGAGCGTTTCATCATCCAGATGGAGAAGTTCCTTGCCAAGGCAGAGGCAAAAAAAGCTCTGGTTCAGTAATGGAAAAAAGCGGGCGGCTCTGCCCGCTTTTTCTTATTTACCGGTTCGAAACCGGAAATGTTTCGCCCCCATTCGGTGAGAAACAAAGGAGGATATACGAAGATGAAAGAACTGTTTCAAGACAAAAAACGCCTGTTGCTGGCAGGCGGCGCCGTACTGCTGATTGTCATTGCCATCGTGTTGGTACTGGTCCTGCGGGGCCATTCCCGCTCCGTGCAGTACGAAAATTACATGGACGCCGCAGAGGAATCTATCCTCAGCGAAGATTATGCAAAAGCCATTTCCTATCTGGAACGGGCATTTGAGATCAAGGACACCGATGACTGCGCCATCGCTCTGGCTCAGGCTTACGCCGCCAACGGCGACCTGACAAAGGCAGAAGATATTCTGCTGGAGCTGATCCAGAATTGCAAAGGCGACAGCGAAACCCGTCTCAAGCAGGCTCTGCGTGAACTGGGCAAGGAGCAGGATGCCCCGGAGGAGAACAGCGTCACCATTGCCGGTCAGTCCTATGCCACAGCCGCCTCTTCCGTCACCATCAGCGGCACGAATCTGTCCGCCCAGGATCTGGATGCACTGGCATCTTTTGAAAATCTGACCACCCTGAGCCTGAAAAACTGCGGACTGAAGGATCTGGATTTTCTGGAAGAACTGGACACGCTGACCTCTCTGACCCTGTCCGACAACCGGATTGAAGATCTGCGCCCGTTGGAGGATCTGGATCAGCTGAAAACCCTGTATCTGGATAACAATCCCATCGAGGACTTCTCCCCCCTGTATGAACTGCGGAATTTGACCACCCTGAGCATCAAAGGGATCGAACTGACCCAGACCCAGTACGACGAACTGGCAGACAATCTGAAACGGTGCAGCATTTTTGGCGATGACACTGTGGCAGAAGAACTGACGCTGGGCGGTGTTACCTTCCTGTCGGATGTCACGGAACTGGATCTGTCCGGCAAGGGTATCCACGACATTTCCGAACTGGCAAAATGCACCCAGCTCCAGACTTTGAATCTGAAAGGCAACGAGATCAGCGATCTGACGCCGCTGGAGGGACTGGAAAACCTCACCTGGCTGTGCCTGTGGGACAACAATGTGTCCGATATCAGTTCTCTGGGAATGCTCACCCAGCTGACCTATCTGGATCTGGAGGACAACAAGGTCTCCAACATCCATCCGCTGTCTTCTCTGACCAATTTGACGGAGCTGCATCTGGATGACAACGAGATCTCCAATTTCAGCGCCCTGTCCAATCTGACCAACCTGCGGAAACTGGGTCTGCGGAACACCGCGCTGACCGACGATGCCCTATATATTCTGGAGCTTTCTTCTCTTGCCGATCTGGACATCAGCGCCAACAGCGCCCTGACCGGCACTGCTGTGAATAAGCTGAAGGAAACCATCCCCAACTGCACGGTCATCCACGACGAGCTGACCGTCATGGTCGATCTGGGCAGCAAGAGTTTTGCCTCCGACGCCACTCTGGTGGATGCCTCCGGCGCCTCTGTCACGGATCTGGCCCCGCTGTCCAAACTGACCGCCGTCACTTCCCTGATGCTGAACAACAACGCCATCTCGGATTTCACTCCCCTGTCGGGTATGAATGGACTGACCGTTTTGGAACTGCGAAACACCGGTCTTTCCGATCTGACGTTCCTGGCCGGGCATCACAAATTGACCAACCTGAATCTGGCAGAAAACAAGCTGCAGGATGTCTATTCCCTGTCCAGCTGCACCGGTCTGGTGGAACTGATTCTGACAGATAATCAGAACCTGACGGATATTGCGCCCCTGTCTTACTGCACGGCGCTGACGGATCTCTATTTGGAAAACACCGGTGTGACCGATTTGTCCGCCCTGGCTGAGCTGACCAAGCTGACCAGCCTGTATCTGGACGGCTGCCAGCTCTCCGATCCCACTCAGCTCCACCAGCTGACCGGGCTGCGCACCCTGTCCGTGATTGACTGCGGACTGACGGAAGAACAGATTGCCGATCTGCAGGAGGCCCTGCCCAACTGCGCCGTTTATGCCGGTTGAGAATTTTTTATACAAAATTCATAAATTCCTATTTATTTTTCAAAAATCCATGCTATAATATAACCAAGCAAATCCCCAGTAAACACAGTTAACAAAAGGAGCTGATTACATGAAATTTACGTTCACAGAAAAAAGGATCGACGCAACCCCTGCGATGAAGGAATACGCCGAGAAAAAGATCTCTAAAATCGACAAGTACTTCAAAACAGACAGTGATGCCTTTGTGACGTTCAGCACCGAACGCGGCCGGTATATCGCTGAGGTGACCATCAAGAACAACGGAATGTTCTACCGGGTCAAAGAAACCACCGGCGATATGTGCGCCTCCATTGACTCCGCAGTGGCGACCATCGAGCGGCAGATTCGCAAGAACAAGACCCGTCTGGAAAAACGGCTGCGGGCCGATGCCTTTGAGCGGGTCGTCCCCCCGGTGGAAGACGAATCGGAAGAGGAATTCAAGGTCGTCCGGAACAAACGGTTCAGCATTCAGCCGATGAGCGTGCAGGAGGCCATCCTGCAGATGAACCTGCTGGAGCATGAGTTCTATGCTTTCCGTAATGCCGACGAAGGAGACGCTTTCTCTGTGGTCTACAAGCGCAATCACGGGGATTACGGTTTGATCATGGATGCGAAAGACTGATCCCTCTCCGCCCGAACAGGCGGAACTGTGAAATGAATATAGAACTCCCCGCACGGCGCAATGCCGTGCGGGGAGTTTTTATATCTCCATCGACATCCCGTGCCACAAGGTTCCCTGATTGTCAGCGCTATACTTGGGGACGGAGAAATCCCAATCCGAAACCGCCCTTTTCTGAATGATTCGTTTCACAACAAGCTCCCATCCTCTCCCATCCGGGACACTGGTTTTCTTTCCCCACCGACCGGCAGATAGAAAACTTCTCCGTTGTCATCCCGGCGGTTGTGTGATAGAATGAGAAAAAATCATACATTGGGAGGTATCGCGGATGCGCTGGATCGAAGTGACGGTCAACTGCACCGGTGACCCCGATCTGATGTGCGCCGACCTGGCAGAACTGGGTGTGGGCGGCATGATCGTGGAGGACGAACAGGATTTTGAGAACTTTTTGGAGCACAACCATGCCTACTGGGACTATGTGGACGAAGAGTTGGAAAATAAATTCAAGGGCGTTTCCCGGGTAAAATTCTACCTGTCTGACGACGAAGAAGGCAAAGCCACGCTGAACAAAGTGGCAGAATTTCTGGGTTCCATGCCGGAAACGGCCTTTGTGCAGGATAGTGACTGGGAAAACAACTGGAAAGAGTTCTACAAGCCCATCTCCGTGGGCGAAAAACTGGTGGTGGTCCCGGAATGGGAAGAAACACCGGAAAACGGCCGAATCCCCTTGAAACTGGACCCGGGCCTCATTTTCGGCACCGGCAGTCATGCCACCACCAAAATGTGCCTGGCCGCCCTGGAGGATGTGGCAGGCCCCGGAAAAACCGTGCTAGACCTGGGCTGCGGCTCCGGTATTCTGGGCATTGGCGCCATCCTGTTGGGATGCAGCAGATGCGCCGGGTGTGACATTGATCCCAAGGCTCCGGAAGTGGCTCTGTCCAACGCCGCCCTCAACGGCATCACACCGGAGCAGTTCGACATTCGGGCCGGCGATGTACTCACCGACGCCGGAATGCGTACCGCACTGGGCAGCGACTACGACATCGTCACGGCCAACATTGTTTCCGATGTGATCATCCCCCTTTCCGGCATGGTTCGCACCTTCTTGAAACCCGGCGGCACATTCATCACCTCCGGCATCATCGACGGCCGGGAAGAAGAAGTCCGTCAGGCCATTGAATCCAATGGATTCACCATTTTGGCCCACCATCAGGAGGACAACTGGCACTGTTTCGTGGCCCGTTAAGTTCCCCCGTTTCCGACAAACAAAGATCCCCCTGACGCAGATCAGATGACCTGTGTCAGGGGGATTTTTTCATACAAACCAGGCACCTCCGGGAAATTACAGTCCCAGGCGGCGGAGCATATAGTCGTGGGCCGCCTGTTCCAGACGATCGTCCAGGTCTTCCAGCCGGAACGACGGGTCTTTCCGCAAAATTGCCGTCCGGAGGATGGCATCGGCAAAGGCCGGATTTTTGGGAAGTACCGGGCCATGGCTGTAAGTGCCGAACACATTATGGTACCGCACGCCCTCCGTGCCGTCCTCGCCGTTGTTTCCGGCTCCGGCAAGCACCTGCCCCAAGGCAGACACGCCTTTTCCCAGCCAGGTTTTCCCGCTGTGGTTTTCAAATCCGACCACCACGCCGCAGCCGGTCTCCTCTCCGCAGCGGAACGCACAGTTGCCAATCATCCGTTCTTTTTCACCCACGGTGGTATAGTCGATGGCCCCGATAAAATCGCAGGTCACACCCTCCCATGTGGTATAACTCCGCCCTAGCATCTGATAGCCGCCGCAGATGGCCAAAAATGTCTTGCCATCGGCAACGGCGCTTTTGATCTCCTCCGCTTTGCCCCGCGCCAGATCTTCCAGCAGGACTTCCTGCTCAAAATCCTGACCGCCGCCGATGAAAAACAAATCAAACTTTGTCAAGTCTGCTGTTTCTCCAATGGGCAGCCGGGTCACTTCTGACGCAATGCCTCGCCAGGCCAACCGCTGCTGCAGGCACAGTAGGTTTCCATTATCTCCATACAAATTGAGCACATCCGGGTACAGATGGCAAATTTTCAAATCCATTTCCGTGCCCTCCTTATTCCCAGAATTCCTTGGTTCCGCACAAATGCGCCAGACGGGTGCGAATATCCAGCATCGCCGTATAAGTGGGAATCATATACACCGGCAGATCCTGCTGGCTGACCAGTTTCAGCAGCGCATCAAAATCCCGCTCCACGGTGATCTGCTCCGCAGGCAATCCGGCATATTTCAGCCGCAAAGCCATGTCCTCCGCCCGCAGACCGGACACCACAGCCGGCCCCTGGTATTTGGCCGCCAGGCGTTCAAAATCAGCATCCCAGATCCAGGAAATATCCGTGGAATCGGCAGGATTATCGTTGAGCAGGAACACCGGGAGATACGCCCCTTCAAGTCCGTTCAGATACTCGATTACCTGATTGCATCCCGCCGGATTTTTTACCAGGATCATGCGGATTTCTGTACCGTTGAGCAGGAATTTTTCCATTCTGCCAAATCCACAGGAAAAGTTTTCTCCGCAGGTCAGCGCCGCCTCCGGCTCCACCCCAAAGGACAGCAGCGCCGTAGCCGCCCCCACTGCATTATAAATATTGTAAACCGCCGGCAAGTTCACCCGTACCGTGCGGGTCAGTTCTTCCGTGGCAATTTCCACTGTGGAACTGTCTGCGTCTTTCCCCAACAGCCGGGTGACTGTCACATCCGTTTCCGGCCGCTCATATCCGCAGTTCGGGCATACAAAATGTCCCAAATGTCCGTATGTGCGGTATTGATACTGGTACTCGGCCTTACAGCGGATGCAGTGGCTGGCATCGGACACCGCCGGTGCCTCCCCGCCGCCCAGTGCCTCTCCCAGACCGTAAAATACGCAGGGATTGGGAATATCCCCTGCCAGAGAGGCCGTCAGAGAGCAGTCCGCGTTCAAACATACCGTGGCCTCCGGTACTCCCAGGATGCCCTCCCGGATGTTGGCCAGGGTGTGGGTGATCTCCCCGAACCGATCCAGCTGATCCCGGAACAGATTGGTGACCAAAATGACCTGGGGCTGAACCAGGGGCGCCACCGTGCGGAAGGCTGCCTCATCACATTCGATCACAGCACACTCGTGCTTGGCTTTTCCGAACAGAGTGGAATTTTCCACCAGCAAAGTGGTCACACCGGACAGCAGGTTGGCACCGGAACGGTTGGCAAAATAGTCTGCCCCGGTGTCGATCAGTCCCTGCTCGATGATCCGGGAAGTGGTAGTCTTTCCGTTGGTACCGGTCACCAGAATGATCCGTACATTCCGGGACAAAATGGCCGGGAGCTGCGGACAGACTTTCACCGCAAACCGGCCGGGCATCGCCGTGCCGCCCCGGTGCAGGATCTTTGCCGCCAGTTTCACACAGCGGCAGACCAGAATAGCGAGAAACGCGCGTAGATTCATTGTAAAACTTCCTATACATTAGATTTTGAACAGCCACATTATACCCGATTGCCCTGCCAAACACAATATCCATTCCGTCAAAAGGAAAAAGGTCCGGCAGCAGCCAGACCTTTTTTCATCTACTCACTTCTCATCAATGGCGTTCAGCTGTAAAAATCCTTCCTCATCCAACAGCACCCGCTCCCGATGGGCAACACCGTTTCCGTCCAGATATTCCAGTTCCAGTGTAATCAGTCCGGTGGGCGGCGCCCAGTCAGCGCCGTTTTCCCCCAGATCCTTCACCATTGCCAGCGCAGGAAATTCCTCCCACATGGCAAACTGCTCGCCGTCCATCAGATGATCGCAGTACAGCCGCAGCTGACTGCCATACTCTTCCAGGAAATAGGGGACCCGGGAAACCTTCAGGTCATACACATCTCCCTGCGCCGTAAACATCACATGCCCGCTGTCCGGGAGAGGCTCTCCGTTGTACAGCAGTCCCTCCGGTACCTGCGTTCCAAGCTGCTGAAGAACCAGTTTTCCCTCTCCGCCCGGCGCCGCTGTCTCCGGCAGCCAGCGGCTGTCGATCACGCCCTCCAGATCTTCATAGGGGATGGGGAAGAAAATAGTCCCTGCTGCATAGGAGCTTAAGACATAGGGTTGGGAAATGAAGGTAATCCCCTCATTGTTGAAATACCACAGCCCATCTGCCACCACATCGGGAATCCACTGCTCATAATCGTCAAAAAATATGGTTTGCCCCTCATAGGTATAGTCCTCTGTTTTAGAAAGTTCCGTAAAGTACAGTTTACAAGGGACTACACAGGGTAGGTATCTGACGGGAGGGGTGCC
>ENA-ORTY01000185-ORTY01000185.1-human-gut-metagenome-genome-assembly--contig:-NODE-185-length-82173-cov-4.709723_pt1 | contig 82173 bp, 77 predicted proteins | sample MGYA00241917_ERZ509198 | MGnify/ENA primary metagenome ERZ509198 (study PRJEB26280, sample SAMEA2338857) | human gut metagenome | biome: human gut; feature: human-associated habitat; material: faeces...
CTCCTCCGGCCAGCCCAGCGTGGAGAAGGGCCACAGCGCAGAGCTGAACCAGGTATCCAACACATCCGGGTCCCGCTCAATATTGGTGGAGTGGCAATGTTCACACTCGGTGGCATCGGTACGGCTGACGGTCATGTGGCCGCAGTCCTTACAATACCATGCCGGAATCTGATGGCCCCACCACAGCTGACGGGAAATGCACCAGTCCTTCACATTGTACATCCAGTTCAGATAGATCTTGGTGAACCGCTCGGGCACGAACTTCACTTCGCCCTCTTCCACCACGCGGATGGCCTCTTTTGCCAGCGGCTCCATCTTCACGAACCACTGGTCGGATGCCAGCGGCTCCACATCGTTGTGGCAGCGATAGCAGGTGCCCACATTGTGGCTGTAGTCTTCCACTTTCACCAGGTATCCCTGCTCTTCCAGATCCGCCACAATGGCTTTCCGTGCCTCATAACGGTCCATACCGTTGTATTTTCCGCCATTGATGATATGGGCATCCCCGTCAAAAATGAGGATCTGCTCCAGGTCATGACGCAGGCCCACTTCGAAGTCGTTGGGATCGTGGCAGGGGGTCATTTTCACGGCGCCGGTGCCGAAACCCAGTTCCACATACTCGTCGCCCACAATGGGGATTTCCCGACCCACCAGCGGCAGAATGGCCGTCTTGCCGATCAGATGGGCAAACCGCTCGTCTTCCGGGTGGACGGCGATGCCGCTGTCGCCCAGCATGGTTTCGGGACGGGTGGTGGCCACAATGATGTATTCCTCGGAATCCTTGATGGGATAGCGGATATGCCACAGATGGCCGGGTTTCTCCACATACTCCACCTCAGCGTCGCTCAATGCCGTGGTGCAGTGGGGGCACCAGTTGATGATCCGTTTTCCTTTGTAGATCAGACCTTTTTCATACAGGTCGCAGAACACTTCCCGCACAGATTTGGCGCAGGTATCGTCCATGGTGAACCGCAGCCGGTCCCAGTCACAGGAACAGCCAAGGGTCTTGAGCTGCTCAATGATGCGGTTGCCGAATTTGTTCTTCCAGGCCCACACTTCATCCAGGAATTTCTCACGGCCCAGGTCAAACCGGGTCAGTCCCTCTTCCCGCAGCTTTTCCTCTACTTTGATCTGTGTGGCAATGCCGGCATGGTCATATCCGGGCATCCACAGGGCCTCATAACCCTGCATCCGCTTATAACGGATCAGAATATCCTGGATGGTCTCATCAAAGGCATGGCCCAGATGAAGCTGACCGGTGACATTGGGAGGGGGAATGACGATGGTAAAGGGCTTTTTGTCCGGGTTCGGCTCGGCATGGAAATAGCCGCCCTGGACCCACATATCGTAGATGGATTTTTCCACCTGCTGGGGTTCATACACTTTTGGAAGTTCTTTCATGTGTTCTCCTTCTTTATCTGAATTTGTGACATTTCCTAACGAAAAAAGCGCCCCGAGAAACGCTGTTTCTCAGGGCGCTGTTGCACGCGGTACCACCTGAATTCCGCACAACTGTGCGGCGCTCATTTCCTCTATAACGGGAGTACCCGTTTCCGGCTACTGCACTTCACCGAAACAGCTCCGGAGCGACTTCAGGAAACACGGTCTGCGGACTTGCACCAACCGTCCGCTCTCTGCTGACCGGAGATTCCCTTACTGCTCTCCATCTTAGCCTTTAACAGTTTGATTATAGGGGGTTCGGCAAAATTTGTCAACCTCAACTCCCAAAATCTCCCAAACAGCCAGCTCAGGCCATGCCCAACATGGCCTCCAGCTCCTGCAGGCTCTGCACGCCCACCCGGCGGGTCACTTCTTCCCCTTCCCGGTACACGATCAGCGTGGGAATGCTCATCACGCCATAGCGGGCTGCAATACTGGGGTTCTGATCCACATCCAGCTTTGCCACGGTGAATTTCCCCTGATACTTATCGCCCAACTGATCGATGATCGGCGCCTGCATCTTGCAGGGACCGCACCAGGTAGCCCAGAAGTCCACCAAAGTCACGCCGCTGCTGATGACATTGTCAAAATCCTTCTCTATCAAATCCATGTGTGCCATATCATTTACTCCTTTTGTCTGATTGATCCAAATATTTCACAGCGGAAAGGGCTGCAATATTCCCCTCTCCCACACTCTTGGCAATTTGATACGGTGCGCCGGTACAATCCCCCGCGGCAAAGACCCCCGGGACATTGGTCAGCATATTGCGGTCTACCGTGATCGCGCCCCCGGCCGTTTCCAATCCGGTCAGCAGCTGTTCCGGCGCCACGCCGGAACGGAGGATAAACACCCCCTGCACCGGGAACACCGTTCCGTCTGCCACCAGGGCCATCACCGTCTGCTCTCCCTGGATCTCATATTGTTTTGCCCGGGTACGGTCAAAATATTCTACCTGACAGCCGATTTCCGAAAGGAATCGGCTCTCCTCCGGGGCGTCTTCGCTCAGTCCGATCACTGCCACCGGTTTTCCCCGATACATCATTCCGTCACAAGTGGCGCAGTAGCTCACTCCCCGGCCGAGGTATTCTGCCTCACCGGGATACAGCCGCCCCAGATTCATCCCCGTGGTCAAGATTACCGCACGGGCCTCCAGATAGTCGCTACCCACGGCAATGCCGAATGTTTCCCCCATCGGAAGAATGCTGGTCGCCCGCCCGCGCATGAATTCCACACCCCGTTCCCGGGCCTGCCGGGTCATCTGCTCCAACATCTCCGTGCCGGACATTTCCGGCATACCGGGGTAATTGTCCACACGGTGCGCCTTCGCCAAATGGGACTCTGCCTCTCCGGACGACACAATGGTCACACTCTTCCCTCTCTGACGCAAAGTCAGCGCTGCGGAGATTCCTCCGGGGCCACCGCCAATCACCGCTACATCGATCATGGTCTGCACCTCTTTTCCGCTTTTTTCGTATTTTACCACATTATTTTTCCCTTGTAAATGTGAATTAGTCATTGTAAAATTTCACGCTTTTGTATATAATGAATTATTCCGAGAGAAATTCCGTATGCCAGCATACGGTGGAGATACAGGGAGGATACCGGTATGGAAGAGACTACCAGCAATTTTATTGAGAACTTTATTGAAGAAGATCTGGCCCCCGGCGGCCGGTTTGAGGGCAAACGGGTACACACCCGGTTCCCGCCCGAGCCCAACGGCTATCTGCACATTGGCCATTGCAAGGCGCTGTGCATCGATTTTGGCACCGCTGAAAAATTCGGTGGTCTTTGCAATCTCCGTATGGACGACACCAATCCCTCCAAAGAGGATGTGGAGTATGTGGAAGCCATCAAGGAGGATATCCATTGGCTGGGATACGACTGGGATGATCGTTTTTACTATGCCTCGGACTATTTTGAGCAGATGTATCAGTGCGCCGTGTCCCTGATCAAAAAAGGACTGGCCTATGTCTGTGAACTGACTCCGGAGCAGATGCGGGAGATGCGGGGCGATGTGAACTCCCCTGCCAAATGCCCCTATCGGGACCGTCCCATTGAGGAGTCTCTGGATCTGTTCGCCCGGATGCGCGCCGGCGAATTCGCAGACGGCACCATGACGCTGCGTGCAAAAATCGACCCCTGCTGCGGCAACTTCAATATGCGTGACCCCGTAATCTATCGCATCAACCACGCCCACCATCACCGTCAGGGCGATCAGTGGTGCATTTACCCCATGTACGACTTTGCGCACCCCCTGGAGGACGCATTTGAGGGAATCACCCACTCCCTGTGCTCTCTGGAGTTTGAAGATCACCGTCCCCTGTATGACTGGGTCATCGCCAACTGCGATGTGCCGGCAAAACCCCGGCAGATCGAGTTTGCACGCCTGGGCATCAACTACACGGTGATGAGCAAGCGTAAACTGCGCCGCCTGGTGGAAGAGGGCTATGTTTCCGGTTGGGACGATCCCCGGATGCCCACCCTGTCCGGTCTGCGCCGCCGGGGCTACACCCCCACGGCCATCCGGAATTTCTCCGCCCGCAACGGCGTGAGCAAGGTCAATTCCACTGTGGAATTCGGATTCCTGGAGCACTGCCTCCGGGAGGATCTGAACGAAACAGCGCCCCGGGTCATGGCAGTGCTGCGGCCCATCAAACTCACTGTCACCAACTACCCCGAGGGACAGAGTGAAACCATCACCGTGGAAAACAACCCCCTGCGCCCTGAAGATGGCACCCGGGAAATCACTTTCTCCCGTCACCTCTACATCGAGGCAGATGACTTTATGGAGACCCCCATTCCCAAGTATAAACGCCTGACCCCCGGCGGCGCAGAGTGCCGGCTGAAAGGCGCCTACCTCATCACCTGCACCGGCTGTGTCAAAGACGAGCAGGGCAATGTGGTGGAAGTGCTGTGTGAATATGACCCCGAGTCCAAGGGCGGCAACCCTGCCGATGGCCGGAAGGTCAAAGGCGCCACCATCCACTGGGTGGACGCCGCCACCGCTGTGGATGCGGAAGTACGAATCTATGACAATCTGTTCACCGACCCCGATCCTGACGGCGCTGACAAGGACTTCACCGAGTTCCTGAACCCCGAAAGTCTTGTCACCCTCACCGGATGCAAGGTAGAAGCCGGTCTGGCCGCTGCCCCCATGCCGGAAAAGGGCAAAACCGCCACCGGATACCAGTTTATGCGCCAGGGTTACTTCTGCCTGGACAACCGGGACGCCACGCCCGGCCATCTGGTTTTCAACCGCAGTGTGGCGCTGAAAGACAGTTTCAAAAAATAATATGCCCCCATTGGGGTGCTAAAAAAAGGACTGCTGAGAATCAGCAGTCCTTTTTTGTGTAGTTTCCCGTATAAGTCTGTCAAAACTTGCTCCGGTCACGCTCACCTCTGCAAAGCTGATACAGATCAGTCCTCCGCGCAGATATCAGCGGCAGCTGCATCCGCACCCGCTCCGTCTCCGTCAAATCCAGTTCCGTCATCAGCACTTCCTCCTCTGCCCCGGCCCGTACCAAAATCTTGCCCCACGGGTCTGCTACCAGGCTGTTCCCATAGGAAACATAGGGTCCATTCTCATCACGGGCAGGGGCACATCCCACCGTAAACACCTGATCATCGATGGCCCGGCTGCGGAACAGCAGTTCCCAGTGCAGTGGACCTGTGGTCATATTGAACGCTGCCGGGATCAGCAGCACCTTCGCACCTTCCAGTGCCATGATCCGCGCCAACTCCGGAAACCGCAGATCAAAGCAGATGCACAGTCCCATTCGCCCGAAAGGTGTATCGAACACCGTGATGTCGTTTCCGGCAGTGAATGTATCCGACTCCCGAAAGTACTGACCGCCCTCTACATCTATATCGAACAAATGGACTTTGCGGTGCCAGGCAATCTGCCGTCCCTGGGAATCAAACACAAAACTGCTGTTATACAGCCGGCCATCCGCCTGTTCAGGAAAGGAGCCGCCTACCAGATACAGACCGTTTTTCTCTGCCATTTCCGACAGCGCTTTCCAAATTCGTCCCCCTGCCGGTTCGCCATTCGATCGAAATGCCTGATTTTCATAGGGACAGACAAACATTTCCGGCAGCACCGCCATATCCGCTCCCTCCCGCGCCGCCTGCGCCACCAGCACTGCGGCATGACGGAGATTCTCCTCTTTATCGGGTCCCACCCGCATTTGAATCACGGATACTCTCATAAACATTCCCGCCTTTCCTCGCTTTTCGTCATCATAACACAGCAGCCCAGGTCGTGCAACGCCATCCCTCCAAACGCGGAAATACTTGACAAAAAAAGCCTGCCGCACTATGCTAATCATATCTTATTTATGTGAGGAAACGCCTATGAAAGACGGTTTTATCAAAGTCGGTGCGGCCTCTCTGCCTCTGGCAGTGGCAGATGTGACCGGCAATACCAAACTGCTCCAGGAACGCATCGACCAGTCTGATGCCCTGGGACTGAATCTGGTGGTCTTCCCGGAGCTTTGCGTAACGGGATATTCCTGCGGGGATCTGTTTTACAGTGATGTGCTGCTGCGCTCCGCCATGGAGGCACTGGAAACCCTGACAGCTTATACTGCCGGAAAATATCCGGTGGTTATCGTGGGTCTGCCGGTGCGGTACCGCAGCAAACTGTACAACTGTGCCGCCGTGCTCTATCACGGCCACTGCCTGGGCATCGTCCCCAAAACGCATCTGCCCAATCACGGAGAATTTGCCGAGCAGCGGCAATTCACCTCCGGCGCCCTGCTGCCGGCCAGTGCAGCATTGACCGTATCCGGCGAGCCCGTGCCTATGGGCACTGATCTGCTGTTTATGCACGAGATGCTGGAGAACTACACCTTTGGTGTGGAGATCGGTGAAGATCTCTGGGCAGCCTGTCCCCCCTGCCAGACGCTCTGCCGCAACGGTGCCATGATCATTGCCAATCCCGCCGCTTCAGACGAAGTCGTGGGAGCTGCCGACTATCGCCGGACACTGCTTTCCGCCGTATCCGGTCAGCTGGCCTGCGGATATATTTACTGTTCTGCCGGGCCGGAAGAATCCACCCAGGATGTGGTCTTTTCCCGGCACAACCTGGTGGCAGAAAACGGCGTCATTCTGGACGAAAATCTCCCCTTCGGGGAAAAACTGTTCACCCTCTCCGAAATTGATGTGAACAAGCTGTCCAATGTCCGTCACGGTAACACCATCATTCCCGACGACAAAGACGACTGCTGCCCCATTTTCTTTGACCAGCCCCTGCGGGACACGGTACTCACCCGTCCCATTCCCAAAAATCCCTTTGTTCCCGATGACCCGCAGGAACTGAGCCGCCGGGCATCTTCCATTTTGCAGATTCAGTCCTACGGCCTGATGAAACGGCTCCGCCACGCCTGGGCAAAAACCGCTGTCATCGGCATTTCCGGCGGTCTGGATTCTACTCTGGCACTATTGGTCGCTGCGCGGGCCATGAAACTTCTGGGCCGCCCTATGACGGATATTGTGGCCGTGACCATGCCCTGTTTCGGCACCACCAGCCGCACAAAATCCAATGCCGTCACCTTGTGTCAGCTCCTGGGCGTGACCCTGCGGGAAGTGAATATCACCCGCTCCGTACTCCAGCACTTTGAGGATATCGGCCATGACCCACAGCAATTGGATGTGACTTTTGAAAATGCCCAGGCCCGGGAACGCACCCAGGTGCTGATGGACATTGCCAATCAGACCGGCGGCATCGTGGTCGGCACCGGTGATCTCAGTGAGCTGGCATTGGGCTGGGCCACCTATAACGGCGACCACATGAGTATGTACGGCGTCAACGCCTCTGTGCCCAAAACCCTGGTGCGATACATCGTTCGCCACGAGGCGATGACCGCCGCACCGGAACTGGCCGCCGTGCTGAACGACATTCTGGACACCCCCGTTTCTCCCGAACTGCTCCCGGTGGACAAAGACGGTCAGATGGCCCAAAAGACCGAGGATTTGGTGGGGCCCTATGAACTGCATGACTTTTTCCTGTACTATATGCTCCGTTTCGGATTCGGCCCGAAAAAAATCTTCCGTCTGGTTCGCTGCGCCTATGCCGGCACCTACGATGAAAAGACCATCCTCCACTGGCTGCGTACCTTTATGCGTCGGTTCTTCATTCAGCAATTCAAACGCTCCTGCCTGCCGGACGGCCCCAAGGTCGGCACGGTGACCCTGTCTCCCCGCGGAGATTGGCGGATGCCCAGTGATGCCATTTCTCAGCTGTGGTTGGAGGAAGTTGCGCAGCTGGAGCGGGAATGGGAGTGCAGCCCATGAGACTGCTCCTGGTTCTCCTCCTTGGCTCTCTTGTCAGATTCCTGCTGCCTCGCCTGCTGCAATTCCTGCAGCGCCGCCCCGCCCGTCCGGTCTGGGAATCGGCAGATCCTGCGCCGGACAACGGCCCGGATGCGCCCATCCCCTTTGGTTATAAAAATGCCTGGCTCGTTTTCCCCGGCGCCACGCCCAAACAGGTGCTGCAGGCCCTGTCCGTGCGCAGTTCCGCCCCCGCCAACTGGTCTGCCGGGATGCAGGCCGCCGGCGGCAATGATCAGGTGTTCGTCACCCCTCAGATTGACGGTGCCGTACTGGTCGTGGGCCTTTGGGGACTGCTGGATGAGCAGCGCCGTCTGGAGCAGATTGCCGCCCACTTCCGGGAAGTGCAGTATTTTGCCACCCACCGGGTCACGGAATACCACGGGTGGGCCAGATTTCTCGGCGGCCGCCCTGTGCGCCGGTACTGCTATGTAGGTCAGATGGATCGGGTCCTTGTGGACGACGGCGATATGACCCCGGAAGAGTACCGCCTGGGATTCCAGAGATTCCCCCGGAAAAACGGCCCCCGCGTTGTGGACGCTCCCACAGAGGAAGATGTCCTGCAGTTGGCCGCTGCATGGGGCGTAGACCCTTCCTTTCCCGGCCACCATGCCGACCGCTCTACCGGATATCTCTGCACACTGTAAACCAAAACAATGCCCCCGGATTATGGGACAAGTCCCATAATCCGGGGGTATTTTAGCGTTATCCATTGTTTGTCCAGATGGTTTTACCACCCAGAATGATCTTACCCTGTGCCTCCGGCGGAATCGTGACAGTACAGACGCTGTAGTATCCCCTCTCACTGAAAAATTCCGTCAGCCGAGAGGTCGGGACCTTTCGCACCGAAAGGAACAGGGTCTCCCCTTCCTGCCGCTGACGAAGTCCCCGGAGCATCACATTCGATTCTATCGGCTCTATTTGGATTTCCAGTTCCGACCCGGTTTCCGTGATGTTCCAGCGAATCTGCGCGCCGTCAACCGGTTCTCCAATCAAAAAGTACTGTACAGCGCTCGCCAGGCAGATTACAACCACCAAGGCGATTGCATAGGCCACCCACCTGTGTTTTCCTGTTTTCATTCTCTCACCCTGTCTGATTCCGTTTCTGAGTTTTCCAAAAAAGGGCGCCGTCAAACACACGGCGCCCTTTTGTCATTTCTTATTTTTCCAAAGGCAGCAGATTCAGCTCGGTCTTGGGATCGAACAGGTGCATCAGATCGCTGCGGAATGTGAAATTCAGCGGTGAGCCATACTCGAATCCGCCTCTCTGACCTTGCTCCAGATTGGCCGTCTGCACCCGCATCACCACATCTTTTCCCGCTGCGGACACATGCAAATGGATCTCACTGCCCATCATTTCGGACACATCCACCTTGCCATGGAGCACATCGGTTCCGGACTCCTTGAGTTGGATATGCTCGGGACGAATGCCCACGATCACATCCATATCCCCCACGCCCTTGGCGCTGAGAGCCGCTGCCATATCCTTGGGCACCGGGATCACTGCCGGCTGTTTCTCTCCCACGGCAACGGTATACTCCGCGCCGTTTTTAGTCAGCTTTGCCGGGAACATATTCATCTGCGGCATACCGATAAAGCCAGCAACAAACACATTGGCAGGATGCTCAAACACATCCTGGGGTGTGCCAATCTGCTGAATGTAACCGTCTTTCATAATAACGATCCGGTCTGCCAGCGTCATAGCCTCGGTCTGGTCATGGGTCACGTAGACGAATGTGGTGTTGATCCGCTGACGCAGCTTGATGATCTCCGCGCGCATTTCGTTGCGGAGCTTTGCGTCCAGGTTGGAAAGCGGCTCGTCCATCAGCAGTACCTTCGGCTCCCGCACAATCGCGCGTCCAATGGCCACACGCTGCCGCTGACCACCAGAAAGGGCTTTGGGTTTCCGATCCAGATACTGGGTGATGTCCAGAATCTCCGCCGCCTCTTCGACACGACGGGCAATTTCCTCTTTGGGTACTTTCTTCAACTTCAGCGGGAATTCCATGTTCTCCCGCACAGTCATGTGGGGATACAGTGCGTAGCTCTGGAACACCATGGCGATATCCCGATCCTTGGGCTCTACATCGTTGACCAGCTTGTCGTCAATGTACAGCTCGCCCTCAGAAATTTCTTCCAGACCGGCCACCATTCGCAGGGTAGTGGATTTTCCGCAGCCGGAAGGACCGACCAACACAATGAATTCCTTATCTGCAATGTCCAAATCGAAACTATGGACAGCCGTTACTTTGTTATCGTAGATTTTTTTGATTCCTCTCAGAGAAACAGTCGACATACTCAAAGCCGTAGACCCTGCGCCTCCGCTCAGGATCCTCGCAGCCGGGAGAGCAAAACTCCCGACGCTTTACGACAGGTCTCCACACTGCCGCACCGCCGGCTTGGCGGGTAGGTTCTCCTCCTTTTTGACGATCGCTCCGCCGCTATGGAAATGGAGTAGCCGGGGACGATCTGATTAAACAGAATGGGGGATTGCTTATTGGGCCAAGACCTTGCCCCGCTGCACAACGGCCCGCAGGGAGAGATCTTCTTTGTTCAGCAGCACCAGAGTGGCCTCTTTGCCCTCTTCCAAGCCGCCCAACCGCTCCTGTACGCCCAGCGCTCTGGCCGGGTTGCAGGAAGAGGCGCGCACCGCGTCCTCCAACGGGATTCCAAAAGATACCGCCTGCCGCAGGCAGCCCATCAGACTGGTCACAGAACCGGCCAGCGTGTTGGGATCGTCTGCCATCGTTGCGCGGTTGCCATGGACCACGATTTCCTGCCCGCCGAAAGGATACTTTCCGTCCGGCATCCCCGTTGCCCGCAGGGAATCGGAAATCAGCAGCACCCGATCCGCGCCAAACAGTCCGAACACCACCCGAACCACACTGGGGTGAATGTGGATGCCGTCGCAAATCAGTTCTACAAGCACATCTTTGTGGTCAAATGCTGCGCCCACAACGCCGGGAGCCCGGTGGGTAAAGGGCGGCATGGCATTGAACAGATGGGTCGCCTGTCTGGCACCCGCCGCATAAGCGGCGCTGGCCGTGTCATAGTCCGCCGTGGTATGGCCCAGAGAAACGGTGACGCCCTCCTCTTCAGCACGACGGATGAACTCCATAGAACCGGGCTGTTCCGGCGCAATGGTCACCAGTTTGACCAGTTCCTCGCCCTGCTCTTGCAGGCGATGGAGCATCTCCGGGTCCGGGTCGTGGAGGAATGCCTCATTCTGAGCGCCTTTCTTTGCCTTGCACAGGAACGGTCCCTCCAGATTGATGCCCACCAGTTCCGCACCGGAACGGGATTCCCTCCGGTGACGGGCCGCATTGGCACAAATCTTCGTCAGCTGCTCTTCCGGCAGGGTCATTCCCGCCGGGCAGATGGCCGTCACACCCTGAGACAGCTCGTACTCCGCCATGGCCTGCAGGCCGTCCTGAGTCGCATCGCTAAAGTCCTCACCCACGCAGCCGTGGAAATGCAGGTCGATCAGTCCTGGGATCACATAGCAATTTTCGGCATCCAGAATTTCCTGGTCGCCGCTTTGCGCCGTGATCACACCGTCTGTAGTGCAAAGCTCCCGCGCCACAAAGCCATTTTTTTCGTCAAAGACCAATCCACCGGTTATCCGCATAGGAATCCCTCGCGATCGGTCAGCTTGCTCAGTGCGGCCTCGTCACCCACCAGGACCACATCACCGTGGAGCTGGAGAATAGAGGCGGGGCAGTCAGGGGTAATGGGGCCGCAGAACGCCCGGTAAATGGCGTCTGCCTTGTCCTCCCCACTGGCGATCAGCAGGATACGCCGGGCAGACATGATGCAGCCGATGCCCATGGTCAATGCCTGACGGGGCACATCTTTCTCACTGGCGAAGAACCGGGAGTTTGCCTGAATGGTGCTCTCGGTCAGATCGACCACATGCGTTTCCTTCACAAAGCTGTCACTGGGTTCATTGAAACCAATGTGACCGTTCCGTCCCAGACCCAGCAGCTGCAGATCTGCACCGCCCAGTTCCTGAACCAGTTTGTCGTACCGGGCACACTCTGCCTCGGGATCTGTGGCCAAACCGTCCGGCACATGGGTATTTTTCACATCGATGTCAATGTGATCGAACAGGTTGGTATTCATGAAATACCGATAACTCTGATCGTGGGTCGGTGCCAGACCTTTATACTCGTCCAGGTTCACGGTACGCACTTCTTTGAAACTCAAGTCCCCTTGCTGGTTCCACGCAGCCAGCTGCTTGTAGGTTCCCACCGGTGTAGACCCGGTGGCCAGACCCAGCACACAGGCCGGGTTACGAATCACCTCTGCGGCGATCAGATGAGCTGCACGGCGGCTCATGGCCGCATAATCGGTTTCCTGATAGATCCTCGTCACTTGTGAATACTCCTTTCTTCTCACCGCTCAGCAGAACTCCGCGATGGCCGCGTCGATCTGTTCTATGGCCTCCTGCACGATGGGCAGGTCACTTTCTTCCAGCGCAGGCAGCGGTTTCCGAACGGAACCGATATTCAATCCTCTGCGTTTCAGAATCTCTTTCATCACAGCGTAGAGGTTGCCCTTTGCACCGCACATGGTGTAAATGATATGGCAGACTTTGTGCTGCACCTTTGTTGCCTTTTTGATCTCGCCGCTGTTGTACAGCTCGTAGATCTTCAGGAACAGCTCCGGCATCACAGCGTAAGTTCCACCGATGCCGCCGGTTGCGCCCATAGCCAGACCGGAAACGAACTGCTCATCCGGTCCGTTCATGACCACGAATTCCGGGCCGCCCACTTCTTCCCAAAGCTCAATATCCTGGGTAGGCATGGAGGAGTTCTTCACGCCGATCACCTTGGGATTTTTCCGCATGGTCTCCAACAGGGACTGGGTCAGAGAAACGCCTGCCAACTGAGGGATATTATAGATGATGAAATCGGTATTGGGTGCCGCTGCGGAAATATCATTCCAGTAGCCGGCAATCCCGTGGGGAGGCAGGTGGAAGTAGATCGGGGGAATGGCGGCAATGGCATCTACGCCAAGGCTCTCGGCATGACGCGCCAATTCCTGGGAATCGGCTGTGTTGTTGCACGCCACATGGGCGATGATCGTCATCTTTCCGCCCACTTCCTGCATTACATTTTCCAGAATGATCTTCCGTTCCTCTACGCTCTGATAAATGCACTCGCCGGAAGAACCGCCCACATACAGGCCCTGCACCCCTTTGTTCAACAGGTACTTTGCCAGCGCACGGGTTCTCTCCGGACTGACGGAACCGTCCTCTTCATAGCAAGCGTAAAACGCAGGGAACACACCCTGAAATTTGGTAATATCTGACATGATTTAATTCCTTTCTTGTGAAAAACCGCCGGGGATCAACCCTTAACGGCACCCATGGTGATACCTTTGGTGAAGTATTTCTGGAATGCAAAGAACACGATCAGGATGGGGATCGCTGCCATCGCCGCTCCGGCCATAATCAGACCGAAGTCCGTGGAGTTCTCACCCTGCATCTTCGCAATACCCAAGGAGATGGTCAGCGTATCCGTGCTGTTGAGCATGATCAGCTGCATGAAATAGTCGTTCCAGGAGTTGATGAAGGTGAAGATTGCCAGCGCGCCGATGCCCGGTTTGATCATGGGCAGTGCAATCTTGCTGAATGTCTTCCACTCTCCCGCACCGTCAATGCGCGACGCCTCCAAGATTTCCCCTGGAATGCCCTCTGAGAACTGTTTCATCAAAAAGACGCCGAAGGGCCAGCCCACAATGGGGAAAATGACCGACCAGAGGGTATTTGACAATTCCAAACTGGCCATTTCCCGCACCAACGGGATCACGATCACCTGTTTCGGCAACGCCATCGCGCACACAATCAGCGTGAACACAATGGCTCTGCCCCGGAATCGTTTCTTTGCCAGTGCATATCCGGCCATGGCCGCAGTGATGCAGGTCAGAATCATAGCACTGACCGCCATGACCACGGTGTTCAGCAGCCAGCGGAACGCTGCAGGTGCCATCGGCCCTTTAGACAGTATGATACTCTCTCCGTTGGCGGTGAAGTAGTGACTGAAAGGCACAGAAATTTCCCACAACGGGGCGCTACGCTTGGAGAACAGCGTCTCAAAGTTACGCATCGTCCACTCCGACGGCCACCATTCCGGTTCTGCCGCGTTAATCGCGCCGGGTGTCTTGAATGCACCGGTAATCAGCCAGTACAGAGGGAAGGTGAACAGGATCGCCAAAATGATGATGACGATCACGGAGATCACTTTATACGGCGTAGTACGCTCAATATTTGATTTCATTCTCTCCGCACCCCCTTATTCTGTCTTGGCAACTTTAAACTGGATGGCCGACAACACCGCAATGATGATTGCCAGGACTACGCCCATCGCGTTGGCATATCCGTAGTCATACAGCTTAAAGCATGTGTAATAAATGTAATACATAATCGTGTCTGTACTGTGTTCCGGTCCGCCGGATGTCAACAGTTGGATCAGGGCAAAGCACTGGAAACTGTTGATGGTGGTGATGACCAGAATGTACAGAGTGGTCGGCATGATCTGCGGCCACTTGATTTTCCAGAACACCTGCATACTGTTGGCGCCATCCACCTGTGCCGCCTCTACCAGGGACTGATCCACATTCCCCAGCGCAGACACATACAGCACGATGGGCTGACCCACAGAAGTCGTGAACAGAATCAAAATGATGCACATCAGTGCAAAGGGCTCTTCGCCGAGCCAGTTGATGTTATTTTCCATCACACCGGTGGAGGTGCCGATGTAATTGAAAATACCATAATATTTGTTGAACATCCACTTCCACACCACGGTGACCGCCACGGAACCGGTGATGACCGGCAGATAGAAGATCACACGGAAAGCGGAACATGCCCAATCCCGCAGCTTATAGATGCAGGAAGCCACCCACAGGGAGAAAATACAGGTCGCCGGAACGGAGACCACAACGATGATAAATGTGTTTTTCAACGCCCGCATGAAAATCGGATCTTTGAACAGAGCCGCATAATTCTGCAGACCGACAAAAACATCCTGCACATCTTTTCCCATGGTGGAGTCAAACAAGCTGGTATACACGCACATGATCATGGGATAGATCACAAACGTGATAAAGAAAAACAGGCTGGGCAGCATGAAAAGGTAGCCGGCAATGGTCTCCCGTCGAGCCAAAGCCCGGCTCATGCCAGAAGTCGCTCTACTTGACAAAAATCACCACTCCTCTCTCAAATTTCAAAGGCCGAAGACCCTATGCCTTGGTCTATCCGGCCAGGTGTGGAAACACCCTCCCCGCACGATCACGCGGGGAGGGTGCGAATTTCCCTTAGACTTGTTCAGACAATGCCTTACTTTGCAGATTCTGCTGCAGCATTTGCAGTTGCCACGAAGTCATCCATAGCAGCCTGGACTTCCTTGGAGCCGTTGCCAATAGCCTGCAGTTCGTTCCACCATGCGGTACGAGCCTCAGTCCAACCCAGAGTGATCTGGTAGTAGTCGCCCATGTAGGGAACCAGCATACCGTACTCGGTCATCAGCTCGTCGCCCTCGTACATGCCTTCCACTTCGCGAGTGGGCCAGTAGCTGGTGGCCTCAACGGTCTTAGCATACTGAGCGTCATCACCGGTCATGAACTGGATGAAGGTCTTTGCAGCCTCAATCTTGGCCTCGTCGCCATTATCGAACACACCAAAGCCCCAGATGCCGCCGTCCAGGACGGGAGCATTGCCTTCCTTAGTGGGGAATGCCATGGGGAAGATGTCGAACTGAGCGGTCTGACCAGCAGTTTCGCTCTTTTCCTGAGCGACGTTCCAGCAGGTAGCCATTGCCAGAGTGCCGTTGCAGAACAGCATCAGCTCGTCGCCGCCAACGATAGCGGGGTCAAACTCGATGCCTTCCATGGACTTCAGCAGCTCCAGAGCCTCGACCATCTCGGGGCTGTTGGCCACATACTCGGTGTGCTCTTCATTGGCAAATCTGCCGCCGAACAGGTTCCGGATCAGAGCGCGGTTGCCCTGGTCGCCGCCCTGGCCGCCGCAGAACACGACGCCAACAGTCTTGCCGGTGTAGTCATACACAGCCTGAACAGCCTTCACGAAGTTGTCGGTGGTCCAGGTGTGGGTCTCTTCGTCGATGTACTGCCATGCGCCTGCTTCCTCAAACAGGTCACGGTTGATGGCCATGCAGTGTGCAGTCTGGCACACGGGCAGCTCGTACACAGCGCCAGCAGCGTTGGTGCAGGATGCCACAGTGGCCTCGTAAGTATTCTCGGGAACCAGATCAGCCAGGTCTACCAGGTAGCCCTTGGCACCCCAGTTGGCGATCAGACGCTCGGGGCCTTCGAAGATCACATCGGGAGCCGTGCCGGCCTCGATGGCGGTGTTGACTGTGTCGTCACCGTTGGTGTAGTCCAGATACTGGACGGTCACGCTGATTTCAGGATGCTCAGCATTGAACGCAGCGATCAGCTCGTTGACCACAGACTCATTTGCCATGTTGCCCACAGGGTAAGTAGCAAATGTGATGCTGGTAGTCGCAGCCTCGGTCCCGGGATCCGTGGTTTCGGGTTCTTTCTCCTCGCCACCGCCGCAGGCAGCCAGGGTGAACACCATAGCCAGGGCCAGGACCAGTGCAAGAATTCTTTTCAGTTTCATGTTCGTCCTCCTCTAAAAATGTCGTGAAATTTGCACCGATGTATAGACATAATTTTGTCATACATTCGGAACTGTACTGTGCATATTATACAATCCGTTTTTGGCCATTGTCAAGTTGTTTGTGTGGAAAAGCCACAAACCGTCAATATACCTTAAAAACCGTTCAAAATCTTGTAAAATGTTTCCTTTTTGTCATCGAAAAAACCGATGGAAATCGTGCAAAAAGCAGGATTTCCACCGGTTTTCTTCATTGTGGAGAGCTGCCTTTCCCAGAAATACACCGCCGGGCGGTCACTTCTCCAACAGCTGTCCCAACATCCCGTCACACATAATAAGTGCTCTGGGCAGATGGAAGGGACCCTTGAAGGTAGAGCCCTTGGTACTGGGCTGGGTGGGCAATCCATCCCGCCGCAGATAGCCGTACCACTCTCCGTACTCAGGGTCGGCAAAATGCTCTTTGCAGTAGGCGATCACTTTTTCAAACCACTGGAAATATTTTTCATCTCCGGTATCCCGATACAGCATCAGGGAGGCGATCATGATCTCATTGTGGGGCCACCACAGTTTCATGTCATGTTCGTATGCCTCAGGCGGTTTGCCCAGGCAGTCGATGAAGTACAGCAGTCCGCCGTATTCCTGATCCCAGCCTGCCTCGATGGCCCAATCGAAAATTTGTGCCGCTTTCTGCACCAGTTCCTGATCGCCGGTACGCTTTGCGTGCTCCAGCAGGAACCAGACGCCTTCGATATCGTGGCCGGGATTCACCGTGCGGCCCTCGGTGTAGTACAGCCGGGGGGTGCCGTCCTCTGCCACATTTTCCAACACACATTTCAGCTCGGGATGGACATGGTACTTGAAAATTTCATCCACGCTCTGCTGCGCCCGCTGTTCATACAGTTCTTTCCGCTCCGGGTCCACCCTCAGCATGGTACCGGTAACATTCAAAATGATCATCGGCAGACCGAATGCCCGGCCCGTCCGGGTCTCGGGAATGGTCTTGGGTCCCAGTCCGGCAGGATCTTCCGCGCCGTGGCTCAAATCCCAGTACAGGTCATAGGCCCAGCGCGCCCGTTTCAGGTGCTCCTCTTCCCCGGTCACACCGTAGTATTCCGCGTTGGCCAGGGCATAAAATGCCTCAGAGAAATAATACCGCCGCTGACGCAGGGGCTGTCCCTCGGCCGTCACAGTGAAATACAGGCGGTTTTCCGCATGGGGATTCCGGCAATGCTCCTCCAGAAAATCAATACAGCTCTTGGAGGCCGCCAGCCACTCCTCTTTCACGCCGTACACATGGCACAGATAGGCAAACATCCAGCCGCATCGGCCCTGCATCCAGACGCTCTTATCCGTGGAATAGATCTCACCTTTCCGATCCAGGCAGGTATATACCCCACCATTGACCGGGTCCATGCCGTTTTTCAGCCAGAAGTTGACGCTGGCATCCAGTTCGCTCTCAATCCAGTCCCGATAGGACTGCAAAGTCGCTTTTTCTACCATTGGTAGCATCCTCCCTTTCATATTGTCGCCCAGGGTGCCCTGCCAGGCAGCGCGCCCGCTGTTCGTCTCTTTTTCCGCTGCGAACCGCAGTTTCCGGCAGGACGTACTCCTTCCGTGCCGCACCGGAGTGTGTGCAGTCCGCTCACTACAATACTATCCCTCAGCCACGGACTCGTCAAGAAATTTCAGTAAATTTTTTTATACCACTTGACCGTGGGGCCGGAAACTGATAGTCTGTTATTGTAAATGTAAAAGGAGAAACCGTGTATCTCACCGGAATACAGAATCAACACGAGGAGGAACCTGTCATGAAACATCTTGGCATCGACGTATCTGTAAAACACCTTCCGCCCCTGGACCCGGAGTTCATCCCCCTGGGCCGGTTTAACGAGGCTTTTCTGAAAGACGCCAAAGAACCCTTTGATGTGGCCGTGGAGCGCTCCAACGGTCAAGTCGCCCAGTACCGCACCTTTGTGCACGGTACCCCGGATCTGTTTGAGGCAGATGTCTATTACATTGACCGCATCATCAAGACCCTGCTGTGGATGAAAGGCGGTTTCCGGGTCTATCTCAGCGGCAACGAGGCCGTGTGCAACGCTATGAAAGAGCACTACTCCGCCGCTGGTTCCCGCGCCTTCGACTTTGATTACATGGGCAATGTGTTTGAGCATCCCTTTGAAGTGCTGCGTGTGGATCAGATCCCCGCAGAGAAAAGTGTTTCCAAGGCCATTGGCCGTCATCTGAAAGGCTGCCGCATCGGCTTTGATGCCGGCGGCTCCGACCGCAAGGTCTCCGCTGTCATCGACGGTGAAAGCGTATACAGCGAAGAAGTGGTCTGGTTCCCCAAAATCAACTCCGATCCGGATTATCACTATGACGGCATCGTCTCCGCACTGAAATCCGCTGCGGAACACCTGCCTCGGGTGGACGCCGTGGGCGTCAGCTCTGCCGGTGTGTACATTGACAACCGCACCATGAACGCTTCTTTGTTCCTGCAGGTCCCCAAAGACCAGTTCGATGCAAAGGTCAAAGATATTTATATCCGCGCCATCACCGACACCTTTGGCAATGTGCCCTACGAAGTGGTCAACGACGGCGATGTGTCCGCACTGGCCGGTGCCATGAGCCTGGAGGACAACAACGTGCTGGGCATCGCCATGGGCACCAGTGAGGCCGTGGGTTATGTGGACGAGGAAGGCAAAATCACCGGCTGGCTCAACGAACTGGCCTTTGTTCCCGTGGATGCCGCTCCCACCGCTATGGAAGATGAATGGAGCGGCGACATCGGCTGCGGCGTGAAATACTTCTCCCAGGATTCCGTGATCAAACTGGCTCCCCGGGCCGGTATCGAACTGGAGGAGAGCCTGTCCCCCGCCGAGAAACTGAAAGTGGTGCAGGGTCTGATGGAGCAGGACGATCCCAGAGCCGCCCAGATCTACGAGAGCATCGGCGTCTACCTGGCACACACCCTGGTGCATTACTACAATCTGTATCACTACCGCCATGTGCTGCTGTTGGGCCGGGTCATGTCCGGCAAGGGCGGCGACCTGCTGCTCGAAACCTGCAAAAAGGTTCTGGCAGATGAGTACCCCACTGTAAACGAGAAGATCCATCTGGCATTGCCGGATGAGAAGTTCCGCCGTGTGGGTCAGTCCGTAGCCGCAGCCAGCCTGCCGGAGATCAAGGAGTGATTCGGTGAAAAAGCATATCATCTGTCTGGGCGATTCCAACACCCATGGCTACTGTGCCGACCCCGCCGACTGCGCCGATCCTGCTCTGGCCCGGTTCAATGAAGAGGAGCGTTGGACGAAATTGCTCCAGAAACATCTGGGTGACGACTACCTGGTGGTGGAAGAGGGGCTTTCGGGCCGCACCACCGTATTTCAGGACCCCCTATACGAGGGACTGTCTGCGCTGGAATATCTCTATCCGTGCCTGAAAAGCCATGAGCCGGTCAGTTTGCTGATCATCATGCTCGGCACCAACGATGTGAAACAGCGGATGGGAACCAACGCCTACGCCGTCGGTCTGGGAATGCGCCGCCTGATCCGCAAAGCCAAAACCGTGGATTGCTGGGGGCCCGAGGGTCAGCCCAACATTCTGGTCATCGCGCCGCCTCCCATCAGCAAACAGCTGTACTGCTCGTCTGTGGCAGAGGAGATGGGCGAAGGCAGTGTGGAACGCTCCCAGGCCGTGCCCGCCCAATTCCGGGCCGTCTGCGAAGAGGAGGGCGTGCATTTCCTGGACGCCGCCGAAATGGGCATCGGGTTCAACCAGGTGGACTTCATGCACCTGACCCGCGCCGATCACGCTCGGCTGGCAGAAGAGCTGGCCCGGCAGATTCCGGCACTGCTCGAATCTTAAAAACCAATCAAAAAACCGGGACACAGATCGTGTCCCGGTTTTCTTTGTTGTGTTTGAGTGAAATAGCCATAGCTTTTGAGAACGTTTCAAAAACATATTCCATTCTTCAAATCGGTGAAGTATAATGTTGTCAACAAGTTTTGTGGTCGGTGGTAAAAAATGAAAAAAATGTACTGCACAAAATGCGGGCAACCGGTGAATACAAAATGTGGATTTATCCCAAAGCAATGTACTTGTAGAGCTGATTTTAGTGAATGGGAAAAAGATACTGTTCAAAAAACTGCATCGTATATTGCAGCCTTATTGCTCTTGATGTTGCCACTGTTTACTGTGCTCTATTTCGTCCGACGGATTTTACGAGATTCCGTTGTTCTATATGTAGTAACGCTCGTTGCCTTTATCATTTATTTTCGTCAAGCAGAAAGCATTTTAATCCGAACCGGAATCTTGAAAGTGAAGAATATTGAGAGAAGATGATTGGTTCTTTCAGATTCATGTAAATCAAAAAAGCAGGAAATCTTTTTCAGATTTCCTGCTTTTTTCACCGCAGATACCAGGGCCGGTCCTCCGGGTCCAGTTCCTCCTCCCCCTCCGGTTGGGGCGTATACTTACGCAGCAGAGGCTCCAGAACCAAAGACACCAGCAGCGCCTCCAATGCCGGAAGGAGCAGCCATACCATATAATAGAAGTAACGGATGCCCAGGAACACTGCCGCCGTATTCAGCACCGCCGCCAGGAACACTCGTGGGAAATGGCGGAATAAGATGCGGATGCTGTCGGAAAGCAATCCACGAACCGTATACTGGAACCGGGACAACAGCGCTGCGCCCGCAGAAAACGCCCCCACCGGCAGGAGCGCCAACAGCAGATAGGCAATCTGCATCACCGCCGACCAAGTCTCCCCCTCCGGCAGAATCCCCGTCAGGAATCCGTATCCCCAGCGCAGCAGCGCCGCCACAGCCGCAAACACCAGCGTGAACCCCACGCCGGTCCCAAGGTTTTCCCGCAGAGCGGAAAAGAAACTGCCGTAAGGCTCCGGTTCATGGAACCGCAGGCACTTGACGCAGCTGTAATACAGCGCCGCCGTGGCCGGGCCGATGGTCACTACCGGCAGACAACACACCAGCCACAACAGGCTGAGCACTACCACATCCAAAACCATCCCCGTAAATCGAAAAAGCGGATTGTCTCCACTGAAAAAACTATGCACGCCTCTGCTCCTCCCGTGCCGCCCCCTGCGGCATTTTTTTGGAAAAGGACACCGGAGTCCCCGGTGTCCTCATTTTTTACCATTATAGCATCTCGCCCGTCCGTTTTCAACCGTCCCGGCGATCTCGGTTCACTCCAGGTACATTTCCCGCAATTTCTCCCGCTTGGTATCGCTCAGGCCCAATTCGTCCCGCAGAAATCCTTCCAAACTGCCGGACAACGCCACGGCCTTTTCCACCGCCGCCTGCAAAAATTCCTCCCGGGCGCTGTCCAGAATTCGCATCTGCTCCAGAAGGCGCTCATCCTCGGCAAAAGGCCGCGCCTGTTGGATCATGGCCTCTGTGATGGGGCCAAGGCGCACATTGGTAAACAGATAATCTTCCAGCACCGTGCTCCAGGGAACGCCCAGTGCCGTTTCCAACAGCACTGCGGCCGTACCGCACCGGTCTTTTCCCATAGTGCAGTGCCAAAGCACCGCCCCCTGTTCCTGACGGAGCAGGATTTCAAAGAATTGCCGATAGTGGGCGATGCCCGGTTCTTCAAAAAACAGCGTGTATAGCTGAGTCATCTGCGAAAAGGCCTGTCCCTCCATCCGCCGCGCCATCGCAAGCGCAGAAGTCACCGGATCTTCCACCGTCACCTGTTCCCGGGTGACGCCTTCCTCCGCATGGTCAAAAATCGGGCAGTGGAGATACGCTACCCCCGGCATGGTCACATCCGGGCGGCGGGCTCGCTCCCCGGTGGTTCGCAAATCCACCACCGTTTTCAGCTGATACTCCCCGGTCAGCAGCTGCTGATCTTCCGCAGTCAAATCTGCCAGATGCCCGGAACGCAGCAGTCGGTGATGCCGGATCTTCCGGCCGTCTTCTGTAGTCATTCCACCCAGATCCCGAAAATTAGGCGCTGCCTGCAACACACTGAATCTGTTCATATCCGGAACAGCCTCCTTCCGTTCTCTGTGGTCTGCGCCGCCATTTCTGCCGGACTGACCCCCTTGATCTCCGCAATCTTTTCATTGATGTACTGCAAGTTCCCGGAATGGTTCCGCGTCCCACGCACCGGCTCCGGTGCCAGATAGGGACTGTCTGTCTCGATCAGAATCCGGTCCATGGGGCAGCTCTCCAACACCTGGCGGTGCTTTTTGGAATTCTTATAGGTAACAGGCCCATCAAACCCTAAATACCATCCCAGTTTCAGCAGGATCTCCGCCATTTCCACACTGCCGGAAAAACAGTGGAACACTCCGCACACATCCGGGAATTCCCGCACAATGGCCAGACTGTCTCCATGCGCCTCCCGGTCGTGAAAAATCACCGGGAGTTCCAATTCCCGCGCCAGTTGAAACTGCTGCCGGAGCACCTGCTGCTGCAGCTCGTTATAACTGGTATCCCAATAGTAGTCCAGTCCGATTTCTCCAATGGCCACCACTTTGGGATGGGCGGCCAGTTCCCGAATGACCTCCAGGTCTCCCCCATGGTACTGCTCCTTCAATTCCTGGGGCTGCCAGCCCACAGCGGCATACAGGAAAGAATACTGCTCTGCCAAGGCAATGGACGCCCGGGAAGAAACTTCGTCACAGCCGGGGTCGATCACCAGTTCCACCCCCTGTTTCGGAAGTGCAGAAAGAACGGCGTCCCGGTCTGCATGGAATCGTTCGCTGTCATAATGTGCATGGGTATCAAAATACATAGGACTTCTCCGTTTCTTTTGAAATTATTTTTATTATAGCAATTTTCTTTCCCTGGTGCAATGTTGAAAGCGGCACGCATCTGTAAAGAAAATCAAAAACAAAAAAATGCCCCTAAATCCGAAGATTTAGGGGCCTCCACGTATGGAGCTGCTGGGCAGACTCGAACTGCCGACCTCGTCATTACCAATGACGTGCTCTACCACCTGAGCTACAGCAGCATATTTTTTCCCGCAGGTAAAACCTGCGGGAAGTGGCGACCGAGAAGGGACTTGAACCCTCGACCTCCAGCGTGACAGGCTGGCGTTCTAACCGACTGAACTACTCGGCCACAGCTCTTTTGTGTCTTGCGCTTTGCCGTATCGCTTAGCGCTTGATTAATATAACAGATTGATCTCCAGATGTCAACACTTTTTTCGAAATTTTTTTAAAAATTTTTTAGCCCCCTGTTTTTCGTCCCAAATCCGGCTGCTTTTCCCCCCGCCGCGCCCCTGCACACAAATTGATTTTGCCACTTCTTATTTCCGGCAGACTGTGATACAATATCTTTGATTAAACGAAATAGTTTGATAAAGGAGAGCGCGCCCTTGAAAAAACGATTTCTGGTCCTGCTGCTGGCCGCTGTGCTGCTGATTACCGCAGTCCCACTGTCTGCCCAGGCGACCTCGGATATCTGCTTTGTGGCCGTCAACGACACATTGCCGGAATCCATTTCCTTTGCCTATGTCAAAGATGCGGTGACCTATGTCCCCTGTGCGGCACTGGGCAGTTTCCGAATCTATAATCTATACGATTCCAATATCAGCACCGTTTTGATCTATACCTCTTCCCAACAGGTGACCATCGATATGAAACAGGGCATCGCCACAGACAAGGACGGGGTGGAATACTCTGCAACGGCCATCTACCGCAACGGTCAGGTCTATGTCCCGGCCCAGTTCATCTGCTCCATGTTCGGCCTGAATGCCTCTTACATTGAAGGCGTGGGATACGGCGACATCTGCCGCATCACCGATGGGACGGAGGTACTGGGAGACACGCTGTTCCTCTCTGCGGCCACCAACCAGATGCGTACCCGCTATCAGGCATATCAGGATTCCATTGCTTCCACCCCCGCTCCCAGCCATTCCCCTGCCCCGGAAGAACCGGAACCCCACGATGATGTGACCATTTACCTCTCCTTTTTGGGCAGTCCCACAGGGTACCTGCTGAATCTGCTGAAAAACTACGATATTTCCGCCGCCTTTTTCCTCACGGGGGAAGATATCCTCACCCATCCGGACATCGTGCGCCGGATTGTCGGGGAAGGTCACATGGTAGGCATTTACTGTGCCGACGGCTCTTTACAGAGTCTTACCACCGCCTCAGACCTGCTGTTTGAGGCCGCCCATGTTCGAACCGTTCTGGTGACCGCCGGGGAAAATACCTCCCCTCAGTTTCTTCAGCGCTGTCAGGAAACAGGACTTGTCCCCGTTCAGTATGACATCAATGCAATTCTGGGCGGAAACGGTATTAGCAACGCTGCCGCCGTCACCGGAAAACTGGGCAGCGCCGCAGATGATACTGTCCTGATGATGGCGTTGACAACCTCTAACGATCCCGCTGCCCGAGCAGCCGTCTACCATATTTATTCCAATCATTACAGATTCGGTCTTCTCCGGGAGACCGGCTACACAGGAGGAGAACATCGTGTCAAATAAACCATGCAAGGCCATCGTTCTGGCCGCCGGGAAAGGCACCCGGATGCGCACCGACGGGTGCGATCTGCCCAAAGTCATGCGTCTGGCCTGCGGTCAGCCTCTGCTGCGCCATGTGCTCAACGCCCTGCAATTGATTTCCCCGGAGGACACTGTCCTCGTGGTGGGATACCAGAAAGAAACGGTTCTCTCTGCTTTTCCCGAATACGGCTTTGCAGAGCAGACCCAACAGCTGGGCACCGGTCATGCGGTGATGGCTGCGTTTGAGGTTCTTCAGGACTTCCAGGGCGACGTTTTGGTCTGCTGTGGGGATATGCCTCTGATTCGGCAGGAGACCTATTCTGCCCTGCTCCAGGCCCACAGAGCCGCCGGAAATGCCTGCACCATGCTCACCGGCACCTCGGATATCGACCTGCCCTACGGTCGGGTGGTCCGGGACGAGCAGGGCCGGTTCCAGGAGATTGTGGAACAAAAAGACTGTACCCCGGAGCAGCTGAAGATTCGGGAACTGAACGCCGGTGTCTATGTTTTTGACGCCCCCGCTCTGCGGGAGAGCCTTGGGCATCTGAAAAACAACAACGCCAGCGGAGAATATTACCTCACTGATGTCCCCGCCTATTTGCAGGCACAGGGTCTACCGGTGGATGTGTGCGCCCTGTCCCTGGGCAGTGAGATCGTGGGCGTAAATACCCCGGAACAGCTCACTCTGGTGGAAGATGTGCTCCGCCGCCGCTGAGCATTTTCATTTGAGTCGAAAAAAGGTCGTGTATCCCAAAGGATACACGACCTTTTTGTTTTTCATCTCACTGCATTACTTCGGTTCTGCTGTGATGACCCGGATCTGATTGCCGGAGGGGTCATACCAACCCGTCAGACGGTAGTCCACATCATTGATGTTGGACAGGCTCGTCAGATAGACCGCCCCGTTCTGCCGCAGATAGACCTGCACACCGTCTGCCAGAGAATACTTCTGATTTCCGATGGTAGCCGCCGTACCGCTCAGGGAAGTGAGTTTTCCGGACTGGATGCTCCGCATGGCCTTGATTGCTCCGGTACTGTCAAACCGGATAGCCACCGCTCCGGTCTGTACCGGGAAGGAAGTTCCGTTGCTGATATAGGTCTTGGTCACACCGTCCACTGCGTAAGTGTAGGCATAGGTCCGGTAGAACAGATCCTCTCCGCCGCTGGTCTCCACCGACAGCAGATACCCATACTGCCAGGTATCTCCGGTCACATCATCCAAAATCAGATGGCTGATATTGCCGTTTTCATCCAACGCATAGTAGCGCACCTGACTGCTGGTCAGTCTCCGACCCGCCAGGCGGGAGGGCTCCACTGCCACGGCAGCGCCGTCATCGGTGTCCAGGATCTGCACACCGTCTGCAAAGTTCAGCTGCCCCAGTTTGGTTCCGGCAGCATTGACAGCCCCTTCTGTGCTCTTTGTACCCAATCCTTTGACCGTGGTTCCATTATCGGATACGGACACGGACACCAGGCGTCCGGCCTCATAACTGACATCCTTTTCCACAGAGAAAGTCCGGGTCACGCCATCCGTGCAGATCACCTGCACCTGCGTCTGTACCGCGGCGTTCTCTCCGGCTGCGCTCCGATTGGAGGACAAGACCACACCGTAATAGGTGCTGTCCACAGCGCTGCCTGTGAGCACCTGCACCACATCCCCGTTCATTCCCAACAGCAGCGTGACCATGCTGCCCACTTTACCGCCGCCCAGGGCGGACAGCTGATACTGGGCATCCGGACTGCCGATGGCATACGTCACTCCGGAAACTGTCACAGACGTGGGCGCCGTGGGACTGGGACTGAGAGCCGTCACCTTGCCGGAGACCCGGTCAGTATAGATCCAGGCAGTGCCTGTCCCCTGATTGTAATAATAGACATCGTAGGGATTGAGAGTCACTGTATCGGTCTTTTCTCCGTTGCGGTAGACAGTACCGGGGGTAAAGGGCAGTTTGGTTCCGGAACCGGCTGCCACAAAGGGCCCCTGAAGGCTGTCCTTCAGCACCGCAGTATAGTCCACCTGGCCATTGACCAGGGTATAGCCCAGTGTCACGGCATATGTCTGCCCGGCAGCCGTTTTTGCCGTCAGCATATTATAAAACAGTTCCGCGCAGTCCTGCCGGGTCAGATTCTCCCCCTGCTTGCACTGCACCTGGTCCCGCAGCCCCAAACTGGCCGCCTTATTCAGCTGCGCACCGGGGAAAGAACCCGCCAGCATGGACGCATCGTACCCCAGCACCCGCAGCATGGCGCTGCAGGCCTCCTCCAGACGCACCGGCTGATCCGGCCGAAAACTGCCGTCGGTATATCCCACCACCCAGCCGGATTCCACTGCCACCCGGATATACTCCGAGGCCCAATGATTGCTTTTTACATCTTTGAACAGAGAGTATCCTGTTCCGTCGCTGCTGATGCTGTCCTTATAACTGGAGGCAGCCACCAGCATTTTGGTAAACTCCGCCCGGGTCACACCGGCGGACAGGTTCATGTTTCCGTTCCCGTCCCCCACAATGATTCCCAGAGCCTGCACGGTCTGCACAGCGCTGCTGTCTGCCGCACTGACCGGCACAGCCAGGGCGCACAGCATACTGACGGTCAGTGCCAGACCGATCACCCGATGTTTCATTCTTTCATTCCTCCTGTCAATCATATCGCAGTGCGTCGATGGGATTCAGCTGCGCCGCCTTGTTGGCAGGCAGATACCCGAACAGGATCCCCACGCCCACACTGACGCAAAAACTGACCAATACCGCCGAAGGGGTCGGCGTTGCATTGAATGTCAAATTCTGGACGCCCATCATCTCCGTCAGCATCCCGCCGAACAGAGACCCCATCAGCATGGACACCAGACAACCGAACAAAATGCCCAGCACTCCGCCAATGGCGGAGGTGGTCCCGGCCTCAATGACAAACTGCCGACGGATATCCCGCCGTTTGGCCCCCAGAGATTTCCGAATACCGATTTCTCTGGTTCGTTCCGTAACGGACACCAGCATGATATTCATAATGCCGATGCCGCCCACCAGCAGAGAGATTCCGGCAATGGCCACCAATACTGCCATCGCAACGCCCATCATGGCGTTGATTTGCGCCACCTGCTCCGCCATGGTCTGTACATAAAAGGCGTCCTCATCCTGATACAGACCGTACAGCAGCTCAGAAATCAGTGCTTTGGCCTCCGCTGCCGTATCCCGCGAGGTACAGGTAACCTGATACAACGACACATTCCGGCTGCCGGTCATCTGCATGGCGTTTTCATAGGGGATAAATACATTGTCGTCCCCGCCGCCTTCAAACATCACATCGGAGGTTTTTTCCAGTGTTCCCACCACTGTATAGGGCACACCGCCGATGAGCAGGGTCTTCCCCAGGGCATCGCCGCCCAGGACGACCTCTGCCACATAAGCGCCCACTACGCACACATTCTGCCGCCGCGCAATGTCCACATACCGCAGATACCGCCCCTCGGCCAGGGTATCTCCGTCCAGCGTCGTGTTGCTTTCCGGACGGTACATCGCCTCACTGACGCCGGTGACACTGGTCTTTTTATAAGTTTCACTGCCGTAACGGATGCCCTGTCCGCCGCTGACCCAGGGCGTCACACCGCTGATCAGGTCCGGCCGCTCCGCCGCCAGTTCGTACATCTCGTTGGGGTCCAGATTCACCGTCGTACCGTCTCCCCGGCCCCAGTTATACACATACATCTGGTTGATGCCGACCCGTTCCACCTGCTGCTCCACCATGCCCGTCAGGCCGTTGCCCAGGGAAATGATCACAATCACAGCGCCCACACCAATGATAATGCCCAGCATAGTCAGAAACGCCCGCATTTTACTGGTGCGCAGAGATTTTACAGCCAGCTTGAAGGATTGGGAAAAATTCACGCCGTTTCCTCCTCTCCGCTTTCCATCGGCTGCACCACCGCCCGAGGGTCCCGGGCATCGCCGTCATAGATGATCTTTCCATCCTGCAAACGGATGATCCGCTTGGCACGGACCGCAATCGAGTTGTCATGGGTGATCAGCACCACAGTGTCCCCCTCTGCATTCAGCTGCTGCAAAAATCCCAGTACCTCCCGTCCGGTACGGGAGTCCAGCGCACCGGTAGGCTCATCAGCCAGGATCACCGAGGGGTCTCCCGCCAATGCTCTGGCAATGGATACCCGCTGCTGCTGACCGCCGGACAGCTGACTGGGCAGATTCTGGTGCTTTTCCGCCAAGCCCACCCGCTCCAGTGAGCGCAGCGCCCGTTCCCGCCGCTCTGCCGCCGGAACGCCGGCATACAGCAGAGGCAGTTCCACATTCTCCAGAACCGTCAGTTTCGGGATCAGGTTATACTGCTGAAAAATGAACCCCAGCATCTTGTTGCGGATCTCCGCCTGCTGGTCATCGTCCATAGTGGACACATCCACCCCGCCCAGATGGTAGCTGCCGGAGGTAGGGACATCCAGGCAGCCGATAATGTTCATGGCCGTGGATTTACCGGAACCGGACTGTCCCACAATGGCCACAAACTCCCCCTGATCTATGGTCAGGGAAATGCCGTCCAGCGCATGGACTTCTTCATTGCCCATGGGATAGATCTTATACACATCCCGCAGTTCGATCAGATGTTCCAAACAACTCACCCCACTGCCGCCATGTTCATTTCGTCAGGGGCACCGCCCTGAATCAGCACTGTCTCGCCCTCTTCCAGGCCGGACAGGATCTGAATATAACTGTCATCGCTGACACCCAGCGTCACGGTTCTGTTTTCCAGTTTGGAGGGATCTTTCACTGTACCGTCCCCGGCCAGCGCCCCCTCCAGGGGCACGACCACGGTGTTGCCCCGGCTGACAGCTCCCACCGGCACGCACAGTGCGTTCTCCACCGTTTTGCAGTGAATGGTCGCCGAGACATTCATTCCCGGTTTCAGGGCGCCGTATTCTTTGATAGACACCGTCACCGGGTAGGTGGTAAATCCGTTGGTGGTGGTACCCGCCAGGGAGACCCGGGTCACTTCGCCCTCATAGGTCTCTCCGGGCACAGCCGTGGCCGTCACTGTGACCTTCTGCCCTACGGACACATTGCTGATATCCAGTTCATTCACATTCACCGTCAGTTCCAGGGAACTGAGGTCATAGATCACGCACATGGGTTTGCCGCTCTCAATCATGTCCCCGGCCTTATATGTCTTGGTGACGATGGTGCCGCTGATGGGGGACTTGATGGTGTAATCCTCCAGTCGGTCTTTCGATGCTTCCAGGGACAGTTCTGCGCCCCGCACCGTATCCGACGCTGCTGCAATCTGCCGATCCAGGGCGTTTCCACCCAGTGTCACCACAGTCTGCCCTGCCGTGACTGCCGTTCCGCCCGGGGCGTTGATGGCCGTCACCGTACCGGAGGCCTGCGCCGTCAAATTGCTCTCTGCCTGATAGGTAAAGGTTCCATTGCCGGAGCAATTCACGCCGCCGACGCTGGCTGTGGCCCGCTGCGTGTTGCTCAGGCCGCCAGGATTCGTCACGGAAATGGTCACCGTCCGGGTAATCATGTTGCCGACCCCAACGGTATCCGCCCCGGAAACTGCCGTCACAGTGCCGTTCAGCGTTTCAAAGGAGCCGTCCAGTGTCACCACTGCCGCCTGGCCCACCATGATCTTCTGTGCCTCATCCGAAGGGAACGGCACTATCAGCGTCATCACGCTGCTATCCAGCACCTTCCCGATAACCTGTCCGGCGGTCACGCTCTGGCCGGTATGTACCGTAAGTTCGCTGACCACGCCGGCTGTCTCTGCCCGAACCGTGCGCAGTTCCTCTGCACTGGCCTGGCTGCGCTGCGCCTGGCTCAGACTCAGTTCTGCCTGCTCGATGCTGTTGGCCGTAGCGGAACTGTCAATCTCGTACAGCACCGTATCCGCCTCCACCACATCGCCTTCTGCAAAGTCCGCTTTGAGCACTTCTCCCTGGATCAGGGTAGTCACCGTGTAGGAATCCACCGGCTCCAAAGCGCCGCTGCCGCTGATGGTCTGCTCAATGGTATGGTTTTCTGCCTGCACCGGGGTATACAGCGTCTGCATCCCGCCGCCTCCGCCGCCCAACAAACTGATCACCAGCACCACTGCCACAACGCCAGCCACCGCGCCGATTTTACCTTTGCGGGTTTTGGGCAGAGGGAGTTTCTTCACTTTCTCCCGCAGCGCCGCCATTTTTCCGCCCGATTCGCTCTGTTTGTTTTCTGTACTCGTCATTCCAAGTATTCCTCCTGTTCCAGGGATCTGCTAAATAGGTATGTTCCATTGTAACGATTTGTCCCGATGCGAGGCTGAACAAAATGTAAACACTTTCTTAAGAAAGATGAAGACTTTTTTAAGAAATGCCACTGTTGTCCGCCTGAGTCATCTATTGTATTAGCCTAATAACACAATAGCACTTTCGTACACTCCTGTCAATACTATTTATTGGATTCTTTTGCATTCCTTTCGGTTCATTTTTGCACAAAAATCCCTCTTCTTCCCAGTATATTCCGGGAAGAAGAGGAAAATGGACCTTATTTTGTTCCGCGCCGCTTTTTTTCGGGTAAGGGCATCTTCGGCGCTGCCGGGGCGCTCTGTCCGCCTCCGGCCCGCTGCCGACGGAAACACCGCTCACACACGCCGAAAGGACTGTCCACCGGGAGCGGACGGCCGCAGATCCGGCACCGGGGCCCGCATTTTTCCAAATCACTGGTCAGCAGGCGGTTGATGCGGTCTGAAGTGACCATTTTTTCCGCCCGCAGCCAAGTTTCATCATAGTCGTACTGAAATGTCTTGCTGAAGGAATAGTACAGTTCCAACCGTTTGAAATACAGTTCCAGATCGTCCAGCTGTCCGCCCTGGAGCACCGGCTTTTCCAGTTCCTTTTCCGCCCCTTTGCAATAGACGGACATATACTGAAAAAACTGATATAAAAGCTGCTCCCGCCCCTCATCAAAGGGGATTCCACAGGCCCGGAGAAGGTCTTCCCGGGGCAGTTGTTGGCTCATGGGCACAAAGCGATACAGCAATCCAATCAATCGAATATGCCGGGAAACATCCATTCTCTCGTAGGGCTGCTGCACCGGCTGACTGCTCCAGGCTTTCAGCACATCCGCAATGGGATATTCCAGACTGGCCACCAGATCGGTAAATCCCAGAGAGGCCCGGCGGATCAGCGGATTGGGCCGTTCCAGACAAACGGGGAGGTAGCCGTCCTCATCTGCGCCGCGGATCGCCGCCACATAGCCCACATCGTACAGACCCATCCGCCCCGCCCGTCCGGCGATCTGCTTGACTTCCGGGGGTGTCAGCGGCCGCCGCACCCGACCGTCAAATTTTTCCGTTTCCGTAAAAACGATTCGCCGCACCGGCAGATTCAGTCCCATGCCGATGGCATCTGTAGCCACCAGCACCTTCGTCTCCCCGCTGAGGAACTGGTGCATCTGGGCTCGGCGAGCCTCATAGGGCATGGCGCCGTAAATAATGGAAGTGGGGATCTCCATATCCCGCAGCCGGGCAGCCATTTTCAGCACTTCCCGCTTGGAAAAGGCAATGAAGGCATCCCCCTGCTCCGCCTGACTCAGCCGCACCGGTTTCTCCTGCCAGATCAGCGGCACCGACCGGTGGTGCTCCACCACCTCATAGGGATCTCCCAGATCTTTCAAAATCTCCTCCAACAGCGGCAGCGCCTCCGGTGCCGTGCACAGATGGATTTCATCTGCCTGCAATCCCAGAATGGCCCGAGTCCACGCAAAGCCTCGGAAAGGATCTGCGATCATCTGACACTCATCGATCACCGCCACATCGTATCGGGTGTGCAGTTCGGCTTTCTCCACGGTGCTTGCCACATGGGTCTCTCCGGGGACGATATCCTCCTCTTCCCCTGTCCGCATGGAGCAGCGCACCCCGGCAGCCAACAGCCGTTCCTGCACTTCCAGCGCCAGCAGCCGCAGCGGCGCCAGGTATGCCCCGGTCCAGACCTCTTCCAGGCGTTTCAGCGCGCTGTACGTCTTTCCGGTGTTGGTGCCGCCCACATGGATGATAAAGCGGCGCTCCATGGCCCGAGCCTCCGGGTATTCATCCTTGGGCGCCACTGCCAATAACCGCTCCAACTTCAGTTGGATGATGCCCTGAATATAATATAGATTGTAATTTTCCTTCAAACTGGGGCGGCGTCCCGGGAATTGTTCCCGCACCTTTGGCACAGACAGCAGCTCTTCCACCGGCACAGACTCGTCCGTCTCCCGCAGTTCTGTCAGTGACCGGCGGACAAATCGCACCAAATTGGCCGCATATTTGCCTGCCAGTTCCTCCAGTTCCGGCAGATAGGCCAGCACCCAACGGTGCCGCCGCATGGCCCGCAATCCGCCGCTGCGCAGATGGTGCACCGACCAGGATTTCCGAAACGATACCCGGATTTCCTCCGCCCTGGGGCGATATTTGGCCCGCTTGTCCAGATCCAGAGCCTGCTGCGTGCTCACCGGCTCCAGTACCTGTTCATGGCAGAACAGGGCCAGGGCGCGCACATCTGCCGCCTGATCCTCCGGCAGTTCGGAAGTTTCCAAAGTCTGCTCCAACGCCCGGGTCAGCAGTTCTCCCCCCTGTTTCAGCAATTCGGGGATGCGGCTGCGTGGCACCTGCCGCATTCTGGCCGTCTGTTCCCGCTCCCGCAGCGTTTCGTCAATGACTCTCCGCACCTCCGGCAGAGCCTCCACCTGCGCCACATAGTCCTGCGTCCAGACTTCCATCTCTCCACGCCGTTCGTCCGCCGGATTTCTCTGCAAAATACCACGGGTCCACCCCCGCTCCATCAGTTCCTCCCGGGTCAATCCCGGGGACTGTATCCTTTCCTCTGCCAATCCACACCAATCCTTTTCTCGTTCTGTCTTCTGTATTTTATCCAAATTCCCCGATACTTACCGCCGATTAGAGCGCCGCCAAATGTTTTGTGCCTGGGCGGCGGCGATCAGTTCCTCCCGGAAATCCGGGTGCGCCAGAGAGATCAGAGCCTCTGCCCGCTCCCAGGTACTGCGCCCGGCCAAATTCACTGCGCCGTATTCCGTCACCAGATAGCAGACCTGGCTGCGGGGGGAGGTGACAATATCCCCCCGGAAGGTGGGCACGATCCGGGAGCGCAGCTGCCCCTGCTTATCGTTATATGTCGAGGTCATGCACAAAAAGGCCTTTCCGCCGGGGGACATCACTGCCCCGGTAAGATAATCCAACTGCCCTCCGGTGCCGCTGATCTGCCGGGTACCGGCACTTTCCGCACAGACCTGACCGTACAGATCCGCAGAAATGCAGCTGTTGACGGAGATCATATCCGGCATCTGCCCAATCAGTTCCGGTCGATTCACCATCTCCAGCGGCGCGATCAGCACGCCGGGGTTGTCATCCAGCCAGTCATACAGCCGCTGACTGCCAAAGGCAATGCCCATCACACTTTTGCCTGCGAACAGCGTCTTTTTCCGGTTGGTCAGTTTCCCTGCCTCGTAGAGATCCAAGTAGGCGTCGGAGCAAAGCTCTGTGTGCATTCCCAGATCCCGCAGATCGGACTGCGCCAACAGCGTTCCAATAATCCCCGGCAGGCTCCCGATTCCGAGCTGCAAGGTCGCACCGTTGCAGATATGGGGCAGAATGTGCCGGGCGATCTGCTCCTCCGCCTCTGTAGGGTTCGCCGCAGGGAGCTGCGGCAAGGGACGGTGCGGGCCTTCCACCACATGGTCCACCTGAGAAATATGAATGCTCTCCCCGATTCCCGGAATTCTGGGCAGATGCTCATTGACTTCCAGAATCACGATATCTGCCTGTTCCAGAATTCCGCCGGCCACGCCGGTGGCACCGGAAAAATTGAAATACCCGTGCTTATCCATGGGCGTCACCGCTGCCATGGCCACATTGACCGTCAAATACTTTCGGTAGTAGGACACCACATCCCGGAAAATCATGGGAATATAGTTGCAAAGTCCCCTGTCGCACAGTTTTCGCTCATAGGCAGAGCAGTGCCATGTATTGTAAATGAAGTGTTCCCGCTCCGGGTCGCACTCCACGATTTCCAGGGGGCCGAACATCAGGTTGCCCCGGACTTTCACATCCTGCAGCTCCTCTTTTCGCCCGGCCAAGGCCCGGTCCAACAGCTCCGGAAATCCTACCGAGGTGGTGTAATCCACCCAATCCCCGCTGTGAACAGCCTGCACTGCCTGCTCCGGTGTGCAAAGTTTCTGCCGGTATTCTTCCCAAATATCCATAAGCGCCCTCCGTTGCCCAATTTGGGTGTATCATATCATGTTTTCCCCGCTTTGCATAGCAGACAGCACAGAAAATCCCCCGCATCCGCCACCCAAACGCAAAACGCCTGAACCGCAGTGCGGTTCAGGCATTCTATGTTCCTATACAGTATTTTTGAAAACAGCTCGGATCAGCTCATCAGTTCGTAGGTATCCAGAATCTCCGTGATGGCGGCCTTATCCTCTGCGGTCACCACCAAATCAGACCAGTAAGTATCACCCTCAAAACGGACGATGGTCTTTTCCGAGGCAGCAATGGCGCGCAGCATCTTCACATCACTGTCATCCGGCTGAAGATCGATCCATTCCCAGACATTACCGTACTCGTTATCCCGCTCCACATCGTAGTAGCTAAAGGTCCGATAGTAATTCTCCCCATCCACAGAAACCGTCACATTGGTGAAGAACACCCAATCATCTCCGGTGTAGTGGTAGACCAGGCGCAGCCAGGTATCATCCTTGGTGGTGCCAATGTACGGCAGCACATAGCTGCGGGTATCCGAATAGTACGGCCAGACTTTGCTGTAATAGAATGTCATGCCCCGCACTTCGTCCACTTCTGCGGTCATTTTTGCCAGAGCGGCATCGGCAGCTGCTTTTTTCTGCTCTGCCAGTTTGGTCTCCAGTTCTTCCAGGTGGGGCAGCTGGGTGACCAGTTTCTTGACATCCTCATCGGCCATATTATAGGCGCTCCGGGCATCCATCACAGCCTGCAGCTGATCGATGGTCACTTCTGCGGGCAGCGCCTGAATCACTGCGTCGATTTCCTTGGCCGCAGCAGCATCTTCCTCGGCCTTTTTCTCAGCCAGCAGCGTCTCATAAGCGGTGTAGGCATCGGTCAGCATCTGCTGATTTTCCAGATCTGCTTTGTCTTCCTCGCTCAGTGCGTCCACAGCAGCCTGGGCAGCCTCGATTTTCTCCATGCTCTCCAAAGTCACTTCGCCGATTCCTGCAATCAGCTCATCTGCAGCAGCCGCAGCCTCACTTTTGCTCTGGCAGCCGCACAGACACAGTACCAACAGCAAGCTGATCAGAATACTCCATCTTTTTTTCATCTTTTTTCCTCCTTTTGTTTCTCTTGAGAACTTTCTTTTTCAAATCCGGGAGAATTCCACCCGAATGTTTCAAGACAGTGTTTTCTCGCCTTCTACAAAAAACTTTTCATTGATTACATCCAGTTCCATGTGGTGCAGCAGACCGTAGATCACGATGGCATCCCGTTTCACTTTGGGGTACAGCGTCGCAAATCCTGCGCCTTTCAGCAGGGCCTGCGCCTCATCCAGACTGGTCTCCAAACCGATACACAGGCAAATCAGCCGATCCCGGGAGGGATTGCGCCGCCCGGAAAAGACCTGATGGAGATATACTTCACTGATTCCGGCTCTCCGTGCCAGTGCCGCTTTTGTCAAGTCCCGCGTGTCATACACTTCCTTGAGCATCCGCGCAACACTTTGATCCGAAAAATACGATTCATTCTTTTTTATATAACTGTCGATGCTGGGCGCACTCATCAATTCCGCCTGCAGATCGCTGGTACTCTTCTCTTTCACACCGTATCCTCTCTTTACATTTCCGCATATTTCTGTATAATATGTTTAATGGCACACTTATATATTAAACATTTTTTATAGAAAAGCAATATACTCAGAGCATAGTATTTCAAAAAGGAGGAATTTCATGTTTTCCTGGTTATCCCAAACGCTGCAGAGTAAATATGAGCTGCTCCATTGCCTAAGCGAAAGCAACAGAGGGAAAGTTTATCTGATCCGCAAACATGACGGCGGCCCCAAACTAATTCTGCGTCATTACACCGGAAACGCCGATGTTTACCGTTCTCTCCTGCAGATTGCCTGTCACAACCTGCCCATCATCTACGAAGTGGCCTCTCAGGGGGACGAGCATCTGGTATTGGAGGAATATGTCAAGGGAGATACCCTGGGGTTTCTGCTGCAGGGCGGTTTGTGCAATCAGGAGGAGACCATCCGCATCGTCAGGCAGCTTTGCCAGGCTCTTTGGATTCTGCACTCCATGGGCGCTGTCCACCGGGATATCAAACCGGAAAATGTGATCCTCCGCGGCGCTGACGCCGTGCTGATTGACTTTGATGCCGCCCGGCTCTATAAGCCGGAAAATACTACGGATACCCAGATTCTGGGCACCACCGGCTATGCTGCCCCGGAACAATATGGGCTGTCTCAATCCGATGCCCGCTCCGATATTTACGCCCTTGGTGTTTTAATGAATGTGATGCTCACCGGCCAGCATCCTTCCAAAAAATTGGCGGAGGGCAGACTGGGCCGCATCATCCACCGCTGCATCCAGGTCAATCCCGACGCCCGCTACAAAACCGTTTTACACTTGATGGAGGTGCTGTAATGCATTCTGAGACTGTTTCCAAAAAATGTCCTTACTGCGGACAGGCGCTCCATAATGATTCCGTTTACTGTCCCCATTGCAACCGGAGCATCACCCCGCGGCAGACGCCGGAGCCGCCCCATCCTTTTCCCCGCAAATTCCTGTATGTCCTGATCACACTGCTCGTGGCCGTGGCGGTCGGAGTGGGCGTGTACCTTTACACCCGGCCAAAAACCTACGACTGCGGAGAGTTCGGAGAACTGTATTATACCTATGACGACGGCGTGACCTATCAGCTGATCTTTGGGTATAAGGATGATCATTTCAACCCCATCCATGTCGCTGAGCAAAAGAGTGAGCTCGATGCGCCCTACCGATTCCCCATTCGCATGTATGTCCACCGGGTGGACAATCAGGCCAATGTGGGCGCATTCTTCCTGAAAGAAGTGCAATACATTCAGGCTTATACTGAAATCACTTCCCAGAAAGGGGACAAAGATATCCAGTTCACCACAACGCATCCGGCGCCCCACGCTGTTGACTCAGAGGCCGCCCTGGTGAGCTTTGTGGACTATCTTGGCGCAGAATTCACTGGCAATATCATCTGGGAACTGCACATGAAAAACGGTGACACCCTTGTGATGCGCCAGCCCATGGTCTCCCAGCTGATCCAGACCATCGACATTCTTCCCCAGGACGCACCCATGGAAACGATAGAAGAACTTCAGACCTTGGTCGATCAGATTGCCGACACCATTCCCATCGAAACCATCGTCAATCTTCATCTTCCCGCCGTCACCTATACCGGCAGCCTGGAGATCAACGGACGACCCATCAATCTCTTCGGCAACGAGAAAAACGGACAACGGACCACCTTCACCGACACACTGAAACTCCTGTCGGAGAAGGAATGGATCATTGAAGTGGATGGCATTGATTTCGTGGGCAACGGAACCGGTGTGGGACTTTCCGCCATGCACCGGACCCATATCCGCAACTGCACCTTCAGCGGTTGGAAAACCGCTGTGTTGGCTTACGGCAACTCCTGGGTGAACATCCAGTCCAGCCACTTCGAGGACAATGAAGTCGCTTTCCATTTTAACAGTACCGGTGTCACCGCATCCAATACCCAGTATCCAAATAACGAGTTTATCAACAATGGTACCGCCGTACTGCTGGAACAAGTCCCCACAGATGTATCCATCAGTTTCCGCAACAGTCATTTTCAAGGCAATGGCACCGATGAGGAAAACCTCTGTAACCATGAAGTAGACCTGTCTGGTGCTATCATCGAATAACGGTTCGCCCCCCTTGCAGCGCTCCCGTGTTTTACAGCCGGGAGCGCTGTTTTTTCGGTCCGAAAAATTTTTTTCATTTTTTTGAAAATTTCTCTTGCATTTTATAGAATCATGTGGTAGTATATTCAAGCACGATAAATGCATATCCGGGTGTAGCGCAGATGGTAGCGCGCTTGAATGGGGTTCAAGAGGCCGCTGGTTCGACTCCAGTCACTCGGACCAAAGGTGAGTTCTGTAAGAACTCACCTTTTTTATTTGTCAATTTATTTTGAAAGTTGCACCCGTGAACGCGCAGAGCAAAGCACAATTTGAAAAAGAAACCGGTCAGGCAAAATCATTCGGCAAAAACTTGCCTGAGTTCATCATATAAGCTATACTGAAAAAAATACATAAAGGGGCGTTGCGCCTTTGCTGATTTATTTACAACTCATTGATGAGCCGAACGGTCGGGAACTATTTGTCCAACTGTATGAGAAACACAGGGTCCCCATGTATCATCGGGCATATAAGATTCTGAAAAATGTACAAGATTCAGAAGATGCCGTTCACGAGGCATTTATCAAGATCGCAGAAAAAATCGAATTGATTTCAACGCTGGACTGTCACAAACAGGATAAATACATCGTTACTATTATTGAGAGAAAAGCCATTGACGCCTATCGGAAAAAATATGCCCATCCCACAGCGCCATTATTTGATTTGATAGAATATGGCGTTTTTGATACATATAGTGATGGAGATATTGCACGGTGTATTTTGAAGCTGCCGCATGACTTTCAAGAGGTTATCTTACTCAAATTCGATTTGGGACTGTCAAACAGGGAGATTGCAGATACCCTGGGTATTTCACAGGCGCTTGTGAGAAAACGGCTGCAACGTGCCAGAGCGGAGTTACGGACAATTTTTGAGATGGAGGGAATTGCCGATGTCACAATCTGATCAGCATCTCCGCGCCGCCGCACACGCCGCAGGTGACGCGATTTTGGCGTCCTACTATGCCAACGCCGAAACAGATCACCAGTTCTCCCCGGAATTTGAACAGAAAATGAACCTGCTGCTCCTGCAAACAAGAAGACGCCCCCGGCACCTCATACTGCAAAAGGTCGCAAGTGTGCTCCTTGCCATTGCTTTGGGCGGCAGTCTTTGGCTGGCCATCGACACGGATGCCCATGCCGCTGTTTTTGGCTGGATTAGAGAGCAGTACGAAAATATCTTCCACTATAGTTTTAATGGCAGTGTCGCCCCCACATCAGAACAGACCTACGAACTGGGGTGGATTCCAGAAGGGTATAGCTTTTATCATCGTTATGGCAATAATAGCAGCACTGCGGTGATATATACCAATGAACGCGGTGATATCATAACACTATTGTATGAAATGGGTGCCGGTTTAGAAAGTTCTGACGTTTTCATATTGGGCGATTCCGAGATAAACAAAACAGTAAAGGTAGGTGAAGTGCCCGCAGACCTTTATCTTACGGATAATCCGGATGATTCTAATGCCATAGTTTGGATGGATACAGACACAATGGAATTATTTGTAATTTCTTCTGGGGAAGATGAAAAAGACCTTATCAAAATGGCCGAAAATATCGTTCCTGTAAAAGAATAAAAATTTCTAAAAATTGTCACAAATCACCTCCTTTGTTTCGTCACTATTATTAGAACGGAAAAAGGAGGTGAATTTTATATGGATGATTTATACATAATCTACCTAATGCTTTTGGCCGTTATTGCGGCACCTTTTTTACTTAGGATGTTGTTCAGTAGAATCATCAGTAAAGAAAGCACTACACTTCCAGTGGCAGGGTTAGTATCGTGCGGCGTCATATATTGGTATTTCTTACTTTTGATTACCCTCTCAAACTGAACCTTATTGACGTGCAGTGTTTTGTATCCCGACAGTTTCAACTTCACAGACATGTAGTTGAAACTGTCGCGAACATGAAAAATGAAGGAGCAATATTATGAAAAACGCATTCCAAAAAATATGTGTGCTAAGCTTGACAATTGCCACCGTATTACTCAGCACGGCTTGCTCCTTTGACAATCTTCAGGAACTCGGTGCACCGACTGTTATTGCATATTCTGAGCAGTCCACCCCTGAACTTCTGGAGTCTGCTGACGTTATCACAATTGACTACCAGAATTTGCAGGATATTGAAGATTGTGCAAAAGCTCTGGTTGATGATGGAAAAATCATTTGCATTTATGCGCCTGAAGCAAGTAACGAGGAAATTGCAGACCGGCTGTCAATCCCCAGAAATGCTGAATATGCGTATAACCCGTATGTTTTGGCTGCAACCTACATCTATGAAGTTGCAGGCAGCTATGTTATTGGTAATGACTGGTTAATACCGGCAGTTGTAGCCACAACGAATATAGCTGAAGATATCATTCCGACCGTAGATAATACTCCGTGTTCTTTTGATACCATCACATTTTTCTCTGACGCGTCATTCGATGCAAAGAATACGATTGCAATCCAGAATAACTCCGTTGAAAATGCAATTGACTGCGCAAAAGATAATATGGAAAAGTATGCCACAGTTAATCCTTCCGGAGAAATCATGCCACTGAGTGTTCCTACCATTGATAGCAACACAAAAATTTTCGTTGGTTCGGCGCAAGTCATTATAGAAACCGGAAAGGTTATTGGTAATTGTGCTGCAACACAATATGTATACCCGATTGGCTATAGAGATGTGGTAGTTGATAATGTTGAAAAAAATATGTATGTTTATAGCGTTGTGACCAATTTTTCCGCAACTCCTGACAAAAACTATTATTGTACAGGGTTTACAGGTCGTATGAAATGCAACACTTCTGATGCCATGCTTGAGCATGTAAATATTACAGGTTCAGACAATTCTACGATAACGCTATCATTTGGATACAGTCAGAACCCTGGAGCAACCATGGGTGTTTTCTGGGCTTACAATAAATACGGTTATAAACATACGACTACTTACGCAGGAACAAATGCTTATGATTACAAAATTTCCGCCAGTATCCTGAACAATAGCGAGCTGAATCTTACTCCTGGAATTTGTGTTGGCACAATTGCATCTGCCGGAAATCGCTCTAATTATTCAGAGATGATCGTCCCTGCCTCTTGCTTTGCTGTCGCATCATCTGCCGTATCTTTTACAGTTGGAGGTAAATTCTAAATCGTTTGATTCTATCTAATTTCTAAAAACAAAGGTGTAATACTATGAAAAAGTTCAAAAAAATCTTGAACTTGACATTCGCATTGGCGCTATGTCTTTCTCTTGCTATCCCTACATTCGCAGCAAGCGACAACACATATCGTGCTGACGAAATGAAAGCATTTCTTATTTCACGCGAATATCCATCCGAATTTCTCGAAACTCTCATTGATCCTCAAATTGAGAGCCTTTACACCTCCATTGCGAATAATGACTCTTACTTTTATGGGTTCGTGACCGGGGAGGGCATTATCGAAACCGATTATGCTGTATATGCCGGTTCCCTTGAAAATGAGATTGAACTCACCGTGCTCCTGGGCATTTCTCCTACCGTAGCCAGTGAAAACTCAACAATCTCTGAAGTATATGTACATGCATATTATGATTGGCTTAAGGTTCCCAGTTCTAGGGGCAGTGATGGTATTACGGTAAACTGGGATAGTTCGTTGTTTTCATTCAAATCAATGTCAGCCACTGACTATGCTCAGTCCCCCTTCAGTGGGCAATGGGTTACAAATGCAACTTGGAACTCTCCGACCAGACTCGGACAAGGTGGACTTGGTTATAATCCCAAAATCAGGTACACAGATACGCTCAATGGCGTGACACTTGGCCCGGCAGCACTGCGGGGAAATGCAGAAATTGTTTTAGTCCCCAAAATCACCATGACGCCAAGTAACACTTCTTCGACGCCTATCCAGAGCAACACAAGCATCAATGTTGAATATGGTCATAACAAGACAGGCGTTACGCCTACTTTTCTGTTAGTAGTGCTGGTTTGGGCGGCGGTGTTACTTTCCAAACAACGGTATACTTCTTGGCAGCAACATATTTGTTCTACTATTGGAAAACGAACAACACCTAATCCATAAAATAGCACCCCTTTTCTTTAATGGAAAGGGGTGCTTTCATTGTTGGTCGAATATCCGACAACATCGCATCTACAAAAAATAAAAAATTTTCCCGCCCGTTCTATCCGCTCCGCTGTATCTCCTGCGCGGTGCATCTTTTTGCGCAAATGCTACAAAAATGCCCCCGTGATTTCCGTCGTTGTTCCTATCAAATGCACGGCTGATTTCGCAGAAATCGTGGCATTTTTCTAAACTTCTGAAATTTTGCATTTTCCTGTTGACTGTTGGCTCAGAACCTCCTATAATCATGCTCCGGCACATTTTTGTGCCGGTTCTTTTTTTACCCAAATTTCTTCTGTTTTCAGGAGGTCTTCGCCATGCCGGAGAAACACAATCTGACCCACGGTTCCCTCTGGAAAAAAATCCTGCTGTTCAGTTTTCCCCTCATGATTTCCAACCTTCTGCAGGTGCTGTTCAATATGTCCGACATCGCTGTGGTCGGCCAGTTCGCCGGTCCCAACGCTTTGGGTTCCGTCGGCTCCACCACCACACTGGTGACACTGTTCACCGGCTTTCTGATTGGCATGGGCAGCGGCGTCAATGTGGTCGCCGCCCGCTATTTCGGCGCCCAGGAGGACGAACAGCTCCGGGAGACAGTCCATACTTCCCTGATCCTGTGCATCATCACAGGACTGTGCATCCTGCTGTTGGGGCAGGTTTTTTCCCGGCTGATTCTGGAACTTCTCCAAACAAAACCGGAACTGATCGACGGCGCTGCATTGTATCTGCGCATCTACTTTTTGGGAATGCCCGCTATGGCGATCTATAACTTTGGCAGCGCCGTACTCAGCGCCGCCGGCGACACCAAAAAGCCCCTGGCCTATCTGTCCGCCTCCGGCGTGGTGAATGTGCTGCTGAACCTGTTTTTCGTGGTAGTTTGTCACCTGGATGTGGTCGGCGTGGCCATTGCCAGCGCCGTTTCCCAGTGGATGTCCGCCATTTTGATTCTGCGGGCCCTGTGCCGGGTGGATGGCCCCCATCGGCTGTGCCGGGAACATCTGCACCTGACCGGCTCCAAGGCCAAACTGGTGCTGCGTCTGGGTCTGCCTGCCGGGCTCCAGAACGCGATTTTCCAGTTCGCCAACCTGTTTATCCAGTTGGGCGTCAACTCCTTCAGCGCCACCGTTGTCTCCGGCAACTCTGCCGCCGCCAATGCCGATGCCTTGGTATACGATGTGATGGCCGCTTTTTACACTGCCTGCGGCAGTTTCATCGGTCAGAATTTCGGTGCCGGCAAACTGGACCGCGTGAAAAAAACTTATCAGATCAGCTTGGTCTATTCCTTTGGAGTCGGCGCCATTCTGGGCCTGCTGCTGGTGGCGTTCGGCCGCACTTTCCTGTCCCTGTTTACCAACGATGCCGCTGTGATCGATGCCGGAATGTACCGGCTGACAGTGATGGGATTTTCCTACGCCGTGTCCGCCCTGATGGACTGCACCATTTCCGCCTCCCGCGGTCTGGGCATGAGCCTGATTCCCACCATCATGGTGGTTCTGGGGTCCTGCGTGTTCCGGATCATCTGGATTTTTACGGTGTTCGCCCACTTCGGCACCCTCAGCTCCCTGTACCTGCTGTATGTGTTCTCCTGGTCCATTACCGCCGTGGCGGAGATCCTTTACTTCGTGCATATCTACCGGCGCTATGCCCGCCGATACTCTCCGGGTCCTGTTCTTCAGAAAGCCTGAACCCGGTGCAAATAAAAACTGCCTTTCCCAACGGAAAGGCAGTTTTTCTATTTGTTGATAAAATACAGTCCGGCAAGACACAGCGCCACACCAATCAGTTTGTTCCAGGTAATGGCCTCATGGTACAGCAGCGCGCCGACTACAATGAGCGCAGCAGATAAAATGCAGCTTTGCACCATGGTCGCTGTACTCACCGGCCATCCGATTTTGTAGGCATAGATGATCCCGATTTCCAGCCCCACCACGCACACACCCAGCAGTACGGGTGCCGCATTCAGTTTGCTGTATTCCCGCAGGAGATTTCCATCCCGCTCCATCACAAAATACATGACAGCCGAACAAATTGCCCCCACCAGATATGTCACCGTCATAGAGGCCATCACATTCATGTCTTTCGGAATGGATTTGGCACAAATCTGATAAAGCACATTAGACACAACCACCAATGCGATTGGCCAGATATACGACATATTCCCCGCTCCCATCTAAAGTTTCTCCGGCAATCAGAGTTTTCCCGCATTGCCGGAAAGCATACGATTCCGCAAAAACTTTAACATGAAAAAGCGAAGGCTGTCAATAGGGTTCTCCGGTCATTCAGGTCACGGGCACATCCCGATCCTCGAATCCGATCATCAGGCCGCCCTGCTCGGCATAAAAACTGCACAGTCCCCGGCAGACCACGGTCTGGACATCCGCCGTCGGATAGACAGTCCGAATTTTGTCCGTCAGCTCTGCGGCAGCGTCGGGATTCTCGCAATGGCCAATGCGTACACGCCCTCCTGCATACCCCATCTCCTGCATATGTTTCCAGAGGGTATCCAGCGCCTTTTTCTCTCCCCGGCATTTATCCATAGGCTCCAGTTCTCCCTTGTCGCTGGCTTTTCCCACTACCCGGATTCCCAACAGACCCGCAGCTGCCGCCACCACCTGGTTGACCCTTCCGTTTCTGGCCAGATTGTTCAGCGACTCCAGAGAGAACAGCAGATGCGTGTGTTTCCAATATTCTGTGATCGCGCGCTCCAGTTCCTCATAACTTTTCTCCTGCCCAACCAGGCGCACCATTTCTTCCAGAATCAACTGAATCTCCGTGCCGGCCGACAGACTGTCCAGAATAAACACTTTCCGCCCCGGATACATGGCCTCATATTCCTGCTTTGCCAGCTGGGCGGAGTTCCATGTGCCGGACAGCTGCCCGGTGATGGATGCACCTACCACAATGTCCGCATCCCCAAAAGCCTCCAGCCAATCTCCCACGCTGGGGCAGGCCGTTCCGCTGGGGCCTTTATATACGCGCAGTTCCCGCACCATCTGTTCCACATCCAATACCGGATCGTCCACATATTCCTTCTCTTTGGTAGTGATTTTCAAAGGCACCGATGCAAAGTCTGCACCTTCCAGTTCCGTCAGATTTGCGGAAGAGTCCGCCACGATTTTATACTTCATGCTACGCTCCAAATTTTCTATATCTTTTTTAAGGTTTTCAAAAAACCGATGTTAGGAAGTATATAAGCTTTTATCCATTCTGTCAAGAGGTTTTGAAAAACCGATAAGCGGTTTTCTATTGACATTCCATCGTTTTTTGCTATAATATTCCCCATGGAAAAACAATGGAATGACTACATGATCGCCCCGGTGCAGGCGTTTCGCCTGCCGGCTTACGAGGAGATTCCCGAAGTGGGGCTGTATCTGGAACAGACAATCAAATATATCAACCGCTACCTGGCCCCCTTTCCGGAGATGGCGCTGACCGCGTCTATGGTCAGCAATTATGTCAAAAAGGGCGTGATCCCCGGCCCCGTCAAAAAGCAGTACGGACGGGATCAGATTGCCAGTCTGCTGTTTGTGGCGGTGGCGAAGGTTGCCATGTCCATGGAGGATATTGCACAGATGTTCGGCATCCAGGCGCAAACCTATTCCTACGCCGTGGCCTATACCTATTTCCGCTCAGAATTGGAAAATGTGCTGCACTATGTGTTCGGTCTGAAAGATTCCCTGGACTATGTAGGCAAGGAGAGCACCCAGGCCAAGACCCTGCTGCGGAATCTCATTATCGCCGTGGCGCATAAGCTCTATCTGGAGCAGTATCTATCCATCCTCAAAGCACAAAACCGGGACCAGTCGTAAGGGTTCCGGTTTTTCTCTGCCATTCTCGCTGTATCATGCTCCTTTTCCAATGTCTGAAAAAACAACTGTCCCAATTCGACCATCTGTGCTATAATAGAGTCTGAAACATCAGAATTCTAAAAAACAGGAGGTATTGGATGCAGGAACAGAACGAACGGAAAAAGAGCCACCCCCTTTTGAAATACTTCACATTCAAATTTCTGGGTTGGATCATTTTGGCCGTCCTTGTGATTGTGCTGGCACTGGGAATCGGAAAGACCCTTGTCAACAGCCAGAAAACAACGCAAATCGGATTTGAAAATATCGGAGAGCTGGCCACCCAGGCCGCCTACTGTACGGAAGTCAATGTCACAGAGGCCTCACGGGATCTCTGGGGTGTGACCATTCCTTTTACCCAGAGCAAATATGTGTATAGTTACGACATTATTCTGAAAGCCGGACTGGATTTCGGTCAAATCCAGTGGGATGTGGATGAGCGGAACCATGTCATCCATGTGCGTCTGCCGGAGATCCGCGTACTCAGCAATGAGATCGATCTGGATTCTTTTCAGCTCTATCACGAAGCGGAAAGTATTTTCCGGGAGATTACCATGGAAGAAAACAATGCCGCCCTCACCGATTTAAAGAAACAGGCCGAAACTCATGCCATTGAAAACGGCCTGCTGGACGGCGCCCGCCAGAACGCTGAAATCATCTTGACCGGATTTTTTGCCGGTGTCTACGATCTTGGTACATATACATTAAAATTCAGCGACCTGTAATCGGTGGCCATCAAAGGCGTCAGAAATTCTGACGCCTTTGGCGATTTTAGCCCGTCAACCCAAAGTGCAACCGGCAGTTGCGGAACTTCCACGGCCTGTGTATGGAATGCTACCGCCCAAACCGGTATGATTGCAGTGAAAACAAGGAGGATATGCAGATGTTATCGGAACGGATCTATCAACTGCGCCGGCAAAAAGGCCTGTCCCAGGAACAGCTGGCAGAACAGATCGGCGTATCCCGGCAGGCCATCTCCAAATGGGAGAGCGGCGTGTCTACGCCGGAACTGGAGAAACTCCAGGCACTGAGCCAATTTTTTCAGGTCTCTCTGGATGTTCTGGTCGGACAGTCTGATACCGACGAAGCCCCCAGTCCGACAGACGCGCCGGGCAACAGTCCCGCGTCCCCCTCTTCCCCTGCGAAACTGGGCCTGTGTCTGTGCCTGTTGGGCGCACTGATCCTGCTGGTATCCGGAATCCTCTCCCTGGTACACCCCCAGGGAATGGAAACTGTGAACCAGTCCTCAACCATCACCCTCAACGGCACCGGGATTCTCTGGCTGCTGTGCGCGGCGCTGATGGCCGCCGGTCTCGTGCTGCTCCTCCGGAAAAAATAACGGGAGGGATTTTTATGAAACGATGGAGTGTGCTGTTTTTCACCCTGGCCATTCTGCTGTCTCATCTCATGTGCGCCGTCACCGCATACAACTACCGGGATATACTCTGCGGCATCGCCCACGGCGGTTACAGCGCCCCCGCCGAGGCGGCTTTCCTCACTGCCATTCCCTATCTGGTCGGCGCGCTGCTCTGCCTGCTGATTGGAATCATCCTTCGAAAAAAGGCCGGGACTTGATCCCGGCCTTTTCTCGTTTTTCCCGGATTTTATCTCCGTTTCTGAAAATAAAAGCTCCTTTTTCCGTTGAATAGGCACATTGACGGAAAAACGGAGCTTTTTTTCCAAAAAAACATGGAATTGACACTTGCCCCCTCTCCAGAATTCGGGTATCATACTAATGGTCGCAATCGTTCAGATTGCACAAAAAAGAGAGAGGAAGAATATCTATATGAGACAGTTTCAGCCCGCACTTTTCCGATGTTTGAAACAGTATTCCAAGGACCAATTTGTAAAAGACCTGGTCGCCGGCGTGATTGTGGCAATCATCGCGCTGCCCCTGTCCATCGCCCTGGCACTGGCCTCCGGCGTGGGACCGGAACAGGGTCTGTACACCGCCATTGTGGCCGGTTTTATCATCTCCTTTTTGGGCGGCAGCAATGTGCAGATTGCCGGCCCCACTGCGGCTTTTGCCTCCATCGTCGCCGGAATCGTGGCAAAAAACGGTATGGACGGTCTGGCAGTCGCCACCATTCTGGCCGGTATCATTTTGGTGATCATGGGCCTGCTCCGTATGGGCAGCATGATCAAGTACATTCCCTACACCATCACCACCGGATTCACCGCCGGCATCGCCGTGACCATTGTCATCGGCCAGCTGAAGGATTTTCTGGGATTGACCTTCCAGGGTGCTCCCGTGGAGGCTATGGAAAAACTGGCAGAGGTGTTCCGCTGTCTTGATACCTTTCATCCCGCCGCATTGGGTGTGGGCGCCCTGTCTCTGGCGATTTTGATTTTTTTGCCCAAATTCCTGCCCAAAATCCCGCCGTCCCTGATTGCCGTATTGGCAGGGGCCGCCGTTGTGAAACTGGCTGACCTGCCGGTGAACACCATCGGGGATCTTTACACCATTTCCAGCGCCCTGCCCACACCGCACCTGCCGGAAGTCAGTTTCTCCCTGGTGCAGACCGTGCTGCCGGATGCGTTCACCATTGCCATTTTGGCCGCAGTGGAATCTCTGCTCAGCGCAGTTGTCGCCGATGAGATGATCGACGAGCGTCACAATTCCAATACGGAACTGGTGGCACAGGGCGTGGGCAACGCCTTCTCCGCACTGTTCGGCGGCATCCCCGCCACCGGCGCCATTGCCCGGACCGCCGCCAACATCAAAAACGGCGGCCGCACCCCTGTGGCCGGTATGATTCACGCCGTTGTCCTGCTGCTGATCCTGGTTCTGCTGATGCCCTATGCGGCGCTGATTCCCATGCCTACTATTGCCGCCATTCTGTTTATGGTGGCCTACAACATGAGCGGTTGGCGTTCCTGCGTAAAACTGCTGAAAACCTCCCCCAAAAGCGACTGCGCCGTTTTCCTGCTGACCTTCACCCTCACGGTGGTATTTGACCTGGTAGTCGCCATTGTAGTCGGCGTGACCGTCGCCTGCCTGCTGTTTATGAAACGGATGGCCGATGAGGCCTCCATCCAGGAATGGGACTATGTGGAGATCACCAACGATCCCGAAGGCAGACTGCGTCCTGTGCCGAAGAATGTCATGGTCTATGAAGTCACCGGCCCTCTGTTCTTCGGTATGGCTGATAAATTCCCCAGCATTTCTGACCTTGATCCGGAAAAACGAATCATCATCGTCCGAATGCGCAGCGTCCCCGCTGTGGATACCACCGCTATGAACAGCATCCGGAAACTCTGGGAAGAGTGCCGCCGCCACGATGTCTACACCATTTTCTCCCACGTCAATGACCAGCCCATGTCGGTCTTCCGGAAGTCCGGATTCTTGGAAGAAGTTGGCGAAGAGTTCTTCCAGCCCAACATTGATGCAGCTCTGGAAATGGCCAAAAAACTGTAATATGGATCGAAAAAGGATTGACATACTTGACTGGTATTTGTCAATCCTTTTTTTGATTTCCAATGACAAATTATTGGCAAAAAAATCGTTTACTTTGTCAATAGTATTTGTGGTACACATACGCTACAATGGTTTCACATTCCGTATGTTATTTGTGCAAACCGCACAGGAAGGAGTATTACTATGGATGAATTGAAACAGTTGATCGCAAAAGAGGCTATTCGCGACCAGATCTACAACTACTGCCGTGCTCTGGACCGGATTGACAACGAACTGGGTTACACCATCTTCTCCGAGGACGCAAAGGTTGACTACGGCCCCACTTACAGAGGCACCGGCCGCGGATTCATCGATATGATGCTGGATATGCACCGCACCATGGTGTCCACCCACCATGTGATGTCCAACATCCTTATCAAGCTGAACGACGACTGCACCAAGGCCGCCAGCGAGACTTATATGTACGCAGGCTGCAAATACAAAAACAAAAAGGGCGAGGCCAGCTTTACTGTTGAAGCACGCTGCCGCGACATTGATAAATGGGAACTGCAGAATGGCAAGTGGGTCATCACCGAGCGTATCGTTGCCGGCGACAACACCTTCATGGTCACTCCTCGTTACTTCGACGACTACAACGGCGGTCGCGACACTGTCAGAGACGTCTCCTACGACTTCTTTGATTCCATTAAATAAAAACCCTAATAGGTATGCAAAAAGCCTGGGACATGGTTCCCAGGCTTTTTTGTCAGTATAGTATTAGAGCATCTTTCCATCTTCGGATACAAGTACCGGTAAAAAAACAGCTCCCACCATCAGATGGGAGCTGTTTTTTATCGGGAAATATCGGAAAGAGAATGGCTTACTTACCAGTGACCGCGATGATTTCCACTTCGCACTTCACGCCTTTGGGCAGATCCTTCACTGCCACGCAGGAACGTGCAGGTTTGCCGGTGAAGTACTCGGCATAAACGGCATTGAATGCAGCGAAGTCGCCAATGTCAGCCAGGAAGCAGGTGGTCTTGATCACGTCTTCAAAGGTCAGACCGGCAGCGGTCAGGATACCCTTTACGTTCTCGCAGGACTGTTTAGCCTGTTCCTCAATGGTGGTACCTACCACTTCACCGGTCACAGGGCTCAGAGGAACCTGGCCGGAGGCAAACAGAAAGCCGTTGGCTTCGATGGCCTGAGAATAGGGACCGATGGCTGCAGGTGCATTTTCCGTGCTAATGTATTTCATAATTCGCAGATCCTTTCCTCCCCAATAGGGGTACGATTAAGCTTTTGCTTCTTTCTTGCTCTTGCTCTTGCCGGTGATGGCATCCATGAACACTGCGATTGCGCCGTCGCCAGTGACGTTGCAAGCGGTGCCGAAGGAGTCCTGAGCAATGTACAGAGCGATCATCAGACCCAGCATATCCTGGTCAAAGCCCAGCATGGACTCCAGAATACCCAGAGCAGCCATGACAGCGCCGCCGGGCACGCCGGGAGCTGCGACCATGGTCACGCCCAGCATCAGAATGAACGGGAACATCTGGCCGAAGGTCACGCTCTGACCCAGCATCATCATGACAGCAATGGAGCAGCTGGTCAGGGTGATGGTAGAACCGGACAGGTGAATGGTTGCGCACAGGGGGCAAACGAACTGAGCGATAGCGTCGGACACGCCGTTCTTCTTGGTGCACTCCACGGTCACGGGAATGGTAGCAGCGGAGGACTGGGTGCCGATAGCGGTGGTGTATGCGGGGATCATGTTCTTGATCAGGCCGAAGGGGTTCTTCTTAGCCACAGCACCTGCAATGGTGTACTGCAGGATGATGATCACGATGTGCAGGCAGATGACCACTGCAAAGACCTTGATGAAGGAGGTCATCAGCTCCATGATGGTGCCAGCGTAGGTCAGCTTTGCAAAGATGCCGTAAACATGCAGGGGCAGCAGGGGGATGATGATGCCGCCAACCAGTTTCTCAATGATGCCGCCGAAATCGACCATGACCTTCTTCAGACCCTCAGCCTTGCACACAGCGATGCCCAGACCCAGGATGAAGGAGATGATCAGTGCGGACATAACGCCCATGATGGCAGGCATATCAATGTTGAAGAAAGTGGCCAGAACGGTCTCTTCAGCGTTCTCAGCATCGGTGATGAACATGCCAGCCTCAACCAGATGGGGGAACAGACCCATATCCACAGCATATGCCAAAGAACCAGCAATAATAGTGGAACCGTAAGCGACCAGAGTGGTGATAGCCAGGGTCTTACCTGCGCCTTCACCCAGGTCAGCAATACCGGGCACCACAAAGCCAATAATGATCAGGGGAATGCAGAAGTTGATGAAGTTACCGAAAATGCTGTTGTAAGTTGCACCCAGGCGGATGATGACTTCACCAGCATTGCCGATTCTCTGTGCCAGGAAACCGACTGCGATACCAATGACGATCGCAATGATCAGTTTCGGCAGCAGGCCGAGTTTTTTCTTTTGATTCTCCATACCTTTTGTCTCAGACTTTTTCGTCCGAGACCCTCCTTTTCTTTTCTTTTTTTATAAAACCCGAAGGTATTTACAACAACTTGACAGGTGTGGGTCACTCGCCCAGCAGCATATAGCCGGAATTTTTCAGAGCCTCATGAATCTGTGCCACGTGCTCGGTGTTCCGGGTCTCCAGAACCATGGACACCACACAGACATTCACTTCTGCCTCTTTGTCCTCACGCTTGTGGTCCACGCTCATAATATTGGCGCCGGTGTCGGCAATGATCTGCAGCAGATGATTCAGCTGACCGGGCTTGTCCACCACTTTGGTCTTGATCTCGGCAATACGGCCGGTCTTGATCAGGCCCTTGGTGAGGATACGGGACAGGGTGGTCACATCCACATTACCACCGGAAACCACGCACACGGTCTTCTTGGTCATATCTACCTTGCCGTACAGGCAGGCAGCCACCGGAGTTGCACCGGCGCCCTCTGCCACGGTCTTGCTCTTCTCCAGCAGAGCCAGAATGGCTGCGCAGATCTCGTCCTCAGTGACGGTGACCACTTCGTCCACATATTTCTGAACCATTTCGAAGGTCAGGTTACCGGGAGTCAGCACATGGATACCGTCAGCAATGGTATTGCCATCGGGCACCGTGGTGATCTGGCCGTTCTTCCGGGACTCATACATAGAGGGCACGGTCGCAGCCTGCACGCCGATGACCTTGCACTCGGGTTTGAGCTGCTTAATGGTGAATGCCACACCGGAAATCAGACCGCCGCCGCCGATAGGCACCACAATCTGCTCCACTTCGGGCAGCTGCTGGATGATCTCCAGAGCGATGGTGCCCTGTCCGGCCATCACATACTCATCGTTGAAGGGATGGGCAAAAGTGTATCCGTGCTCCTGGGTCAGGCGCTCAGCCTCCCGGGCAGCGTCGTCGTACACACCGTCCACCAGCACCACTTCCGCACCGTAGCCCTTGGTTGCCTCTACCTTGGCAATGGGAGCACCGGCGGGCATGCAGATGACGGACTTGATGCCGTTCTTCGTTGCGGACAGTGCCACGCCCTGGGCATGGTTGCCAGCAGAGCAGGCGATCACGCCCTTGGATTTTTCCTCAGCGGTCAGGCTGCTGATCTTGTTGTAAGCGCCGCGCAGCTTGAAAGAGCCGGTCAGCTGCAGATTTTCAGATTTGATATACACATTCTCGCCAATGGCGGGTGCGGGGTTCAGGGGCGTAACGCGAGCCACATCTTTCAGTCTCTTCTGTGCCTCATAGATCATTCCGAGTGTAAGCATAAATTCATTCCTCCGTCTTTCCAAAAACTTTGTCTGCTAATTGTTTCCCAGTAGGTGTCGCAGCCAGACCGCCCCTTGCAGTTTCTTTCAGGTCGGAGTGCATACTGTCGCCTATCCGTTTCATAGACCAGATGACTTCATCTGCCGGAATCTTGCTTTCAATCCCAGCCAGAGCCATTTCCGCCGCAGTGAAGGCATTCGCCGTTCCCATGGCGTTTCGTTTGATGCAGGGAATCTCCACCAATCCGGCTACCGGATCGCATACGAGTCCCAGCACATTTTTCAGTGCGATGGCACAGGCGTGTTCCGCCATGGCGGGGGTGCCGCCGCACATTTCCACCAATGCGGATGCCGCCATAGCACTGGCACTGCCGCATTCCGCCTGGCAGCCGCCTTCGGCGCCGGCAATGGTGGCGTTCCGGGCAATGACCATGCCCACTGCAGAGGCCGTGAACAGTGCCATCACTGCCTGTTCCTCCGGAATCTGCCGCTGCTCCATCACCGTCAGCACGCAGGCCGGCAGGATTCCGCAGCTGCCTGCCGTGGGCGCTGCAACAATGCGGCCCATGCAGGCGTTGGTCTCCGACACGGCGATGGCCTTGGTCAGTGCACTGACGAACACCGGGCCGGTCAGATTTTGTTCCATCCGCTGATTCATTTTCCACGCGTCGCCGCCGGTCAGGCCGCTGGTGGAGCGGAGATCTTTTTCCATGCCGGACTGCACAGATTCCTGCATCACATGCAGGCTGTGCCGCATCCGCTGGAACACCTCGTCCCGGTCGATCCCAAGTTCTTCCGCCTCGTCCCGCAAAATCACTTCTCCAAGGGAGATCTGCTGGGCCTCGGCCCGCTGAACCAGCTCACGAAGAGCATCATATTTCATGCAAACGCCTCCTCAAATTGCGGGCAGCAAAATCGAATCATATACATTGGGGTACCGGCGGATCAATTCGTTGACGGATGAGTCCATCTCGCCGTCGATCTCAATGACCATCACGGCCACGCCCCCTTTGTCACCCCGGCGCAGCTCAAACTTGCCGATATTCACGCCCCGGCGTGCCAAAATGTTGGTCACATCGGAAATCATACCCGGCGTGTCCAAATGATACACCAGCAGCGTGATACATTCACCGGAAATATCCACAGAAGTTCCGTTGATACGCCGGATGCTGATCCGTCCGCCGCCCAGAGAGGCGCCTTCTACCTCCTGCGTCTTTCCGCTGTCCCCTACCAGCTTCAAAAGCACGGTGTTGGGGTGTGCATCTTCGATCTGGGCAGTATGAAACCGGTAGTCCAATCCCTCCTGCCCTGCCAGTTCCAAACTGTTTCGAATCCGCAGATCGTCGGTGTCCATTCCCATCAGACCGGCCACGATAGCCTTGTCTGTACCATGTCCCTGATACGTCCGGGAAAAGGAACCGGAAAAGTAAATGTCCGCCTGCCGGACCGGTTCTCCCAGGATTCCCCGGGCATATTTTCCGATACGAACCGCCCCAGCTGTATGCGAACTGGAAGGGCCGATCATGATCGGGCCGATGATATCAAATGCGTCCATCAGAAACACTCCCTTCCTATTTTGATTTTTCATTCTGAAGCCAGTATAGCAGAGATTCTTTCAGTCCTCAATGCACAATTATGACAAATCTGTCCCTGTTCTGTGGACAACCTGCCGAATTACATTCATTCTCCATTCACTTTTTGTATATTTTTTGATTATGCACTCAATTCAATACATTTTTCTTGCAATTTCAGAAAAATCATTTTTTTCTCGTACACTTTTTCACTTTTACGCAAGAAAGAATCTGCCATTTTTTGATGTTTTTCTCCATTTTCAGGAAAATCGAACTCCGTTCCCCCGGGTATTCACCCAGAGTGCCATATTTTCGCAAAACGAATGTCTTTTCACAAAAGACACTTCTTGCGTGAGTTCAAGTCAATGCCTGCTGTATCAGCCACAAAATCAGCATGTGGACAGGGTAAAAGGCATAGCAGGCATACTGCAAAGGCTTGCTGTGATAGCCCTGCTTTCCATTATACAGCCAAATGGGAACCAACGCGAGCACTGCCAGCGCCTGCTGATAGAAAGAAATCGTATGGCCAAACACCTGAATCTCCAGGATCAAACTGCCAAGCAAGGAGGTATTGATCCAGATCATCCCCAACAGCTGCAATACCCAACCGAATCGCAGTCCCCGGGTCCAGTAGAACAGGAACACCATCAGCATCCCACTGCCAAAATAATCCACCATAGCCAGATCGCCCAGGAAATATCCTACCACGCCGCAAAGAGCGCTGACTATCAGGAATTTCCAGGGCGTGCCCCGGAACCGTTCCATCAGACTCATAAACAGCAGTGCCAACAGGAAGGTGAACATCACATTCTGATGGAAAGGATACAGGAATGTGCTCCCATACATTAAATCAAAGGGAATCTCCGACACCAGGGCAAAAAACAGCATTCGTTTCAGATACCGTTTCCGGTCATGGGTCTGGTAAAATCCCTCCACGATTTGAAAAGCAAAAATGGGAAAGGCAAGCCGGCCAATATTGGTACACCAGGCGCTGCCGGGCAGAACTGTGGCCCATGCGTGGTCGCAGAGCATCAGAAACATGGCCAGCAGTTTGAGGTGCAAGGCATTCAGGCATTTCAGCGACTGTAATTTGTTCACGGTTCCGTCTCCTTTCGTTCCGGGGCATATTGCAGGTCGCGGAAAAGTCCCTCCACGATCTGTTCATATTCTGTAGCCCGGCTACATTTTCGAATCCGCTTTCCATAGGTCCCATCATCTGTGAACCCGCGAATCAGGAATGTCCACAATTCTTTCATTTTGCAAAGCAGCTGCTTATCTCCATAGGCCTGCTCTGCCCAGGCGCGATAATACAGATCGTGGAATCGGCGCACCTGTCTGGCTGTGGTGGGACGGCCGGTTTTGCACTGGGTAATCAGTCCCGGATCTCGTAGCAGGCCCCGGCCGATCATGATTCCCGCCAGTTTGGGATACTGCTCCTCGATTTTTCGGCAGTCCTCAGGATACAGCAAATCCCCATTATATACCAGAGGAATGGAACAGTTTGCATAGGCCTCTGCAAACGCCGACATCCGGACAGGATACCGGTACTGATCCTTCTGCACCCGGGGATGCAGGATCAACTGGGAAATGGGGTACTTCTGAAAAATTTCCAAAATCGGCCCAAATTCCTCCTCAGACTCCAGGCCCAGCCGGGTCTTCACCGACACCTGGATTGGGCAGTCCTGAAACACAGTGTCCAGGAACTGATCCAACTTTTCCAAGTCCCGCAGCAGTCCGGCGCCTTTTCCTTTGGTCACCACCGTCTGCGACGGGCAGCCCAAATTCAGATTGACCTCGGAATACCCCAGTTCTTTCAATTCCCGGGCCGCCTGCACCGCCAGGTCTCCCCGGTTCACCATCAACTGCGGCACCGCATGCAGTCCCCGGTTATTTTCCGGCAGCAGATCCCGCAGTTCTTTGGGGGAAAAACTGTGGTTCTGATTGGGAGCGGCAAAGGGCAGATAATATCGGTCCGTTTCCGGAAATACGCCATGATGTGCCCGCCGGAATTGGGCGCCGGTGATGCCTTCCATGGGGGCAAACAAATATTCCAATCCTCTTCCTCCTGGCTTTACACAAAGAAAGGCGCCCACAGGCGCCTTTCCAATGTTTCTTTGTTCCGATTGTCCTTACATCTGGAAGGTTCGGACATAATTTTCGATGCAGAACTGCACCACTTCCTCCGCAGCAGCCCGGTTACGGACTTCATCTACTACAGTTTCCTTTCCTTCCAAAGTTTTGTACACCTGGAAGAAATGCTTGATCTCCTCAAACATGTGGCTGGGCAGTTCGAAGATATCTTTTACTATGTTGAAGTTGGGATCGCTGAAAGGAACAGCGATAATCTTCTCATCATTCTTACCGCCATCTTTCATGGTAATCACACCGATGGGATAGCAACGAACCAGAACCATGGGGTCAATGGTCTCGGAGCAAATGACCAAAGCATCCAGAGGGTCACCGTCATCGCCGTAAGTACGGGGAATGAATCCATAGTTTGCAGGATAGTGGGTGGATGTGTACAGAATACGATCCAGACGGATCATTCCAGTTTCCTTATCCAACTCATATTTCTTTTTGCTTCCCTTCGGGATCTCAATCACGACCTCGAAATCATCAGGCTTAATTCTGCACGGCTTAATCTCATGCCAGATATTTCTCATGCTCATGGACAGGTTCTCCTTAGTTCTGATTCTTATTTTCTTATTCTCTGGCGGGCACATTCCGAATGTACCCACGGGATGTCACAATACGACACTGTAATATTATCACAAATGACCGGTCTGTCAAGTGCAAAAAGCGACCGGAACGCTAACATCCGCCATTTTTCTGGAAATTCCCGGACATTTTTGATATACTGTTCCCAACTTTCCCGCCGACCCCGTATCGGGCGGACGATTCTGATACTCAGGAGGGTTTTTATGAGAAGACACGACCGGGAAGTGACCGATTTTCAAGAGATTCTGGAAATCATTCACCGATGCCAGGTGTGCCGTCTGGCTCTGAACAACGGCGCCTATCCCTATCTGCTGCCAGTCAACTTCGGAGAAGAACTCGTGGGCGGTCAGTTGGTGCTGTATTTTCATGGCGCAGTCAGCGGCACGAAATATCGGCTGATGGAGGCAGATCCCCACGCCAGTTTTGAAATGGACTGCGAAACGGTTCTCTGTTCCGACCGCAGCATCGGAGAATGCACCATGGCTTATGAAAGCGTCATCGGGCAGGGGCTGCTGCAGGAGATCACACAAGAAGAGGAAAAACTCCATGCTCTGGATGTCCTCACCGCCCATTACCACCCGGAGGGCTTTGCCTACGACCGCTCCATCCTGCCCCAGACCAGAGTCTGGAGTCTGACCGTTGAAACCATCACCGCCAAGCGCAGGCCCACCCTTTCCCGATAAAAATTTAGACAAATTTCACAACTTTTCCGTTGACTTTCTCCCAAGCTGTTATATAATTTAGTTAGAAAGAACTCTGTTTGGAATGAATAGCAAGTGAGGAGGCATCGATCATGCTCGTAAAAGCCAGAATGACCCGCAATCCCGTCACCATCACCCCGGATGTCAGTATCTCAGAGGCGCACAGATTGATGAAGGAGCACTCCTTCCGCCGTCTGCCGGTGGTTCAGGGCGGGAAACTGATCGGCATTGTCACGGAGAAAGAACTCCAGCAGGTCTCTCCCTCCAAGGCAACCACGCTCAGCGTATTTGAACTGAACTATCTGCTGGAAAAAACCACCATTCAGGAAGCCATGTCCCGGGACCCCATCACAGTTCAGGATGACGACCTGATTGAAAAAGCAGCTCTGCTCATGCGTACCAACAAAGTAGGCGCGCTGCCGGTCATGCACGGCGACCGGCTGGTCGGCATCATCACAGAGTCCGATATTTTCGACACATTCATCGACATTATGGGATTCCGGAATCCCGGGGTGCGCTTGGCTCTTCAATTAGAGGATCAGGCCGGCAGCATCTCTGCCGTGACGAAAATTATCAGCGAAAAAGGCGGCAATATCACCCACATGGCCCTGTATGGAGACGGCGAGCTGGTCATCCGCATCGCCGAAGAGCATGTGCAGGACATCGTGGCCGCACTGACCCAGGCCGGATATATGACCTGAGTTTCCGAACCGGACACCGGAAACATCTAACAAAAACAAACGATGCGGCAGCCATTGGCTGCCGCATCGTTTTTATTCCTGCTCTGTTTCGGAAAGGATGCACAATCGATTAAAGTACTGGTAATACGGCTCCAGAAACACGAAAGCATCCACCAGTTCCGCCACCAGTGCCCGGTTTCCCAGGGTCTCATCCCATCCCCGCTGGCAGCAGAGATCCAATCCTTTTCGGTTATACCATCGGTCCAGAGGCGGCTGTGCCGTACCTTTGGGCCGTTTGTACTCCGGTGCATCCAGCTGCAATTCCGGCCGGCCTTCCAATTTCCGCGCCAGGTTCAGCAGCGGTTCCGGATTCCGGTCGATCTCCCGGCGCATCAGCGCCATGGTGGCCGGTTTCGCCTCGTACATTCCCATACCGTAAGCATATCCCTCCGGCCGAATCTCGAACCAGAACACCGGACGGCGGGTCCAGGGCGTCTGTCCCGGGGTACGGAAAGAGAACCAGAGATGGTCTTTGTACGGTCCCTTGTCGTGCAGACGCCGGGCATCCCGGTAAATCCGGGAAACATGCACTTCCATTCCCAAATGCGGGCACTGCTCCGTAAATTCCGCAAAGACCTCCTCTGCCAATTCCCGCAGAGGACGCTGTATCAGATCCAGATATTCCTGCTTGTGCGCCTGAAACCAGTCCCGATAATTGTTGAACCGCACGCCCCACAGAAAATCTGAGGCCTGCTGTGAAAATCCTTGAAACACGATGCTTTGCTCCTTCGTCAGGTGAGTTTGATTCCGAAGATCTTGCACTTCCGGTGGCCGACCACCACCCGGTCGTTGTATACCACCGGGGAGGCCTCGATATTTCCCTCCAGATCCCGGCTGTCCAGAATCTTTCCGGTCTGGCCGTCGATCAGATAAATGTATCCGCCGGAAGTGGTATAGATCAGATACCCCTTGCCGGTATCGTCATAGAAATCCGCAGGAGAGGACCAGCTGTACACCTTGGACTCAAACTCCCAAATCGTTTCTCCGGTCTTTTTGTCCAATGCTGCCAAAATGCCGGTATTGGCCTCCGGCGTCCGGGAGATGGCCACAAAAATCCGGTCGTCCAAATCATGTTTGCCCACGGCAATGGTGCCCTGGGCGCCGCCGGATACGCCGTTGACAGAATGGCAGGAATATTCCGTTTTCCAGACGATTTCCCCGTTCAGCGCATCAATTTTCCACACCGGGATTGTCGCCTTGTCCCAGCTCCGCCATCCCAGATGGAAGGAAGTGCTGATGTAAATGTAGGGGTGTCCGTCCTCCACATCCAGTACCGGCGTGCTGTTGGTATCATCCAGCACATCCTGCGTCCAAACCACTTCCAACGTATCCAGGTCCAAGCACATCAGATTGCCGCCATTATCCGCCAGAATCAAATTGCCGTTCCAGACCACCGGACTGGCCTCCATGCCAAGCCAGTATTTGTCTCCGTTTCTTGTCGTCGTATAGCGCCATTTCACCACTTCGTCCGGGTCTACCGATACCGTTCCCGCAGCGGGATCGTACTGACTGTTCAAATGGATCAAATACAAAATGCCGTTTTCCCCGGGATAGATGAGGGTATCTGTTTCCGCATCCACCAGAGGAGAGCCGTCAAACATACTCCAGGCCCGGTGGGCGAACCCGTCCCCGTTGCCGAAGGTATACAGGATTTTCCCGTCAATCAGGCTGATCACAAAAGCCCGGGAATCCCCCCGGTAGCTGTGATATCCGGAGCCCAGGTACAGCAGCGGATACCCCCGGGGGTCCAGAGACGCCGTCCCCTTAAAGGTGTAACCGATGTTCAGCGGATCCCGGGTCTTTTTCCCGGTGTCCAAATCCAGGAAGTAAATGTATCCATCCATGCAGGGATAGATTACTTCCTTCAGTCCGTCCTTCTCCCGGGCACTGTCGTACAGATTCATTTGCTGCCGCAGCTCCGGTTCCCACTCCACGATCAGCGGCTGTCCTGTCCATCCGCTACCGGTCCAGACATTGCCGTCCGGCGCCTGCAGGGACCCGGTGGAAATCTGCCAACTCTCCCCAAATTTCTGGTTCACCAAATTGGCCGTACCATATGTTGCTCCCGTCCGGTAATTGTTTCCCCGGAAGGTGATCACGCCCTTCAGGTCCGTGTATGTATCTCCGGCACCGAACCGGATTTCCCGGCTGGGGGTATAGGTATCCACCCGCTCCCCATTCACTTCCACTTCTGTAGAAGTGATGAAATTCTCCGGCCGGGTCTGCTCCGTGGAAGTGACCTGTAAGTTCTCCCCGGGCACATTGGACGGCTGCGGAGTGGGCGTCGGCGTTGTTTCCGGCATGGGTGCAATCTGTTCCATCGCAGTCCCATCTTCCGTCCCCGCCGCCTGTGCCCGATGGAGCAGCAGGGATTGGAACACAATGGCCGTCAAAATGCCCACCAGTAACAGGAACAGCAGGAACTGCCCCACAAATCCCCAAAATCCTCCAGAATTTGTCGTTGTTTCCGAATGTTTCATTTCTTTCTCCAAACTGAACTCCATGTTCCGCCTTCCGGGCCGGTTTATGCCGCACCGTTCCCGGAATCACCGGTCATTCTATCTTTACTCGGTGTGGTGAACATGGTTGTTGATATGATCCATGCAATAGCAGTGATACCCCGCGCAGCGGGAGCAGAACCGGAACTCCAGATCCGGATAATCCGTATCCGTCCGACCGCAAACCTCACATTTCCGGTTGTAGGGGCGGTCTTTCATTTCCCGTTTCAGCCGGCGGGTCTCCTTCTGGAAATCCACCACATTTTTCTGGCGCTGTACCTTGCCCACGCCGATCATGTCCCACAGCCAGTGACCGCAGAACACAAAGTAGTTCAGCAGCGCCACCAACGGCATCAGATTCAGGGGGAACGGCTGGGTGAGCACACCGAATGCAAACAGCACCGCGTTGATAATCGCCAGCCACTTGATTTTCACCGGGATGAACCAGAACAGCAGCAAATAGGTGTCCGGATACAGCGTTGCAAAGGCAAAATACATAGACAAATACACATAATTCATGGTCAGTCCATAGCTGATGCCTGTAATCAGCCACACCAGTGTGCCGGACAGAATGGTCAGGAGCATTCCGCTGAGCATATAAAATGTGAACTTTCCTGTCCCCCAGGTTTCTTCCAGACTGTTGCCGATAAAGTAATACAGGTACAGCCAGAACACCAGAGAAATTCCGCCTGCCTGCGGGATGAAGATAAAGGTCACCAGCCGCCAGATCTGTCCGTGTTTGAACACCATCTCCGGCGAGAATGTAAGCATATTCAAAAACAGGCCCGAGCGGTCCATAGTGCTGAACAGCCATACCGCAATATTGCCCAAAACAATGAGCATCATCAGCCGAGGGATTCCAAACCGGGGATGCATCAGGCAAAACCGGTCAATCCGATCCATCAATTTTCTCAAGACGAGACCTCCTAATTGGTAGTTTCCAGATATTGTACCATAAATTCTTGGGAAATACACTATTTTTATACTTTCGTTTTTCCGCGGGATATGGTATATTGAATCTGTATCAACAGAAATTTGTAGAAATATGAGGAATCACCGTGAAAAACGAAGAAATAAACAGAGAACGTCAAGATTTGATCGAAGGTCGCAACGCTGTGATCGAAGCGCTCCGGGCCGGACGGGCCATTGATAAAATTTATCTGGCCAAAGGTGAAACTGACAAGGCCCTGGGGCATATTGCCTCCAAGGCTAGGGCTGCCGGCACCGTGGTGGTGGAGACCGACCGGCATAAACTGGACCTGATGAGCTGCACCGGCGCCCATCAGGGCGTGATTGCCGTGTCCGCTGTGCGGGAGTATGTGAGCGTGGATGATATCCTTGCCATCGCCGCCGAGCGGAATGAGCCGCCGTTCGTCATCATCTGTGACGAGATCAGTGACCCCCACAATATGGGCGCCATTATCCGGACCGCCGAGTGCGTGGGCGCCCACGGCGTCATCATCCCCAAGCGCCGCAGCGCAGGACTGACCGCCATCGTGGGCAAGGCCAGCGCCGGTGCCGCCGAGCATATGGCTGTGGCCCGGGTACCGAACATCACTGCCGCTCTGAAAGAATTGAAAGACGCCGGTCTTTGGATTTACGGCGCTGCCGCCGAAGGTACCGCCGGTTTGTGGGAAACCGATTTCTCCGGCCCTGTGGGTCTGGTCATCGGTTCCGAGGGCGACGGCATGAGCCGCCTGGTCGCCGAAAGCTGCGACTTCACCGTCAGCATTCCCCTGCGGGGCAAGGTTTCTTCCCTCAACGCCTCTGCCGCCGCCGCTGTGGTGATGTATGAGATCCTGCATCAGCGAATGAACGCAGGAAACTAAAACCGTTTTAAGGATCGTGGAATTATGGATATTATCGAAGGCCTGGATTTGACCGGGGATCTGCCGGAAGGCTTTGATTTTTCCCTGGACGATATTCTGGCTGAATATAAGACCCCTGCACCGTCCGCCCGCGCCGTTCCGCCGGAAGACCTGTATCCCTCCCGGCCGGTTCATACGGAGCCGGAAACGCCGGAGATCGATGGCGGGGAATTTTCCAGCCAGGACGATCGGCAGGGGGACCCGTTCCGTCTGGGAGAGATTCTGGATGAATTCTCCAGCCGGTCTCAGCCGGCCCCAGCGGAACCGGTACAGAACACACCGACTGCTGAGGTCTATGAGGACGAGGAAGGTGTGAAGGTCTACACCCCTGCACACACCCTCTCGGAAACTCCGCCCCCTGCCTCTCCCCTGTCCGGGCAGAAAAACAGCTCCCCCACCATGAAATTCGGGGCCGTCACCGGACTGTTGAACCGCAAAAAGAAACAAGCCCCCAAAGCCGCCCCGGTCTCCGACCTGGAGGACGATGATCGGCGCACTTTTGAGGAGGCCTACTCCGATGTGGCAGATACCGACGGCGTGTATGCCGCCTATCAGGAGGAAACTCCCCCCGTTTCCAGTCATGACTATATGGCCGATTTCGGTCTGGAATCCGACGCTGCGCCCCAGGAAGAACCGACGCCCCGGCGCAGGAAACGCACCCCTCCCCAGGAAGAAGACTCCGCTGTAAGCAGCGCCGCCGCACCGCTGCTGTCTGTGCTCCATGCCGCCCGGCAAAGCCGGGTCCGTGACGCAGAGGAACCGGAAGATCTGGGGCCGGAGGTCTCTCCGCAAAAGGCCACCCGCCATTACGGCAGTCACATTGAATTATACCGTTCCCGGCTGCACATCGCCGTGGTGCTGTGCGTGATCCTTGGATGGCTGTCTCTGGGTCTGCCGGTGGCAGGCTCCCTGAAAAATACTGCCGTCAATGCGGCCATGTGTCTGATTCTGCTGCTGACCATCACCCTGTTGGGGGCCGATATTTTCACAGCCGGAATCCGGGCTTTGTTCCGCAAACGGCCGGACGCCCAATCTCTGGTGGCCGTATCCTGTATCGCGTCGGCAGTGGACGCCGGTGTAATCGTCGCCACCCATGGTTCCCAGGGATTCCTGCCGTTCTGCGTGGTGTCCGGCGTGTCCATGTGCTTTGCCATTTACAGTGCAATGCTCTATTGCCGGGGACAGCGTTTCAACTTCCGGGTGCTGACCCTGCTGCGCAACCCCACCTCCGTTTCCCTGAAACAGGAACAGCCCGGAGACGGCGGCTGTATCAGCCGTACTGCCGGGTATCCGGAGGAATACATCCATACCAGTGAAGAGGAAGACCTGGGTGAAACGGCCTATTCCATTGCCGCCCCCTTCCTGCTCCTGGCCGTACCGGTGCTGTCACTGTTGGCAGCCATTCTCTCCAAGAATTACGGTTCTTTTCTCCACATTCTCTCCGCACTGTACGCCGCCGCTGCCTCGTTCTCGGCGTTGCTGGCGTTCCCCCTGCCGTATTTTCTGGTGCAGCGGGATCTGTTCCGCAGCGGCAGCTCCGTAGCCGGTTGGGCCGGCACCCGTGATCTGGGAACGGCGGAGTCCGTGATTATCACAGATAAAGATCTGTTCCCCGAGGATACGGTTTCAATCGAAAGCGTGCGGATTCTGGAAGGCGTGGACCCGGAAGTCGCCGTTTCCTATGTATCCAGCGTGATTGCCGCCTCCGGTAGCTGTTTGGCCCCGGTATTCACGGAACTGGTCCGGAAAAACAACTGCGTCCTGCGCAATGTGGAGGAATTCAAATGCCATGAGGCCGGCGGACTGACCGCCATGATCGACGGCTCCGAGGTTCTGGTGGGCAGCTCCACCTTTATTAAACTGATGGGCATTCATCTGCCCCAGAAACTGTCCTCCAAGAACTCGGTCTTTCTGGCCATCAACAGCCGGTTGGTGGGTATCATCACCGTCAGCTATAAGGCCACGGTTCCCGTGCAGCGGGGACTTGCTACCTTGCTCCAGGGTAAAGCCGAAGTGATTTTCGCCACCCGGGACTTTAATGTCACCCCCGTGCTGGTGTCTCAGAAGTTCAAGCTCCCTTCCGAGCGGCTGAACTTCCCCACCTTTGCCGAACGGTTCCGCATGACGGACGCCAATCAGGCCGACCCGAATCCCCAGTGCTCCGCAGTGCTGAAACGGAAGACGCTCTTCCCCTTCGCCGCACTGGTGACCAAGGCCCGGAAACTCTATTCCACCGTGTGCCTGTCTGTCGGGTTCTCTCTGCTGTCCAGCATCGCAGGCGTCATTCTCATGTTTTTCCTGTGCTGCACCGGGGCTTTCGCCTCGGCCTCTCCCGGGAACCTGCTGCTGTTCATGCTGTTGTGGATCGTCCCCACTGTGGTGTTCTCCATCGGCATGACCAAATAACATACCATCGAATCCCCCTGCCTGATTCCGGCAGGGGGATCGTTTTTTTCTCATGAAAGACAGCTGTTTTCAGTACTTTTTGCCCCCCAAAAATTCATGTATAGAATCTTTCCGCAATACTTTGTGCAATTTTGCACCGTTTGAAACACAAAATTATATTGCTAAGTTTTCCGCAATCATGTATAATGTACAAAGATATTTTACTTTTCCGTTCGGATTTAGTTCTAAATATACATTCACGAGAAAGGAAACAACCACTATGAGCTATGCAACCAACAGCATCCGCAACATCTGCCTGCTCGGCCACGCCGGCAGCGGCAAAACCGCGCTGACCGAAAGCCTGCTCTACATGACCGGTGCCATCGACCGCATGGGCAGACCCGCCGACGGCAACACCGTCTGTGACTACGACCCCGAGGAGACCCGCCGTCAGATCTCGATTTCCACTGCGGTAGCACCTCTGGAATATAAAGGCAGCAAAATCAATGTCCTGGATACCCCGGGCAGCGTGGACTTCTCCGGCGCTGTGATGGAGGCTCTGCGCGCCGCGGATGCCGCCGTCATCGTCTGCTCCGCCAAAGACGGCATCACTGCCGGTCTGGAACGCGCATGGAAATACTGCGAAGAGCGGAACATGCCCCGTTTCCTGTACATCTCCAAGATCGATGAAGACAACAGCGATTACAACGCCACATTCGAGGCACTGCGCGAGAAATACGGCAACCGTATCGCTCCTCTGGTCGTTCCCATTTGGGATGAGCAGAAAAAAGTCACCGGCCTGATCGATGTGCTCAACAAACGCGCTTACGAGATGCATGACCTCAAGCGTGTGGAGATCGACGTTCCGGAAGGAAAAGACTCCGTCATTACCGAGTTTAACGATGCGCTGAAAGAATCCGTCGCAGAAACCAGCGAGGAATTCATGGATAAATTCTTCTCCGGCGAGGACTTCACCTATGCCGAGATGATCAAAGGCCTGCGCCAGGGCGTGCGGGAACTGAGCCTGTTCCCCGTACTGTGCGGCTCCGGCGTCAACTGCATGGGCTCTCTGATGCTCATGGACAACATCGTGGATCTGTTCCCCGACCCCACCGAAGGCAACTACCACAAGGCCACCAAGGCCGATGGCGAGACTGAGGAATTCGTGGTCTCTCCCGGCGGCGTGCCCTCCGCTTTCGTGTTCAAAACCGTTTCCGATCAGTACGGAAAGTACTCCTACATTAAGGTTCTGTCCGGCTCCATCACGCCTGACACCACCCTCGTCAACGCCCGCACCGGCGAGACGGAGAAACTGGGCCGTCTGTACACCATGTGCGGCAAAAAGGCCAGCGAAGTCAAAGAACTGACCTGCGGCGATATCGGCGCCATCGGCAAGATGGACAAAGTCAAAACCGGCGATACCCTCTGCGACCCCCGTAAGGTGGTTTCCCTGAAAGGCATCCCCTATGCCGCTCCCAACTACTCCATGGCCATCACCCCCAAGACCAAAGGCCAGGAAGACAAAGTTGCTGCCGGTTTGACCAGACTCAACGAGGAAGATCCCTCCTTCACCGTGGTCAACAATGCCGAGACCCATCAGATGGTGCTGTCCGGCGCCGGCGATATGCAGCTGGATGTGCTGTGCAGCAAACTGAAGAGCCGGTTCGGCGTGGACAGCGAGCTGAAACCCGCCAAAGTGGCCTATCGTGAAAAGATCAAAGCCAAAGTGGAGGCCCATGGCCGTCACAAGAAACAGACCGGCGGCAGCGGCCAGTTCGGTGATGTGTGGATTCGTTTTGAGCCTCAGGATGAGCAGGACGATATGATCTTTGCCGACGAAGTGTTTGGCGGCTCCGTTCCCAAAAACTTCTTCCCCGCCGTGGAAAAGGGTCTGCGGGAGGCTGTGAACAAGGGCGTTCTGGCCGGCTATCCTCTGGTGGGTCTGAAAGCCACGCTGTACGATGGCAGCTACCACCCTGTGGACTCCAACGAAATGGCCTTTAAGACCGCAGCACAGCTGGCTTATAAGGAAGGCATCCCCAATGCCAAGCCCACCATTCTGGAGCCTATCGGTCTGCTGAAGGTCACCATTCCCGATGCAAACCTGGGCGATATCATGTCCGATATCTCCTCCAAGCGCCGCGGCACCGTGTTGGGTATGAACGCCGAAGACGGTATGCAGACCGTAGAGGCTGAAGTTCCCATGGCCGAGATGACCACCTACACCATCGACCTGCGTTCCATGACCCAGGCTCGCGGCTCCTTCACACTGGAGTTCGTGCGCTACGAAGAGGCTCCGCAGAATGTGCAGCAGAAGGTCATCGCCGAGGCGAAAGAAGCCGAAGGCTGATCCACCACATTTGAATTTTCAAAAAGTCCGGTGTGCAAAGCACACCGGACTTTTCTATCCCTCGCCGTTGCAGTCAGCGCTGTCCCCATGATTGACAGCCGACGCATTTTGCTGTAAACTATAGGCACGAAAAACGGACAGGAGCGTCAAGTCATGGAAAAACCCTCTCAGAATTCAAACAATCGCAGATCTGCCCCCTCTGACGGCAGAAACGGCGGTGGCAGCCCCCTGTGGGGCATTGGGATCTATCTGTGTCTGGCCGCAGTGCTGATTTCCCTGATTTTTGCCTCCTGCAACGGCGGCGCCATCTACAAAGATCCGGACGCTACTACTACGCCTCCGGCCTTCGGTCTTGCCGATCCGAACACCAGTACTTCACCGGAAGTTTCCCCGGCCTCCTCTGCCGCGCCGGAGGATTCCCCCGCGCCTGAACCTTCGGCCACAGTTGCCCCTTCTGCCTCTCCGGCACCGCAGCAGTGAGCCATTTGATAGCAGAAACAAAAATGACGATGGAACAAATTCCATCGTCATTTTTTTATTCTGTTTCGGAAAAAAGCTGTTCTAACTCTGCGCCTGTCAGTTCCCGGCACTGTCCCGGTTCCAAAGTTTTCTCCATAGACAAGCCGCCGATGGACAACCGCCGCAATATCTGCACTCGAACACCGCAGGCCGCCGCCATTCGGCGGACCTGATGGGTCTTTCCCTCAGTGATCGTAACCGTAGCGCTTTGTCGGTCGGGAGCAATCGTGATTTGCGCCGGTCGGCAGAGGGTCCCATTGGGGAACCGAATCCCCTCCTGAAACTTCTGCTCCGCATCCGGCGGAAAAGGCCGTCCCACCCGAATCCAATAGGTTTTGGGAAGATGACTTTCCGGTGAGAGAATTCTTGTGCACAGTTCCCCGTCATTGGTCAGCAGAAGCATCCCCTCTGATGCCTTATCCAACCGCCCTACCGGAAACAAGCCCCGCTCCCGATATTCCGCCGGTAAAAGATCCATCACCGTTCGCTCCGGGTCCCGCACCGCCGTCACCACTCCGGGCGGCTTGTGCAGCATCAAATACAGCGGCTGCGCCGGTCCTACGGTCTGTCCGTCAATCTGCACCAGACTATCCTCTTCACAGTCCTCTGCCGCACTCACAGCCGGGACTCCGTTGAGCAGGATTCTGCCCGCCGCAGCCAGTTCCCGGGTCTGCCGTCTGGAAATTCCCCGCGCCCGGAGAAATTTATCCAGACGCATCTCAGCGGACGATCTCCTTGACGAACCGGACAGGCGCCGGTGCCTGCGCCGTGACTTTCACGCACTCCCGGTATCCCGCTACCGCCGCTGCGGCAGCCTGCTCCGTTGCTGCATGGATCGTGGCCAGAGATTCCCCGGCTGCCACCGGGTCGCCCACTTTCTTATGGACCACCACGCCCACAGACAGGTCCACATCGCTCTCCTTGGTGGCCCGGCCGCCGCCCAGTTTCAAAGAGACCATGCCGATGCCCAGTGCGTCCAGTTCGCTGACATACCCTGCCTGCTCTGCCGGAACTTCCACCTGTACCGGTGCCATGGGGAGCATGGTAGGATCGTAGACCGAGGCGGGATCGCCCCCCTGGGCCTCTACAAATTCTGCCAGTTTTTTCAGAGCCGCCCCGCTATGAATCGTCTCCATCAGCATTTCCCGGGCCTGCTCATCACTGTCTGCCATGCCGGAGGCCGTCAGGATGCAGCCGCCCAGCGTCAGGCACAGTTCCAACAGGTCTCCCGCAAACTCGCCCCGCAGGGTGGCAATGGCCTCTTTGACCTCCAACGCATTCCCCACAGCGCAGCCCAGGGGCTGATCCATATCCGTGACCACAGCCACCGTCTTTTTCCCGGCCATTTTGCCGATCTCCACCATTTCCGTGGCCAGTTCATGGGCGTCCTCCTGGGTCTTCATAAAGGAGCCTTTGCCGGTTTTCACATCCAAGACGATCACATCTGCCCCGGCTGCCAGTTTTTTGGACATGATGCTGCTGACGATCAGAGGGATGCTGTTGACCGTACCGGTCACATCCCGCAGAGCATACAGCTTTTTATCTGCCGGGTCCAGATCTGCCGTCTGCCCGGCAATGACCATCCCCACTTTTTCCACCTGCTCCATGAACTGCTCATGGGTGATGCCGGTGTTGAACCCCGGGAAACTTTCCAGTTTATCCAGGGTGCCGCCGGTGTGTCCCAGACCCCGTCCGGACATTTTGGCCATTTTCACACCCAGACTGGCCACCATGGGCACCAACACCAAACTGGTCTTATCTCCCACGCCGCCGGTAGAGTGTTTATCTGCTTTCACCCCGGTAATCCCGCTCAAATCCAGCGTATCGCCGGAATGCATCATCGCCATCGTCAAATCCAGCGTTTCCCGGCGATCCATCCCCCGGAAAAACACTGCCATCAGAAAGGCCGACACCTGGTAATCCGGAATCTCCCCTCTGGTATATCCATCCACGATAAAACGGATCTCCTCCGTGGTCAGGACCCCGCCATCTCGTTTCTTGATGATCAGTTCACTCATCAACATGACAATCGTCCCCTTTCTTAGAAAAAGATAGAACCATTGTATCATGTTTTACCGCCGTTTTCCATCCTTATTCCGGAAACAGGATATATTTTTTCCCGCAAATCCACCGGATCGTCCCCTCCGCCCCGGGAGGGACCTGTACCTCCTCCGCAGGCATGGCGATCAGATTCCGTTTCCCATCAAACGCCGTCAAGCAGCCGTCCGGGCAGGAATACCACAGCGTATCCGTTTCCTCCGGTTCCTCCCTTTCCGGTTCTGGTTCCGGCTGGCTTTCCTCTGCGGTTTCCCCCGGTTCCGGCCCGTTCTCTTCCAGGGAACAAGGCCGCTCCCCCTCCGTTTCCGTCAGACCCGCGTATTCGATCTGTGCCGGAAACGCCTCCATGGCAGAGGGACTGAGCCGTCGGGTCAGTCCGGCCGTCCCATTCCCGTCCGGCACCATCACCCCCAGGTATCCGCTCTTCCCCTCGCCAAACACGCTCAGCCGAATCAGTTCCCCGGCACATTCGCACTTTGCCCGAAACGCCGTGTACATCCCCTCTCGGCTGACTTCCAGGGTACCGGTCTCCTTCCCCCCGATTCGGATCGGATAATGTTCCATCCCATCGCCTCCAAAAAAATATCGTCCCCTCTATCCTATGAGGGGACGACAGACGATATGCAAAATGGTCAGCCGATGGTATATGTACCCCGCACCAGAACGGTCACATCCCCGGAGGCTGTGAACCCGCTGTCAGCAGCAGGCGCCATATACAGGTGGTTGGCCGACAGCGCTTTTCCGGCAGCAACGGAATTTCCGGCAGAAAGATCAATCATTCCAGATGCCCCCACTGCCGTGGCAGAACCGGAGCGGAGCAGCACTTCACACCCGGCAGAACAGGTCATGGTCTTGCCCTTTGCCACCGTGACCACGGCAAATTCTCCACTCAGTTCCGACTCGAACTGCTTTTCCATCTGGGACATCGCAGCCGTCACCGCATTGTCGAATTCCAGTTCCATTGAGGGCTGCAAGGTCTTATTCAGGTAACTGACCGTCACCAGGGGGTCCGACTTTGTCCCCAGATTCGAGGCTGCATAAGCGCCCACGCAGGTGAATGTCAGCGCCACCACCAGGACCACCGCGATCATTTCCAGTCTTTTTTTCATATGTACCTCCGTATGTTCCTCCGGGAGAAAAAGATTCTCCCGGAGGGGTCTGTTTGTTCATAAGCCAAAGCTGACCGCAATGGCATTATCTACCTTTGACATGGTCTCTCCGTCTACCCTTCCCATTTTCTCCCGGAGCCGGGATTTGTCAATGGTCCGGATTTGTTCCAGCAGGATCACACTGTCTTTCGTCAGTCCCACGCTCCTGCCGGACAATTCAATATGAGTGGGTAATTTTGCCTTTCCGGTCTGGGAGGTGATTGCCGCCGCTATGACCGTGGGGCTGTGTTTGTTTCCGGTATCGTTCTGCACGATCAATACCGGCCGCATACCGCCCTGTTCACTGCCCACTACGGGGCTCAGGTCGGCATAGAAAATGTCTCCTCGTTTTACGATGCTCAATGTAACCATCTCCGATGCAGGGCCGCCCTATCCATACTATGTTGCGCAGTTGTATTCTCCCACATCGCAGAAAAAATTATACATCGGTTCCCATTATTTTTATTTTCCTGGGACGCAGTCAGTCCAAATACACCCGGGGCACCCGGGGGGATACAGCGCACAGCAGCTCGTACGAAATGGTTCCGGCCGCCTGTGCCAGCGTGTCCACGCTCTGCCGGCCGCCGAAAATCTCCACCTCATCGCCTACCTGCACCCCCGGCAGGTCTGTGATGTCCACCATGCACATATCCATGCAGATCCGTCCCCGTTGAGGCGCTCTCTGTCCCCGGATAATCACATCCATCCGTCCGGACAGCGCCCGGTGCAGTCCGTCGGCATAGCCAATGGGCAGCACGGCCAGCCGGGTGGGCCGCTCACAGGTAAATGTCCTGCCGTAACTGACGGTATCTTCCGGAATATGCTCCGTAATCTCCGCCACACGGGTCATCAGTTTCATCACCGGGCGCAATTCCAGTGCCCCCCGCTCTTCACCGGGGTACAGCCCGTATTGCAGCAAGCCCGGACGAACCATCTCCAATTCCGTTTCCGGGAAATTCAGCACTGCGCCGGAGTTTGCACAATGGCGAATCTGAAAATTCCGCCCCGCAGTTTCTTCGATCTGCCCAATGGTATGTAAAAACCGGGTAAATTGGGTCTGGGTGAATCCCGCCTCCGGCGTATCCGACACGCAGAAATGGGTAAACACCCCCTCCGGCTCCAAATGGGGCAGACCCATTGCCTGCACCACCTGCTCCACCGTTTTCGGGTCCCGGGCCGAAAAGCCGGTACGGCCCATCCCGGTTTCCAACTTGATGTGGATTCCCAAAGTCCGCCCCGTGCCATTCATGGCCGCGCTCAATTCCCGCGCCAGACGCAAACTGCCCACAGTCTGGCACACGCCCCCCAGTTGGGCAATGTCCGGCGCCAGCCAGGCGGGCGAAGGGCCTAAAATCAGAAGTTCCGCCCCGATGCCGGCCTGCCGCAGCTGTTTTGCCTCGTCATAACAGGCCACTGCCATGTGCCGAACACCCATTTCTTCCAGACACCGGGCCACCGGCACAGCGCCATGCCCATAGGCATCTGCTTTCACCACGCCCAGGTATCGGCATCCGTCGGGGATTGTGCCGCGAATCTGTTCCACATTATGGCGCAAATTCTGCAGGCTGATCTCCGCCCAGGTCCGTTTCTTCCGTTCCTCCATTTGCTTGCGACCTTTCTACTCTAAACTCTTCCAGCGTGCATCTGGCTCGCACCGTGCCCTGTTCGCTCAATTCCGCCCGGCAAGGTTTGTTTTCCTCATCGAACCAAACCGTCACATCTACCTCATCGTCATAAATGAGTTTGGCAGCCAATGCACCGTTTTCCGTCCAGACGCTGTCCAGTGCGCCGTCCCGCAGGGTCTCCACCATGACAGGGACTGCTCCCACCGGGGGAATCCCCCCTGCGGTCAAATCTCCCACCGGCAGCATCACATCTCCGTAAATCAGCGCCGTTTCCTCATCGGACAGCCTGGCGGTAATCCCTGCCAGGATCTCCGGTTCTGTCACCGTCACTTCCCAGGCGTCCTCACTCCGGATGCACTCCAGACCGTAAGTTTCCACCTGTTCCGCACTTTCCGTTTGCAGCTGGGCCACCAGGCGGATCTCTTCCGCCGCCTCGATCGGCGCCCGGAGCGTTTCAAATGTTTCCTGCTGCGACTGCCCGCCGCATCCGGCCAGCAAGCCGCAGGTCATCGTCAGTACAGAAACAGCCATGCGTTTCTTCACTGCACGTTACCTTCCTGTCATTTCTTTCATCACCGCCGGCAGGGCCGCGATCATGTCCGTGGGCAGCATTCCATACTCCCCCAGTGTTTCCGCACATCGGTCCCCGGCCGCACCGTGAATACATACCCCTGTCAGCACAGCCTCCCGCTCCGGCAGCTGCCCAAGCATGGCCGCCAAAACACCGGCCAGCACATCGCCGCTGCCGCCTTTGGCCATGCCGGGATTCCCCGCCGCCAAAATCCAGACCGCACCGTCCGGGAATGCACACACCGTCCGATGGCCTTTCAGTACCAGCGTGCAGGGATTTTGCCGGACGAACTCCAAGGCATCCGCCACCCGGTCCTCAGTCAATTTTCCTCCAAGCCGCTGAAATTCCCCGGCGTGAGGCGTCAGAATCCGGGGTCCCGCCGCATTTTTCAGCAGAGAAAGATCCTGTCCCAGGGCATACAGGCCATCGGCGTCCACCACCGTGGGCACGGCACTGTCCCGGATCACTTCCCGGGCAAACTGGAGACTGCCCATGCTGCGTCCCATACCGGGCCCCACCACACAGACATCGCACCATGCCAGGCGTTCCGCCGCATCCCGCAGGTCCAGCGGTTCCGGCATGGGAAACGGCATGGCCTCCTCCATCTTCACCGCAACAATGGGGTAGATCCGTTCCGGAACGCCCAGGGCCACCTGTCCCGCTCCGGCACGCACTGCGCCGGATGCACACAGGCTCACTGCGCCGGTGTATCCCACGCAGCCGCCCAGCACCAGAACTTTTCCAAAATCCCCTTTGTGGCTGTCCCGTGGGCGCAGGGGAAGGCACCGATCTTCCGGGCGCAGGATCTGCACGCCGGGGTGCTCCAGCCACCGGGCCGGAATTTCCATCCGTTCCTCCACTTCACTACCTCCAATTCCGGGAATGATACATCGTATTATAGACGCAGGAAAAAAAGAAGTCAATTTCTTCCCGTTTTCCATGCGGCCCATCGGCAGTGCAGGTTCAGTCCTCTCCGTCCACGGAGAATGTCAGGTGGGCAAACGCATTCTGTGCCTTTTCCCGCCCTGCCAGACTGCCCATCAGTATGCCGGTGTCAGATCCTTCGACCCACAGCAGGCAATCCGTTTCCAGACCGGCCTGACCGTCCACCTCATACATCCAGTAGGAGTTGCCGTCTTTTTCACTCTGCTCCACCGTCGTGATCTCGGGGCTACCCTGCGCTCCTCATAGGTTTCCCGGGTGATGAACAGGCCCTCAACAATCTTGTCCTCCCCCTCTTTCACAAAGAACCGGCCATCTTTCTGGCTCAGATCCAATCCGGTGGAGGTATCCAGTTCGACTTTGATTCGATCTCCCGTTGCTACATCAAAAGAATAGGAAAAACTGGAAGTCACTTCGCAGGCACACAGTGCCAGAATCAGCAGAATGGTACTGAGAATCATTGTACAGCGTTTCATTGTATTCCCTCCTTTTTCCACATTATATTCTATTTCCAAACCATGTGCAATCTCCTATTTTCCGCTGTTTCCCGTCTCTTTTTCATAAAATTCCCACTTCACTCTTGCCAAATCTGAAAGAGTGTGCTATAAAGAAATGGTTATCAAGAAAAAAACGATGATCGGGAAAATAGCGGGATCACCGCCGCATCAGAGAATGGACGCCACCGGCTGCAAGCGTCCTGCGGCAGGCATCGCTTGGTTCGCCCGTGAGTTCCGGCCAATCCCCGGCGGCGCCGCCGTTATCCGGCATCAAGTGCGGCCTGACGGCCGAATCTGGGTGGTACCGCGGAATGTTGCTTTCGTCCCTTGTAGGGGCGGAGGCTTTTTTTATTGCCCGATACCGTTCAGCATCCTTTGTAAACAACCGAAAGGGAGAGATCGTATGAAACAGCTCTTGGGAGAACTGAGAGAAAAAGCATTGGCAGAGCTTGCCACCGTGGAAGACGCTGCCGCTCTGGACAACATCCGGGTCAAGTTCCTGGGAAAGAAAGGCGAACTGACGGCTGTGCTCAAACAGATGGGCAAACTCAGCGCAGAAGAGCGCCCCGTGATGGGACAGCTGGCCAATGAGATCCGCGCCGAACTGGAACAGCAGTTGGAGGAAAAGAAACAGGTTCTGGCCGAAAAGGCACTGGAACGTCAGCTGGAAGAGGAAACCCTGGATGTGACCATGCCCGGCACGGCGCACAAGCTGGGCCACAAACACCCCATGTACATCGCACTGGATGAAATCAAAGACATTTTCGTCGGTATGGGATTCACCGTTCTGGACGGCCCGGAAGTGGAGCTAGCCACCAACAACTTTGACCGTCTGAACGCCGAGGAAGGCCACCCCTCCCGCGACTGGTCCGACACTTTCTATTTTGATGAGGACAGCCGGGTCATGCTCCGCAGCCAGACCAGTCCCATGCAGGTGCGCGCCATGGACACCATGCCTCTGCCCATCCGCATTCTGGCCCCCGGCCGGGTGTACCGCAAAGATGAAGTGGACGCCACCCATTCCCCCATGTTCCACCAGGTGGAGGGCATGGTCATTGACAAAGGCGTGACCATGGCCGACCTGAAAGGCACACTGAACACCGTGATGGAACGGATGTACGGCCCCGGCACCGTGACCCGGTTCCGTCCCCATCATTTCCCCTTCACCGAGCCTTCCTGCGAAATGGATGTGCAGTGCCATAAGTGCGGCGGTGTAGGCTGCCCCACCTGCAAGGGCGAGGGCTGGATTGAGGTGCTGGGCGCCGGTATGATCCATCCCAATGTGCTGCGGATGGCAGGCATCGACCCGGAGGAGTACTCCGGCTGGGCCTTCGGTATGGGTCTGGAGCGTCTGGCCATGCGTCGGTTCAAAATTGCCGACCTGCGCCTGATTTTTGAAAATGATGTGCGGTTCCTGGAACAGTTTTAAGGAAGGAGTGTAGGAACAATGAATCTCAGTAGAAAATGGCTCAATGAATTTGTCACTGTAACTGCCTCCGACAAGGAATTTGCCGAGGCAATGACCCTCAGCGGCTCCAAGGTGGAGATCACCGAGGACCAGGGCGCAGAAATCGTAAATGTTGTCGTGGGCAAAGTGCTGTCCATGGAACGGCATCCCGACAGCGACCATATGTGGATCTGCCAGGTGGACGCAGGCCGTCAGGCACCGATCCAGATCGTCACCGGCGCGCAGAATGTAAAGGTGGGCGACCTGGTCCCCGCCGCGCTGGACGGCGCACTGCTGCCCGGCGGGAAAGAGATCCACTCCGGAAAGCTCCGGGGCGTCGTTTCCGACGGTATGCTCTGCTCTTTCACGGAATTGGGTCTGGAACAGCGGGACTTCCCTGCCGCCTATGAGGACGGAATCTGGATTCTGTCTGACGACCCTGAGCTGACCGATTTGACTGTGGGCGAGGACATCCGCACCGCTGTCGGTCTGGACGACCATGTGGTAGAGTTCGAGATCACCCCCAACCGCCCGGACTGCCTGTCCGTCATCGGTCTGGCCCGGGAGGCTGCCGCTACATTCGGCGCCGAGCTGCGCCTCCATGAGCCGGTGGTCAAAGGCGGCGCCCAGGGCGTGCTCACCGACCTGCTCACCGTAGAGACCCCTGCTGCGGATCTGTGCCCCCGGTACACAGCCCGCATGGTCCGGAATGTGAAAATCGGCCCCTCTCCCAAGTGGATGCGGGAGCGGCTGCGGGCCATGGGTGTGCGCCCCATCAACAACATTGTGGACATCACCAACTATGTAATGCTGGAATACGGCCAGCCCATGCACGCATTTGACTATCGCTATGTGCAGAGCGGCAAGATCATCGTCCGCCGGGCGCAGGAGGGCGAGACCCTCACCACCCTGGACGGTCAGGTCCGGAAACTCACTGCAAACCATCTGGTCATTGCCGACGATACCCGCGCTGTGGGTCTGGCCGGCATCATGGGCGGCGAGAACAGCGAAATCGTGGAAGACACCATCGATGTGGTTTTCGAATCTGCAAACTTTGACGGCACCTGCATCCGCAAGGGCGCCCTGGCTCTGGGTATGCGCACGGAGGCCAGCGCCAAATTCGAAAAGGGCCTGGATCCGCTGAACACGCTGCCCGCCGTGGACCGCGCCTGTGAACTGGTGGAGATGCTGGGCGCCGGTGAAGTGGTGGACGGTGTGATCGATATTGTCAACCGTCAGCCCCAGCCCCATGTCATCCGCATGGACCCCGAACGGGTCAACGCTCTGTTGGGCACGGATATCGACGCTGTGGATATGTACCAGTATCTGGAGCAGGTGGACATTGTCACCGCACAGCATGACTTCCCCAACGGCCCCGCCGATGTGATCATTCCCTCCTGGCGCGGCGATGTGGAAGGCATTGCCGACCTGGCCGAAGAGGTGGCCCGGTTCTATGGCTACAACAACATTCCCTGCACCCTGATGCGGGGTCAGACCACCCAGGGCGGCTACTCCAAGCAGCAGATTCTAGAACAGCAGCTGGGGGCTGTGTGCCGTGCCTGCGGTTATGACGAAATCATCACCTATTCCTTCATTTCCCCCACCTATTATGACAAAATCCGTTGGCCGGAGGACAGTCCCAACCGTGTCAGTTTCAAGATTCTGAACCCCCTGGGCGAGGATACTTCCATCATGCGCACCACCGTGCTGCCCTCTATGCTGGAGATCCTGACCCGGAACTGGAACTACCGGAATAAGTCCGCCAAACTGTATGAGCTGGGCCGCATCTACCTGCCCGGCAGAGAGGACGGCCTGGCCGAGGAGAGCAAACTGCTGTCCCTGGGTGCTTACGGCCCGGATATGGACTTCTTCTCCATGAAGGGCGTGATTGAGGCTGTGATGCAGCAGATTCGCGCAAAGGATGTCCACTTCGAGCCCTGCACGGACAATCCCTCCTACCACCCCGGACGCTGCGCCACGGTGTGGGCCGGCAGCGACTGCATCGGTCTGTTCGGTCAAATTCACCCTCTGGTGGCACAGAACTACGGCGTGGACGGCGAACTGTACTGTGCAGAACTGAGTTTCGATGAGATTCTGCTGGCCATGGGCGCCGATCCGGAATACACCCCTCTGCCCAAGTTCCCCTCCGTTTCCCGGGATATTGCCGTGATGTGCGACCGCACCGTGACGGTGGGCGCACTGGAGGCAGCCATCCGTCGGGGCGCACAGGGACTGCTGAAAGAAGTGACCCTGTTCGATGTCTACACCGGCGTGGGCATTCCCGAAGGGAAAAAATCCGTGGCCTTCAATCTGACCCTCCGTGCCGATGACCGGAGTTTGACCAGTGAAGAGGCCGATGCCGATGTGCAGAGCATTCTGCGCGCACTGGAAAGTGACTGCGGCGCAGTGCTGCGGTAAAAAAAAAGAGCCGTTCCGGCTCATTCCAAAAAAACGGCCATTTCTGAGAAAATGGCCGTTTTTTTGGTCTATTCTCGCACTGCGAGACAATTTTCCCGGGGTGTGGGGTGGCATTTCCACCGATTTCCTGCTATCATCACAGTAGAAAACAGACCTGCGAGACTTTAATTTCATCGATAAAGGAGGCATCCCCATGAACGAATTGGAATTCAGCGAGCGTCTGAAACAGCTCCGCAAAGCCAAAAATATGACCCAGCAGGATCTGGCTGATCAGCTGGGCGTGTCCAACAAATCCGTTTCCCGTTGGGAAAGCGGCAGCTATCCCGATGTGGCCACCTTAGGCCCTCTGGCAAAAGCTCTGGGCGTCACCGTTGACGACCTTTTGGGGGAAACCCCGCCCCTGCGGTCACTGAACCGCTCCGACTGGCAGAACCTGCTGTCCTTCGCCTTTGTTTTGGGCGGCGGCATTCTCTTCTTTCTTCTGAATCTGTTCGTCCCCACGATCCTCTGCTACGGTTTGTATCTGTCCTCCATGGCCTATGGCGTATACCTTCAGAAAAACTATACCTATCACAGCCGTTGGTTCCGATGGAGTAATCTGACCATGCTCCTGTTTGTCAATATCCGCATGGTGGGAAAGCTCGTCCTGCCACTGCTCTATGCCGATGCAATGTCCGACCCCAGCAATCTGTTTCAAGCGCTGCAGACCCCGCAGTTCACCACCACCCTGCTCATGGCACAGGGCGTGCCTGCCCTGGTGCTGACCGTTCTGATTGGGTATGGAATCCACTTGTATGAACATGGCAGCGGAAAATTCGGGTGGAAGATTCGTTGGACCCGTCCCACCCTCACCCGGGTGCTGCCCGCCCTCATTCCCTTGCTGCTCACAGGATACTGGTGCCTGTTCCTGGCAGACACCCGCATTCTGCCCACTTGGTTCTATGCCGGACAAATGCCCATTTTTTACGGTCTGCTCCTGGCGCTGACGCTGCTGTCCGTCCTCTGGCTCCGACGCAGAGGACAGACCTCCTTCCTCCCCGCCACGCTGCTGATGTCCATTGCCACAGCTGCTTTTCCCGTGAATCTCTCCGGAATGCTCCGGGCCTATTCCGATGTTTCCACCACCATCTATGATTTCAACTTTGATCTGAATCCGGAGCGCTATCACGCCTTTCAGCAGGCCAGACCGGAACTGATCATCATGGGGATTGTCATTGCAGTGGTGTACATTCTGGTGGGATGCATCCGCCTGGAGGAGAAAACGCCGGCAAAAGAGGACTGACTTACCGATTTGTAATGCAAGCGTAATATTGCCCCCCTTTACAGCGCCAATTTTTTGAGATAATATATAGTACATAAACTTCAGAGAAAAATGAACTGTCAAGGGAGGGATACCGGTGGAAGATGTTACCAGAAAATTCGCCGCGTTGGATACCAAAAATGAGATCAAAGAGATTCTTTCTTCGGTATATGATTCGCTGCTCGTGAAAGGCTACAATCCCATCAATCAGCTGGTTGGATATATTATCTCCGAGGACCCGACATATATCACCAATTATAACAATGCCCGTGCATTGATCTGTCGGGTGGATCGGGACGAACTTTTACAGGAATTGCTGATCACATATCTGGAAAAGTGAGTGTCTCAACAGGTATTTCAAAAGGCTCCGCATTGGGTTGCGGAGCCTTTTTCCAAAAAAATAAAATTTTCCAAAGTTTTTTCTTGACAAATCCTGAAAATGGTGTATAATAACTTTTGCCCGTAGCGGATTAGTGTAAAGGTAGCACACCGGACTCTGACTCCGTTCGTGAGGGTTCGAATCCTTCATCCGCTGCCAAAAGACCTGCAGTCAACAGACTGCAGGTCTTTTTTTATTTTCTTTACCCCAGCATCACAATCAGCCGCAGCATATCCTCGCTCAGGTCCATATCTGTGGGATAACCCTGGGCATCTTTCGGAGCGCCCTTGCCGTTCAGCTTTCCGGCCAGCACCAGTTTCTTCACGGCCTCCTGTCCCCATGCAGGGATTTCGGCCATGCTGTTGTACCGTTTCATGTCGTCCTCGTCCTCCTTTTCCAGATGATAGGTTTCCCCTACCGCCCGGGCAATCGCCTGGGCGATCTCTGTTTTCTTGGCCAGAT